>Ga0210384_10005770_pt1 | contig 13327 bp, 13 predicted proteins | sample IncBWH2MmetaG_FD_160574 | JGI IMG/M metagenome (GOLD analysis project Ga0210384, IMG submission 160574) | Forest soil microbial communities from Barre Woods Harvard Forest LTER site, Petersham, Massachusetts, United States - Inc-BW-H-2-M | ecosystem: Environmental > Terrestrial > Soil >...
GAGTGATGGGCTCATCGGAAACGGACGGGTACGTCGGCGTGGACACATTGCCGCCAGCGCGAGAGGTGACAATGACATACGGCTCCTTGGCGGTGTCGGCCAAATCCTCCAAGTTCAGGGTAGCGACTGCAATGTCGACGGTGGGTTTGCCCGCCGAGCCAATCACCAGCTTGGCGGATGTTTCACGTGCAACACGAGCTGCGAAATCAAGGGTAGCGCCATCGTCGATGGGTACGACGATCGCGCCGCGTAGGAGGCAGCCCCAGAACGCCGCAATCCATTCGGCGCTGTTAGAGCCCCAGAGCAAGACGCAATCGCCGGCGCGAACGCCGCGCTGTTGCAAATCGTGCGCAACGCCAAAGGCAATAGTCGCGAGCTTGCCGTAAGTCCAAGATTCGCGACGGTATCCGCGGCGCTGCCCTATAGCGACATCGCCACGATAACGGCTGAGGTCGTCGAAGAGCGAGAGAAGATTAGGTCGGGACATTGAGTTTTCCTGGCCCATCGAGAAGTCTGCGCCCTTGTCCGCCGCGTTTAACCTACGGCACGCAGCGTGCCAGTCAGAAACATACCCTGGTACCCCATGAAAAACGACACGCGGCGAATTGCGCTCATGTCGGTTACAATAGAAGAGGCTGGGGGGCCAGTTCATTGTAGTCCCCTATAATTCGGATAATTCGGAGATAAGCAGGCTCAATGCCGGTACCGATTTCACAAGCTTGGACCGTCGCGACCTACGTGCTCAAGCAAAAGCTAAAAGGCCGCAAGCGCTATCCCTTTGTGCTGATGCTGGAGCCGCTGTTTCGCTGCAATCTGGCGTGCGCGGGCTGCGGCAAAATTCAATATCCGCCCCATATCCTGAAGAAGGAACTGACGCCGGAAGAATGCTTCAAGGCGGTCGAAGAGTGCGGCACGCCCATGGTTTCGATTCCCGGCGGCGAACCGCTGATGCACTCGCAGATCGACAAGATCGTCGAAGGCCTGGTGGCGCGCAAGAAATACATCTACCTGTGCACCAACGCGCTGCTGCTGAAAGAAAAGCTCCATCTATTCAAGCCAAGCAAATATCTGACTTTTTCCGTGCACATGGATGGACAGCGGGAGCACCACGATTTTTCGGTGTGTCGCGAGGGCGGCTACGATCTCGCGATGGAAGGCATTAAGGAAGCGGTCCAGCGAGGTTTCCGCGTCACCACCAACACTACCCTGTTCGATGGCGCCGATCCCAACAGCGTTCGGGCCTTTTTCGACGAAATGATGCAGCTCGGCGTTGAAGGCATGATGCTTTCTCCCGGCTATTCGTACGATAAGGCCCCCGATCAGAAGCACTTTCTGGGGCGTGCTCGCACCCGGCGCCTGTTCCGCGCTATTCTCTCCAATCGCAAAGAGACCTGGCGCTTCAATCAATCGTCCCTTTTCCTGGAATTTCTGATGGGCAAGCAGCAATACAGCTGCACGCCCTGGGGCATGCCCACGTACAACATCTTCGGCTGGCAAAAGCCCTGTTATCTGCTGCAGGACGGCTACGCCGACACCTTTCAAGAATTGCTCGATAGTGTGGAGTGGCACAACTACGGCACAGAGTCCGGCAACCCGAAGTGCGCCAACTGCATGGTACACAGCGGCTACGAAGCCAGCGCCGTGGACTACACTTTCAGCGGACTGCGAGGGATCTGGGCGGCGGCAAAATCCGCCTTTGCCGGTAAGTACGAAGATTCCGATGCGCTGGCCATGCTCAACGAGCCGACTCAGCCGGTGCACGCTTACAATCCGCTGGTACAGATCAATCCCAACAAATCACAGCTTGAAGAGACGCGCGCATGAGCGCTCCTACGCATGCCGAACGCCACGGCGCGGCGGCCGCTGCACTTTCGCCAAAGACTGACCCGAAAATCGATCCAGAAACGCTGGAAGTTGCTCCGGGAACTGTGCACAACCGGGTCGAGGGCTGGGTGCCCCAGCTAGCCACCGAAACCGAACTTCGCGAGGCGCTGGAGAAAGCATTCGACTATCGCGGCGACGTAGCCATCACCAAAACGGATGGCAGCAAGATTGACGGCTATATCTTTGACCGCGTAACGGGTGCCACTCTGGAACACTCATTTGTGCGAGTGCTGCCCCGCGATTCCAATGAGCGAGTAAAGATTTCCTATGCCGAAATCGCGGCACTCGCGTTCTCTGGACGCGATCCGGCTGCCGGCAAGAGCTGGGAAGCCTGGGTCCGCAAATATTGGGAGAAAAAGTCCTCCGGCGAGGGCAATTTGACCCTCCAGCCAGAGTCGCTCGAATAAGCCCGCGTCGCGGATTTCCCTCCCATCAACTAAGCCTCCGTAATAAATAAAGCCAGTATTATCAGGTTCTTGCAGGTCACCGCACCCCACGGGCCAACCCTCCGTGCCAGTGGACAAAATAGGGTTTTCGTGGTATTCTCGCTTTCAGCGTTTGTTGCTCTTGTATTACCTTTTGACTCGCTCAATGGGCTGCAAGGACAAACTTTGCGGCCTTTTTTTGTGGGCGAAAGGATGTCACGGCGCTTGGCAGACGGAGCCCTTCACCGCTGCGTCGACCAGCAAACGGACCAAGAGAGGCAATGCAATCCCAAACTCGAGGTCGGCAGCAGTGTCAAAGGAACAAGGAACAGTGAAGTGGTTCAATGCTTCGAAGGGTTATGGTTTCATCCAGCGGCAAACCGGGGAAGACGTTTTTGTACATTTCTCGGCGATCATGATGGACGGCTATAAGTCACTGAACGAGGGGCAAGCTGTTGAGTTTGAAGTGAAAAAGGGCCCCAAGGGCCTTCAGGCGGAGAACGTTACCGGTCTCTAGTCTGGAAATTTGGGGTGCTTTGGCTCCCCAGCCGGGGCACCCACCAAAAATTTATCCGCGTCGAGTGAGTGGTCCAGGAGGACGTTGTGCAATCAATGCAAGAAGGACAGACAATCAAGCACGAGGTGTATGGCTTGGGAATCGTGACCGCGTCGGACCAGGAGCGTACCTCGGTTGATTTCGATGATCACGGGCCGAAGCTGTTCGTCACCAGCATGATGACCGCCGAGTTGATCGGTGAAGCCCCGGCTACACCGCCGAAAACCAAGCGTCGCCGCAAGGCCTCGACGGCTGCAAAAGCTGCCAAGGCTGCCAAGAAGGTCGCTGCTGCCGCTGCAACCACCCGTTCGTAGTACCTCCCTGCCCGTTTCGAACGATCCCGGCGCCTCTGTTGGCGCAGGGGTGTGTTCAGACCCTCTCAATTAACTTCTTAGCTCCACCCGGTATCGGCTCACATTGACAACCCGTTAACCCGGATCCAGTATTGCTACAATTCCTCCGGATTTGTCGGAAAATCAATCGGTTCACGAGGTGGTGATGAAGAAGGACTGCCAGCCCGTCCTACGATTCATTGCGGCTTCTTTGTTTCTTTTTGGGACGGCGCTTTCGGCGCGCGCCCAAAATCCTCCCGGCGTTACCGACAAGGCTATCGTCATCGGCTCCTGTTCCGCTCTCGAGGGACCCTCCCATTCGCTGGGAATTGAAACGGTGAACGGCGCCAACGCGTACTTCAGCCTAATCAACGACGAAGGCGGTGTGAATGGCCGCAAGCTCAAGCTGATCGCATACGACGACAGCTATGACCCTGCGAAAACCGAAACTTGCTTTAACCGCTTGATGAACGACAACGTCTTCGCCTTGGGATTTTTCGTGGGCACCCCGACGGCAGTGAAGTACGTTCCGCTCGCCGAAAGCAACAAGATCCCGGTGATCGGCCTGTTCACCGGAGCTCAAACGCTTTACGCCCCGCTGCGCCACTGGATCGTGAACGTGCGTGCTTCCTATTACGACGAAACGCGCGAGCAGATGGAAGGCGTCTGGGACAAGCTCGGCTATCACAGTGTCGGAGTCATCTACCCGGAAGATGCGTTCGGAACCGCGGTGTTGGGAGGCGTCAAAGAAGCCCTCAAGGCTCGTGGTGCAGAACCCGTGAAAGCTGCCTCCTACGAGCGGCAAACAGCCAACGTGGGCGGCGCGATTGACACGGTGCGCGCGGTCAGGCCGCAAGCCGTGGTCGTGGTCGGTCCACCGAACACCGTAGCGCCTATCTTGAAGCAAGCCCACGCCAAGGGTTGGAAACCGCTCTTTCTCACCGTGTCGTTCGTGGGCACGGATGAGCTGATTCTCGAGGCTGGCGACGACGCCGAAGGGATAGTCATCACTCAAGTCGTACCGCCGTATTATCTCACCGACCTGAAAGGCGTAGCGCTGTACCGGCGTACGCTATCGAAATATGCTCCATCGGCACGCCCCAATTTCGTAAGCCTGGAAGGCTTCATCGACGCCATGGTTATGGTGGAAGGGCTGAAACGCGCCGGCAAGGAACTCACCCGCGAGGGACTGATTCACGGCATCGAATCGATTCACGAAGAGGATCTCGGCCTGGGCCCGCAGCTCAAGCTCAACTATTCCGCGAAGTCCCACAAAGGTTTCGACCACGTGATCCCTACGGTGGTGCGCGGCGGCCGAGCGGTCCCCTTCACTGACTGGTCTAGCGTCGCACCAAAATAGCCGTTCCTGGAGTGCGGCGGTCTTGTTTACCCTGAGTTTCCGAAGGGCCGGCGCTTTTTCAGCTGTCACAGCGCCATAGGAATCGGCACGGATACTCGAGCTCGGCCAACCCTTACCTTCCGTACTTTTCGTAGAACTTGTTCGTAAAGACTTCCTGAGTGTCGTATACCCGCTTGGCCGCAAAGAATTCGCCGGCTCGCGGATATGCCTTATACAGTTGCTCCTTCGAATAGAAAAGTTGATAAGGCAGGTAATACGTGCCGTTGAGGCCCAAAGCTAAGTCGATCAACTCAGTAGTGGTTTTCTGTAGAATCTGCGCTTCGCGTTCGTTAAATCTCTGGTTGAAGTAGAGCACGTACGCAAACATATCCTCCCTGGCGTAATTCAACGTTGTGTCGTCGTCTTTCCGAACGATTCGGATGGTTACATTAATGAGGTTCGCGCCGTTCGTTTCGACCGTGTGTCTTAAGCCGTCAACGAACTCCGCCATCTTGTGATGCGGAATAAAATATTCCTGAAGAATGTCGGTGTCCGGCAAGCGGTTTTCCAGATAATCCATGGAATCGTACATTTCCTGATTCCGAGAGACGAAACAACCCTCTTCGCGGCTCATCGCTTGATTGCGTGAGACGCATCGATGAATGCGTGGCTCCGCGTATTTTTCCATAGTCCAGCGCAACCGGCGACCGGCGCTCCCGGTTTTCGAAAAATTCATGATCAAGCGATCCAGCCAGATGTAGCCCGGAGGCTTCAGCGGAGCCAACGGCATGGATGCATCTACTTTCCGATAAGTGTGAATCGCCGTTTCTCGCAGGAAATTCGACGGAGACATGGAAAGCCGTCCATAGGTCAACCGGATATTCGGATTCCCTTCCACGTTCTTTTCGAAGTAGTCGGCGAACTCCCGATAATCCATGTACTGCGTCTTCCACAAATACATCTCGTTATCGACAATATCCAGGTCCACGTCGAGAATGATTCCCATCAGCCCGTAGCCGCCCAGCGCATGATGAAACAGTTTGGCGTTCTCCGTACGGCTACACTGTTTGGTTTCTCCGTTGCTCAGCAAAATTCGAAAAGCGCGCACGGTGGGCGCCACCTGTCCTGGATCGTGTGCGATTCCGTGTGCATTTACGCTGAGCGTTCCTCCGATGCTGAAGATATTGATCGACTGCATGGCCTTTACCGCCAGGCCGTATGGGTCCAACAGCAACTGCACCTGCTTCCAAGTGGCGCCGGTTTGCGCGGTCACAATCTTGTGCTCTTTGTCCAAGCGAAGCTGGTTGAACCCGCGCATGTCCAATACCAGGCCGTCTTTCAAAAACGTGTGCCCACCCATGCTGTGCCGAGAGCCGGCAGCGGTAACCTTAAGATTGTGTTCGCGCGCGAAACGCACCGCGTTTTGAATGTCTTCCACCGAAGTCACCCTAACGATGCCGTAGATCGCGGTCTTGTTCAGGTGGCTGGCGTCATCGATGAATCCGCCCCGCTGCTCAAAAGACACCGGCGGCGACGCGGGAAGTGACAGCGCCAGTGTGGTTGGCTTCACCTGCTCGGCGTTTGGCGGATAGACGAAGTCGGATTCCTTCGGCTCGCTGGGCGCGGCGGAGTAGTCGAAGACCTTCTTCGCGGCGGCAAGCAGCAGTGCCGCGAAAAACAACACGGCAGCCAGCCAGCGTTTGCCGCGGGAAGGCGATGTTATCTTTTGCATAAAATAAAATCAGAGAGTGCTTCCCTCAAAGTATAGAAGCCCTAAGATGGCTAGTAGACTTCGCGAGAAAGCTTGATGCCCAAAAAAATAACGACAATTCAGAAGTGCGCGTGGGGATTTGCTGCGCTGTTTCTCGGCGTATACCTGCTCGACTATGTGCCCGGGATCATGGATGCCAATGGTCTGATGTTCGGGTTGTTCCACATGACCCGGATTGTGGACCTGGGTCATCTCGCCGCGGGTACGCTGGCAGTCATCGGCGCTCTAACTTCGGAGCGTGTGGCGCGAATCTATTTCTACGTGCTGGGAGTTTGGTATCTCGTCGATGTGCTCGTCTATTTCTTCTCGCATTTGAATCAAATCCCGTTGAAGACGAATTTCATGGTCAACCTGCCGCACATATTGATCTTCATTGCGGCCTTCTGGATCGCTGCGAAGGTAAGCCGCGGCCCCGCGCAAGCATGAGTGCAGAATGCGCGAGCGCGTAAAGCGCTTCCTGAAGCGCATCCTGCAGTCACTGTTGGTTGCGTTTGGTTGTCTGGCGCTATTTGTCACTGTGTTTTGGCTGAAATGCGCCTTTGTCAAACCGCCGGTAGCCCCTCTCGTAGCAGCTACTACTCTTCCGGGCCAATCCGGCAATGCCCCCGATATGGCGGCCGGCAAACGGCCTCTCGAAGACTCCTATTTTTCTTATCCCGAATGGTACATCGTTTGGAGCTATGAAGAGCGGGCGCAATACCTCCCGAAGAACCTACCCAGCGGATTTCCTTACTTCGCATCCATCGGCCAATACTGGCGCTCCTACTGTTTTATTTGCGGCTTGACGCAGAGCCGCCACCAATTCAATTTTGGCGATCACTTGAGCTCCTTCGTACTGGGCGGCAGCTTTGCGCTGGAATACGCGATTCGCGGCGCTTACGAGCAGAGCTTTGGGCGATTCAGCGAATGGACCAGCGGACACCAACTCGTCGACGAGGACGCGTACGCCGCGCGGGTAGTTAGGGAGTACGCTGATTTCGTGTACGTTCGCCCCTTTTATGAATTCCATTTTGCGCATACGCTGAAAGAACTCTGGAGGCAGACAAGTCTTTGGGGCACGCACCCCATTCGCAAGTGGGAACGGAAGTTCATCCTGAGCGTGGACTATGGCCTGGAAGCGGTCTATGCAGAAATTCTGGAAAAGGCCAGCCACCTGACCTATGGAGTGGAATCAGCCGATACCTATGCGTGGATCACAAACGCAACGCCATCCGCCCTTCAGGACTTTCCGCGCGTCAAACGACTCAAAAATCTCACCCCCGATTCTTACCTGGTCATCATTCCACGCTACCAGGAGTTCACCGACCTTGCCGCAAAATTGGCTCAGCGCGGCGTTCACTTCGTGCAGATTGCGGGTAATGACGAAATCATGCTCACCATTGTTGCTCCGCAAGGCTGGAGCCTCGATCTTTCAGCCAGCGACGCGAGCCTGCTCTTCACTGAGAAATTCCTGACGCAACCTGGCGTGCAAAGATTCGCGCTGGAATGCCCGGTACGCTCCCTGCATTCGGTGTTAAACCAAGCTATTTCTCGGGGAATTAAAATCGAGCACCTTTACGACTACTAACGGAAGGTAAGGTAGCGCCTGCAATCCTAGCGAACAGCCGATTCCGTTTGCTCGAAAGCATGATAAGACGACCGCACCAGCGGCCCGGCCTCGACATGCTTGAATCCCATCGCTTCGCCCAATATCTTGAATTCCGCGAATTCATCCGGATGGACGTAGCGCACGATCGGCAGATGCTCCTTCGTCGGCTGCAGATATTGGCCCAGCGTAAGAATATCCGTACCCTGAGCCGCCAAGTCGTGCAAGGTGGCCAGCACTTCCTCTTTTTCCTCGCCCAATCCCAACATCAATCCGGTTTTCGTAGGCACGTCCGGATGCGCTTCCTTGGAGCGGCGCAGCAATTCGAGCGACCTCTCATACAAAGCGCCTTTGCGCACCTGCCGGTAGAGCCGCGGCACCGTTTCCGTATTGTGGTTGAGCATATCCGGCTTGGTAGCCAACACCGTGTTCAGAGCCTTCCAGTCCCCGCGGAAGTCCGGAATCAGGACTTCCACTTTGCAGCCCAGCACGCGCCGCCGAATCTCCTCGATGGTGCGCGCAAATATGTGCGCGCCGCCATCCGGCTGGTCATCGCGATTCACTGAAGTCACCACCGCGTACCGCAAGCCCATTCGGGCCACCGCCTCCGCAACGCGAAACGGCTCCTCTTCATCCGGCGGCCCTACCGGCTTGCCCGAAGGCACCGCGCAAAATCCGCAAGCCCGCGTGCAAATATCTCCCAAAATCATGAACGTCGCTGTCCCGTGCTCCCAGCACTCTCCCATGTTGGGGCAGCGCGCGCTCTCGCAAACCGTGTGCAGGTCCAGCGTGCGCATGATGCGCTTCAAATCCTGGTAGCGCTCCCCGCCAAAAAACTTAACGCGCAGCCAATCCGGACGCGGATGCGCGCCAGGCAGGGGCATCGCCGGCGGCGCCGCATTCGAGATAATGTTGAAGGGAGAGGCCATGAGTATCGGTAAGGCCTCTATTTTACCCGCTTCTATACCCACGCACAATCAACCACCGAATGTATACAATTCCCCCGGAGGCCTCTATGCGTCGATGGATCCTTTTAGCACCGATCCTTGCACTTCTCCCGGCACCCGCTCTATGCCAAACCACCTCGACCGACTCGCAAACTCTCCAAGCGCTCTTGGCCGAAGTACACCAACTCCGCCAAGAGTTGCGAACCACCAGCGTAGCCGCACAGCGCGCTCAGATTCTCATTTATCGGGTGCAAGCCCAACAAACCGTCGTCACACGTCTCTCGCAGCGCGTTGACAACGACCGTTCAAGGCTCACCGGAAACCAATCCGAACAGAAAAGGATTACCTCCGTCATCAAACGCCTGGAAGACCAGCGCGACGCCCAGAGTGACACCGAGCGCAGGCACACCGACGAGCAGGTGGCGCAAATGAAAATCAGGCTCGAACAACTCAGCGCCGAAGACCAGGAGAGCCAGCCCCGAAAAATCGAGTTAGAAGAAGAACTGCGCCTCGAGCAAACCAAGCTAACGCAGCTCAACGAGGAACTCGATCGCATCGACAAAGCCCTCGAACAAGCCAGCCGCGGTCTTGGCACCGCGCCCTAATAATCCGCCCAGGTTCGCGCACGCACATTAGACCGGATAGTCGATGGTTGCTCCAGGCTCTACATCAACACGTCTCTCATCGTATACTCCAACGTTGTTCGTTGGATCTCGCCATGAAGCTCGTAATGTCGCTGCTTCTACTCATCCGTTTTGCGGCCGCAGCCCAAATCTCCGGCGGCCAGTCTGTCCCCAAAAAAGAGGAGTGCAGGGTCTCCGGTACAGTCGTGAAACTCGCTGACAGCGAGCCGCTTCGCAAAGCCCGGGTTTCCCTGCAGAGCGCTGATGATCGAAACCGTGCTGTCTCGGTACTTACCGACGCTTCCGGCCATTTCCAATTCAAGGCCATTGCTCCTGGCAGATATAACCTTACGGTGAATCGCGCGGGCTTCGTTCCGCAACGTTACGGACAGAAGAAGCCGGACGACCCGGGCGCACTTCTGTCCCTCGGGACCGGCCAGGAGATCAAGGATCTTCTTTTCCGACTCATTCCCTCCGCCGTAATTGCCGGCAAAATTGTTGACGAGGACGGAGAACCTCTGCCGGAAATAATGGTCAGCGCGCTTCGGCAAGGGTACTTGGAAGGCAAGCCCGGCCTCTCCACAGAAACCACCGTGCAAACAGACGACCGCGGCGAGTATCGTCTGTTCGGCCTTTCCCCCGGACGCTATTTTGTAAGCGCGGTATTTCCTCAATGGGGCCGTTTTTCGAGTGGCGACGAACCAGAAGAAGCGCAGCCGAATCAGCTGGGTTACGCGAAGATGTACTACCCAGGGACGCCAGACGCCTCGAAGGCTGCCGCCATCTCGATTAAAGAGGGTGAAGAGATCCCATCCGTTGAGATCATGATGCGGCAGCTAGCCGTCTTCCGAATCCGCGGTCACGTCTACAACCAGATCACTAACAAAGCCGGGACGCGAACCGACGTTTTTCTTTTACCCAAAACAAAAAGCCGCGAATGGACCGGGGGTGAGCAGCGGAGTTTTGTCCAAAAGCAGGACGGCTCCTTCGAAATTGCAAACGTTTTGCCGGGATCATACGTGTTGACTGCGATCTGGTTCGATGAAGGAAAAGCCCACTCCGCACGCGTTCCCATCGATGTAAGCAATGCGGACGTTGAAGGAATATCCATAACGATTTCGCCTGGTACAGACATCAACGGACGAATTATCTGGGAGGGTACACCCAGCCTCGAGCAGGATGAACTTTCCGTAATGGCAGAGTCGCCCGATTTGATGTTCAACTTTGGCGGGGGTTCCCGGGTTACTTCAGCTAACACCTTCGTATTGAAGAGCGTCGGCGACGGAATCTATATGGCACGTGTTTGGGGCCTGGGAAAAGATTGCTACATAAAAGACGTGCAGTACGCGGGATCTAGCGCGCTGGAAGATGGCTTCGCGGTGAAGGGTGGTGCGACCGGAACGCTGGAAATCACCATCAGCTCGCACGGCGCGCGCGTTCAAGGCACCGTTGCCGATTCCGATGGTTTGCGTGCGGTGGGCGTACGCGTCGTGCTCGTTCCCGAGCCATCGCGTCGCAACCAATCCTCTCTATTCAAAGAGCAGGCCACCGATCAATACGGCCATTTCGAATTGCGGGGAATCGCTCCTGGCGATTACAAAGTGTTTAGCTGGGAAGAAGCCGAATCAGGCGCCTGGGAAGATCCCGAATTCCTGAAGCCCTTCGAAGAGAAAGGCGAGAAAATCTCTCTCCAAGAAAACGACCAGAAAACGCTCAATCTAACCGCTATTCAGACCAAGGCCACTGAATCGTCTAAACCGTAACAGCTCGCAAACGTAATTTGGAGAAATAAAGGAAAGAAAAAACGAGATTACAGCGGTTGCCGCGAAGAGCGCACGAAATCGCGCAGGACCGTCACATTCGGACCGTACGCACCAATCCGCCCCGCGTCCACCGGCAAGCCCAGCGCCTCGGCGAGATCCAGATCGACACCCGCATCATCCAGCTCCGACAAACTAAATCCCTGCGCCGGCAGCACGCGATTAATTCCCGTCGGATACACCGGCCGCGGCGGCCGATGACGCTGCCACGGGCGGCGCGCCAGCTCGTAAAACTGTTTCCAATCGCGTTTGTGCCAGGTCGTCATGCGTTCGTCTTCTACTACTCTTCGACGTATTTCCTGCCGAATTGGATGCAAAGCCTACCCTTCAGGTTCACTGTATTTTCCGTGCCGCGCTACCTCAGTCTGCGGCCCGGCCAGGAACGCCTAAAGATATACGCCGCCAGCCACCCTATGTGACATTTCCTCGCCTGTTGTATCAAACCCGTTAAGGGGTTAATTGTTTCGCGCAGCCTATTGCTGCTTTGGATGCATTCGTCTCGCTAACGAAACTGCGACCGCGGACCCGCTGGCCGTCGCATTTGCAGCCGCATCTACAACGTTCTGCGCAAAGTAGCGCGCAGGCGGCTGTATACTACGCGTATCCATCCGCAGCCGCTAGCGAGAATGATGCCCTCCGCGCACATCGTCGTTCACTACCACGAGCTATGGCTCAAGCGCGGCAATCGCCGTTTCTTCCTTCACAAATTGCGGGAAGCCCTGCGCCGCGCCCTGGACGGCATCGCCATCAGCCGCATCTCTCGCCCGTCCGACCGGCTCATTGTCGAAACTGCCGATGCCGCAAACGTCGAGGAAGCGCTACAGCGTCTGACCCGCGTGAGCGGCATTTCGCATCTCGCGATTGCCCGCGTCCTGCCTCACCCGGTCTCCAGTGCCAATCCGCTAGGCACCATTCGTGACGCCGCCTGGGAAGAAATCCGCGGCGAGCAGTTCGCCACCTTCGCCGTTCGCGCCCGGCGCAGCGACAAAAGCTTTCCCCTGAACGCGATGGCCATCGAACGCGAAATTGGCGGCTATCTCTTTGACGAGCTCCAAGCCGAAGGGCGCAATGTGCGCGTCGACCTGAAAAAGCCCGACCTCACCTGCCGCATTGAAATCACTCGCGGCCCACTCCTCGTCTACGCCCGCCGCATCCTCGGGCCCGGCGGACTCCCGCCTAACACCGCAGGCCGCCTGGTCTGCCTGCTCTCCGGCGGTTTCGACTCCGCGGTAGCCGCCTACAAAATGATGAAGCGCGGCGCGCATCTGAGTTTCGTGCATTTCTGGGGAGGCGGGGCCGCTGCAGGAGAGTCTTCCGTCCACGTCGCGCATCAGCTTGTCGAACGCCTGGTGCCCTGGCAATTCTCCGCCAAGCTTTATCTCGTGCCCTTCGAACCCCTGCAGCGCGAAATCGCCGCCCAGGCACCGGAATCCTTCCGCACCCTGCTCTATCGTCGCTTGATGCTGCGCGTCGCCGAACGCATCGCCCAGCGCAGCGGCGGCAAAGGAATCATCACCGGTGACAGCCTCGGCCAGGTGGCTTCGCAAACACTCCAAAACTTGCAGGCCGTCGGCTCCGTCGCCAGACTTCCGCTCTATCGCCCGCTCATCGGCGACGACAAACTCGAGATTCAGGAAATCGCCCGCCGCATCGGCACGCACGACATTTCCGAGCAGCCTTTCCACGATTGCTGCCCGGTCTTTCAATCCAAGTCGCCGGCGCTGTTCGCCACCCCGGAAGCCTTGAACGCCGCCGAATCCGCGCTCGACGTCGCATCTCTCGTGGATCGTGCCATTCGAACGCTCAGCGTAGCGCGCTATCGCTACACGCAAGGCAAAGCCGTGCGCCTCGCCGCCAGGCACACCACCACCGCTTAGAACTTTTTCAAGGAAGGTCTAGCCGCTTCTGGAAGAAAGCTGCCTTGCTGCCTGGAGAGTGCCTCTACTTACCAACGATTGCCGCGATCACCTCGGTCACCGCGATCGCCGCCACGTCCACCGCCACCACCGTGGCCACCGCGTCCGCCGCCCCCGCCACCACGACCG
>Ga0210384_10005771_pt1 | contig 13326 bp, 9 predicted proteins | sample IncBWH2MmetaG_FD_160574 | JGI IMG/M metagenome (GOLD analysis project Ga0210384, IMG submission 160574) | Forest soil microbial communities from Barre Woods Harvard Forest LTER site, Petersham, Massachusetts, United States - Inc-BW-H-2-M | ecosystem: Environmental > Terrestrial > Soil >...
TCACGGCGCAGCGGGTGCGGGGCGATCCATTCGAGCCCCCGCTCCTGCACCTTTGAGGAGCTGAGCCGCGCCGCCAGGGAGCGAGCCAGGAACTTGTCCCGTGCATCGATCCGCACGGGTACAAGGTCGGTCTGCGCATCGAGTCGCCGGGCGTATTCCGGGTCCGCATAGCACGCAAGGCCATTGCGAAGTACCAGGAGAATATCGGCGCGAGTCGCCCCCCACAGCGGCATGCCTTTGGGCAATACCAGCAGATCCGCGTACGCTCCGACCTGCAGTGTCCCGCGATCCGGCAGCCGCAGCATTTGCGCAGCGTTCCCGGTCACCAACGATTCCAGGGTCGCCTCGTCGAGATCCGAGATCTCGTGGGCGATGCGCAGTTCCGCGAGCAGATCGCGGGCCCCGCTCAACCTCGAGTCGGTGCCCAGCGCAAGCCGAGCGGGGCCGATGAGTGCGCGAACGTCAGGAGTGGTGCCGAATAGATTCAGGTTCGAGGAAGGACACCAAATTAACCCGCCGCCCGATTCCGCCAATCGCGCTTGCTGCCTCGCACTGAGTGCAATGCCGTGAACGATCAGGGTATTTGAAGTCAAGCACTGCAGTGCCTCGAGACGTTCGAACTCCGCCGCCGCGTCGTGATCGATGCCTTCGGCAGCGTGAATAATCCACGGCATGTTGGCCGGCGTCGTGTGATGTGAGCGTTGAACTGCCGCTTCGCCGTCCATGAACAGCGAGTGCGACCAGCCGTAGTGCTCGAGCACCCCGGTTGGAAACGCCGGATCGGTCAGCAACTCATGCAGCGGGTCGTGATGGGCCACGGTCGTGACGCCACTCAGAATGTTCTTGATGCCGCCCAGCAGCAGGCGGTCATTGCGCGGCAGGGCGCGATGGGCTCGCACCAGCGGATCAGAATCCAGTCGCAGCTTCACGTCCGCGATCCACTGCGCGGCGTTCTGGTAACGCGGTCGATCAATGAGCTGCGAGTAGCCGTTGAGCTGCAGATGGTCGTGGGCGTTGATCAGGCCCGGGAACAAACGGTCGCCGCGCAGATCGACCCTCAAATCCGTGCGCCCCGGCGGTTCGCCAAGGGCGACAATTCTCGCTGCTGAGATCCGCAGCGTCGTCGCCGTAAGGCCGGATATCTCAGCGTTGACCAAGGTCAGCGCGCGGCGGCTCGAGGTCAGCACGTTGATCCCTTGCGGGCGCGAATCACCAGTACGATGGGCAAGCCGTGCCAGCGGCGATAGAACAGATCCGATCCGGGAAAGGGTTCCTGCAGTTCCGTTCCCACGCGCAGCTCATCTAATACCTCCACGCAGAGGCCGGCAGCGGCGGCGGCTTGCTGGTGGTCGGGCAGGTCATATCGATTGTGAGACAGGGTGTGCTTCTGATGACGCTCGTCCGTGAAGGTACGCGTCATTCCGGCAGCGCAGGCGTGGGGGTGAAAGTCGGAGTACAGCAGCACGCCGCCGCTCACGAGTACTCGCGCCGCCTCACGCATCCACAGGGTGATATCCGGCGCGTGTCCGACCGCAAGCCCGGAGACAACGACGTCAAACACACCATTCGCGAACGGCAATGCCATCATATCGGCGCGCACGCGGTGCGGGCTCGACGCACGCCGCAACATCGCCGGAGAAAAATCCACCGCGACAGCGTGCGCAGCACCCCGCTCGGCCAGGGCAGACGCGTAGCGCCCAGTGCCGCAGGCGAGATCGAGCGCGTGTGCGCCGGCGACTTTCGGCCAATGCCGGAGCATTGCCTGCTGCTCCGCTCGCATCAGGGGATTGTGAGGTAGGGGTGGATAGCTGTTGGCCCAGCAATTGTACGCATCGAGATTGCACAGCGCATCGCGAGCGTTCATAAGCCATCGCTCAGCGGCAACGTCAAGGCGGCGCGTGTGTGCGGAGGCCGAGTGAGCGCAGCCGGAGACCAATCCGGCGCCGCCGCCGGATCTAGGTCCCGCCACATCGAGCACACACAGCGAGTGCACTCCGGCCGCCGCCGTTCACGGATGTCGGTGCGCAGCGCTGCCATAGGCTCGCTGTTCAGCGCGGTGACAAGGCCGCCGTCGACCTGCGCCGTCGCCGGTCCCGGTATGAAAAAGCAGGGGTTCACGTGACCGTCGGCGGCAATCACCGCGGAAAACTCAGGTGCATTGCAGCGTGTCGGCGGATAGGCGCCGACCCCACAGATGGCTGCATAGTACTGCAGGATGCGCCGCAGCTTTTGCGGGCTCTCCGCGATGAACCCGGAGAGAAAGTCTTTGGCGTGGGCACGCTCCATGGTCGCCAGGATGCGTTCCAGGTGCGGCAGATCGAGCGGCCCGAGAGCCACGTCGGCGGCAAACCCTGCCATTCTGCCGAAGGCGTGTGGATTGCTGACGTCCGCGGCCAGAAACGAAACCTGCCGAGCGCCGCTCCGCCGCGCCAGCTCAACGAAGCCCGCCATTTCGCGGTAGTTCGCGCGTTGCACCGTGACGCGGACGCTGGGAGTAACCCCAGCTTCGGCAGTGGCGCGGATCCCCGCACAGACCTTATCGAACGCATCCAGCCCGCGAATGGCGGCGTAGGTGTTGCGATTGCTTCCGTCCAATGACACGGTGATGGATTCAAACAGCTGCGCGGCCCGCACCGCATGTTTGGCCAGCGACAGGCCGGAGGTGAGCAGCCAGAGCCGCAAGCCGCTGGCCCTCAGCTGCTCTGCGATGAGCGCCCACTGAGGATGAATTAGTGGTTCACCGCCCGAGATCAGAATCGTTCTGGTGCCGAGCTGCGCCAGGCTGGGCAAGAGGCGCGACACGAATTCGGGCGTCATATCGGCTCGGCCGTGCTGCCAGTAATCGCAACTGATGCAGCGCGAGTTGCAGCGCTCGGTCAGATACAGCGTGACCAGCGGCAAGGAGCGCAGCGATGGCGTCGTTGGGTAGCTCGATGCTGTCGGAGCGGTCATCGATGCTGCTGCTTGCGCGCTGAGATTGGCCCCGAATTCGGCGGATTGCGGCCCATCATGCCAGTGTGCGAGCATGAACGCTAAGCCTTGGCGGCCCCACGAAATTCTTTATGGCGGGATGAACCGCACTCTGGGCTTCAGGAACTAACGGCTGGACCCAATGTGTTTCCCGCTCCCGGGGTGCGACTTAGATGAGCGCTTACGGTCCCAGCATCTTCCTGGCCATGCTCACCAGTGTCACGGTAGCCGCCTGCTCCGGCAACGGCGTTGGGCTGGACAGCAGCGGGCGACCGCTGTCGGAGGCTGGTACCGGTAGTGTGCCGTTGACCGCCACGTTCGATGCAATCCAGAGCGATGTATTTACGCCCATCTGCACGGCATGCCACGCGGGTGCCGGTGCGCCGCAGGGTCTGCGACTCGATGCGGCAAACAGCTATAACCTCCTCGTCGGCATACCAAGCATGGAAGTGCCGTCGATTCTCCGTGTCAAGCCCGGAGATCCAGATAATAGTTATATAATTCAAAAACTTGAGGGGCGGGCCGCCGTCGGCGCGCGAATGCCGTTCGGCGGACCGCCGTTGCCTCCAGCCACTATTGCGGCGATACGACAATGGATCGCCGACGGTGCGATGCGCCCGATGCTCGCGATCGGCATGCTGACCTTCGAGATCGCTTCGGCAGCTCCCGCGGATGGCGATCTGATGACCACGGCACCTACACGGCTCGTGATCGGCTTCACGCGCGAACTCAATGCGACGCGGGTGGATCACAGCACCGTCCGCTTGCAGCGCGTGGACGCTGCGACACCTAATCATTCGCCGGTCTACGTACCGGTCGATGTCGCCGTGCCGAGCGTCAATGGCATGGCCATCGTGGTGACGCCACGGCAACCGCTCGAGCCCGGATCCTATCGCATCGTGCTGGGTGGAGAGCCGGGCAATGAGCTCCGCGATCTCAGTGGCCAGGCACTGGCTATGCACGGCGCGGAGCTGAGCGGGGCACAACCGGTGGCCAGCTTTACCGTTGAGGCACCCCAGTGAGTCGCCTGAAGGCACGCCCGTGAGCTGCCGCAGAGGGTGGGTGATCGCGGTGTTGCTGCTGCTTTCCGCTGGTGCACGGGTTGGCCTCGCGGAACCTTACTTGGCGGTGCAGCAGGGTTATCGTTGTGCCCAATGTCACGTTAACCCGACCGGTGGAGGACTGCGTAATGACTTCGGCCTGATTTTTGCGAAGAATTTACTTCCGGCCGTGCTGTATCCGCAATGGGCTCCCAATTGGACCGGCCAGGTCTGGTCATTTCTGCGCCTGGGGAGCGATTTGCGCACCGGTTGGTCCAGCACCGGATTGCCCAATCAGCCCTCGCAGCGATTGTCCGGTATCGAGCAGTTTCGCGTCTACGCCGACCTGCAGCTGCTGCCGGATCGACTGGCCGTGTATGTCGATGAGCAATACGACCCTGGGAAGCCGCAGAACCTTGAGGCGTACGCGCGTGCCGGCAATGCCAGCTACGGGTGGTATCTGAAGGGCGGCAGATTCTATCTGCCCTTTGGGTGGCGTCTGCAGGACAACACCAGCTTTGTGCGCGAAATCACCGGCATCAGCATGACGACCCCCGACGAAGGCTTCGAGCTTGGATTCGAACGCTCGAACTGGTCGGCGCAGCTGGACGTGACCAAAGGTGCCGGCAATAGCCAGGCCCGCCTTGGTGACATGATTACGAGTCAGTTGGTGTGGGTCCAGTCGCGCTGGCGTGTCGGGGCGGCTGCTTCGTTCACCAGGTCCGAATTCGGTGACCGTCATTTGCTGGGCTTGTTTGCCGGCGCGCGTACCGGACCGGTCGCCTGGCTGGGAGAAGCGGATCTGGTGCGGGACAGCGGCTATCCGCAGGGCACCCGTTCGCTGGTGCCGCTGCTTGGAGAGCTGGATTGGGCCATCCACAGGGGACAGAATTTGAAACTGACCGCTGAGTTGTTCGATCCAGACCTCAACGTCGCGCACAATGAGCAGACACGCTGGAGCCTGGTCTATGAGCTGACGCCGATTCCGTTTCTCCAGTTGCGGGCCGGGTGGCGACGCTACCTGGGCATACCGCAGAGCGATTTTCAGAACCGCCACCTCCTGTTTCTTGAACTGCACGCGTTCCTTTAGCGGCAGAACCAGGCAGCGCACAAACATGCTTTCCATTCTGGTCGCGCACTCGTATTTTCTCCGCTTCGATCAGAAGCAGGCGGAGCGCGCCAAGCCGTATCCGCCGCTGGCAACCCTGCACGTGGCCTCCATGCTGCGGCGCGCCGGTCACGCCGTGACGGTGTTCGATGCCATGCTCGCCGATGGCGTCGAGGAATACGCGGGCCTGTTGAGCGCCGTCAAGCCGCAGCTGGTGCTGTTCTATGAGGACAGTTTCAACTTTCTCAGCAAGATGTGCCTCGGGCGGATGCGACAGGCGAGCTGCGAGATGATGGGCGCCGCGCGCGAGGCCGGTGCCCGGGTCATCGCCGTCGGTTCGGACGTGACTGACGCTCCGGACGTCTATGTGCGCGCGGGCGCTGATGTGGTGGTCATTGGCGAAGGGCTCGTAACGTTGTTGGCGCTGGTGGCGCGGCTCAGTGCCGATCCATCGTTGTCGGTGCGGCAGCTCATCGAGGGTCAGTATGGGGTCGCGTCCCTGGCCGACGGTACCGTTACGGCAATCAACGGCGCGCGGCCGCTGCCAAATCCGCTGTACTCCGATCAGCCCGCCTGGGACCTGATCAACCTGGAGAAGTATCGCGCTGTGTGGCGCAAGGCGCACGGGTACTTCAGTCTGAACATGGCGGCGTCGCGGGGTTGCCCGTTTCGGTGTAACTGGTGCTCAAAGCCCATCTGGGGCAATCAATACCTGCAACGCGGTGCGCGCGACGTGGCCGCTGAAATGGCGCACCTGAAGCGACGGTTCAGCCCCGACCACATCTGGTTCGCGGACGACATCTTTGGCTTTCGGGTCGATTGGGTGACGGAATTCGCCCAAGCCGTGCATGCCGAGGGCGGGGCGCTGCCCTTCACGATCCAGACGCGCGCCGATCTGATCAGCGATGGCATGGCCGGTGCGCTCAAGGCAGCGGGCTGTATCGAGGCTTGGATTGGCGCGGAGAGCGGCAGTCAGCGGGTGCTGGACGCGATGAATAAGGGAACCAGAGTCGCACAGATCCTCCTCGCACGCGAGCGGCTCAGAACGGCCGGGATACGCGTGGGTTTCTTCATTCAACTGGGTTACTTGGGCGAGGAGCTGCAGGACATACTGGCTACGCGGGAGCTGATCGGCGACGCTCGGCCGGATGACGTAGGCGTGTCGGTCTCCTATCCGCTTCCAGGCACAAAGTTTTATGAACAGGTCAAACAGCAGCTCGGTGTGAAGACACATTGGGTAGAGAGCAACGATCTGGACATGATGTTTCACGGCACCTATCGCTCGGATTTCTATCGGGCGATCCGTGATCTGCTGCACGAGCAGGTGTGCATCGGGCAGTTGAGGCGTTCACCGCATGCCGATCGCGACAGTGAGGCGAGACGTCTGCTGGATAGGAAGTGGGCGGCGCTGTTGTCGCAGGAAGCATCCTTTCGAACTGCCGTGAACGAGATGGCCGCACTCGCCTGAGGCCTGTTGGACGACACGCAAATCCGCTCGGCGGAGGTTTCATGAGCGAAGCTGGGGATTCTCTCCCGCCACTCAGGACGGTGGCCGCCGCACTGCGCAAGACCACGGAAGCCCTGGCGCAGGAACTGGCCAAACCGACGGAACACGCCCCCGACTGGAATCCGTTTGAATGGCAAATTGCAAAGGCGGTCGCCGCGATGCACGGTGTTTCGCCCCTCCTGTTCGGCGTGCTGCGTTGGCAGGGCACCGGCGATTGGGCTGCGTTCTTAAGTCAGCAAAGGACGCATACGGCGCTGCGCCACCACCGCATGGTAAAGCTCTTGGATGCGATCGATTGCGCCGCGCGCGATGCAGGCGTCGCTGTATTGCCGCTCAAGGGCGTGGCGCTGCATGCACAGGGCGTGTATCAGGCCGGCGAACGGCCGATGGCGGATATCGATCTGCTGGTGAGCGAGCGCGAACTGGATCCGACGATCGAACTGCTTCGGGCGCTCGGTTTCCGCGAGACCTATGCCGTACCGCGGCATCGTGTCATGGAGCTCGCTGCAGCGCATGCGCCAGCGACGCTGGGCGAACATGCGGATAACGCCCTTAAGATCGAATTGCACAGCCGGATCTGCGAGGGCCTGCCGCTGCGAGAAGCGGATATCTCGACGCTGCTGTGGTCGACTCACCCACACGCAGGCCTGAACAGCTATCCATCGACCGCAGCCTTGATGATTCACCTGCTGCTGCACGCGGCCGGCAACATGGTCGCCCGGGGTCTGCGATTATTGCATCTGAACGATTTGGCGCGGCTCGCAGGCCGCATGAGCGACGCGGACTGGGAGCAGGTCGCCACTTGCCGGCTGGACGGACGCCGCCTGTGGTGGGCGTTGCCGCCACTGCGCCTGGTCGAACGTTACTACCCGGCGCTGATCCCGGCGTCCCTTCCGCAGGCCCTGCAGCGTGATTGCCCCCGGCTGCTCCGCAGCCTTACTCGCGGGCAACGGCTCTGCGACGTTTCCTACTCGCAGCTGTGGATCGAGGCCTTTCCGGGTTTCGAATGGTCGGCATCCTGGTCAGAATTGGCAGCTTACGTGACTAAACGTATCTGGCCTGACGAAGAATACCTTGCAGAGCGCAGAGTCTCGATCTCGACGTCGCCCTGGGCCTCGGTGGACTCCTGGTCGCGGCTGTCCCAGAGCCGTCGCATTCTGCGCTGGGTCCGCTCGCGCCCGCCACGGTTGGAGGTCATGTATGCGGTGCAGGCTGCGCTAGGGATTTCGGATGCCGAGACTCGGTACTGCAGCTGACCAGCCTACGTCAGCGGGGCCACCGCGGTGACCTTCATGGCGTGCTTGCCGGTCGCCCGATGTCCGTGAAGCAGCGTTCCAGTGTGGGAGTGACCCACCGGGCCCCATCCACCGATAGGTGGTCGCTGTCTGTATACAAAGACCTGTCGTTCATCTTGAATTTACAGGAGTCGGACCCGCAAAGTGCGTCCTTGGGATCGGCGCTCATGAGGAGACCGGACCGCTGCAGCGCGCGGATGTACCGCTCGATCTCGGGTTGCTGCGCCAACGCATCAGTGCGACTGAGCGTTAGGAAATCATCCGCGATGCGCCGGCGCCGCGCCATCGCACGCGCCAAGGCCACGGGGTGTTTCAGGGTGGGTACGTCCATAATGACGCATAAGGATCGATTGACGGTCCTGATTTGCCGTACTGTCTCCGCAAGCGCGTACTTGAATTCGGATGATTGTGGGTCCGGTGCCGGGTCGCCTATACGAGGTCGATCGGCATCCGGCTCAGACCAATGCGCGTTCAAGATGACCAGGCGTGGATCGAGTCGCTGCACGGCCTGGAGCATTGCTTGATTGAACGCCGAGCAAGGCCCCAGTTGCGCGGTTCCGCCAGCTGCGGGAGCTGCCAATAGCAATGGTTTGCAGGATGACCGGCCTGCAAAGTACAGGTGCACATGTAGAGCGTTGGCCAGGTGTTCGTATGCCGGCAACAGCGCCATTGCATGACTGTCGCCCCACACGAAGGCCTTTGGCACGCCGACGCCAGCGGGCCCATAGCTACAGAGGTCTCCTGCGGCGACGTCGGGAAGTGGCAGGCTCATGCATCGGGCTGCGTCCGGGTGATAGGCATTCGAACCGGCCGCCAATGCCCGGACATCTGCGGCGAACCGTCCTGGAAATCCGTCCGATCTCCACAGCGTGACGCCGGCCGCGAACAGGAAGGTATTCGCCATCACGACCCACCACGCGAAGGTCCGGTCGGACTGGAGAAATCTCCTGGTGTGGATAGGCTGCTCGATCACCCACCAGCTGACCGCGGCCACCAGATAGAGCGCCGCCAGGACAAATGCCAGCTCGAGGCCGCCCGGATCCCTCATGAAGTAGTACCGGTACATGATCAGGATCGGCGCGTGCCACAGGTACAACGAGTAGGAGATGAGCCCGGTGAACACGAGCAGCCGCAGCGACAGTAGTCGGCTGACCCACGTTGAATGCCCGCGCGCCGTGACGATCAGCGTGGCGGCCCCCGCGCAGGGCGCCAGCGCATTGAGTCCCGGGTATCGCGTCGAGGGGCTATACAGACACGCGGCCAGCGCGATCACGCCCAGGCCTAGAAACGCCAGCAATTCATTGCTGGCGCGATTGCTGACGGAACCCACGCTGCTCTCGGCGATCGCAGCGCCAAGCAGCAGCTCCCAGGCTCGGCAAGGCGCCCAGTAATAATTGGCCACCGGGTGCGTATAGGAAGCCCAGATGCACAGGGCGAACGAAGCGGCGGCAAGTGCCGCCCACAGCGGCCATCGCCTGCGCGCCAGAGCCCAGCCGGCAACGATTAGAGCGAGTGGAAACAGCAGGTAGAACTGCTCTTCTACGGCGATCGACCATAAATGCAGCAGCGGATTGGGTCTGCCGACGCTGAAATACCCACCGTCGGTCCAGGCGACGACGTTCGTCAGCAGCGCCAGGGTCGAGGCCACATACTTGCCGAGGCTCACAAGGTCTGACGGGAACAGGATCAACAGGGCTGCCACCACCGTGATACCCAAGCTCGCGAGCAGCGCGGGAAGAATCCTTCTCGCGCGACGCAAATAGAACTCGGCGAGCCGTTGCCGCGGCGACTTGTGGGACGACCCGACCAGCAGCTGGGTGATCAGATAGCCGGAAATGACGAAGAAAACATCGACTCCCACATATCCGCCACGAAACCACGCCAGACGGGTATGGGACAGAATCACCGCCGTAACGGCGAGGGCCCTAAGTCCGTCTACGTCCGGACGGTATGAGGGCGTGCGGTCACTGTGGGGCGCCGGTTGCATGTTGTTTTCCACTGCGGCTTCGCCGAATAGTATCCTGTCTCGCCCGCGGGTCTCTGTGCAATGTGACCAACGATGACTTGCCGCGGTAAAGGCTGCCGCACCCTGGATAGTGTATGCGCCCGGTCGTGTCGATCATCCTGCCAACCTATAACCGCTTGCCGTACTTGCGCGACGCGGTCGCGTCGGTTTTAGCCCAGACTTATCGGGATTGGGAATTGATCATCGCGGACGACGGCTCAGCTGCCGAAACCATGACCTACCTGCGGACACTCGTTGATGTGCCCGGCGTCAGATTGCTCGCACTTGCGCACAGCGGGAATCCACCGGCGGTGCGCAATGCCGCATTGCGCGAGGCAAGGGGCGAATACATCGCATTCCTGGATTCGGACGATGTTTGGGTGCCGAACAAGTTGGCACTGCAGGTCGCATCGCTGCGCTCCCAATCCGCTCGCCGGTGGAGTTATGCCAAGTGCGTCATGGTGGACAATCTGCTCAATCCCCTGGCAGGCGCGCGCGCCAAACAAGGATTCGCAACTGATGGGCTGTTGAAGGATGAGGTCGTAGTCGTGCAGTCGAGTGTCGTCGCATCGCGTGAATTAATCGCCGCGGCGGGCGGATACGCCGAAGATCTGCCCGTTTGCGGCGACTACGATCTTTACGTGCGGCTCGCACAGCGCAGCGAAGTCGATTTCATCAACGAGCCGTTGGTCCTCGTCCGCCGCCATAACGAGCATTATTGCGATGACCTCACGGCATTGAAGGACTTGAGGCGGTGTCTGGAGAAAATACAGCGCTCAGGCATTGCCAGGCATCTGGACTCCGTCGTAGGCAGACGGCGCGCGGCCGTTTCTGCAGGCATTGCCCGGGGGTATGCGGCTGCGGGACTTCGCCGGCACGTCCTGAGCAGCCTTTTATCGAGTGCGCGGTACTCGTGGGCTTACCGGGATTGGTGGTACGGCGCCATGGCGGCAACAGTTCAGGCGTGGGCGCCGGCAAGGGTAGGGACCGCTATACGCAATTATGGGCGCCGACGCCATGATCGCAGACGGCCGCGGCCATGAGATCCGAGTGAGGATTTTGCCCGCCGTGTGGCAGCTGCTCGACCGGCGGCAGCGACGACGACTGGTCACGCTGCAGCTGCTCGCCTTGCTCATGGCGATGTCCACGGTGATCGGCATCGCAGCAGTGCTGCCATTCTTCACCGTGCTGGCAGAGCCGGGAGCTGTCGATCGCAACCCGCTGTTGCATGTGCTGCACCAGCACATGCACCTGGCAAGCGAGCGCGGCTTCGTAGTGGCGATCGGCATGGGGTTCGCTGCCGTGGTTGCGCTCGCAAACACCGTCAACCTGATGGGGTCACTGGCGATGAATCGCTTCGCGTTTCAGGTGGGCGACGCATTTTGCACCGACTTGTTCGATGAATACCTCAACCGCAGCTTCATATTTCACGCGAGGACCCACAGCTCGAGTCTCTCGAGCAAGGTGCTTCATGAGACAGGGAGGGTTACCTCGGGAATCCTGCAGAGCGGACTCGTGCTGGTGACCAATGTGGTGGTGATCGCTTTCATCGTGGCGGCCATGGTGCTGCTTAACCCGCTCGTGGGCATTGCGGCAATTTCCGTGCTGAGCGCCAGCTACGCGATGATCTACGTAGTCGTTCGTGGCAAACTGCTGCGAAACGGATTGACGGAGAGCCGTGAGTACGCCGCGCGGACCAAGCTCGTTGGCGAGAGCTTCGGGGCCATCAAGGAAATCATCCTGCTGCAGGCGCAGCCCGCGTTCGTACAGGCGTTTTCCCAACGTTGCGGGTCGATTTCCAGGACAATCGTCAGCACCAGCGCCATCTCGCAAAGTCCGCGATACTTCCTGGAATGCATCACTGTTTGCAGCCTCGTGGGATCCGCCCTGTACTTGAGTGGCCGCAGTGAGGGAGCCGGTCCGTGGATGGCCCAGCTGTCCTTCATTGGACTGGCTGCCTACCGATTATTGCCCGCATTGCAGCAGTTGTTTGCGGCCATTGTCAGGATTCGTGCCGATCGCCCCGCGTTTGAGAGCATCGCCGCTGATTTGCGGCAGGCTCGGGCCGGTAAGCGCATTGTGCCGGCCACTGTTGGCGATGGCCCCTGGCGCATTGGGCCGCGCCGCGATATTTGCTTGCAGGCGGTTTCGTTTCGGTACAGCACTGATGGTCCAGCCGCCATTGCGAATGTCTCGCTGCGCATTGGCGCCGGCGCCGTCGTCGGTTTCATCGGCGCCAACGGTTCGGGCAAGACGACGTTGATTGACCTGGTGGCAGGACTTCTGGTCCCAGATTCCGGGCATCTGGAAATCGACGGAATTGTCGTCGACGACGCAAACCGCGGCGCGTGGCAACGGCTGATAGCCTATGTTCCTCAGCACGGTTATTTGCTCGATGCCGGGCTGGCCGAGAACATCGCTCTCGGGGTTGCGCCTACCCAGATCGATCTCGAGCGCGTGCGCTCAGTGGCCGGATTGGCGCGTCTCGATGAATGCGTCGCGGCCTGGCCCAATGGGTATGGCGAGAATGTAGGCGAACGAGGCGGCCGGCTGAGCGGTGGGCAACGCCAGCGTCTCGGGATTGCGCGGGCCCTGTATCGCGGCGCCGCGGTGTTGATCATGGACGAGGCCACGAACGCGCTGGACGCGGCCGCTGAACGGGAGATAGTCGATTCGCTCGTGACACTTCGAGGCGATCGGACGGTGCTGCTGATCGCGCATCGGTTCAGCACGCTGCGGCATTGCGATCAGATCATCGAACTCGATGGCGGACGAATCGTGCGAAGTGGAAGTTATGAGGAGCTGCTTGCGCACCAAACATCGCCCGACGCCCATGTCGCCCGGAATCGCCATGCGACGCCGGAACCCGGCGAAGGGGAGGGCACCGCTCGTGGCCAAGCCGAGCTACCATGACGCCGGCTGACAAGAGATGCAGGGTGGAGAGCCGCACTAATCACCGCGCCTGGCCAGCAGCGACTGCAGGGCAGCGACGGCCTCGTCGGGGTGCCGCCCGCGGCGCAGCTGGTAGGCGTCGACACGGGCCAGCTGCCTTGTGAATGCTGCCCAGCCAGGATGTAAAGCCGCGTAGGGTTGGTGCGCGGCCAAAGTTGCACCCAACTCGCGCCGGCCAATGGGTGCCAGCAATGGTCTGCTGCCCGCATTTTGCCGGCTGAGAATCACGACGCCGACAATGGTCAGCGGCGACCTGGCAATCGGCCGCCCGGAGCGCCGTAAATCGACCTGGTACTTTTCCAGCCCACCGCGTCGCCGGATGGTGGGAGAGTTTCGTATCCACGAGACGCTGCGCTTGGTGTCCAGGTAGCGTAGTACATCGCGCCGCAGATACATAAAGTTGGGGACCGCAAAAGCCAGCAGTGAACCCGGCTCGACAAAGACGCTGT
>Ga0210384_10005773_pt1 | contig 13325 bp, 11 predicted proteins | sample IncBWH2MmetaG_FD_160574 | JGI IMG/M metagenome (GOLD analysis project Ga0210384, IMG submission 160574) | Forest soil microbial communities from Barre Woods Harvard Forest LTER site, Petersham, Massachusetts, United States - Inc-BW-H-2-M | ecosystem: Environmental > Terrestrial > Soil >...
GGCCTGGATGGGGGAGTAGCAGTTGTTGGTCGTTAGTCGTTTGTCGATGGCCGTTGGTTGTTCGTCTCCATCTCTTAGGTCATCCGTCACAGACTCGCACTTCGAGTTTTGGTAGACACAAGAACATTGCAAAGAGGAGGGGGAGGTATGGTCGGCTCATACAAGGACCTGCGAGCATGGAAATTATCGATGGAAATGGCTATGGAGATCTATCGCCAAACAGAAAGCTTTCCTCGCGAGAAGAGGTATGTCTAACGAGTCCATTGCGGCGAGCTGCGGTTTCTGTCTCTCTAGTAATATCGCTGAAGGTAAAGGGCGTTCATCGGACAAGGAGCTTGTACTTTTCTTACACCATGCCAGAGGCTCACTTCTTGAAGTCGAGACCCAGTTGCTCATCGCTGAAGGACTGAGATATGGGAGCGAAACCGAGACCAGAAGGCTATTGGGCTTGGTAGAGGCCTTGGCTAAAACCTTGAATGCCTTGATAAAGTCGCTGAAACCGATGGCGGCATGAGTACCACAAAGAAGGTTGGCATGAACAGGTTTCGACGAGAGACCAAGGGCCAACGACTATCGACCAGCGACTAGGCTACAAAATCCGAGGCTTCCGGGAAGCGTAGTTTGCTCTTGGAAAGGGCTTTGGAGAGCATTTCCTCGATCAGGATTTCTTCGCAGTTTTTGGCCATCGCCAGTTCGCTGACCAGGAGGTAACGGGCTCTTTCCAGCATTTTTTTTTCGCGGAAAGACAGGGGCTTGGATTGGTTCAGTAGAAGGAGGCCTTTGAGTACGGCGGAGACTTCGAGTAGCGACCCGGTCCGCATCCGCTCGGAGTTTTCCTTGAAGCGGTATTTCCAGTCGGCGTTGTTATCACACTCGCCATCTGTAAGAAAATCAACGATCTTCTGGATTTCGCCGTTCTTGACAACCCGCCGCAGACCCACCGTGTTCACGTTGTGAAACGGAACCATGACTTTCAGGCTATTGGCTTTGATCTTCAGGAGGTAGAACTTTTCCACAGTCTCGCCAATCGTCCGGCTGCTGATTTGCTCGATAACTCCAACACCGTGATTGGGATAGACGACCTTATCGCCTATGTGGAAATTACCGTCGCCGCTGATCATGAGGGAACACCCACGAGGGCAGGGCAAATGAGGAACTGCACACTTCTAGTCTATCCGAAGCGGCCGCGAAAGGCAATCTAGAAGCAGGCGTGGGGCGGACACTCCGGTCCGCCGCTTTTGGGTTTGGTCTTCGAATTTGCCGACTGTCGAGTGCTGGACCGAGATTTATGGAATGAAAGATTCTCTGGGAAAATCAAGGTCAAAGGCGGCGGACAGGAGTGTCCGCCCCACACGGTCCGACGCCGGTTTATAATCCTCAAGCACATGACTGAGCAGATCAAACGGAAATTGCAGGAAGAAATGAACGTGCTCGAACACGAACTGGTGCATGAGCTTCCCAAGGAAATCAAGAAAGCAGCCGCTCTAGGGGACCTCAGCGAGAACGCCGAGTATCACATGGCGAAACAGCGCCAAGAGTTCGTTAAGGCGCGGCTGCGGCAGCTGGGTGCGCGCATGGCGGAGCTTGCCCTTATCAACATGGATAATATTCCCAAAGATAAGGTCGGGCTGGGTTCGACCGTCCGGGTGTATGACAACTCCAAGAATGCGGAAGTTGAATACAAGCTGGTGACCAGCGAAGAATCAGATGTGACCGCGGGCAAAATCTCAACCAGTTCGCCGATCGGCCGCGCCCTCCTCAACAAAAAAGTAGGAGACAGCGCCGTCGTGGTTACACCCAACGGCAACCGCGAGATGGAGATTCTGAACCTGACCACCATCCACGACCAGACGGAAGCCAAGTGACGAGGCCGAGTGACGAGGACGCAGTGACGAGAATTCGATGAGCATGACCTGGACTAGCGCCTTTGGCCGGGGCTGTGGCGTGCTGCTCGACGCCATCGTCCGCTGGCTTGCCCTGGCGCAGATCAATCCCAACGTGCTTACCTTCCTGGGATTGGTGGTGAACACCATCGCGGCGTTCCTGTTCGGCTATGCCAACGGCGACAACCAGGCTCGAATGTTCCGTTACGCCGGACTGGTCATCATAGGCTCCGGTTTCTTCGACCTGGTGGACGGACGTGTGGCCCGAGCCAGCAACCAGGTCACCCGCTTCGGCGGCTTCTTCGATTCGGTCATTGACCGCTACAGCGACGCTTCTCAATTTTTCGGACTGTTAGTGTTTTACGCGCGGGGTGACCGCTTCTTCTACGTGGTGCTGACGGCTTTCGTTATGGTCAGCGCCATCATGGTCAGCTACACCCGCGCCCGGGCTGAGTCACTAATCGGTTCCTGCCGCGTGGGCTTCATGGAGCGCCCCGAACGCCTGGTGCTGGTGATTATCGGGGCCCTGTTTAATCGCATGGCGCCAGTTCTGTGGTTAATCGCAGTGCTGTCGACGATTACGGTGATCCATCGCATCCGCTTTACCTGGACGCGGACGGAAGGCGTGGATGCGGTGCCGCACAAGGCGGGGCAGGCAGCGTAAGAACTTTTCCCTGGATGGCTACCGGGGCCTTTGCTTTTGAGTGTCCGCTCAAGCCACTCAATCATTTCAGGATTCGGTCTTAAGGCCAGGGTCGAACTGCTGCCTGATATCCTAGTGTGGTTACTCTTCCGAGGACCTTCTCTTGCACGATCCTGTTCTGGTAATTCATGGCGGTGCCTGGGCCATTCCCGATGACATGGTCGAAGCCCATCTCAATGGGGTTCGCAATGCCATGGCTGCGGGTTGGCGCGTGCTGGAACGTGGCGGGACAGCGCTCGATGCCGTCGAGGAAGCTGTGGTCATCATGGAAGATGACGAGACCTTTGACGCGGGTCGCGGCAGCTTTCTTAATCACGACGGCAAAGTGCAACTGGATGCGTTCATCATGGACGGCGCTACCCTGCGCGGCGGGGGTGTGGGCTGTGTGGAGCGCATCGCCAATCCCATCCGCGCCGCCCGCAAGATTCTTAGCGATAGCCCACATGTGTACTTCGTGGCTGAAGGCGCGGAGCGGTTCGCGGCGGAGCATGGCATCCCACTGTGCCGCAATGAAGACCTGATCATTCCCCGCGAGGTCGAGCGTCTGCGGGAATTTCAGGCGCGGGCTGTGGACGCGAAAGTAGATCTGTTTGCGCCGACGATCTCTCACGATACAGTCGGCGCGGTGGCGCTCGACGACGGCGGCAACATTGCGGCCGCAACTTCGACCGGCGGCACGCTCAATAAAGCTCCGGGGCGGCTGGGCGACTCGTCGCTGATCGGATGTGGATGCTACGCGGATAACCAAACTGCCGCCGCGTCGACCACCGGTTGGGGCGAGCCGATCATGAAGCTTGTGTTGGCCAAGTGGGCTGCGGATCGGGTGGCCACCGGCAGTTTGCCGGAGTGGGTGGCGGCGGAAGCGATCAACTATCTGAAAGATCGGGTCAACGGACACGGCGGAATGATCCTGCTCGATGCTCGCGGGCGCTTGGGCATTGCTCACAATACGCCGCGCATGGCTTGGGCGCTTAAGACATCACAGCATGAGAGTTACGGGACCGAGCGGAAGAATTAAATTCAGTTCCCGGTTGTCAGTAACTGGTTGTCAGTACTGACTAAACCAATTCTCCTCAGTAATTTGGCTTGATTTAGTCACCTTACCTGATGTAAAAACCGTGCGGCGTTTGCGTGTCCTAAACGTGCTCGTTCAATTCCTGCCTACGAAGGGCGATCGCCGTCAAAGGCGAGAACCCCAGGTCCTTCGGTCCACGGAGATAATTTTTATGGTGGTGCGAAAGCTCGTCTCAGTTGTGTGTCTGATCTTTATGCTCGCTGCTCTGGGTTTTGCTCAGGGAGCTTCAACCGGCGATCTGCATATCACCGTCAGAGATCCCAAGGGTGGAGTGGTGACCAACGCCGGTGTCACGGCGCGGGATGAGACCAAAGGACTGGAGCGCACCACCAGCGAGAACGCCGATGGCCAATACCACATTTTGCTGCTGCCTCCGGGACAGTACACGGTAACCGTTCAGGCGCCGGGTTTTGCCACGGCCGAAGTGAAGAACGTCGCGATCACAGTGGGACAGCAGGCTGAAATTCCTATCGCACTGTCGGTGGCAGGAACCCAGGAAGTGGTTAACGTGAGTTCCGCCGCGGAGTTGGTGGAAACGCAACGCACTTCTTCCACCGACACCATCGACCAGCGGCGCATCGACAACCTTCCCATCAACGGGCGGAATTACATTAATTTTGCCCTCACCGATTCGCGACTGGCGCGTGATACCGCTCCCAGCATCGGGGCCGCACCCACCTCCGGGCTAAATATGAGCGGGCAGCGGGCCCGGGCCAACCTGGTCAATGTGGATGGCGCCGACGCGGTGGACAATTCCACCAACGGCATTCGCTCCACGGTTTCACAGGAAGGGGTCCAGGAATTCCAGATCATCACCAACGGATATGCGGCCGAGTACGGACGCGCCTCCGGCGGAGTAGTGAACATCATCACGCGCTCGGGAGCGAATGACTTGCACGGTTCGCTCTTTGGCTATTTGCGAAACCGCAATTTTCAGGCGGTCAATCCTTTCAGCACGGTCTCGGATCCGGCGTATACGCGAGTGCAGGCAGGGGCGGCGATCGGCGGAGCGATCAAGAAAGACAAGACTTTTTACTACTTCTCCTATGAAGGCACCTGGCGGCAGGAGACTGGGTTTTCCTCGATTGGGGCCAACAACTTTGGATTGGTTCCGTTTGACACCACGCTGGTTGGTCAACCGTTCGGCACAGTGCAGCTCACACCGCAACAAGTTGGATTCCTGACCAACCCGGCGGTACTGCAGCAGGAGGGTCTCAATCCAGCGTTTGCGATCGAAGTAGGGCAGTATACAGGGCTGGCAGCGGCTTCTTCCGGGATGGCGCTGAAAGGGGCCTGGCCGGCGACCTTGGGAGGCTTCAGCGGTTTCCCGACTTCGTGTCCGCCGCCCACGGCGAACTGCTTTGTGCCGGCTTCTTTCGTGCCGTTGAATAGTTTGATCGGCAATTTTCCGGTCTCCGAGCGCACCGATCTGTATTCGCTACGCCTCGATCACAACCTGACCAACAACAACCGGCTCACGCTGCGCGCCGGCGTAAGTCCAAGCGATCAGACTGGCATTCAAGTGCAGGCACAGGGTCCGCAGAATTTTGGACAAAATTCGTTTTCGCGGACTTCGCTGGACAACTATCACGACTGGAACATCGCCGGGCAGGACCAGTGGACCATCGGCACGAACAAGATCAATGAGCTGCGCTTCCAGTACGCCCGCCGGGGCTTGCTCTACAACTTCTCGCGGGCTGCGGGAGGCAGCAACGTGGCGGTGAACATTCCGGGCTTCGCGTTTTTCGGCCGCGAACCCTTTTCTTTCGTCCAGCGCACCGAGCAGCGCTACCAGTTGACCGACAACTTCTCCTGGGTGAAAGGTACCCACACCATCAAGTTTGGCGTAGACAGCAACTTCATCCCGATCGAGGCCAATTTCACGGTGAACTTCGGCGGAATTTACAATTTCGGACAACAGAGCCTGGGCTTCGATAATCCTGTCATCGCGCCTCCCGCGGGGAATCCGTTTCCGGCGTTCAGTCCGGTGCAGGCTTATGGCGCGGGAATTCCGTCCAATTTCATACAGGGCGTGGGCAATCCCCACGATTCTTTCAGCAATACCACCGCTGCGGGTTTTTTGCAGGACAGTTGGCGCATCTCGTCCGGCCTGACGATGAATTATGGGGTGCGTTACGACGTCGAGTTCACACCGACGTTCCGGGCGATCAATGCGCTTTCGCAAGCCGCGGAAAATTCGCTCGGCATCACCCAGGGAATCCCGCGCGACTTCAATAATTTTGCGCCGCGCATCGGGTTGGCCTGGGATCCGCAGAAAGATGGCAAGACCGTCGTCCGCGCTTCTTACGGAATGTTCTACGACCATCCGTTGCTTGGTCTGGCGTTTGATTCCGATGTGGCTGACGGCTCGCAAGCGCCACAACTGGTGCTGACGCCAGGAGCGCCGGGCGGTTGTAACGCAACCCTTTCGAACCTGAACGCGACCAACGCCTTTCAGGGATTGCTGGGCTGCCTCCCCGCGGCATTCGACTACCTGCCCAACCAGCAGCGTTTCAATCCCGCGCCGAACGCACCTTCTATCTTTGTGGGCCAGGCATTTCTGAATCCGGCCGCACCCGTGCCGCTGTCATTTCTGCCTTTCAGCTTCCCCACAGCGAAAAACTTTCAATACGCCGTGTCGCACCAGGCCAATTTGACTTTTGAGCGGGATCTCGGCCACGACATGTCGTTCAGCCTGGCTTACAACTTCAACGGCGGACGTCACCTCAACCGTCCGATCAACTCCAACGCGGTGAAGACAGGACCACTGCTGGCCAACTGGCAAGTAGCGCTGGGCGATCCCACTTCCGGCGCTGCCACGCTAGGCCCGGAAGGCGTGGGAGCGGCGGGAACACCGTGCGGATTCAACGGTAGCGGGCAGCCCTGGGTGGCGGCCGCGCTGACGAATTTTTTCCGTCCTTCCGGCCTGAATCCAGCGCTGGGCCAGGCTTTGCTGTTGTCGCCCGCGGCAGGATGCGTGGGACTGGCGCAGCAGATCATCCAGGCTGACGGCCTCAGCGCTGCCTGCGATCCCACGACGCTGACCGGCTGCGTACCCTTCAGCGATACGCCAGCCAATTTTTCCAGCGGGAGTTCGGTCTACCACGGCCTCACCGCCAACTTGCGTAAACGTTACGGGCAGCATTACGAATTTCTCGCCTCCTACACCTGGTCGCATACCATCGACGACTCCACCGATCTGCAATCGCCCCTGGAACCGCAGGACAACTACAATCTGGCGGCGGAGCGCGCCAACTCGGCCTTCGACCAGCGGCATCGTTTTGTGTTGAGCGGTGTGTATCAGACCGGGGCACTCAGCGGTAGCGGCTTTGTCAGCAAGTTTTTCTCGGGTTGGACCCTGGCTCCCATTCTCGAAGTGGCCTCGGGACGTCCGTTCAACATCATCTCGGGAGACGATCGCAACCTCGATTTCAGCACGCCGACCGACCGGCCGAACACAGCGGTCTCAGGTGCAACCGACGGTTGCGGCGATACTTCGGCACCGTCGAAGTTCTCGCCAACCGGCTTTTTGATGCCCGCTTGTTTCCTGAATGGCACGCTCGACGGCAACCTGGGACGCAACGCCGGGACCCGCCCCTACAATCTCTTCACCGATATTCGCGTCTCCAAGCGCATTCCCTTGGGCGATCGCATGGCTCTGGAAGGCATTGTGGACGCCTTCAACTTCATCAACCGCTTCAACGTGTCGGATGTGAACCCGCTCTGGAACAGCGGGCAGACGGCCACGGCCGCATTCGATCCACGGCAATTGCAGTTTGCGCTAAAGCTGACCTGGTAAATCACCACAGACCACGTGGGGACGGCCGCCCTCGGCTGTCCCGCGGAGCAAAGCTCCACAATTTCTGGGGCGGCAAAATCTGTCGAGCTGCGCTCGACCGAACAGCCGAGGCGACTGTCCCCGCGTGTTTCGTGACTGTCCTCTGCTAGACTGATCTTCTATTCTTGGCGTTTGCCGGAGATTCCTCTCAATGTCTGAAACCCAGGTACCCACGGCACGGACTCGTGTTGTCCGGGAGGCCCATCGTGGGGTTTATGAGCGTGCGGCTGCTTACGAAATTCTCGATGAAGGCTTTATCTGCCACGTCGGCTTTGTGCTGGACGGGCAGCCTTTTGTGATTCCGACCGCCTACGGGCGATTAGGCGACAATCTTTACATTCACGGCTCGGCGGCCAGCCGGATGCTGCGCAATCTCGATAAAGGCGTCGCCGTGTGCATCACGGTTACGCTGCTCGACGGACTGGTGCTGGCTCGATCGATTTTCAATCACTCGATGAATTATCGTTCAGTGGTCGTGCTGGGCACGGCTGCGGCTGTGCTGGATGCGAAGGAAAAACTGGAAGCCCTGAAACTGCTCTCGGAGCATATTCTGCCCGGGCGCTGGGCGGAATCGCGTCAGCCCAACGAGAGAGAACTCAAACAGACGCTGGTGCTGCGCCTGCCCATCGAGGAATTCTCGGCGAAGGTACGGCAGGGTCCGCCGATTGACGACGAAGAAGACTACGCGTTCCCGACCTGGGCGGGAGTGATTCCGCTGGAGACGGTCGCGGGTGTGCCGATCAACGATCCGCGTTTGGATCCGAAGACGCTGGTGCCGGTTTATGCGCGCGCATACTCGCGCAAGCGATAGGGGCGTAGCGCTGGCGCTACTTTGCGGCTGCGGTTCTGTTATTTTGCGTTCAGCCAGTCTGCGTAGGCCTGAAACGAATACGGGCGTCCCAGAAAATCGCGCACCATTTCGGCTGCAGGTTTGGTGCCGCTGGCGCCGAGGACAGAGTCGCGGTACTTCGTCACAACCTGGGGATTCAGCAGCCCGTCTTTCCTGAATTCGGTGAACATGTCTTTGGCGATGACCAGCGACCACATGTAAGTGTAGTAGATCGCGGAGTAGCCATTGAGATGGCCGAACGCGGTCTGCAGGTGTGTGCCCTCGACGAACTGGAAGGGCGTATACCTTGTCTGCAACTGCGCCACCAGTTTGTCGGTATCGAGACCCTGGGGATCGCGGTTATAGAAGTCCAGGCTGATGGCGGCGTAGAACATTTGCGTGCGTACATCCAGGGCGCGGCCGAATTTGTCGGCAGCCTTGGCTTTCTCCGCCAATTCCACCGGGATGGGTTCATTGGTCTTATACTGGCGCGCGAAGAGCTTCAAAATTGCAGGGTCCTGCGCCCATTCTTCAAACATCTGTGAAGGGGCCTCGATGAAATCATTTTCCAGGTCCCCCTGTGCCCACTTGGTGTTTCCCCTCATGATGCCGTGGATGAGATGTCCGTATTCGTGGAAGAAAACGATAACGTCGTCACGCTCCATGAGTCCGGGTTCGTTGGTCGCCTTGGGAAAGTTGCAGACCAGGACGTATTCCGGAAGGCGAAAGCCTTGCTTGCCGGTCGCCAGAGTAAACGTGGCGTAATGCTTGTATTTGTTTTCCCGCGGAAACATATCGAAGTAAATTCGGCCGATCAGTTTTTCCTTGTCATAAACGTCATACGCGGTCACTTCCGGATGCCAGACCTGGGGCGAAGCCACGGGCTTGTAAGTGATGCCATACATCCGGCTGGTGATATCGAGAATGCCCTGCAGAACCCGGGAGTACTCGAAGTAGGGCCGGATGACCTGGGAGTCGTATCCGAATTTGTCAATCACAGCGCCCCGCCTGAGATGGGCCACATCCCAGGCGTTGACGCTCTCCGCCTTTGGATCCTCCTTCTTTTTGAAGGCCAGGAGTTCCTCATAGTCGAGTCTTGCACCAGGCTGGGCCGCGACTGAGATTTTTTCGATAAAGTCGGCGGCATTCTGCTCGGTGCCGACCATCTTGTCTTCAGTGATGAAGGCGGCCCAGTCCGGGTATCCCAGAATGTTGGCGAGTTCGTGGCGCTTCTGCAAGAGCTGTCCCATCACGTCGATGTTCCTGGGGTAGGCGCGTTGGCGGTAGAGGATGAAGAACGCTTTCCGCGCAGACTCGCTTTTCGCATAGTCCATGAAGGGGAAATAATCCGTGTTGTCGGTGCTGAGTGTGACCTTGCCGGAGGCGTCGGGAGGATGGGAGCGCTTGAAGTCGTCGGGAAGCCCGTCCAGATCGGAGGCGTTGACCTGGAGTTTGCGGACATCGCCGGCGATGTTTTCGTCGAATTGCTGACCGATTTTTACCAGTTCGTCCTGCAGCTTCCGGATCTTGTCCCGGGTCGGGTCATCGCGGTCAACGCCGGCGCGATGATAGTCGCGTAGCGAAGTCCGCAAGTAGTAGGAGCCGGCGGGGTCGAGTTTGGCGCCATCGAGGGACGCCAGCACGTTGTACAACTCTTTATCCAGGGAGACGTCGGTAAGCATGCGGCTGACTTCCTGCTCACAGACCTGGGCGGCATCGCGAAAAGGTTTGGCGGGATGCACTTGCTCAGCGAGACCAGCGCGATTCTCGGCGTCAACCGCGACCAGCACCGCGGTATCGAAGGCTTGCAGAGTGGCCCATGCGTCACGCGGCGGTTGGCTGGCCTTGATGGTGGCGATGCGTTTTTTTGCCTCGTCGAGATCGCTACGGCAGGAAGCGAGGAAGGAGTCGGCCGTTCCGGCGAGATAACTGGAAGCGCCCGGCGCCGGCATCGGCTCCTGAGCAGCAGACGAGAGGCTCGCGCCTGCGAGCAAGAAAATAGACAGCGGCCCGACAAACTTACGACTCATCAGTGATCTCCTCAAAGCTGTGAAGGCATGGGTGTGAAACCGTGCAGGGGTTAGACGTGTGCAAACCCGTCAGGTTAAACAGGGTGTGCGGGGTCAGGTCAAGGGGAAGAGGCGGAGCACACATAACAATTGTTGGAGCCCGTCCTCCATTTAGCCTGATTAGTTCGTGGGGCGGGTTTCGTATTCGGCGGTGGTCAGTTTGGATTCGCTTTGTTCGCACTGGCGGATTTCCAGAATTCGCGAGGTTACGATCGGGGTGCGATAACTCGGGTGGCGGAATTCCAGGTGCATGCCGCGGCCGACGAAACCTATCTTCAGCATGGAGCCGCCCCAGGACGAACCTTCAATTCTCACCAGGACGGGCTCGGGGCAGAATGCGGGATGACCCCATATCCAGGCCTCGCCGCGACCGCGATGTATGACTGAGTACCAGCGGTGCTGGGTCTGGATCTGAAGCATGGCCCGGGCAGGAAGGTCTTCGAGAAATGCGCCGCCTTCGATCTCCGACTCGACGATGTTGCGATTCACTTCATCGTCGAGATTGGGATGACAACGAAAGAACTGCGGGCAGGTGTCCACCGAGTCCCCCTGTACCTTAGACGAGTATAAACCCGAGAGGTTAATTGAAAACCGTCGTTGGTACTAGCCTCCCGGTTCCACCATCGCCCCGATTGCGTGGCGAGAGAGGCCGCGAGTATCTTCCGTCCCTGTCCCTAAAGTAACAATGAGTGCCCCTTTACGCATTGACCCTTCAAATTCGGGGAGAGTACGATTCATAATCTCAGGAGTCTGCGCTGGCCGAGAACTCCTCCGCGAGGCAGCGCAGTTTGCAGCAATGTAAGTCATAGATAAACATGGGGATTAAGAAGCTCACGCTTTTAATTGCGCCCTTAACGGCACTGTTCCTAGCCGGGACGGCCTGCCATACCGAGCAGCGTCAGGCGAAGCTGCCTGTACCCCAGGCAAATGCTCCGGCGATGACTGCCGCGGTTCCAATGTCCCCAGCGTCTGTTCCTCAGAAAGAATCGGATCCAAAACCAGCCGCGTCCGAAACGGTCCAAGCTGCACCTCAAGTCAAGCCGGATCCAGCCGCCGATCTGATCGCGAACGCTGACAAGGAATATCAGGCGGGACAGGTCAAATTCAAAGCGGGAGACCTGGAGGCGGCCAAACGAAATTTTGATCGCGCGGTTGATCTGCTGCTGCAAAGTCCCGCGGAGGTCCGTTCGGATGAACGGGTGCAGCATGAACTGGAGCGCGTTCTCGAAGGTGTAAACCGTCCGGAGATGGCGGCCCTGCAGTCGGACAATCCGGCGCCACAACAGAAAGCCGAGCCTGCGCCGATTGATGAAGTCAACGACGTGACGCCTCCGGTTGACCCTAACGTGAAGGCGCGAGCGGAGGCCGAGGTCAAGGCCACGCATTCGGATCTGCCGCTCATGCTGACCGACCAGGTGGCCGGTTTCATCAACTACTTCTCTACTCCAAAGGGTCACGAGATCCTGCAACGTGCGCTGGAACGCGGTGGCCGTTATCGCGAGATGATAGAGGGCACGCTGCGGGAAGAAGGGGTTCCTCAGGAACTGATCTATCTGGCCCAGGCTGAGTCGGGATTTCATCCGCTGGCGCTATCGCGGGTGGGAGCAAGGGGCATGTGGCAGTTCATGGCCAGCCGCGGGCGGGGCTATGGTTTGCAGCACAACTTGTGGGTTGATGAACGCCAGGATCCGGAAAAGTCGACGCGCGCCGCGGCCCATCATCTGAAAGATCTGTATAACCAGTTCGGCGACTGGTATCTGGCGATGGCGGCCTACAATTCCGGACCCGGCACGGTGCAGAGCGCGGTCAAGCGTACCGGGTACGCCGATTTCTGGGAACTCTACCGGCGCAATGTGCTACCCAAGGAAACCCGCAACTACGTGCCAATCATTCTGGCCGTTACTATCATGGCCAAGAATCCGGCGCAGTATGGGCTGGACGACATTTCTCCGGAGCAGCCTGTTCCGTACGATGCGGTGAAGATCAACTATTCGGTCGACCTGCGTCTGGTGGCGCAGTGTATCGACGTTTCGCCGGCCACGCTTCAGGACCTAAATCCGAGCCTGCTGCGTTTAGCGACTCCCAAGGACCAGAGCTTTGAGCTTCGTCTGCCAGTCGGCACCAGGGACCGTTATGTGGCGGCGATCGAACCTGTACCTGTTCCGATGCGGGTGTGGTGGCGCTACCACGAAGTGGCGGAAGGGGACACGCTGGCCTCGATTGCGCGCACCTATCGCACCAGCCCGGCGGCGATCGAAAAAGAAAACCATCTTGTGGCCGGCGATGAACTGAAATCGGACAGCAAGCTTATTATCCCGATCCCTCCGGGCAAGCATGCGGCCACGGAAGATGGCGCCACCTACGCCCGTCACACGACCCGCTACAAGGTGCGCCGCGGAGACACCGTGCAGACTGTAGCCGACAATTTCAGTCTTCCTCCGATCATGATCCGCCGCTGGAATCACCTCCGGGGAGACAGCTTGCGCGGCCGCCGCATCGTTTATGTACACCTGCCTGTGACCCCCAGCGCCCTGACGAGCGCACAACCGGCGACCTCTAAGTCCAAATCCAGTAAAGAGTTACACGAGGCGGTTCCTAAGGCCGTACAGCGTCACAAAGTGCAACCCGGTGAGACCCTGATTTCTATTGCCAGCACTCACCACACTACGGTGGAAGCCCTGAAGCGGGACAATGGGAACGTCGCGATGCTGCGGCCGGGGATGGTCCTGGTCATAAGGGATGTCCGGTAAGCACGCGCTTCTCGCTTCCAGTTGCTGGTATTTGGCTCATTCCTGCCGCGAAAATTCTGAGACGAAATACTCGACGCCTCGGCTATTCCACTTTGCCCACTCGGTGTAATATGCATCCTGCGACCACTGGTTCTGGATACGATGTTGCGAAAATGCTGTGCTATAATCGCGCCCCGTT
>Ga0210384_10005778_pt1 | contig 13322 bp, 12 predicted proteins | sample IncBWH2MmetaG_FD_160574 | JGI IMG/M metagenome (GOLD analysis project Ga0210384, IMG submission 160574) | Forest soil microbial communities from Barre Woods Harvard Forest LTER site, Petersham, Massachusetts, United States - Inc-BW-H-2-M | ecosystem: Environmental > Terrestrial > Soil >...
GCCTGGAGATATTGTCACCTGGGATCTCGGTGGAGGAGTTCCCCATGTGGGTCTGGTAGTGGACCAGAAATCATCGCAGAGCGGCCGGTACATGATCGTTCACAACATCGGACAGGGACCACGCATGGAAGACGCTTTATTCAACTGGAAGATTACCGGCCACTACCGCTATTTTGGTCCGGCGATATAGGTGGAACGGCACGGTAGGCGGATTCCAGGAGTTCTCCGGGCTTGATACGGCCCGTAGCGAGCTGGGCCACGAGCTGCGAATTTGCGGCAAGAAAATCGTAGCCACCCAATTCCTTTGGTAGGACCCAGGCCAGCTGTTCGAACGCGCGCGGGGAGAGTTCTGACTCGAGAATATCCACTGCGTAGAAGAGAATTTCCAGTTCCTCGGGCGTTCCCGCGTACTTGTGTACCACGCGCCCGATGGGCACGCTCCTCCGCATGGTCGCGGCTAGCTCTTCACGCAACTCCCGTGCGAGAGCTTGTTCCGGACTCTCGCCTGGTTCGACTTTTCCGCCGGGAAATTCCCATTTTAATGGAGAGGAATCGTTGCGCCTGCGCTGGCCGATGAGCAGCCGCCGGTCCGCTCGTTCAATCACAGCTGCCACGACAATCCGCATTTTGCGGCCACCCTCCTGGCCGGTCAAAACTTACCCCTAACTAAGCTAACTCTCATGGCTTGCGGTTTATTCCATGCAATATCTTGGCAAGTTCCATGGCCCCGGCCACCAATGGCGGTCCCGGGGTGTTCAACAATTCATCCCTGATCACGTGGACTTGCCGGTTGCGAATCGCCGGCACGTTCTTCCAGGCGGCAACGCCATAGGTCTGCTTCGCGTCCGCGTTCTTGCCTGTTGCGGCCCAGGCGAGCACAATCAGCTCCGGCGCAGCCTCGGCCACCTGTTCCTCGCTGACCTTTTCGCCCGCAGGTACCACCATCGCGCCGCCCGCAATCTTCACGATTTCCTCCACCCAGGGCGGCGACACGATGCGGGGATTCGGCCACGCCTCAGAATAAACGCGCGCTGGCTGTTTTGTTTTCCGCGAGTTCTTTCGGATGATGTCAAAGCGCCTCCGCATTTTGCGAATCAATTGTTCGGCTGCTGCCGCGCGCCCGGCAATCCCTCCCAGCATTCGAATGTCGTTCTCAATATCGGCGAGCGTTCGCGGATTCATAGCCAAAAAATTCAGCGGATGTTCCAGAAATTTTGCGACGGTTTCCGGTTTGTAGGGAACAGAGCCGATCACCAGTGTCGGTTTGAGGCGCAGGATCGCGTCAACGGATTCCATATGCCAGCAATCGCCGAGCTTCGGTAGGTTTCCGACCGGCGCCACATCGGCGCACCATTTCGTCACTCCGACGAGCAATCGCTTCGCTCCGATAGCGCAGAGGATTGACGTGGCACTGGGCGCCAGGGAGACAATGCGCAACGGAGCTTGCCGGTTGGCTTTCATGGATTCAGGAATGAGGATAGCAGAGGGAATGTCGCCAATGAGCAGTAAGAGTGTTGATTGACTCTGTTCCATGAGTATGATGCACTTCGTTTTCTCGCTTTGGAGGACCTTCGTGCGAGCTCTGCCTGTTGCTCTGCTTCTCACTTTGCCGATCTCCGTCGCCACATGTGCGCAATCCGCGCAATCGAAGCCGGATGTCGTTCAATATCACGCCACGATTGACGTAGTTAAATATGTCTATGGCGTTGCCCCACCTGTTGGTCGGCTGCGGCCAGGGAATATTCTCGATTCGAATTCGCTGGACTGCTTTGGCAACGCCATCAAGAAGCCGGGAGATCCGCTATCACTATCTAAGGGCGACAATCCGCTGACCGGACCGTTCTTCATCGAAGGCGCAGAGCCCGGGGATACGCTTGTCGTTCATTTTCTGGATCTGCAAGTCGATGGCAATCAGGGGCTGGGCGCGTTTGCGCCGGGGTTTGGGGCGCTCAACGAAACGAACTACACGCCAATGCTGCATGCGCCGCTGCCGGAGAAGATCTGGTTTTATCCCATCGATCACGCCAACAATACCGCGACGTTTCAGGCGCTCGATTCGAATTACAAGGTGAAGATTCCCTTGCATCCTTTTCTCGGCTGCATCGGCGTGGCCCCCGCGGGCGGCGAAGCGCGCAGCTCGATCGTTCCTGCAGAGTTTGGCGGCAACATGGATGCCCCGGAAGCTTCCGTTGGCAACATACTCTATTTGCCGGTGAATGTTTCCGGCGCGCTGCTTTATTTTGGCGATGGGCATGCCGCCATGGGCGACGGAGAAATCGCCGGAACGGCAATCGAAGTTCCCCTGAAGGTGCGCCTGCAGGTCGACCTGGTGAAAGGGAAGCATTCGAATTGGCCGCGCTTCGAAAACGACAAGGAGATCATGGCCGCCGGCATCTATCGCCCCGTGGACGACGCCGTGCGCATCGCCTTCACCGAGTTGGTCGCCTGGATTCATGCAGACTACGGCCTCTCCGACCTCGACGCCTATGAGCTGCTCTCGGAAGTGGGCAAAGTGCACCTGACTGAAATGGTGGATCCGAATTATGTGGTGGTGGCTTCGATTGAGAAAAAATATCTTCCCGCGAAGAAGTAGCGTCCCGCTCGAGCCCCTTTGGCTGGCTGCGTTGCGGTCCCGGCGCCGCCTCTGGGATACTTTCACCAATGTTCAGTGCATCCGTTCTCGATCATTTTCGGAATCCTCGCAATGCCGGTGAGTTGCCCGGCGCCACGGTCGTCGTGGAAGTAAGCAATCCTGTTTGCGGTGACGTTCTCAAGCTCTCTGCAAACATTGTCGATGGGCGGTTCGCGGAAGTCCGCTTCCTTTGCCGTGGTTGCACCACTTCGATTGCCTGCGCGTCTCTGCTAACGGAGAAAATTGTTGGGCACAGCGCTTCCGAGGCGCGCAGTTTGACCCCGGAGGATCTCTCCACGGCTCTAGGCGGCTTGCCGCCAGCCACTTTTCACGGCGCGCAACTCGCCATTGATGGATTGAAAGCCCTCGTCCAAAAATCGCGCTAAGGATTCTCTCGAACAAGCCTCGCGCTCCAGTTCGTTCAAGCTCCACCAAGCGCTTTCTTCACTGTGTCGGGATCGTTCAGATTTAGCACGCAGCCCTCTTCGTTCGTCCGCATTTCCTCGACTTCTCCGGAATGCGCCCAGACCACGGCTCGCGCTCCCGTTTCGAGCGGAGCATGCAGCAATTCCTCGTACACGGCGGCGGAAAAAATCACCGGATGGCCGCGGCGCCCTTGGTAGAGAGGCAAGACGATGGGTTTGCCAGACTTATAAAAGCACTCGATCAGTTCTTGAACAAGGTCGGCGCTGATGAGCGGATGGTCGATTAGGCAAAGTATGATTCCGTCCGTGCCCGGCGGCAAGCTTCGCAGCGCCGCTTGAATCGAAGTCAGTTGCCCTCTTTCCCAATCTTCATTGATGACGATTTCATCCGGTTTTAGGTCAACAGCCTTGGCGATAGGCTCGGCATGCGCGCCCAGAACCACCCGCCGCGCGCAGATTTGCCGGTGCGCTGTTACTTCCAAAAGATGTTCGAGAAAAGGCCGCCCCTGGTAAGCCAGCAACGCCTTCGGCGAGCCCATTCGGCTCGAAGCCCCGCCCGAGAGGATGACGGCGGCCAGCATGTGCTCCTTTTCAGCGCTCGCTGACGGATACGCGCGCCTCGTATTTCAATTTTTTGTGCGCCGCATCTTGCGCGTTGCGTCGCACGGCGATTAATTCCGCTACGATGCTGACGGCAATCTCTTCCGGCGAAAGCGCCCCAATTTCCAGCCCCATCGGCGCATAAACGCGTTCGAACTCCTCCGGCTTGTACCCGTCGTTTTCCAGCGCCTTGTAGACCGACATCACTTTGCGTTTGCTGCCAATCATGCCGATGTAACGCGCCTCGGTTCGAACGGCCCAAGCCAGTACGCGCATGTCTTCCTTGTGGCCACGCGTCACGATCAGCAAGTAGCTCGCGGCGTTAGGCTGAATTTTCGCGAAAGCGTCCTCATAACTCGTGTGAATTTCCAGCGCCATGGGAAAGCGCTCCGCATTGGCGAAGGTTTCGCGGTCGTCCACCACCCCGACGCAGAATCCCGCGGCGCCCGCTGCCTTCGCCACAGCCATCGACACGTGCCCGCCGCCAAACAGATATAGCATCGGCTGCGGCAATATCGGCTCGACAAAAACTTCCACCGTCCCGCCGCAAATCAATCCGTTGTCGTAAGTCGCTTCATTGTTCAGATTGAAAACCATTTTGCGCGGCGCTTCGTTTTGCATCACTTCTTTCGCCGCCGCCCACACTTCCGCCTCAACGCACCCGCCGCCGATAGTGCCCGCAATCGAGCCGTCTTCGCGCACCAGCATCCGCGAACTTTCGTAGCTGGGGATCGACCCGTTGGTGTGCACAATCGTAGCCAGCGCCGCGCGCCGTCCGGCGCGCCGCATCCTCACGATTTCTTCAAACAGGTCCACGCTTGCCTCTGCGTTCAGCCTACGGTGCACTACGTCCACTGTCAATCAGTGCTGCTGCGTTCTGGACACTCTTCGGCTCGGATGCTACCTTTCGAATCTTGCACGATCGGCTGGAGGATTCATGAAGGCCATAGTTTTCGAGCAACACGGCGGTCCAGAGGTTTTGAAGTACACGGAAGCGCCCGATCCGGTCATCCGCGCCGGAGAAGTCCTCGTCCGCGTGAAGGCCTGCGCCCTGAATCATCTCGATCTGTGGGTGCGCCAAGGCATTCCGGGTGTTGCGTTCCCGCTCCCCCACATTCCCGGCAGTGACATCTCCGGCGAAATCGAGCAGATTGGCGCCGACGTCACCGCCGTGCGCGTCGGCCAGAAAGTCGTCCTCGCCCCCGGAGTCAGCTGCGGCAAATGCCCAGCGTGCATCTCCGGCCAGGATAACCGCTGCCGCCAATTCACCAATCTCGGCTACATGATCGACGGCGGCTGCGCCGAATTCGTGCGCGCGCCCGAAGTGAATTGCATGCCCTATCCGGAAAACTTGACCTTCGAGCAAGCCGCTTCGATTCCGCTAGTCTTTCAAACAGCCTGGCACATGCTGGTCGCCCGCGCTGAGTTGCAACCCGGCGAAGATGTTCTGATCCTCGGCGCGGGCAGCGGAGTCGGCAGCGCCGCCATCCAAATCGCGAAATTCTTCGGCGCGCGCGTCCTCGCCACCGCCGGCAGCGATGAAAAACTCCAAAAGGCCAAAGAACTCGGCGCCGATCACCTCATCAACAACAAGACCCAGAAGATCCGCGAAGAAGTCCGCCGCATCACCAACAAGCGCGGCGTCGACGTGGTGTTCGAACACGTTGGCACCGCCACCTGGGACGAAAGCATCGCCAGTTTGGCCCCCGGCGGGCGCCTGGTCACCTGCGGCGCCACCACCGGTTACGACGCCAAGATCGACCTCCGCTTTCTCTTCAGCCGCCAGCTTTCGCTTCTCGGTTCTTACATGGGCACGAAACCAGAACTCCTCATGGTCATGAAACTCGTCGCCGCGGGCCGCTTGAAGCCTGTCGTTGATCGCGTGTTTCCGCTGGCCGAAGCCGCCGCCGCGCACGCTTATCTCGAATCCAGCGCGCAATTTGGAAAAGTGGTCCTCAAGGTTTAGTTTTTGCGGATATCTGGTATTCTCGCCTCGTTCGCAATTCGAAAAGGCAATCGCAACGGGATATGGCAAGCTTCCAAGCACATCTTGCAGTCTGGCTCACCAAGTGGCGTATCAAGCGCCGCCTGAAAGGCATTCGCGACTATCGCCTCGCGCGCGCCATTCTCAGGCCCGACCGCTACAACGTTCCGGATTCAATTCGCTTGACGCCAGCGCAACTGGGCGGCGTGCCTGGAGAATGGGTCGAAGGGCCGAAGGCCGGCGAACTCGTTCTGCTGTATCTGCACGGCGGCGGCTATTTCGGCTGTTCCGTGGAGACACACCGGCCCATCACCGCAGGGTTTGCCCTACAGGGCTTTCGCGTTTACGCTCCCGACTACCGCCTCGCGCCGGAGAATCGCTTTCCCGCCGCCGTCGACGATGCCGTCGCCGTTTACCGCGCGCTTTTGAGCGCAGGCCACGAGCCGCAGCATATCGTCGTTTCCGGTGAGTCCGCCGGAGGCGGCCTCACACTGTCGCTCATGCTCGCGCTTCGTTCTGCAGGCATTTCGTTGCCCGCCTGCGCCGCCGTTTTTTCTCCCTGGACCGATCTCGCCGCTACCGGCGATTCCATCCGCACCAATTCGAGCCGCTGCTCGATGTTCAACGGCGCAGATATCGCCCCAAGCGCGCGCTACTATCTCGGTGACACCGACCCGCGAAACCCGCTGGCCTCTCCGCTGTACGCCGATCTGACTGACCTTTCTCCACTGCTGATTCACGTCGGCGCGGACGAAGTGCTGCGCGACGATTCCACGCGCCTCGCCGAACGCGCCCGTGCTGCCGGCGTTCTCGTCGAGCTTAAAGTCTGGCCCGTCGTCCCGCACGCCTGGCAGCTCGCGGCGCACATGATTCCGGAAGGCCGCGCTTCCTTACGCGAAGCTGGCGAATTCCTTCGCGCGCACGCCGCCGGCGCGTACTCCAGCAAAGTGAAGATGACCCACGCGTGAGCCAACCGATCGCGCCACATTCGAACGCACCGGAAACCGCCGTTGATGTTCTCATCATCGGCGCCGGCTTCTCCGGCCTATGCATGGGCATCAAGCTTCTCGAAGCCGGGATGAATTCCTTTCTCATCATCGAGAAGAGTGCCGACATCGGCGGCACCTGGTGGGACAATCGCTACCCCGGCTGCGCCTGCGACATTCCGTCGCACTTGTATTCCTTCTCCTTCGAGCCTTCGACCGACTGGACGCGCATGTATCCCGGCCAGCAGGAAATTCATGCGTACCTGAAACGCTGCGTCGAAAAATACAAACTCTCTCCCTATATTCGTCTGAATACCCGTTTTCAAGAAGCCGTTTGGGATGAAGCCGCCGGTGAATGGCACTCCACCACGCAAGACGGTGCGCGCATCCGCGCTCGCGTGCTGGTCTCCGGCATGGGAGCGCTGCACGTGCCGCACTATCCGGAAATCAAAGGCCTCGACCGTTTCCAAGGCCCCGCTTTTCATTCCTCAAATTGGGATCACAGCGTGGACTTGGCCGGGAAAAACGTCGCGGTCATCGGCACTGGCGCTAGCGCTATCCAGTTCGTTCCGCAAATCGCCCCGCGCGTCGGCAAACTCCATCTTTTCCAGCGCACTCCCGCGTGGATTGTGCCGCGTCTCGATTTCGCCTTCAGCGAAAAATGGAAGCGCCGCTTCCGCAGCATTCCGCTCACGCGCTGGGCGTTGCGCCAATTCATCTTTTGGCGCCAGGAATTCCGTGTACTGGGTTTCCTCGGCAATGAAACCATTCGCAAGAAGGCCGAAGAAATTGCCCATCGCCATCGCGAGCGCCAAATCGACGATCCCAAAATCCGAGCCGCGCTGACGCCCAACTATCAGCTGGGCTGCAAGCGCGTGCTGGTTTCCGATGATTATTATCCGACGCTCAACCGTTCGAACGTCGAGCTGGTCACCGAACGCATCGCCGAAGTGCGCGAGCATAGCATCGTCACCCAAGACGGCGCCGAGCGCCCCATCGACGTCCTGATCTACGGTACGGGCTTCCGCGCCACCGAACCGCTCATCGGTTCCCGCATCGTCGGCCGCGGCGGCGTGGAAATTCACGACGCCTGGGGAAAGCGTATGAGCGCCTACCTCGGTGTCACCGTCACCGGCTTCCCGAATCTCTTCATGCTTCTAGGCCCCAACACCGGCCTCGGCCACAATTCCGTCGTGCTGATGATCGAAGCTCAGGTCCGCTACGCCATGAACTGCCTCAAGCTTCTGAAGAACAGCAAGCGCCGCGTCATCGAAGTCCGCGCAGACTCCCAGCAGCGCTTCGTCGATGAAATCTACCGCCGCATGGGCGGAACGGTCTGGCTCTCCGGCGGCTGCCACAGTTGGTACCAGGATCAAACGACCGGCGAAATCACCACGCTGTGGCCCGGCTCCGTCATCGCCTATCTTCGCCGCACCCGCTCCGTCTCCGCTTCCGACTACGAATTAGGTTCCTGAGCAGAGCACAAATACCGTATCGAATAGTCTTCGGTGGGAGTGTTTATAAGGACTTGACCGAGACGGTTCAACGACGCCTATACTGTCGCATGCGTTGTTCTACGAGCGTAGCATTGGCGGGCATATCCATCCTTCTACTCAGTGCTTGCCTACTGTACTTGGCGTATTCGTTGGTCGATGAGGTTGGTGGAATTTACTTTCCGGAAGATGCCCTACACGTTTTTGAAATCATCATGTTCACCGGGGTTGCGATTTGGGGTACTGCGACGGCCATTGGAGCTTTTCGCCTTCGCCGATGGGGGCGGACCGCCGCCCTCTGGATGAGTTGTGCTGCATTCCTGGTATATCTCCCGAATCTTGCCGGATACATTTATGCTGTGAGGACTGCTCCGGATATGGGGTGGAGTTCGGAAATTCTGTACCCGTTAGTTCCTCTATTCGGTGCTGGTATTTGGTGGTTCATTCTATTTACACGACCTGGAGTGAAGGCGCAGTTCCTCCAGCAATCTACCACCGTCGGTTCCGCAGAGAAGTAGCTGGTGACAAAATGGGTTTTTCGAGGTGTTGGCTCCAAAGGAGTCGCCAGAAATCAGCATCGTTTGTCTTGGCGGACTCCCTGTGCGAAAATAGCCATGACGAGACACCATGAGCACATCACTCGGCAAACACGTCACGCTGACGAAACCCGACGACTTCGGCAGCCTGCTACAGGACGAAGGCATCATCTTCACGCAGCTCGACAAAGCCGTGAACTGGGCCCGCAAGAGCTCCATCTGGCCGCTGAGCTTTGGCTTGGCCTGTTGCGCCATCGAGATGATGTCCATGTCTGCCGCGCGCTTCGATGTTGCGCGCTTCGGCTCGGAAGTTTTCCGCCCTTCGCCGCGCCAGGCTGACCTGATGATCGTCGCCGGGCGCCTTTCCCAAAAAATGGCCCCGGTGATCCGTCAGCTCTACGATCAAATGCCCGAGCCAAAGTGGGTTATTTCCATGGGCGCGTGCGCCACATCGGGCGGCGTCTTCAACAATTACGCCATCGTGCAAGGCTGCAATCAGGTGATTCCCATTGACGTCTACGTGCCTGGTTGCCCTCCACGCCCCGAAGCACTTCTCTACGCCATCCTCCAGCTGCAGAAAAAAATCGACAACGAAAAGGGCTCCTTCAAGCGCGCCCTGAATCTATCCTGATCGCGCCGTCCTTCCGGAAATAGATTGCCTGTTAGTTCACCGTCAGTGGAATAGCGACGTTTGCGTCGGCGTGGGCATTCGTTCCGTCGCTGGTATTGCTCAAAGTAAACGCGTACACGGTCACCGTGTAGGGGCCCGGAGGCGTGCCGTTGAGGGGAGGGGGAGGGTTCATGCTGCCTCCGCCCCCGCAGCCCGCAATAGCGACGACACCCGCAAGAGTCAATACGGCTCCAACGCCGCAGAGCTGGCGCCTTGCGCGGCCCTGCGCGCGCAGGGCAAGCGACAAGAAGAGCAGAAGAAGGAACGCCGCAATCGCGATCAGCACCCGGGACAACAGCCAGCGACCGAAAAGGAACGGCGGCGCCATGGAATTCGTAGTCGTCGCAACGCTCACCGTGGCGCTCGCCGTCGCGCTGGACGTGAAATCGATGACATTCGGGTTGAGCGCATTGCCGGTCGTGATCGAGCAAGTCGCCTTCGGCGCGTTCGTCGAGCAAGACAGAAATACCCGGCCGCTCCCCGCAGTGTCGCCAATCGTAAGCGCGCTGCTATTCCCCGTTGTGGCTCCAGCTTTCACGGTAATGGAAGGCGGATTCCCCATGGTCGGCGCTGGCACGGCCGCAGCATGATAGTAGTGAATGTAATCCACCAGCATCGTGGCGGGACTGGGCGTCGTCGTATCCGGATCCCTGGGAAAATCGCCGCCCACAGCCAGATTCGTAAGATTGATGAAGGGATGATTGAACACCCATTGACCGGATCCGCCCGGGACGTCGTTCGCGGTGCGGATAAAGAAAACGTTGCTGGGATCGTCCACGTAAAACTGGACCATGTTCGGGGACCAGATGGCACCGTACGTATGGAAGCTCGTTACATCAATGCCGACGGGAAAAGTGAAGTTTTGCCCCAACCCATTTGCCCCTGAATAGCCTGGGCCGTGAATCGTCGATCTTATTTTCGTGGGCCCGAGTCCGCCAACAGCCGGAACGTTTTCCATGAAGTCCATCTCCCCGCAACCGGGCCAGGTAACAGTTGCGAAGTTGCTCCCAAGCGCCCAGAAGGCCGGCCAGAGCCCCGCGCCCACGGGCAGTTGCATACTTGCTTCGAGCCGCCCATACAGGAAAGTCAAGGTCCCATTTGTTTGCATCCGGCCTGAGGTCCAGCTTCCATTGACGAGAGTGTTGTTGATTCGAAATGCCTGGAAAACCAGGTGCCCGCTGCCGTCGATGAAAACGTTCGCTTTGGTGGGATCGCAGGGTGCCGCGTTTTGCGCGTCTCCAACAGGCCCGCAGTACCATTCGAGCTCGTTGTTCACATTGAGGTTTCCGTGGTCGAAGCGCCACTTGGTGATATCGATGGGGCTATTCGCGGCACCATTGAATTCGTCACTTTGACTGGGTATGAGATTCCATGTTTGTGCACTGGCGCCGCCCGCGGCTGCCAAAAGCAAAACAAGGATCGCCAGAGGGAAGCTACTGCGGAAAAAAAGATGTGAATTTCTCCACTCAACCATCGCCGACACGCTCCTCAAAAAAATACGGACGATTTCGGCACTCGCATCAGAGCTTCGATATTCGTCAGTAGAATACCGATATTCTATGCTATCACAAACTTTTAGCGGCGCAACGTTGCATCAAAAATGTAGGCGCCGGGCTTTAACCCGGCCTGCTCGTTTCTCTGCGCCCTCTGTATTCTCCGCGATCTCTGTGTTAAAACTCTTATTTTGTAATTCTGAAAGAGAAGGGAATCACCCCATGTCCGCATCTTCCGATCCCGCCCGCCAGCTCCTTCGACATGCTGTAGCCACTGTCGCCTATCGTGGAAGCAAAGCCTTGCGCGGCGCGCCCGACACCTTTGCCGGCTTTCCCATCGGTGACAAACCGCGCACTCCCGCCCAAATCCTCGCCCACCTTGGCGATCTCTTCGATTGGGCGCTTTCCATGGCGGCTGGTGAGCAAGTTTGGCACGACTCCGCGCCCCTCGCCTGGAACGCCGAAATCGATCGCTTCTTCGCTACTGTAAAAAAGTTCGATGATTACCTCGCGTCCTCCGAGCCGCTCCGGGCTCCCGTTGACAAGCTTTTTCAGGGGCCTGTCGCCGACGCACTCACCCACGTCGGGCAAATCGCCATGCTCCGCCGTCTCGCGAAGACCCCGATAAAAGGCGAGAATTATTTCAAAGCCGATATCGCCGCCGGCCGCGTCGGTCTCGGCCAATCCGCTCCTCAGCGCGAATTCGAATGAATTCGCACATTCCATTGTTGACTCTGCATCCGGCGAAATCTTCCTCTGCATGCATCCGGAGCATCTCCCCATACGCCCTACTCCCCAAACACAAAGTTCTCGGTTTTAGTGTAAGTTGCTAGCGACGATTTGAATCGAAGGAGAAGTCATGCTTGCGCGTCTAGCTGCTCTCGGACTTTCTTTTCTGCTGATGTTTCCCCCTCTTTCGCTCGCCGCGCCCCAAGTTCCCTCCGCCACCGCCGCTCCCGCGCCAAATCAGGAGCCCAACGTCATCCGCTCCACCACCCGTCTCGTGCAAATCAGCGTCATCGCTGTGGACGGCAAAGGCGAGCCCATGACCGGCCTCAAGAAGGAAGACTTTACGGTGTTGGACGATGGCAAACCGCAGAAGATTTCGGTCTTCATGTGCGCCAGCCCGGCTCCTGCCACGCCGCCTCCCGCGCTCCCGCCGCACTATTTCACCAACCGTTTTGACCTTAAGGGCGAAGATCCCGGCGCCGTCAACGTTGTTCTATTCGACGCGCTCAATACCTCCGCGCGGGATCAAACCTACGTGCGCCAGCAGGTGGGCCGCTTTCTGCAAACCATCAAGCCGAAGGATCACGTCGCCATTTACGCCCTCACTACCAAACTCATCGTTCTCCACGATTTCACGCGAGATGTTTCCACTCTAGTTGACGCCGTCAGCCGCTTCTCGCCGAAAGAGATAGCGGCCTTCGACGCGTCGAATTCTCAGGCTCTCGATTTAGTAAGCCTCTCCGGCGACTCCCAGTGGCAAGGTTTCCAGAACGCTTTGAACAATGCCGAGGGTCAGATCGCCGACCAAAACACCCTGAATCGCATTGGGACTACGGCTGGCGCTCTCGAAGCCATCGCCAATCACGTCGCCACACTTCCCGGCCGCAAGAATCTCATCTGGGTTTCCGGAGGGTTCCCCATTCAAATCGGCATGAGCCAGCTTGGCAATCCGCAAGTCCAGATGCAGCCGGCAACTGGTTCCGGTGGTGGCGGCGATCCCAGAACTGTTGCGGGCCGGGGGCAAAGTCAGCCTGTAGGCGGCGGAGATCCCACCAACCAGCTCACTCGCAATGAGCGTGAATCCGGTTTGCAAACGGCCGCCGTCAAGAAAGCCACCGACGCGCTCAATCGCGCGAATATGGCCATCTATCCGGTCGACGCTCGCGGCGTCGAGACGGGTGCGGGAACTATTGGCATGAGTCCGGAGATTCGCTCGACGACGGTCCAGCCTTCGCTTTCCTCCGGCGGATTCTATGGCCGCCAGGACTCCTATGACACCGTCAACCTCCTCGCCGACCGCACCGGTGGGAAGGCCTTTTATGGCAGCAACGACATTCGCGGCGCCGTCCGCAGCGCCTTCGACGACGCGCGCTATGCCTGTACCATCGGTTTTTATCCCGACCACGGCAAATGGGATGGCAAATACCGCGAAATCAAAGTAAAAGCCAGCGTGTCCGGCGCGCATCTCCGTTACCGCCAGGGCTACTACGCTTTCGCCGATCGCCCCGGCAGCGACGAAGTCGTTAAATCCGAATTACATGAGGCGGCCTTGAGCCCTCTCGAAACCACCAGCCTCGGCATTGTCGTCAACGGCAAACCCTTGGAGCCGCTTTCCAGCAGAACCCTCCAGTTGCAAGTCGCGCTCGACCCCAAACAGTTTTTGTTGAAGGAATCCGACAGCCATCAGAAGGGCGGCCTGGACATGCTCTTTGTGCAGAGCGACGCCGCCGGCGCCATCGTCGCCGCGGATAAACAGCACTTCGACATCAATTTC
>Ga0210384_10005779_pt1 | contig 13320 bp, 8 predicted proteins | sample IncBWH2MmetaG_FD_160574 | JGI IMG/M metagenome (GOLD analysis project Ga0210384, IMG submission 160574) | Forest soil microbial communities from Barre Woods Harvard Forest LTER site, Petersham, Massachusetts, United States - Inc-BW-H-2-M | ecosystem: Environmental > Terrestrial > Soil >...
CTGTCGTCGACGCTGCGTGTCCTGGCCAGGATGTTCTGCTTTTCCAGTTTGTCGAGCATGCGGGTCATCAAGCCTGTGTCTATGTCCAGTAGCTTGCTCAACTCGAAAGGCGTGCTGGCCAGGCCATGCCACAGCGACATGACGACGCCCATTTGCTGGCTGGCAATGTCAAGGTCTTTCAATACCGCGTCGATGTCGCTGACTAGCGCGTTTCGCGCTCGGTTTATGGTAAGGCCGACGCTGGTCGTCGGATCGAAATTGTCTTTCGTGTAGAACTTCATTTGCGTCTCCCTGTGCCTAAATATAATTGACTAGTCAGAGAATGTCAAGTCAGATTTTGACAGGAATCGGAGATTTTCTAAAACACCAAATGTCGTTGATGCATCGTTTGGGTATTCCACGTACGTCAGTCTGTACAAATTTTCTCCTGCTCTTGCCACATTTCATCGGGGTGGGGAGGTCCTTGGGAATCTGAATGGAAGTACGTGGTCCAATACGCCGGCAGGATCGGATTGCCACTTTGGAATTGGTATCCGCTTTGGCATAAAAATTAATGACCGGTTTGATGAGAATATGCATACATGCACGGCGAGCGTGAAGTTATAGAAGGTTTTCGCTGACGAAGGGGGAGAGGAGCCATATCTCCAGCCGCGTGCCGAGGCCCACGCCGGGTTCCTTGTCGTAGACCGTTTCCTTGCCGTCCTCGGTACCCAACCACTGCACCTTTTCGCCATCGGGCGCCAAGCGCAGCCGGAAGCTGCCGACTGATTTCACCAGGTCTTCCAGGCGCAACACATCTTCGGCCAGTGCTGGCGACTCGACCAGCATGCCCAGCTCGGTGTTTAGGCGCGAGGAGCGGAAATCGAGATTCATTGAGCCGACGAAGGTGAGGTGGCGGTCGATCACGATCAGCTTGGAGTGGGAGCGTCCGACCGATGCGCGAAGTGCTGCGCCGATCAGTTTGTTGTGCTTCAACTGGGTAGAATCGGTTTCGTACAACTCCACACCCATTTTCAATAGCGGCTTGCGGTAGCGCGCATAGGCAGCGGTGGCAAACGGTTCGTCGTTCGAGGCTAGCGAGTTGGTTAGGATCTCTACGTGTACATTGTTCTCCCGCACGGCGCGCAGGCCCTTTATGCCGCGTTCGCCAGGTATGAAATAGGGCGATGCCGCCACCACCTCGCTCTTGGCTTCGGCAATGGCGCCTATCACGCGCGAGGTGACGGTAGTTGGATCTTCGATCCGTTCGGAGCGCCCGCTGGCTTTTTCCGGATCGTCGGCGAACACATCGATGGCTCCGGCGAGCATCTTCAATGGCGTCGTTCCAATATCGTTGCCCAAGCTGTGAAAGCCGAGTAGATCGACCTTGTCCGGCGCTAGAGGAGGGAAGGCGTCCTTGGCGTCGGAGATTAATTCCTCGAAGGCGACACGCGCGTCTTCGGGCTTGGCGCGGTCCGGCTCCAACTGCTTCAACTGGTAGACGCGCGGGCTATTCCAATACTGGTCGAAAATATCGGCCAGCTTCGGCACGGCCTCGCCCGCTACGAGCAGATCGAAGTCTACAAAATTACCCTCTTTGCTGGAGAAGAAATATTCGTCGGCGATATTGCGCCCGCCGGCCACGGCGAACGCGCCGTCAGCGACCAGGAGCTTGTTGTGCATGCGGTGGTTGACGCGCGCGAAGTCGGCCAGCGCGAAGGCCCAGCGAGTCCAGGCGAAGGCGCGGCCCGCCGGGAAGGGGTTGAACAGGCGTACTTCGATGTTCGGGTATGCCTCTAGCGCGAGCAGCATGCGGTCGCTTTGCGCCGTATACAGGTCGTCTACCAGGATTCGGACCCGCACGCCACGCTCGGCCGCGTCGCGTACCGCGCGTAGCAGCGTATGGCCGGTCATGTCGTTCTGTAGCAGGTAGTATTGCAGGTCAAGCGATTGCCTGGCATGCCGCACCAGTGTCAGGCGAGCCTCCATCGACCATGCCGCCTGCGGCAATGGACGAAACGCCGATGTCGAGCCGACAGGAATACTCTGCGTCGCGATATCGGCTAATTCGATTCCCGCGCTGGCAGGTATGGCCTTGGTTTGTGCTCGCTGAGCAGGCGGAGGGAGGGAGGCGCAGCCTTGCATCAGAGTTAAAGCGACGAACAAGAGTAGCCAATATTTGATCGTTGAACTATGGTGCATCGCGTGCTCCCAAGGGGCGGTGGTGACGCTAATGTAGCTTGAATTAGCTAACAATGCACAGGCAAACAGCATCTTCAAATCGGGTAACTGTCAGACCAAGTCGCGACTACTACAGTTAAGGCACGTGGCTGTCGCAGACTCTCTCGCTAACAAATAGCGCCGACAAGTTTCAAATCTACTGCGTAAATGTTCCAAATCTATACTATCAGCCATCAATTGCAGAGGCCGTTTTGCGTAGAATTCTACCGCCATTTTAAAATCGTATTTAACTTCTGTTCAATGTTGATTTGTTCATGAACACGTTACCATTTGAATAAAAAATGAAAATTGCTCCAATTTTCTCAAATTTGTTCACGGCATCTTGTTCATAAAGCCATCCGGTACTAATTTAATCCTCAAACGCCTCACGTTCTTTCAATGAGTACTGAATGCTGTGTTCCGCGCTAAGTTTAATTTGCTCGTACAACTTATATGCAGGTGAAAAGCGAGAAAGCTCACTCATAATCAGTTCCGCTTTGTTTTTCATATTGACGTCTTCCGGAAACGGCTCGCCAGGAGTTCCGTGTTTCACGCCACTTGTTGACGAGCGATAGAGCGCATCTAAGGCAATATCCAATACATCCTTGCCGCACTGTTTTGCTCTTTCCAGAAATCGGATGACGAACTCTCGCTGCTCAAAAACGAACGCATGAGGAACTTCACAAAGTATCCGTGCAATTCGTCGCATATCAGAGAGAGTGCTTGAATCTATCCAGCCTTGAATGACGTTCACAAGTTCGGCGTCAAACGGCCGGAACATTGTTTCAAATAGCTCTCCAGCACGATGTTCGAAGTAGTAGTTATTGTCCGATCCTAATTTCATCCACTCCCAAACGTAATTGACAAGAGGGCCAACCTCACTTGATTTCCGGAACCTGAGCGGTACATGACCGTACGGGCCATAATTGCATGGGCGATAGCTCCAACTATCTTCTTTTACGGCACGTTCGACGCGTGCCATGAGGAACTCGGCAAGCTGGTAAGGGAAAGCCTCAGACAATTCCGCTAAAAACGTTTCAATCCAATAGCCGTCAAGCTCAGGAATTGGCATGAGCTTGCTGAGAAAGTGCTGCGCACTGCGCTCGTCAAGCAGGCTAAATGGTATAGCCGTATCCCTTTGAAAAAGCATGAGCGCTTCATCTGCGATATGACTGGAAATGCCCAGGTCAACGCATTTCAATAGCTCCATTGCAAGGCGCGGATCGCTATCAGCCACTCTTCGTACCGCGCCGATTGCATTTTGCACGACCCATCGATCGGCAGACGCAAGGAGTTCGCGGAGAATTGCCCAATCATCTTCTCCATATACTTCGCTTTTTATGTCAATACTTCCATAGGCATTGCCGATTGCGGCTTGCAATGCAAGGTTATTTGCTTGAAGAAACTGGCGCGCCACTTGAATGCCGTTTTCATGGTTTTCGCTCAAGAGTTTTGTGAGCGCCATACCTGCAAACTGGGTGGTCTGCGATTCCAAATTCAGCAAAGCATCCTGGACAGTTGCCGCAGCAAAGTCAGTTGAAGCATTTACGAGCTTCCAATAAAGAATTTGTGAGGAGGTATTTCCGTCAACGTAATTTTTCTTGATGTTGGCAATGTTCTCGGCGAGGAAGGATCGCAGCTCCTCTGCATCTGGAAAGGCTGTCAGAAGGGCGTTAGTAAGCTCCTCCAGATGTTGATTCCACACGCGCTCATGCTCTTGATAATCTTGACGCCCGAAAACCCAGCCGTAGCCGTCAATTAGCGTAACGGTCGTAAGATATTCAAGTGAATTCGGTAGTGAAGCGACGATGCGCTTTGCAACGGACGATGTTTTCCCGGAGGCATAATTTGCATGCCACGAAACGGATCGGGCTATTTCCACCAGGACTAACGGGTTGAAATCATGTGAGTCCATTGCACGTTCAATCTTTTCTAACGTTCGAACGAACTCTTCTGCCCATCTATCGCGTGTTTCTTGCGATGGCTGAGCGTTTAATATGCCCATCGGATATCGCAGACCATCACGAAGGAACTTTGCGGCTCTCACCGCGATGCTTAAATCTGCATGTGGTAGTAGCTCGATGGTGGCGTCGATGACACTCTCACGAAGCTGAGTTGCAAAGGCTGGGGAAACCATATAGGGAGTCATTGAGAAAGATCTACCATTCGACCTTGTGACGTGACCTTCCGTTTCTAAAATTCCCTTTAGCACGTCAAACGGCGAATATTTGTGCAGCCAGGAATCCCCCTGATTTAAGAGATATAATCCAAAGTCAACAACGCCTTTGTTGAACTCGAAAGGCTTATTCGGCTCGACGGCACAAAACTCCGAGAGAATACGAACAGCGTGCTCTGGTGTCTGGTTAAGTGCCCGGCCGTCACTCTTGCCCAGCTCCCAAAGGCATTCACATGCGCGCTGAAGATGCTGAAGGTTGTAGCCAGCATACTTAATCAAATTGGGAAGATCCCGAAGGTATTTCTGCTCTCGAATAAGGTGCTCCGCAAATGCGAGCGCTCTTTCTGGCTGATAGTAGGCGACCGCAGTCACAGCCCTTAGATAAGGATCTGAATGGTCACTTGAGGGCTGTAATTTTCCCCAGATACCATCCAGCAACCGGCTGTTGCTCGGATCGCCATTTGCGCGACGCCAATCAAGCTTGCCTAGATTGACCAACAGATTCTCGATATGGGCGTTATTTGCTACATCAAACACATCTTCTGCATAACCGGTCGACATTCCATTTGCGCCAATGCACGCTTGTTCAATGACATAATCTGCCAGCAAATCTGGAGAGAGTCGATATTTTCCTCCACGCTTGAATAAGACCCCTGCATCGGTCAGCAAACGCATAAGCCTATTTGTCTCAGGAATGCCTAGACCTTCGACTTGCGCAGTGATTTGCGGAATTGATTCATCTTCCGGGTGGAATGGCTGTAGTAGCGCGAGAATCTTTAAGAGTTTCTTAATCGAATCCGCTTCACTCTTGTTTCCAATTTCGCCGGCGACGATGTCCTGGAATTTTCCCAAAAGCGTCGACCGAAACACATTCTCATTCTTTACAAGTTCTAGGTGCTTTTTTTCTTTGGCCACGATTTGCGCACCAATTACGGTCGCGAGCGGGCAATCTAATGTGAGCCTTGCGATATCTTTCGCCGCAACTACCGGCCCCTCGAATGCACTAAGCACCTGAGTTGCCAGCTGCTCGGCCTGTTCAAGCGTCAACGGATCGAGCCGAATCACTGACAAACGCTCGCCGACGATTGCGAAATTGCTCGCTTTTGCTTTAATGTACTCAAGACCGTATGGGCGGAGCGCAAGCAAGAGCTTCGCCTTGTTTGAGTGAACGCCGACGTACTGGAAGAGAAGTTGAAGATAGTCGCGATCATCATGCGCATCATCAACGACGATGACTTTTTCACGGTCGTCGAGCTCGTCTAAATTCTTTGTTGATACATCCTCCCCGGGCGAAACGAACCTGACAAGCACGCTCGGATATGCGTGCCCATAAGCTTCCATTACTTGCTTCAGGATGCGCGACTTTCCTGAGCCTCCTGCGCCAACTAAAAAGACAGCTCGTGCGTCTGGATCTGACAAGGCGGAGGATATCGCCTGTACCTCGTTGGTTCTCCCTACAAGATTCCAGGTATGACTGAATGCGCCTCGACCATTAAATGGCGCAAAAAATTCTTCCGCCGTCTGCCAAGGCCCGGGCTCGGGCTCCCCAAGTAAAGCAAGACGTTGGCCGCGAAAAAAAGTGTCTACCAGACGCTGTTGCGCTTCTTTGCTCAGCCCGCGAATCTTTCTTGAAATGTCCTCGACATCCCAAATATCCCAGTCTGGAGATTTCTTGATTTCAAGACGAGCTTGCGGACTTGCCGGGCGGGAGAGGGCGATAAATTTTTGTGTTGCTGGCCATGTATGCGCCAACACCGCTTTGGCTACTTTGTCGGGACCAAAAACATTGTGACGTTTGCATTGGAACGAATGATTGCTGCCATCTGGAAAAATGACTTCTACATCCGTGCCGTCCTGCTTATGCCCCTTGCTTCCAATCGGATGCACCTTTGCATTGGGATAGAGTTGCGTCAAGAAGTCCCCGACGAAAATTTCAAACGCTTCAGGCGTAAGCGCCCAAATTGGAAAAGGTTGTACAAAAGACAAAGCAGGATCAGGCGAGGGGGCTCTTCCTGCCAACACCATGAGGTCATTAACTGAAGCAGTAAGAACGTTTGCCAAAATCTGCAACGATTCTATATTTGGTCGGCTGACCCCTTTTTCCCACCGACTCACCGTTTGCTGAGTGCATTCAAGGGCGGCAGCAATCTCAGCCTGTTGCAGACCGCTATCAATACGCAGTTGCATGATGTGCTCGCCAAGGGCTTCATAGGGCGCTATTTTTTTCATACTCTTTAAATGTGTGCGATAATTTCCAAACACATTTTAGGCGTGCGAAAATTAATGTCAAGGTGAATTTCGAAGGAGTGAGTAGGGAAGGATTGTTTTGACGCAGTTGTTAGATACTTTGCCCCGAAAATGCTATCGGACTGCACATTTGTTCGTCAGAAAAGGCAGAATTGAAGCGCAGTAGACGGGCTAAAGTCGCGATTGCATACTTGGGGATTGCAAAATGTCGAAGCCAGCGTATTGACGCTCATATCAACACAATTCGTGCTGTTGCCTAATCGAATATCTAGTTGACTTACTTCGCACTAAGTCAACTAGTGCATTTTTAACAGGTATAAATAGACCTGTTAAAGTACCTGCAAATGCCGCTTGCTTGGGCTAGGATGTTGCGAATTCCTCTGGCACATCAGGCACTTACGCCGCTTTTGGCGGAAAAAACCGGAATCCCGGCCGTCCAGGCTGGCTCAGAAAGGTTCTCCGTGCCCGACTACTCCACCTACAGCGAGCACGAACTGGCGGCGGTCCTATGCGCCCACGCCGCCGACTTCGACGACTCCGCCACGGCCGACTTACTCTCCAGTGTAGACAGCTTCCTGGACTTTGTCGGGCATCGGAAGGCCATCCTAGTCGGTACTCACGACGCAATCGCCGCGGTGCGCCCCCTACGGCACTACGCGCACGCTGCATCCTATGCTATGGCTGCTGTGGGTGCCACCTGAAGCGCGTGGGCACGGGGCCGGCCGTCGCTTCGTGGCCCAGCTGCGCGCTGCGCACGAAACCAGTCTGCCGATGCTCTTGCTGTGCCACGGCGCCGGCCGGGTGGCCTGGTTCCAAGGCTGCGGCTTCCAACTCGAAGACGCTGCCTGGGACGGCCGGTCGGCTGCCTCCATGATCGGCCGGCTACCGTAGCGGGGAAGAGCATGGCCAGCAAACAATTCAAAGGCAAGACCTGCACCTATTGCTGTGCTGAAGGCGCGTCGGCCACGGGGGACCATGTTTTGGCGCGCTCTTTCTTCCTGCCGGAACATAGGGACAACTTGCCCCAGGTTCCGGCCTGCGGCCACTGCAATGGAGAGAAATCCCAGCTAGAACACTATCTGGCCTCAGTGCTGCCTTTCGGCGGTAACCAAGCGCATGCCGGCCGCAATATCGAGCAAGTAGCGCCTCGCCTGGCCAAAAACGCTGCACTCCACCGCAAGCTCCTCGCCGGCATGGGCGGACGCTGGCGTTCGATAAACGGTGGTCCCTTTCAATACGAGATGTCAGTGCCGTTAGAAGGAGAAAAGCTAGTGCAGCTTCTGCGCTTGATCGTTCGAGGCCTCGCCGTTTCAGAATTCGGGCTGGTCCTGCCAGCTGAGCATTTTGTCGTCGAAGCGGCTTTTTTGCTTCCCCCCATTTCCGATAGGTGGGAAGCGCAATTGGCCATGGCCGGCGAGACCGTGGAGCGCGATCTGGGCGAGGGAACATTTGCCTATCGCGCTGTGCGTAGCAGGATAAATCCAGAAATCAGCGTTTGGCGTCTGCAATGGTTTGGAGGCATGCACATGCAGGGCGCCGCCGGCGTCGGTGGAGCCGCGTACGGCTTCACGGGAAATCGGCGCTCATTCGCCGCTAACGCATTGGAGCGACTCTTTCGCGGTGACCATTAATGCTCAAGCAAGGAAAATTCCATGAGCCGGCCCTGCTTTCGCCTTACTTTAGAGTGTGAGCTATTTCTATGGCGATTCGTCTTGAGGAGCTCGATCTGCTTCGCGTTGACGATCAGCAGCGTCAGCGAAATTAGTCAATTTGAGTAATCAAGTGCCACCACCATGACATCGACTTACAATGACCGTCAACAGCTAGCTCTGCAATTTGCAGATGACGTAACCAGAATGAGGCGGTGCCTTCATGAAATTGGCAAGCAGGCAGAAGACGACGATCTTGTGTATGCCTGGGAAGACTACAGCCCATAGAAGGAAATGTTTAAGGCTTGCGAGATATTCGTTATAAGTTTTTGGATGTAGCCAGTCGGCAGGTTCAGACTGGCCAATACGCCCGATAACATTTAGGGCAACCCGACCTGATCTAAGCCAATAGGCAAATTGGTCGAAGTGCCCTGAAATTTTTTCAATGCTGCCTGAAGAAATTTCGGCGTCAATATCTAAGCCAAGCGAAATCTCTGCCCATTCATAAAGCCATTTAAGAACTGAAACATCGCGACGGATTGTATTCACCGATTTATGGCGCCGCCGCAGCATCAAATAAATCAAGGGAAGCAGAACTGGTTGCGCAGAGTCAGACCAACAAAGGAGAGGCATTTGCTCTTCAGATGAGGGGCACAAAACAGCGAATTGATCGCTAGTTTGCATAAATTTGTTCCAATTGCTTCAGACTGGAAAATTCTCGCTGGCGAACAATATCATGCAAAATATTTTTGCATAAATTTGTGGATTTTTCAGACGCTTTGCATAAAATTGGATTCTAGCCAGACAAAAACTGTATTCCTGTTTTAATTCTTGTTTAGGCTATCGTTTATTGGTTACCACCGCTTATTGTGGGGCGGCAATGACGACAGATCCGGAAGTAGTTGCAGAATTTTCCCGCCGAGTCATTTGCGGAACCAGCATAGACATCTCCGAATGGGCAACCCCGGATGAGCGAGCGCTGGATGAAAATGCTCGTAGCCAATATCTTTCACGTAAGTCGGCAGTTAAACTATATCTGCTTGGCGCTTCGGAACAAGAAATCAAGAGCGCAACTTCTCTTAGTGCTAAACAAGCATATCGGCTGATTCGCGAACGCTGCCTGGTGCCTCATTCAGATGGAAGGCCATATGGATGGCGGGGTTTGGTTCCTTTTCTACGCATCCAAAATTACAAACGCCGAACCAAGGTGCTCCCAAACGTATTCGGGGGAGGAGCCGCCGGCGCATTTGAAGCATTGATGAACTGCCATCCCGAAATAAAATATGCGCTGGATCGACGTATCCTCGCAATTCCGTCGGGGGACAAGCTTACCGAAAACAAGAAAACCGCTCGAGACCATTTCTGTTGGTGGCTCGATGAGTTAAGAGCTCTCGGCTATGAGCAACGTGGTGAATGGCCATTTAACACAACAAGCCTTGGTTATTTCTCTGTGCGCCGGTACCTGCTAAAGACTTTGGAATCAAATCCACGGTCACTGGCCTACTACAAGGGAGGCCCCGATTTGGTCACTAAGCTCAAATCAGGTGATGGCACGAAACGCCCAGTTATGCGATTCATGCAGCGTATCGAAATGGACGCTCATAAACTCGACGGACGCTTCTGCGTTTCAATTCCGAATATTGATGGAACAAACCGAGAAAAGATCGTGCATCGGCTTTGGGTGATCGTGCTACTTGAGGTCGTCTCACGTGCGGTCTTTGGCTACCATTTCAGCTTGAGAAAAGAAGTGTCGGCAGAAGATGTCCTGAGAGCCATAAAATGCGCTCTCAGTAAATGGAAGCATAGGGAAGTAGCTTTTGCAAAAGTGCCGTATCGGCCGGGTGCTGGGCTGCCTTCCGCATTGGGCGACAAGTTTGTCGGGCTTTGCTGGGACGAAATGAGTGTCGACGGGGCCTTGGCGGAGACCTGCGGTCGCGTAAAGAATGTGCTTAGAGACGCTGTTGGATCGGATTTGCTCTCTCCTGAAACCGCATTTTCGCGGCGTCGTGCGAAAGATGACCGACCTTACATTGAAGCGTTTTTTCGTAATCTGGCGGGGAAGGGGTTCCAGCGAATGACAAATACCACTGGCGCTAAGCCAGATGGCCGAAAAGGGCGAGATCCTGATTCGGTTGCTTTGGCGTCACGCTTCCAGTTTGAATATGCAGAGGAGCTGCTAGACGTGCTAATCGCTAACTACAATGCGGCACCTCACAGCGGAATAGCCAGGCGCAAGCCGCTAGAGTACGCAAAGTTCCTTTACGAACACGGTCAGTCTACCTTACGACATGTAGGTGCGGAAGCAGTCCAAACGTTTTTCAGCGTGCGCAAGCTGTGTAAAGTGCGAGGTGGGGCGGAAACTGGGCGCGCTCCCTATGTTGAATTTCATTATGGCCGTTACACCAATGAGATTCTGCAGAATCGACAGGACTTAGTTGGTTCGTACATATGGGTGATAAATCATTTGGAAGATGATGCCAGGGTTGCACTGGCGTCTACGGAAGAAGGTCAGCAGCTAGGGGTACTGCGCGCGGCGCCACCTTGGCACCTGTCACCGCACAGCCTGTCAGTACGCGCGGCCATTTGTCAAGCTGCCTCACATGGTAAGTTTGATATTCCTCCTGGCGCGGACGGCATAGAAACTTTCATGAATTTTGTCGAAGCGCAGCCTGGAAATATGTTACCGGTCCACCCCGCGTATTTAGAATCACGTCGGATACTTGTCGCTGCTGCTGATCAATTCATTGGTGAATCTGTGCTCAAGTCGGCAAAGGAAAATGCGTCTCTGCACGAGCAGGACTTGGACCGTTCGATATCCAAGAAGCGAAATGGACAGGCAATCCCAGCGTCGTCTGATAAGACACGAGGCACGACATCAGCATCAAACCATCTACCGCCGCGACGTCTTGCCGCAACACAAAAATGAATACTTCGCTGCCCTCTCGAATCGACCCCAATCATTGCATCATTACAAAGCAGTATGCCGTATATACCCCCCCTATGCATGAAATGATAGAGAGAATCGGTGATTGGATAGATCAGCAGCGCCCTGGGGGATATATCCATGGAGCTTCACGCGTGGGTAAGAGTAGAGCGGTAGCCTGGTACCTTTCGGATGTTCTTGCGGAAAGGTTTGGTTCGATTTTGCCGCTGGTTATTTGGAACCGCCAGCCGGATATGCAGCCGAGTGAGGCGACGTTTTGGCATCGCCTATTGATGGCTTCAAAATTTCAATTCGTTAATCCTCTCAAACCTGCCAAAAGGGTCGAAGGAGCGTATTTGTGCTTGCAGCGTTTTATCACTATTGCGAAGAATGCCGGCAAGAATTACGTGGTCCTGCTCATAGACGAAGCTCAAGAGATGACCCTGAAAGAATGGAAGTGGCTGCTCGGGCTGCAAAACCAACTGGACTATGAAGGTTATCAACTTAGCGTGTTTTCGGTGGGATCACATCAGCTAGGGTATAAGCATGAATATCTTGCGAATACCGGGAACCCGCATGTGGCCGCACGCTTCATGGCTGGGCACGCGAGATATAACGGTATTCGTTCGGTGGATGAGATCAGGTACGTTATGAACGGCTACGACATTGACTCCGAATGGCCGCAAGGCAGTGGGACATCATTCCTTCAATATTTTGCGCCGACGCACTTTGCAGAGGGGCGACGACTCGCGGATTATGACGAAATCTTTTGGAAAGCACTCCTCGAGCTTCGTCCCCCAATGGCTCGTTCGTACGTCGAATTTCCGATGCAGCATATTGCCAGGACGATCGAGGAAATACTCAAGAAATTGGCCTGCGGGGAGAGCTGGAAAGATGCCATATCGTACGATAGTTGGCTCAATGAGCTTTCCAAAGTCAATTTCACCGATCACATGCGGATCATTTCAACTGCCGGTTGAGATGAAGTCTTATCCTTCGATTAATTGGTGGTCGGGCAACTTGCGAGCATATGAGTCTAAGACTTCGTTCTTTGCTAGATTTTGTGAATTGAACGGTGTTTCCCTAAAAACATGTTGCGAATTTCTTGGAGTGGGATGGAACCACTATATTTCGCTGACGAGCGCAGACTTAAAGCGGATTGCATTTCTGCTCAACGAAGACTTGCGATTGGTTAAAACGGTCTTTGTTCCGACAGTCTCTCTCAAGCAGTGCGGCCACTATGGTTTGCCCTGGTCGGAATTCAATTCTCAATCAGTCCAATATTGCAAAGAGTGCGCCAAGCAGGGTTACCATAGCTACCTGCACGAAGTGAAATGGCTGGCGAAGTGCCCGTTCCATGAGACTGACCTGAATACCTGTTATCCGCCCAGGCGAGTCGGTACCGTCGATGCTCAACGCATGGCGGCTCTGAAACATATAATGCGATCAAGTTTCCGGGAGTGGCCCAATGCCATAGATGGGTGTTTTACTATTCATGAGCAGGGGCGCTTCAGGCGACTGGCTGCTTGGACAAGAAGTGTAAGTGATGCTGCCACTCGGTCATCGCATAGCGAAATCTGGGATTCAGACGAATTCCCATACAACTCTGCGGCCTCGTTAGCACAGGTAATTGGTCAGCTACGTACATTTGTGCCGATGCCAAAGGTCATCAAACCTCTATTCACTGAAATCGGTGAGACTTGGCATACGGAGATTCGGCGGTTTCCCTTAGCGGCCAAATCCGAGCTTGCCCGCTTGAAGTCAAGATTGAGATTTGGATCAATTTTCGACTTCTATATTAGCGTCAGCGCGCGCTCAGCCAATCCACCACCGTACATCAAGCAGCTCAGGGCCTATCAGAATGCAATTAGAGTGCGTCATGGGGCGTGCCACTGTCGTTGGGGCAGGATGAGGGACAGTTGGTATTACAATTGGATGCAAGTTGCCCCCGATGAATGGCCGCACTGGGCCTGTATCTGTCCGTACGATGTCGCTTTACAAGATCTGGAGCGCGGCTGGGGGCGTGCTGATTTAGTGCTTTCAGATCGCAAACTGCGGAAAGAACTAATGTTTTTCATGATGCGATCTCGTGACATGCGCGACGCTGGGCTGATCAGCTATACGCC
>Ga0210384_10005781_pt1 | contig 13320 bp, 8 predicted proteins | sample IncBWH2MmetaG_FD_160574 | JGI IMG/M metagenome (GOLD analysis project Ga0210384, IMG submission 160574) | Forest soil microbial communities from Barre Woods Harvard Forest LTER site, Petersham, Massachusetts, United States - Inc-BW-H-2-M | ecosystem: Environmental > Terrestrial > Soil >...
TTCTGTCCGGAGCGTCCGATCATCAGCAAGAAAGGCTCCGCCTTCTGCTTTGCGGTGGCCGATGGTGCCACGGAGACCTCGTTTTCTGGCGTTTGGGCAACGCAACTCGTGCGGGCTTTTTGTAAGGGCGATCTTGAAGGTAAAGAATTTTCGCGGAACTTGAGTGTCCTACGGGAGCGCTGGTTAAAAGTTGTTTCGCGCAAACCGATGCCCTGGTATGCGGAAGAAAAAATACGCAGTGGCGCCTTCGCCGCTATCGTCGGACTTGTTTTGGATGATTCCTCCAAACCTGAAGAAGATGGTTGCTGGAGAGCGCTCGCGATTGGGGATAGCTGCGTCTTCCAGCTCAGGGAGCTGCAACTTGTCGCATCTTTCCCCATTCAGAGTTCAGAGCAGTTCAACAATTCTCCTCTATTACTTGGAAGCAGAGCAGCGGAACGCCAGGACGACACTCAAGGCTTCTTGAGTATGTGTGGCACATGGAGGAAGGGAGACACGTTTTATCTGATGACAGATGCGATTGCCTGCTGGTTTTTAAGCCAGGTTGAGGACGGACGTGTTCCCTCGCGAGAACTACAGGACCTTTCTTCTGGCAAGAGTAGACACTTTCAATCATGGCTGACCAGTCTTCGCCAGCGCAAGGTCGTTAGAAACGACGATGTTACAATCATGAGGGTGGAAATAGAAAAACTCTGAGCAATAACAAAAACTCTGAGCAATAACTATGTCTTGGCCCAGTCCACAGGACTATAGTGAGGCGGTACAAAACGCAAGGACCGCCTTTTACGAGATTGACCTTCAACAGGGAACACCCGAGTTGAATAAGCTTGGCCTGCCTCGCCCCAGAAGTGGCTCGTTTGCGACCGTTTATAAAATTCTTTCTGGAACGCACAACTGGGCGGTTAGATGCTTTCTCCATCCTGTCTCAGACCAACAGGAACGGTACGCCGCAATAAGCTCACATCTTGCAAAGATACGTCTGCCATATCTAGTGCAGTTCAGTTTTCTAACCCAGGGAATCCGAGTTGCGAAGCAAACATACCCGATCCTGAAAATGGAATGGGTCGAGGGCGAGCCTTTTGTCTCCCATATCGAGAGGAATCTCGGGAATCCACGGGTTCTTCTCGGCCTTGCTGCTCGCTGGGTCGAAATGATGAAGTCGCTGAGACAATCGTCGATTGCTCACGGAGACCTGCAACATGGGAACGTGCTGATTTCGAACGGTGACTTTAAGCTAGTCGACTACGATGGAATGTTTGTTCCGAGCCTCGCAGGTAAGAGTAGCCACGAACTGGGACAGCGCAACTATCAGCACCCGATGAGAACCGAATTTGACTATGGCACCAATTTGGACAACTTCTCCTCATGGGTGATTTACATCTCGCTTATTGCGTTGAGCATGCGGCCCCAACTGTGGCAGCAATTCCGTGGTGGCGATGAGTGCCTATTATTTCGAAAGGAAGACTTCGAGGATCCAGAACAGTCTCCACTTTTCCGTACCTTAGAAAATCTCCACGACGATAAGCTTCGTTCTGCCGCAGCACTTTTTCGCTCACTGTTGGATTTGGGGCCCCAAGACGTACCTACGTTGGACGGCCAAGTACTCCCCGCAATCTCCATCCCGCCAAGAACCGTGTCGGGAGGAAGTTGGATCAGCGACTACGTAAAGCAGCCGTCGAAAATGAATGTAGAGAGGGACACAACAGCTCTCGAACTCGATCCGGCACCGTCGTGGATACAGGACTTCATTGCTCCACCCATTTCGGAGTCCCGGCAAAGAGCATTTGAGAACTCAATTGTTGAAGAACGCGTCGCGCTGGTAAGTTCCGTTTGCCTCATTGCATTCATTGTAATTGGTGCGTATTTGAAGCTAATCGCGCTGATGATACTTGCTTGGGGTCCGCTGGCGATTATAGCTTGCAACTATGTTTTCTGGCTTTATCGGTTTCGATTGGAACCTGCGGTCTCTGAAGTTAGTGGCGTGAGACTAGAGGTAAAAGCTATCGCCGACAAGATAGAGCTGGCCCGTGCCATCATCAAATCGAGGCAAGCTGACAAGAAATCTCTGAATGAGCGGTATTCATTCGATCTGAACAAAGCATCGAGAGATGTGGAAGCTGTGCGATCGGATGAGAAGAGGGAAATTGAAGGCATTCAGACCGCATTTGCACTGGAAAGGGACTCCATCAACGCTCGCCGAAAAACATTGAACCAGCAGGAGGCAAGTGACTTGCAAAATATCTCGAATAGTCTTGGCTTGCAGGTCGCTAACCTAACCGGCAAAATTGCTCGCCTGACTACCGCGGAAACGGCAGAGTTTGCCGCAGCACTGGCGACACAACAGTATCAGTACGTGACGTCGTATCTGCGAAATTATCATATCGACGATGCGGCCGTATCCGGAATCGGACCGGGTTTCAAGAGTCGTCTGAGGGCCGCAGGTATTTTGACAGCCGCTGATGTGGACCACCGGATCTACAGCGTAAAGGGGGTTGGCTCGGCTCGTTCGGCTGCCCTCAGCGCTTGGCAGGGATCACTCAAAGCAAGGGCGCAACAGAAAATGCCTAAGATGCTGTCGGCGGCGGAAACCGACTCGATCAAGGGAAAGTATGCAGGTCAGGGCCAAAAGCTCCTGGCGGAAAAAGTTCTTGTTGAACACCAAATGAGGGACGCCGAGGGCTCAGTCCGAGCTAAATTTAAGAGCTTACGAGAACCGCTTGAGAAAGAGGAATTAGCGTCAACGGGCAAGACGCAATCCAAGATCGAAATTGTTCGCAAGAAGTACAAAGAGCGATACGAATCCCTTGAGAACATTCGCAGAAAACTTGACGAGGATTACAAACGCAGTACCGTTGAGATCGACGAAAAGAGCAACAAGGAGCGACGAAACCTCGTCGCACTCCATTGGGAGCAAGAAAAGGTTAAGCGTCGTCTGAATGTATTTTCGAGGATAAAGTTCTCGGGCTACATTAAACGCGTGTTTGGTCTAGCGTGAAGGTGGTGTGACGTGGGCTGGAGATTTCGTCGAACATTTAGCGTAGGTGGATTGCGTTGGACACTGTCGAGACGCGGAATTGGCAGCAGTTGGGGACTGTTGGGAATTGTCCGCTTTGGATTATCCCCAGATGGGCGACGTTACTTATCGATCCGTATTCCAGGAACAGGCTTGTGTTGGGTGCAATATTTTGGGCGAGGGACTACAACTCCTGTGGCACCAGGAAGCTCAGGAACGCCTTCGCAAACCCCGGCAATTCCCCAAACCTCGATTCCACAAACTGCAACTCACCCGGGGCCGAAGAGCCGACCTTGGTGGAAGCAGAAGGGCCTTGGAGGCTAACTCCTGGTCAGTGGTTCCGTTCACACGGCAACTGCTGTGAGGTGAGTTCATATGACTAATTTGAACGCGGACCAAGGGAGAGCCGTTGCTGGTCTAATTCGGGAATATGGGAGACTCCTTTGTGAATTGTCAGCCGCTAAGGTTCTTTTGAAGTTTCTCGCTCAAAACCAAAAGGTTCTTGTCGGATGGGAGCAGGCTTTAGAAGCGATGAAAGAGAAACCTGGCTATCGAAATCCCGCTCAAGCTCTTGAAGTAATCGCTGCTCATCTAGAGCAAGCTGCTTCTGAAATTGATCTGAACGAAGTCTTGAAACAAATTCCACCAGGAAGTCCAACAAACTAGATTCCAAAGAACGCGTCTCTACTTCTTCTCACATTGATTGTGTAGACTGCTCTGTTACGAGGAGACGCTAACTATGCCGCCACCGGAACCGGACGCACTAGCCAGAATGAACGAAGCGCTTAAAGTGCTGCGCTCTAGGAATGCTTTGAAGGATGACCACTGCCCAAGTTGCGGAACAGATAACTGGAATGTTGATTTTTTGGCAATTCCATCAACGCCGCTGCTAAGATCGACGCTGCCGGCCCCACCGGGCACTGTCTACACACTCAGCCTTTCTCCCTCCTCGTACATCCCCGCAATTACCTTTGTCTGTACCAACTGTGGCTACATGAAGATGCACAATCTAAATCTTCTCGGCTTGGGATCGAGGTGAACAATGACGCCGGATACGCCCCTTGCAACTGCTAACCCTGCAACCACTATCCCCGCCGCTGCTGTCCCTGCAACTGCTGGCCAAGACAACTATCACGTCGACCTTGGTGGCGCACTATCTGGGACTCCTGAACCTCCTGAGCCGTTTTTCCCGCTTCGCCAAGATCAGTTCCTCACATTGCGAGACGGCGAGATGAGCGAATTCCGGTCGATGCGCGATGCCTGCATCGGTGCATTTGTGGCCGCCGTCGTAGGTATCGCGGGCCTACTCGCCGTAATCAATTGGGACACATCAATCAGACAGCAGAAAGTCCCTCTCGCAGCGATGGCAATTCTCTGCATTGGAGCGGCTGCAGCGCTGATCGTGGGGTTGGTCCAGCAGCGACACATAACACGTACGCTCGTCGGCTCGGCGTACTCCCGATTGCTTATCGCCATCGAGAAAAAATTCGGCATTACGAGTAAAACGGCTTAAGTTCGCACTCTTTGGGCGCTTATACTCGGCAAGGTGCCTATTGAGTTTGTCTTGATAGCTCACTCATCGCCCAAGCTTGGAACGTCAGTTACCAGGGTGCGGCCAAATCTTTAACGTCACGTCCAACAAAGTCTTTGATCGCTGTTTAATCGCAGCCTCGTCCCAAATTGCATGGTCTTTGAATGGCCGATTCAGGTTTAAAGCACTGTGTTCAAGAATTTTGTCCCTCTTCTTTAGCCACGGACCATTGGAGACGGAAGGGTTAAGTTCTTTCGTGAGAAGAGTAAGATTGCCAACCTTGTGAATAGCCTCAGTTCGACGCTTGAGTGATTCCTCTTGTGCATTAGGCGATAGTTCCGGGACAGTAAGCGGCCAGTTTGCTTCCCAATCCCTTGGGAGTAGATGCTCGATTGTGAGTTTCCGTTCAATTTTAACTTTCTCAGTCATACCGGTATGCATCGCGGCTTCTATAGCCTCGAAAATCATTCGCTGGACGGATTTCTTGAGGCGTTTGTAGAAGTCGATATTCATCCAGGCCGACTGGAACTCGGCATCGTCAGGCCACCGTTGCGTGTCCGCCTTTTCAGAAAGAAGCTGCTGCCGAACCGCACTCGGAGAAAAATCGTTATTACCGTCGCGCAATTTCGCAACTAGCTGGGCGAACAATCGATTGTAGTTTTTCGCTGTAAGGCCACATACAAAGCGTCGGACCAGAAATGATTCCAAATCAACTAGAATTTTGTCTCTTTCAGTTTGAGCCTCAGGTTTCGGATGTGTCTTGAACACCTCTAGGAGAAGAGGAAAAACTGTAGTCGTGTCCATCTGTTCGAGTCTATGAAAGAAGAGGCCGCTCCGGGAATCCGTCGAGAAGGTGTCGAAGCTCTCATACACTTTGGCATAGGAACCGAAGTGCTCCATATGCTCTTTCGCAGGAGCGCCATTCTTATCGTTAACTAAGTCTTTGTAGTCGAGGAACATCTGAGAAATGATGACCTCGTCGCCCTTCATCATTGCCAAATAGTGGTTAAGGAACAGGTCAAGCCTAGCTCTTTTGAGTCTCCCTTGACGAACTTCCTTTCTCCAATAGGATTGCTCATTGTCGAAGTCTTTCCAATACTGGTCATAAAGTTTCTGAGTATCCTCTTTTTGCACTGCGGCCAGGCGGAAAAGGAAGTTTTTCACTAGGTCCGCCGGTAACAATGGAGTGCCAAGTGCATTGAGGGTTTCGAATATCTCTTGCGCGTCGTCGGTCTCTTCAAGATCAATCACGACGACATTCAAGTCCTCACGTAGCGCCGAATGCAGAGCGTGCAATCGACTTCCGGTCTGGTCATGTTTTTCCCTTATCCAAGAATCAAAGCAATCGGCGAAGAACAAATACGCGTTCCGAATAAGGCGGGCTTCATCGAGAGGCAAAATCTGAAGCGCGGTGCGGGAACCGGCACTCATCACGGAGCGAAACTCGCCGCGATCAGCATTCGTTGGCCAAACTTTGAACACATCATCTGGATCGTCGCTAAGCGGAACATGGTTGTTAGTAAGGCCTTTGAAGGATTCGGCGTATTTTATTTCGCCCAGTTCCAGGGCCAGATCGCGAGCTGCCGCCAAGGCCAATTGAAGAGTAGTAAGTCGCTGTTGACCATCAATGAGTTGACGTGCGTGCAGCTTGCCTGCTGGCGTTCGCAATTGGTCAAGAACTACCGTTCCAAGAAAATGCGGATGAACGCGGGACTCTGTAAGGCGTTTTTCGGCCAGAGCTTTGATTGATTCCCATAGCGGTTCCCAGTTGTCTTCTTGTTTCCATACATAGGGACGCTGAAAAAGTGGTGCTTCGCGTCGTTCATTCGGGTCAAACAGTCCGTTGACTGTTAGCTTGTCGGCTTTCATGACGCCTCGCTTTTATCTTGGGGGTCGCTCAGCTATTCAAAAAACCCACACAGGTAGCAGAAATGGGGAGCGAAGACTTGTTCACATTGCCATATGCACCGAGGCGAGGGTGACCCATCTTTGCGATTTTTGCAAGGGCGCAGCCACTCACCCACGACGATTTGCGCTGGTATTGGTCATGGCCGCGGGTCTCCAAGCCTCCGTGCTTGGATCGCGTATTTCCCCTTCGTTTTGTGAATCATGCATGAGTTGCTGTTTTTTCCCCGGCATACTGGGTAGCTGGGTATGTGAGTAACCGAAAGGAAGTTCGTCCACAAACTTCTGTCGCAGGACCTATTCCGTGGTCGCCGTCACCCACGCAGGGCGCGCCCCGGAGAGGATCCTGTTCGAAACGGATTGTTAAACCACCCTCGAGCACCGCGCGCGGCAAAGTTTGTGTTGAACCCACCGGCAACGACCTCATGCCGCCACCTCGCGGATCAATTCAAATCGGTAGGGCAGGATCAAGGAGTGGCGTTTTCGGGGCGTTGCGGGCCCCCGCAACCAATTTAAGATTTGCAGGCCGGGCACAGGCGCCCGGCCTTTTTTATTTTTGTGGGATGCGCCGGAATCTGCGATGACCAAAATGACTGAAGAAAGGAAGTATGCCATCCTTTTTGCCGTTACCTTGCTGTGTGCACGGAAACTAACGACCGGATGTTGTCATGCTTACTAATTTGAATACGGACGCTAAAGAAATAGGAGTTTTCAAGGTGTCTCGAAAGACTCGATTGGGAAGGCGCAAGAAATTGTTGTTTTTTTGCGGAGCGGTTACGGTGGTTCTGCTTCTGTGGTGGCCGGCAAAGATCGCTCGGGGCGATGTGTGGAAAACGTACTACCGGACGCCGGAGGCGCCGCGAGCGACGAGCGTTCTAGTTCCACAGCCGGGTTTGGATGTGGCGGATTACGATCGTCTTTTGCACACATACGTTACCGAAGATGGATGGGTGAATTACGGTGGACTGGCCCGCGAACGTGAGGCGTTGAATAGGTTTCTGGATGCACTGGGTTCGGTTCCCCCAAGCAGCTTTAAGGACGATGATGAGCGGCTGGCCTTCTGGATCAACGCTTACAACGGCTTTACTCTTGCCGATGCCTTGGACATGGTTTATGGCAAATACCAGGGTGTTCAAGAGGTGGAAGGTTTCTTCAACGGCCGCAAGCATCTCGTTGGGGGGGAGCACCTGACCCTGGATGAGATCGAGACGCGAGGCCGCAACCTGCACGACCCACGAATCCATTTCGCCATTGTTTGCGCTTCGACGAGTTGCCCCAAGCTGCAAAGGTTTGCCTACAAGAGAGAAATCCTGAATAGCCAACTGGACCAAGCCGCCCGACTGTTTTTCGGGGACCGGAATCGCGGCCTTCGTTTCGATTCCGAAAAGAATGAATTGTACGTCTCGCCGATCTTGAAGTGGTACGCCGGCGATTTTACAGGAGCATCAGGCGAGAGTGTGTTGAATTTTATCTCCAAATACGCTCTGGCTGATGTCGCGAACCGCATCAAGGTGAGTCCACCGAGTTTGCACTATTTCGAATACGACTGGTCCCTGAACTCGCTGGATAATCACTCTCCGGGAACCAAGAGGTGAGTTTTGACACTCGCCTGGATTCTGTTTTCTGAACGGGCGCCCGTGTGCTGGCGCCTCGACGGAGCTAACGGCTCAGCAACCGTGCGAGCAAATCTTCCTTAAATCGGGAATTGACGTCGGAGCAATACGTAGCTGTATGCGATGAATCCTGATTTGGAGAAACAATCAGGAACGGCTTGGTTTTCGACGCCGTTTCTGATCCCGTATCGTCAGGACCTGAGTTAATTCTTATCTTTAGCTTCGTGCACTGAAATAGATCCGGTGACGTGAGATAGCCGACGGCGAGTGTGTCAAACGGGTTGAAGCCATCGGCACCCAAGTTGTCGTGCCACCAGGTTAGCCAGTCCATCGCCGGTGGCACCAGATACTGCACATCCGGCCCTCCGTGCTCCAGGCGCTCGAGATCTTCACGCTTAATCCATACCTTTGAAGAAATTTCCCAGGGCGCTAGGACGACAGGGACGTTTGCATCGAGGAGAACCTGGAAGGCCGCAGGGTCGAGTTCGAAATTTAGGTCGCGAAACCCATGCGCCTGATTTGGACCTGAAAGGAATCGTTGGCCCGGTCTTCTGCCTGCAACGGCGATGATCTGAACCACGTTCCTTGCCAACTCAGGATGCAGCTTCAGCACCGTGGCCACGTTCGTTACAGGTCCGATAGCCAGAATGTTCACCGGTCCGTGCTGTAATGCTAGCGCCAAGGCCTTAGAGGCATCGGTTTCTTTGCCCAGATCTTCGCTGCTGGCTGCGCCACGGTAGACCCCGAGTCCTTTGGGGCCAAACTTCTCAACAATCTCTGTACCGATTTGCCAGGCCTTCGGCAGGGACGCATTTCCGAAGACTATACTTACGCCTTGGATTTGGAGTTCAGGCGAATGAAATGCCTGGAGGAGCGCGAAGCCGTCATCGACTTCGTGGCCGCCGCGTTCGACGGAAGGATCGGTGTCAATCCATACGGGAATTTTCATCTGCCCTGCGGTGCTCAAAGCGCAGAGCGAGACGAGAAAGAGTAAAGAAGATAGACGCCAGTGGTTGGTCACGCGAGCACCTGTTTGACCGCTTCTTCCAGAAGGGATTGTTTTCGCTGCAAATCGGAGTGAATCGGCAGCTGCGCGACGCCCAGAAGGCGACGCAATATTTCGACACCCGCAAAACCGCGCACAAGCTGAGAATCGAGTTCTTTCCGATGTGAATAATGGACTTCCACTGCTAGCGATCGACTCGACAGTCCCGCAATTTGCATATGAGCAGATAAAACTCCCAAGTCAAACTCCCGGGGTCCTGCAAATCCAAACTCCGGGTCAATCACCTTGATGCCGGACTCGGCGAGCAGCCACGAGCCGGGAAAGAAATCACCATGAAGCAGATAGCCTCCTTCCCCGAGATAGATCTCTCCAAGTTCGGAGATGTGGCGGCGCAGGGTGTGATTATTTTTGATGCTTCCGGCGAGTTGCTGCAAGCCCGGAGTAATTGAATCCAAGTCAAAGTTGTTATCGAGCGCGAATGGAAAAACAAAGATATGAAAGTGGTTGAGTTCGCGCATTTCCCGGTTCGACAGCCGACTCGGCGTACGATGCAGGAGGGAGAGGAACTGGTATAGCTGTTTCTCGACCTCAAGCGACAGAGGTGCTCCAGCGTAAATCGCGGAACAATCTCCAGTCATTCCGAGGTCCTCAAGACAAAGAATTCTTGACTCCTCGTCAACCCAGTGCAATTTCGGCATAAAGTCGGCCGCTGCGCTGCCGGCAACAAGGTGATAAAACTCGGCTTCGACAAGCGCCCGGTCAAATGGAGCTGCAATATCGGAATATTTTTCAACCCAGGGCCGTGACTGTTTCAGGATGAAGGTTCGAAGATTGGTGATGGCGCGGAGAATATAGTTCATATTCCCTTGACCGGCTAGTTCTGCAGAACATAAGTGTTCGTCTTTCTCCAGCCAGTTTCTCCCTCGCAGATATCTGTCTAAGCCCTCCGTGTCACCGGCCTCGAGGAAGAATGCGCCCGGGGCGGCCCGTTCGTAGAACCGAGCCTTCTTGGAGATTGCAGCGATCTGTGAGCCCGCCCCGCTGAGGTGTTGGTTCATAATCTCTAACCTAGTTTAATCTCCTCGCCGTTTCGCCATTTCCCGTCGAACTCGCAGCGATTATCTCGATATCCGCAAAGCAACAGCCTGAATTTCACTAGAAAAGTAGTTTTAGCGCAAATTGTATGAGACGCGGACTTCGCGCCTGAACGACCTGGCCAAAAGTTCCATCGCTGATATTTCCGTCGGGATTCAAGAATTGAGCGTGATTGAAAGCATTGAAGAACTCAGCCCGGAACTGGAGCATCTTATTCTCACTGAGTCCTGTTTCTTTAATGGCGGAGAAATCAAAATTAACTATTCCTGGTCCGCAACAAACAGTGCGCGTTGAATCTCCGATGACACCGAGTTGCGATGGCTGCTGGAAACTGGCAGGGTCGAAGGCCAGGTGGCTTGCCGTTGCTCGCGGATCCAGCTTGTGGAATGGCGCGACCTGATTGGGCTCGCCCGCGGTCAGAAACGCGAAACTATTCTCCAGCTCGATATCAGCATTCGACGTGATTCGAATCGGCGTCCCGCTCTGGAATGTGGTTATACCGCTTACGCTCCACCCGTCCAAAAACTTCCCCGCGATACCGGAGTGGTTTGGGATCGGGAGCTGCCAGACGTAACTGATCACGAGACGGTGCCGGGCATCAAATTGCGACAACGCGTAACTTCGCCTGAAATCGAAAGGGTTGATCGTATCTTCAAACGTCGAGCCGTAATCGAAGGACTTGCTGAAGGTGTATGCGGCCAGGAAATCGAGGCCTTTCGCGGCGCGTTTTTCGGCGCTGATCTGAAGCGAATTGTAGTTGGAATTGCCTATGTTATCCGCCGTGTAAATGCTGCCAAAGACCGGTTGCCCGTCAGGAGGACAGCCGACGCCGGTGGTGGGTTGACACAAAGGAGAGGAGTACTTCCGCAAGCCAACTAGTGTGATGGGCTGTAGGTTTGGCCCGGTGACGCTTGGGACCGAACCATACGGTAGATGCAATGTGACACCGTTGGGGATCGCATTTGCGGGAATGAAGAACTTATTGTCGGCAGCGAACGGGCCGCAGGATTGCCCCGGTATCAGATTCAGATCTAGGCAAGTTTGTGCCGTTCCCGGGTTCAAGTCGTGATTGATTGTGAGGAAGTGACCCTCAGAGCCGACGTACCCAATCTGCACAACGATATCGTGAGCGAACTGGTGCTGCAGGGTCAGATTGTACTGTTCCGCCATTTGAGGCCTGCGGTCCGGGTTCTGCTGCCCGAAGAGAGAGGTTGGCCGGAAAATGGACCAGTCGACCGGCTGTCCAACGGGCGGCTCATTATTCAGGGGAAATGGATTTACGGCGATGGAGCCATTCTGATGTTCATAGGGGGTGTTGTAGAGGATGTTGGTAAGAAATGGGGCAGCACCAAACGGAGGTGCACCGTTGAATTGTTTGTAGACGAGTTGTTCGACAGGGTCGTAGAAAATACCGAAGCCGGCGCGGACGCTGGTCTTCCCTGACCCAAAGGGATTCCAAGCAAGACCGACGCGCGGGGCGAATGCTTTGTAGTAGTTGTGGGAGAGCCCATTCGGCACCCCTTTATCTCCGGGAAAAGCCAGCCCTACCGGAAACACGGATTCACCGGGCCCACCGGGATTGCAGTTTGTTGAGCCCACCAAACCCACCAAGGAGTTGTTTGCAGACAATTGGCATGGGAACGATGGCGAGATGAAACCAGGAATGAAATTTTCAATGCGATTGTAGCGATCGTGAAACGGCTCGGCAAGCTCCCAGCGAAGGCCATAATTGAAGGTCAAATTCGATCGCAGGCGCCAACTGTCTTGCGCGTAAAGGTAGAAGGAATTCCTACGAAGATACTGATTGGTGGGTGAACCCTGGACGAATTGATCCGGAAGACCAAAGAGATAGTTTGGGATCAGATCAGGAATGGGGCCGGTCGGAGTGGGGACGCTGAAACCGGGGTCATTCGGCCCACCCCCGAAAAAGTAATAGCCGCCCGTTGAGCCAAAAATTGCCAACTGATTGAAATCTTCCCTTCGAATTTCACCGCCAAACTTCGCGCTATGTTTGCCCATAACTTTGGTAAGTCCATCGGACCACTGAAACGTGTTGCCGGCCTGTGGCGCTTGGCCTTGAATGTTGTTGCCGATGGTGAACTGCCCACCAAGCGTGGTGTACGGAACTCCTCCGAGACTTGCAGGGATGCCCGGGGTCAGCCCGATCCTGGGATTGGTAGGGTCCGAGAAACACAGAGAGGAAGAAACTGTCTTGCAGGAGTCTTGCACCAGGTTTGTTCGTTGGGGCGCGTTGAGTTTGGCCTCGCCCTCTCGGTAATACGTGAATCGTGCCTCGTTGATGGTTGTTGGGTTGAAAGCCCAAGTATACGCTGCATTCACTTGTTGGCTGCGTGCTGCAGTGTCTCCGCCGAATCCAGGTAAGTTGGCCCCTGACGCCTGGTAGGTCGAGAATGGCTGCCTTAAAATGCCGTCGTTGAAGTAATAGTAGACGGCGAGGCGATGGTGGTCGTTGAAGATCTCGTCAACCCGTTGTGTAAACTGATCGGCTCTATTTTGTTGTGTTACCGCCGTCTGAAATTGGTTGAGTGATCCGGGCACATTCGCCGGTGGAACAAACTGGTTGAACAGATCGAAGGCTGTCTGGTCAAAACACTGTTGGGGAATAATTTTATTGGGGAAAACAGCCGCATACTTTGCTCCTGCGACAATCGGGGCTCCTCCTTCGGATTGGACGGCTGCTGCGCACCCGGGACGATTGTTCAGGATGGATGCAACATTTTGATCGTTAATCGTTCCGACAAAGTTGCCAGCCGAAAAATTCCCATTCCGTTCGTCAGCGGTCGCGACTGTGATCACATCGGAGGAGATGCCCTGGCGTATGCGGCGCCCTTCATACGAGCTAAAGAAGAAGGTGCGGTCCCTCCGAATTGGCCCGCCGATTGTCCCGCCGAATTGATTCTGCTTGAAATCGGGCTTGGTCGTATCGAAGAACCCGCGCGCATTCAGGACTTTGTTTCGAAAGAACTCGTAAAGGCTGCCGTGGAACGCGTTGGTTCCAGATTTTGTGATGACGTTAACGATCGAGCCGGAATTGCGGCCATATTCCGCATCGAACGTGTTCGTAAGAACGCGGAATTCCTGAACCGTATCCGGAGAGGGTTGCACACCCGCTGCATTCACGAATAAATCGTTGCCG
>Ga0210384_10005783_pt1 | contig 13318 bp, 11 predicted proteins | sample IncBWH2MmetaG_FD_160574 | JGI IMG/M metagenome (GOLD analysis project Ga0210384, IMG submission 160574) | Forest soil microbial communities from Barre Woods Harvard Forest LTER site, Petersham, Massachusetts, United States - Inc-BW-H-2-M | ecosystem: Environmental > Terrestrial > Soil >...
TCGATCCCCTTCAGTGTTGTCGTCTTTCATTACAAGCGGGTGCTCCACACCTTCGATCAGGGCCAGATGGTTTGGAGTTGGATGTTTGTCGAAGGCGGCAAGCAGGTAGCTGTTGTATTTGGACCGACACACGGACCAGAGGTTGGCGACTATCGGCTTTATGACGTGAAAACTGGCAACCTTGTGTCAGAAGTCTGGGGCGATGCGGACACGCAATCCCTGAAAACTAATGCGCCAGATTGGGCGAAGCGACTACAGGACCTCTTCACAACAACCCCGTGGCCTCTCCTTAGGCTGGTTCATATTAGCTGACTTCGGGTGCTCATCGTGCTCTGAAACGCTACTCACGAGTCACGTCCTCTCCGACTGTTTGAGCGTCACCTCCTGATTAACGCGCTAACCGGAGAAGTGGATTTCACGGTGCCATTTCAGGCGGTTCTTGGGGCCCAGAGCGACGCCGACACGTGAAAATTCCGATTCCGCAACCCATGGCGATGCCGAAAAGAAGCAGCCCCAAACCACCGCACGCGATCTGCATGAGGTATTGCCAGGTTCTGACATCGGCATGCATCCGTTGGGCGTAGACCAACAGGAAGCCACTGGCCAAGATGCAGGCAACAAAACCCAACACATGGCTCTCGCGGTCGAAACTCTTCGGCTTACCCTTCCACGCGGCGTACGCAATTGCCACAGCTATCGACGGGACCCCTACGAAGAAAATGATCAATAGTAGTCCATCGATAATCCATACGGCCGTTTTGGAGTCCATCGCCGGAAGCATAATTCTCGACTATCCAGACAGTCAACAACAGCCGAAGCGGCGAGGACTTGCGGTCACTGCCTGGTTAACGCGCTTATCGGAGAAGTGGCCTTCGCCGATCCAGATGTCCGTTAACGCGACTTACAGGGACTTTGAGAGCAGGGCGGGGTACATTTGTTGACAAAATCAGGCTCCTCGGGATGGACGGTCATGAGAGCCGTCGCTGCAACAGAAGCCGGCAAGTCGCGGGAGATTGCCCGTCAGATCGCGGGCCTGCCGGGAATCAAGATGGCCGACGCATGTCGGCGCTCCCGCGATGCATTCGCCGTCGTGGAAGTTACGGGGATGCCAAGAACTTAACGGAATCGGGTCTTTCGTAGCCGCATGAGGCCCAGGAGCCCTGTACCAAGCAGCAAGAGAGAACTGGGTTCGGGAACAGGGGTGACTGCTGTGAAAATACCAGCTTGATCATGTCCGGCCGGGGAAGTATTCACGACCAAATCCCCGGCGGTGGTCGCAAGGGGGGTGGGGGCAAGACAGTTGCTATTGATCGGTGAGCTTTGGGGGAATCCGATGCACGAAAATACGAGAGCGCCAGCTGAAAGGCCGACGGTGAAATTGCTCTTCAAGTCGTAAGTGTCTAGCCCAGTACCGAAAGCCATACCGTACGGGTATGTTGGCAGACCAGGGAAATTCGAACTGTTCTGATCCGCGACCGCGGAGGAACCAAACCCCATGCTGTTGTTTGTGTTATCGACGCTAACGAATATGCCATCGCTGGGTAGAAAAGTCCCCTGTGCCAATGGCGCCCCAGTGTTGGCATCTGTAACCTGAAAAGACGCAGTCCCGACCAGGATTTCAAACCCACTCACAGTCGTCGTCGGGTTTGGCACTGTTACTGACCACGGAACGACGTTCGACGTATCCCCTTGGAAGGTGAAGGTAAGCACGTCGTTGGTGTTAGCTCCACCAAACGGCACGGAGCCTACCGTGCCGGACGGCCCAACATCTCCAGGAAAGCTCATCACTTGTAAGGTGTAGGTGATCGGGTCAGCGTCGGCGTTAGGGGTGAATACGACAGCCAAAATCAGCAGTGCTGTAGTGAGCTGTGCGTACGGGTTTTTCCATATACGAGCAAACGTGGTTTTCATAGCTCCCCCCAGCGGTTTCCCGAAACATGAAACGGATGTCCGAGTGCGGTACAGAGCAAACGCTGTGCCAGCTTTGCTGCTGGAAAGAATGGACTTATCTCACCTTGGGGATTGCAGAGAATCAATCCCTGCACATTCTCTCCCATGTGTTGCGCAGGTTGAGAATCTCCGGGCTTCCCGGAATAAAACTTCAGTCTCCGTTTTTGACTTTTTCAAGACGCCTGATTAACGCGCTAATCGGAAAAGTGAAGTCCTGGTACGGGACTAGTCTGGTTTTGCGACTAATCAGGAGTGTCTCGTTCTAACTTCTCGAGAGCGACGAGGGCTGAGGCGCGCATAGTCAAACTGTTGTTACCTAGTGCCTCTTTCAATGCAGGGATGGCTGATTTATCGCCAATTTCTCCCAACGACCAAGCAACGGCCTCCTTGACGTCTTCGTCCTTCAGCAAGGCAACCAGGACGGGAACTGCCCGCAGGTCCTTCAGGTCCCCAAAAAGGTGCGCGGCGTAGTAACGGTCCGCACGAATTTGTCGCGCGGGACTCGGATGTCCCGCGCTGTCGGTCTCGAACACGGCCCGTTTGGACGAACGGTCCTCCAGAATAGCCTGGATAACCTGAAACCCCCGATCATCGCCGAGTCTTGCGAAAACGAACGCCGCGTTGCCTCTGCGACGCAAGTCCTCACATCGGAGCCATGGTTCAAGCCGTGGAAGCACACCCTTGTCATGAAGCGCGACAATCTTCTTGGCGACCTCAAATTGTTCCCAGAACACCGTCGTGCTCTCGAACTGCTCAACAAGGCCGCCGACGGTCTGAGGGAGAGCTGTGGACAGAAGACCGAGGCTCGCCAGCAAGCCTCCGCAGATGACGCCAACCCCGCGTGCCATAGTGAGGACTCCCAACACAGTGCTAAGGCGAATTCTACGATGGCACCAAGTAAGACAAAAACTGATTCTTTCTAAAGTCCCGATTAACGCACGTACAATCGGAAACCCATCGCTAATCTCGCGCATGGCCGCGCGCCAACAACGTGCACTGGCATAAACGGAGGGCGCTGGAGTTTCCTCTCCCATTCGTCTATCCTTCCGCAACCTCCGGATGCGCAAACCCGAAAGAATCATTCCCATCATCCTGGCCGCAGGAAGCTCTCAAAACCTACCGTTTCCCAAAGCTCTAGCTCGGTTCAGGCACCGAACCGCACTGCAAATCGCCGTCAAGAATTGTTCCTTCCTAGGCGAGAGTCTGGTCGTGTTGGGCGCCGACGCCAAGCGCATCCTGCCTGCGGTGCCCAAAAACTCCCACGTCATAATCAATCGGCACTGGCCCCAGGGCCAACTCAGCTCGCTGCTAGCCGCCTTACGCAAGATCAAACAGGCCGCATTCCTGATCTATCCAGTGGACCACGCATTGCTAAAGCGAAATACGCTAGTGAACTTGGTCAGAGCCTTCCGACGTCGCTCCGCCGCTCGGGAAATCGTAATGCCGCGTCACAAAAGTGCCTACGGCCATCCCGTGATCGTCTCCGCTGTCGTGCGCCCGGAGTTTTTCAAAGCCCACACCGCGCGCGAGGTCATCTATCACCTGCCGCAACGCATCCGCGTCGTAAACGTCAGAACCAGTTCCATCTTTGAAGACTTCAACACCGTGGAGTCTTACGAGGAGTGCCTGCGCAAATTCAAATCGCGCAACCGCTAGACCCGCTCAGGCGGCGCTTATATCGGTAGACCTGCCCGCGACAACGCCAACCGCACAACCCACCAGTCCCGCGATCACCAATCCAGATCCCACAATCGCTATAGCTCGCGGCAACGGCCCGTGACTCATCGTCTGTAAAAACACGCCCAAAGGAAACACCGCCGCTCCCACGAGAAGATCCAGTGCCAGCATCAGCTTGAAACGCTCCGCAAAATTCACTCGGTCAAATCCGATTCCCAGGACAATCAGCAGCATCGCCAATCCAATCCAATGGCCATGCACATCCACTTGGCGGTCATACACATATTTCGCTTCCCGATATTGTTGCAGCGAACTCTCCATGCGCACAGGATTTCGGTCCGCCGCCGCCGCAAAACTTCCCGCCAGCGAACCTCCTATGTTGTCCAGCGCCTGATGCTCGGCGAACACGGCGTACCACAATCCGTAACTCATGCCCCAAACCGCCAGCGCAACACCCCCGATAATCAGCAACCGCTGCGAACCACTCATTCCTGCACTCCCGGCGCTGACCTTGAACTCGCCGCAGCGTCCAACCCCCCGGTGTATCGCAGAATCCCAATCCACATAGCCAGCAGCGCAAGAACCACCAGCATCCCCGCAAAATCCGCCGCGCCGCCAGCCACCAAACCGAGCTTCATTTCCAGCAACACACAAACCGGAAGCATCAGCGAACCAACCAAAAGTACCGCCGCCCAGCGCCGCTTCCAAGCCGCCCGCAAGCTCACGTACGGCTGAAAAAAGGCCATCATGATTGTCAGCAAACCGAACTCGATGCTATGCGCATGCGCCGCAATATTGACTGCCTTCGCCCCTTGCAGTTGCCCGTACCGGCTAAGCGCATCATTGACCACCATGCGCACTCCGACGGCTGCACCGGCACTTATCTGTGCCAACAGCGTGTAATCCTGCGCCTCATGCTTATAAAGGTCGGTCGCCGCGTAATAAGAGCCATGAAAGAACCCCAGCAAGATCAGCGTAAGCCCCCCCGCGAAAAGCATGCGTCCTTCCAAGCTGCGATCGTTCAACAGCTCGTCCGAGCGGCCGACGCCCCCGCCGCGAAAGTGCACTACCAAACCAATCAGATAGGCCAACGTCGCCAGAAGAACCAGCAAGCCGCCAAAGTCAGCCGCAATGCTGGCCCAACCAATCGCCTTCAACGGACTTCGCGCTAGTCCCACGTAATGGATCAGATAGACGCCGACCGGCAGCAACCATGCCCCCACCAGGAAAGTCCACGCAATCTTTTTCTTCGAGCTTTCCGCCAATCCCACCCACGGCTGCAGAATCGCCAACAGCAGTGCCAGGTACCCAAAATCGATCATGTGCACATGCGTGTCGACTTTGGTCCCCCGGTTCTCCAGAAACGACCCCACGTTCACGAAGTTGGTGAGGACGGCCGCACGGCTACCGGAAAGCGCGGCATTGGCCGCCGCTTCCAGATTCGCGCCCACCTGCGCGGCATTCTGGTGCAGCGTATACACCGCGAAGATGTCGCCGAAGAACATCCCGGTTAGAATCAGGCCGATGCCGCCCAGCAGCAAAAGCCGCCGCGCACCCATCGCCCGCAGTCCCGCCCGTTCGCCCTCCAGGGCGGGAAAATTATCGATGAACATTTGGGATCTGGACACGAAACGTCGCCGCTCAGGCTGCTTTTCTTCTTGACATTATATTACCATCTGCTATACTACTGGCTGGTATTTCCACATAGGAATCATCGCCCGCATCTAACTCCCGTAGAATCCGCACTTACAAGGCAACGCCGCGTTTTGCCGGTTTTTGTCGAATTTGTCCGCCCGTAAGCCCCTTAAATACAACACTTGCAGAACCGCAATTAGCAAACCCTTTAGAATCCGCACTTACAAAAAAGTAGGGGGGAGGGGTCCCCCGGCCCCAAAATGCTAGAAGTTAAACTTCAGAGCCAGTTGGATCTGCCTCGGGTTGAACACTGCGCGCGGAGTCCCATACAGCGGGTTCGGCGACCCCTCTCGGCTACCGGGATTCGTGCCGTTGCAAAACAGCGCTGTCGGATCGACTGGACAAAAATCCGCTGCTCCATAGACCGTATTGAAAAAGCGAATGTTGGTGGTGTTAGAAAGGTTGAAGGCTTCCGCAATCACCTCCAAGCTTCGCTTCTCCTTGAATGGAAAGGTGCGCGCGATCCGCACATCAACCGACCGGAAGTTGTCCCCGATAAAGGTGTTGCGCGGTTCGATGCCAACGCGGTCGTTGTTTCCGAAGATATCTCCGTTGGCGTCGAAGCCGGCAAACTTCGTGAACCGCATCGGCGACTGGACGGTTGCAATCAAGCTGAACAGGAAGTCCCGCGCAAACGGGTTCCAAGTCTTCGGAGTGGTGACTGTCCCGTTCAGCACCAAACGGTTGCGTACGTCATCGGACGATACTGCACGCTCCGCGCGGAAGTTCTGGCTGTCTTGCGGAATCAGCACGAAGCTCGGATTCGGGCCGTCATCGATGGACTTAGCCCAGGTGTAGCTGACGCCATAGGAAAAATTGTGCGCCAGCCGCTTGTTCACGTTGATCAGCAATCCGTCGTACTGCGAGTCCCACCGCGAGGTCGCTTCAAAATATATGGCGATCGGGAAAGTGCGTACGCCCGGATTGAACGGGCAGGGAATGGGTCCGACTCCGCAATATTCATTCTTCGGACCGGTGCGCGCTTGCGAATCGTGCAGGGTCACGACTTGAGTGGGATCCGGCTGATTGACATTGAAGAAGCTGCCCAGGTGCACGCCGCGAATGTGCAAACCGCTGATGCTCACGGTGGTCTCCGGCAGTGGACTAAATTCCAGCGCCAGGCTGGCCTGCACGCCATAAGGATTCTTGTGATTCTGGTCGAAGCGCACCACCACGGAAGGCCCAAAGAATCCGCAGGTGGTGATCGGTGCACACCCAGGAAACGAGGTGAACGGGTCTGTGGTGTTATCTGGATAAGCTCCGTCCTTGATCAGCCCCTGCAAAGCCGAATTGGTGATCTTTGGTCCGCTGGCAAACGCGAAGAGTTCCGTCTTGGCGTTGAGCCCATCCTCAAACGGACGGCCGGGATAAGTGCCAATGGTTCCGCCGCAAGACGGCTCCTGGCAGGCCAGCAGCGGTGCCGGAATGATGCCGTGGAACAACCCAAACCCGGCGCGTACCACCACGTTCCGCTTAGTACCAATGTTGTAGGCGACACCCACCCTCGGGTCGACGTTCTTCCACTGCGTATTGAGCACATTCGATGGCCATGTCTCCCATTCCCAGCGAAGACCTGCATTCAGCGTCAACCGGTTGGTGGCCCGCCATTTATCTTGGATAAAGAGACCGCTATATTTGTGGTTCAGTTGGCCTTCCGCGGTATTCCGGATAGTGGACGAAAATCGGGTTCCGGTGTAGACGGATGTGTTTAAGCTTGTCTCATTGAACTTTGGAGCCTGGAAGCGCTCAAAGAAAATCACGCTCGGATGTTGGCACCCGGCCGGACCTGGGCCACCCGGATCGCCCGGAGCGGAGACACACTGGGGGCCTAGGCCAAATACCGGTCCGTCATTTCCCAGGAACGCGCCGAGGTTCGGGAAATCCGCTTCAAACGGATAGAACAGCGGAAAGGATTCGGTGGTGTCCACAAAATTGAAGTCGCCGCCGAAGCTAAGCGTGTGGCGGCTGAAGCTGCGCGTGATGTTATCGACAATTTCAAAGCGCGACTCGCGGTAAAAATCAGGATTCCCTCGATTGACGCCGGTGGTAAAGGTGTTGGACAACTCCAGGTGCGGCTGCGTGGAAACCGTGGGGAAATCAAACGACCGGCGCGCATACTGCACGCGCAGTTCGTTCACCAGCGTTGGATTGACCACCGAAGCGAGCGTGCCGGCCAGTGATTGGTCGCGATAGAAATTATCTTTGAATGCCGATGGCAGGTCGAAGCCATCATTCAGCGGAGACTGGTTAAGCAGCCGGCCGTCGTTGACGAAATAACGCAGGAAAAAGTTCTCGTTGTCGCTGAAACGGTGGTCCACGCGGATAAATCCGTTATCGCTATCATTGGTGCGCAAGACACTGCTCAGATTGGGCTCCGGCGCAAGACCATACAGCGCCTTTACCTCATTGATGGCGTGAATGTTGTTGAGTACCGCGGAATTGTAAAACGGCGATTCTCCCCGGCGCTGCGCTTCGTAATTTCCATACAGGAACGTCTTGTCTTTTTTCAGCGGCCCGCCGATGGCCGCACCGAACTGGTTCTGCCGCAGAACGTGCGCCCCACTAGCCTGCAACAGATTCACTGCGTCCATTTTGTCGTTGCGGAAATATTCGTACAGCGAACCGTGCCACTCATTGGTGCCGCTGCGAGTAATGATGTTCACGATTCCAGCGGTGGCGCGCCCGAACTCCGCGGAGTAATCGGTATTGATGACGCGAAATTCCTGCACCGACTCCTGCGGCGGAGTCCCGCGCTGAATTCCGGACGCGGTGGAAATGTCATCCGCGCCATCCACCGCAATAAAATTGTAGTGAATATTCTGGCCGGCAAAGGAAAGTTTGATGACCGGCTCGACGATCACGTCCGTGCTCCCGGACGTCGTGTCCCCCACTGTTACGGCGGGAGAGAGCAGCGCAAAATCAATAAACTCGCGGCCGTTCACCGGCAGGTTGACGATCTGGCTCTCGGTGATCACCGTGCTCACTTCAGTGCGCGTCGTTTCGACCAGGTCCGTACTGACCGCGACTTCGATCTTTTCCGCAACTCCGCCAGGCGTCAATGTGAAGTCCAAGTCGGCCACTTGGCCGACCTGCAGAACCACATTCTTGCTTTGCTTGCCGAATCCAGCATATTCCACGGAAACGGTGTATTCACCGGCCGGCAATGCGGGAATGGTGTACTCGCCGCTGTCAGAACTTTGCGCTGTCCTCACGAATCCAGTCGCCGCGCTGGTGATGGTCACCCTGGCCTTGGAGACGCTGCCGCCGGAAGAGTCCAGGATCCTTCCAGACAACGTGGCGGTGATAGCCTGCGCGTTGGCGACTTGCGCAGAAAATGTAAGTAGTGCAAACGAACATGCGAGGGAAACGGCAAGGCACACACAGGACGGCTTGATGCGATTCATGACATCACCCCCCAAAACCGAAGCCGCACAGAATGTGCTGAAGTATAGCAGAGCGCGCGGGCAGGGGATGCCACAACTTAGGTCGCATCGGCAGGTTGTCGCAAGCGCAATCTCTCCAGCCGCGGCAGCACTTCGTCCCGGAAATAGGGAAACTCTTTTACGTAATTGACGAAGGTAATCGTGGTCCCGATAAATCCAGCCGCACTGATTTTCGCCAGTTCAGCGGCCACATCATTCGGATCGCCGATCAGCGGATAAACGCCGTGCCCGCCAAAAAATCGCTGCCGAATCGACTTGAACGCCTCCGGCGGGAAAGACTGCGCGTGCAGGCCCTGCAATTCCATCAAGTGATCCGCGGCGGCATGGTCGCCCATTGTGGTTGTGTAGTACTCGTGATACTCCAGCGCTTCCTTCCGTGTTGGACGTAGCACGACGTAGGAGGTCGTGAAAATATCAACATCGCGGCCGAAGCCTGCGGCGATTCCCTTTATGCTTTGCACGTCCTGCCTGCCTTTGTCGAGGTCGATCAGCACAGTGAACAGGAAGTCGCAGTTCTTCGCCGCAAAACTGCGGCCTGCTCCGCTGGAGCCGGCATTCATCACCACCGGTCTCCACTTGTACGGTTTTGGTTTTCCCACCACATCCTTCAACTTGATGAAGCGGCCGTCGTAGTCAAACGGCTCAGGTTCCTGCCAGATTTTCTGCACGACATCCCACCATTCTTGGCCGTACTCATATCGCGTGTTGTGTTCGCGCTGCGCGATTCCGAACATTTCAAATTCATCCTGGTTCCAACCGCAAACGATGTTCAATCCGAATCGCCCTTCGCTCACATGCGAAACGGTGACCATTTGCTTGGCGGCGAAAATCGGATGCACCAGTGGCGCGTGCACCGTTCCAAAAACGGTAATGCGCTTAGTCTTGGCCAGCAGCCCGCAAGCCCAGGTAATTGTTTCCAGCGTGCTGCCCTCAAAATCCGTTTCGCCGCCGTAGCCCTTCCATCGTGCGATCGGAAGCAAGAACTCGATACCCGCCTCGTCAGCCATTTGCGCCAGCTTCAGATTGTTCTCCCAGGAAGCGTCCCAGCGCTCGGGAACTTTGGTAACGGCCATGCCTCCAGAACAATTCGGCGAGAAAATTCCGAGCTTGAGCTTGTTTCCGTTGAACATGGTTGTTCGCGGATTTTCTTTAGCAGAGGCCATATTTCCCCTCACCGAAGTCGCGCACGCCGTCAACGGAATCGAGACGCAGGATTATAGGGGAGCGCAGGCTAAAAACGAAACGTCGGATACTTGCCTGCTGATCGGCAAATCGATCGCGTGCCCGGCCGCTTAGCACCTATGGACATTGCAAAGGAGAAATGGTAGCTTCCTTTGGAGCGTGCAAAGGAAGAACGACATGACCGAAGCAAAAAAATCGGAAGTGCTGCAAGGAACCCTGGACCTGATGATTCTGAAGACGCTGCATGCCTTGGGGTCGCAGCACGGGTTTGGGATTGCGAGGCGGATCGAGCAAGTTAGCCGCGATGTGCTGCAGTTGAATGAAGGTACGGTGTATACGTCCCTGTTGCGGCTACTGCAGCAAAAATGGATCGCCGCGGAGTGGGGAACATCCGACAACAACCGCAAGGCCAAGTTTTACTCGATCACAGCGCGCGGCGAGAAGCAGCTTGCAGTGGAGACCGAAAACTGGGAGCGGATTTCAGGCGTGGTGGGGCGGGTGCTGGAGTTGGAAGGGGAGCGGTAGCCATGGGTAACCGGCGGGGTTGGGGGCTGCGCGCGTTTGCGGCGAGGGTACTTGGACTTCTGGGGTATCGAAAGAGTGAGAGCGACTTCGATGAAGAGGTGCACGAGCATTTGCAATTGCTCGTAGATCGTTTTGTGGCGCAAGGAATGTCGCGGGAGGACGCTGGTGCGGCGGCGCGACGTCAGTTCGGAAATACCACGCTGTTGCAGGAAGACCGGAGGGAATTGCGTACGCTGGTATCGGTAGAGGATCTCGGACGCGACTTACGCTACGCGCTGCGCAGCCTCCGGCGAAGTCCTGCATTCACCGCGGTGGCCATCGCCACGCTGGGATTGGGGATTGGCGCCTCGACCGCGATTTTCAGCGTGGTCGACAACGTGCTGCTTGAGCCGTTTCCTTGGAAGGATGCCGGACACATGGTCGTTCTCCAGATTCACGATACTGCGCGCGGTCAGGAAGATGGCCGCCAAGGATACACATCGAACGAGTTTCTGGAATTTGCAGAGCAGAACCACGTCTTTGACGATGTCATCGGAGCTTCCGAGGATCTCGTCCTGTACAAACACGGAGAAGGGGTCGAGGCGTTTGACGGGGCCCATATCACGCCGGGCACATTTGAATTTTTTGGTATGCCGGCGCTATACGGCCGGGTTTTGCAACCCGCCGACTATCGGGGAGACGCGCCACCGGTGTTCGTGCTGCGGTACAAGACCTGGATGCAACGGTTCAACGGCGATCCGAGAGTGCTGAACAACACTTTTATACTGAGTGGCACGGCGCGAACGCTCGTCGGCATCATGCCGCCGCGCTTTGGATGGTTTGACGCGGAAGTGTACATTCCAGAGGCGCCACTACATGGAGTGGCCACAGGATTTGCAGGAACAACAGCGCAATGGTTCCTGTTGGGAAAACTCAAGCCGGGCGTGTCGAAAGCGCAAGCCGCGGCAGACGCCACAGTCATCGCCAACCACCTCGCAAAACTCAATCCACAGGATTATCCCGCGCACTTTCAGGTGCTGGTGAAGCACCTGGGCGACTCGGTGGTGGGACGAATCGAACCGACGCTGTACACGATCCTGGCTGCGGTCGGACTGTTGCTGCTGATTGGCTGCGGCAACGTCGCTAACCTCTTGCTGGCGCGCGCCACATCGCGCCAGAAGGAGTTCGCGTTGCGCGCGGTGATGGGCGCCGGGCGCGCGAGACTGGTTCGATTGCTTTTGATTGAGAGCTTGGTGTTGGCCATCAGCGGAGCGGCGCTGGGCGTGTCGATGGCATGGGGTGGGTTGAAATCGATCGTGGCAGCGTTGCCGCCGGATGTGATTCCAGCGGAATCCGTCATCGAGCTGAACCCGCAGGTGATGGCTTTCACATTCGTTGTATCCGTGCTGACCGCGGTTATTTTTGGGCTGGCACCGGCGCTGCAGGCGACGCGGCGCGACCTGAACGATCCGCTTCGCGACAGCGGCAAAGGTGTGATCGGCGGATTTCGCATCGGACGAATGCGCGACGCGGTCGTGGTGATGGAAGTGGCAGTGTCGCTGACGCTATTGGTGGGCGCTGGGCTCGTGATGCGGAGTTTTGTCGCGCTGCGTGAACTGCATTTGGGGCTCCAGGCCGACCACGTTTTGCAGGCGCTGTTGCCGTTGCCTGAAAATCGCTACAAGACCGCCGCGCAAGTCAGTAGATTTTTTCAGCCGCTGGTGGCGCGGCTGAAGGCGCTCCCCGGGGTGGTGGATGCCACGGAATCGAGCGCGCTGCCACCCTACGGCGGTGAGGACAGCAGAATCGAAATTTCCGGCAGGTCGCACCAAGACGAATGGCACGCGCTGTTCCAGGGCATTAGCGAAGGATACTTCCGGGTGTTGCGCATTCCATTCAAGAGCGGGCGCGCATTCAGCGACGCGGAAGTCACTGACGCCCGGAAACTGGCGGTGGTGAACGAAACTTTTGTGTCTACCTACCTTCACGCTGAAAATCCGGTGGGCCAAAGAGTCAAGCTCATACAGTTGGAGACTCTTGCGGACCCGGCGCGCGACCCGTGGTTTGAAATCGTGGGAGTCGTCGGCGATGTGACAAACCAATACAGTTTCGGCAGTGCTCAGGGTCTGCAAGCCCCGATCGCACCGGCAGTATGGGTGCCGTACACCGTCGCACGTTCGGAAGTGCAAGTGCTCATGGTGCGCTCGCAGCAAACACCGATGGCGCTTATGAACGACGTGCGGCAGGCGGTGTGGGCGACCGACTCGAGTGTGGCGCTGGCGTTTCCCGGCGCGCTGGAGGATCGCATCAACGAGCGGCTGTATGCCGGACCGCGCTTTGCCTTCCTGCTGATGGCGATTTTCGGATGTCTGGGGCTGACGCTTGTCACAATAGGGGTTTACAGCGTGCTGGCCTACGCAACCGCGCGAAAAACGCATGAGATCGGAATCCGCATGGCACTCGGTGCGGAACGTGCGGACGTGCTTCGGTCGGTGATCAGGGCGGGCTTGCGGCTTGTTACGGTCGGAGTTGGAATTGGATTGATCGTGAGCCTGCTGCTGGGGCGCGCAATCGAGGCGGAGTTGTCGCGAAGTGTGAAACCTTACGATCCGGCGACTTTGGCGGGCACGACCTTGTTATTGGTGGTAACAGGTGCGTTGGCGTGCTGGATTCCGGCCAGAAGAGCAGCGCGAGTGGACCCCATGGTGGCCCTGCGTTATGAATAGGCAGTCTTCTTGGTCATAGGCCGGCGGGGTTGATGGCTAGGAGGCGGGGCTCGGTCATTTCTTCTATCGCGTAGCGCAGGCCTTCGCGGCCTAGGCCGGAGTCCTTTGCGCCGCCGTAGGGCATGTGGTCGATGCGGAAGG
>Ga0210384_10005784_pt1 | contig 13318 bp, 7 predicted proteins | sample IncBWH2MmetaG_FD_160574 | JGI IMG/M metagenome (GOLD analysis project Ga0210384, IMG submission 160574) | Forest soil microbial communities from Barre Woods Harvard Forest LTER site, Petersham, Massachusetts, United States - Inc-BW-H-2-M | ecosystem: Environmental > Terrestrial > Soil >...
GGCCAAGAAGGTCGTCATCGACAAGGAGAACACCACCATCATCGAGGGTGCGGGCAAACCCCGGGACATCGAGGGCCGGGTGAAGCAGATCCGGACCCAAATCGAGGAGACCACCTCCGACTACGACCGCGAGAAACTGCAGGAGCGGCTGGCTAAGCTGGTGGGCGGGGTGGCGGTGATCAAGGTGGGGGCGGCCACGGAGACGGAGATGAAGGAGAAGAAGGCCCGGGTGGAGGACGCCATGCACGCCACCAAGGCCGCGGTCGAGGAGGGCATCGTGCCCGGCGGTGGAGTGGCCCTCCTCCGCTCCGTGCCCGCCCTGGACAGGGCGCTTCAGGACAAGAGCCTCGCCCACGGCGTGCGGGTGGGCATGGAGACGGTGCGGCGGGCTCTGGAGGAGCCGCTGCGCTGGATCGCGAACAACGCGGGCCACGAAGGCAACATCGTGGTGGGCAAGGTGCGGGGGATGGACTCGGAGATGGGGTTCAACGCCCAGAACGACAAATTCGAGAACCTGATTGACGCCGGCGTCATCGACCCCACGAAAGTCGTGCGCTGCGCCATCCAGAACGCCTCCTCGATCGCGGCCCTGATGCTGACCACCGAGGTCGTGGTGGCGGAGATCCCGGAGAAGAAGAAGGAGCCGCCGATGCCCGCGGGCGGCATGGACGACTACTGAGGACCCATGGCCGATGGGCCCCGGAAAACTGCCTTTCCGGGACCCCCGCCGGCCGGGGGAGTGACGTAGGCAGAGGACGCCCCGGCCGCTGGAGCGGACACCTGCGGGTGTTCGGTGAGGGGGGTTGGGTACAACTTTTTACTCGCTCCGAACGTAACTTAGGGAGAAGGACGCGCATCCCGGAGCGGGCTGGGCCGGGTCAGGCCACGAACAGTCGTTCGGGACATCTTCCCCGTTCTCTGGTTGGGTACGGTTTTTGCTTGCATTTTGAGGGGTTAGACCTGCGGCTCGGGAATTTTCCCGGTGGGAAACCGATAAAGACGAGTAGGAGCCCCGCGGGTCGGACCCTTCGTAGCTCCCCGCAGAGGGGAGGGAGAGAAGAGCTTCGATGAACACGCGCACCAAAGCGATCGCCTCGTTCTTCTCCGTGGCCATGGCCGCCATGCTGCTCGGCGCCTTGGTCACGACCCAGATCCAGAGGCCGGAGACGGCCATGGCCCGGCCCCCCGAGGCCGCGGTGTCCACCGACGTTCCCTCCCGGGCCACCGGTGCGCTCACCCTCGACACCTTCCGGGACATTGCGCGTCGCGAGACGCCGGGGGTCGTGAACATCAACACCCGCAAGGTCGTCAAGCGGCAGCGCTTCCAGGATCCCTTCCGGGACTTCTTTGGGGACGACATGATGGACCGCTTCCTCCCCCGAGGGGGCAGCGGCAACGAGCGCCAGACCCAGACCAGCCTGGGTTCGGGCTTCATCATCGAAAAGGACGGGCACATCCTCACCAACCGCCACGTGGTCGAGGGCGCGGACCAGATCTCCGTCACCCTCAGCAGCGGGAAGACTTACGAGGCGAAGCTCGTGGGTAAGGACGCGCGGACGGACGTGGCCCTGCTCAAGATCGAGCCCAAGGAGGGGCTGACCACCCTGGAGCTCGGCGACTCGGACCAGATCGACGTCGGGGAGTGGGTGATGGCGGTCGGGAACCCGTTCGGCCTCGGGGGCAACAGCGTGACGGTGGGGGTCATCTCCTTCAAGGGGCGGGCCCTGGCCCTGGGTGTGCAAGGCACGACCGTGGACATGATCCAGACCGACGCCGCCATCAACCCCGGCAACTCCGGGGGCCCGCTTCTGAACACGCGCGGCCAGGTGGTGGGGATCAACACCCTGATCATCACGGGGGGCGAGCACCAGTCGTCGGGGGTGGGTTTTTCGGTGCCCATCAACGTGGCCCGCGAGATCCTTCCCCAGCTCCGCGACAAGGGCAAGGTCACCCGCGGCTGGCTGGGGATCCAGATCCAGTCCGTGGACGAGGACATGGCCAAGAGCCTGAAGATGAAGGAGGGCAAGGGCGCCATCATCAACCAGCTCACGCCGGGCGGGCCGGCGGAGAAGGCCGGGCTCAAAGCCGAGGACGTGATCGTCACCGCGGACGCCCGCAAGATTCAGGACAACGGAGACCTCTCGCGCTACATCGCTTCCAAGCCGCCCGGGACCACCGTACACCTGGGCCTGTTGCGGGGCGGGGAGGAGAAAGCGCTCTCCGTGACCCTCGGCACCTTCCCGGACGAACCCGGGGAGGCGGAGGCCGCAGAGGGCCGCAAGGGCAAGCTGGGCATGACCCTCCAGGACCTGAACCCCAGCCTGGCCGAGCGGCTGGAGCTCCCGCGGGGGACCAAGGGTGTGGTGGTGCGGGACGTCGAGGCGGGCGAGGCCGCGGAACAGGCCGGCCTCAAGAGGGGGGACGTGATCGTGAGCGTCAACGGGAGCCCGGTGACGGGGGTTGACGAGTTCGAGCAGGCCATCGAGGCGGCCCGCAAGGAGGGCGTCGCGCGCCTGCGCGTGCGGGACTCCGGCGGTTTCCGGTTCGTGGTCCTGAAGGTGTCGTGAAGGAGCAGGAACCTCACCCAGAAGGGAGGCATCCCATGGCTAGAAAGAAAGGTGTCGTGGATCGCGAGCGGTACGACGTGCTCAAGGGCATGCTCGAAGAGCGGCGGAGCGAGATCCAGCAGAAGCTCCGCTCCCTCCGGGAGACCCTGCCCGCCGAGATCGCCGAGGTCAAGGACGCCGAGGAGCAGAGCGTCGACGACTTCGTGCAGGAAGTGGACTTCGCCCTCATGGAGATGAAATCGCAGACGTTGAGCAAGATCGACGAAGCCATCCAGCGCCTGGAGAGCGGCACTTACGGGTCGTGCGCGGAATGCAGTTCTGAGATCGCGGAGGCCCGCCTCAAGGCCCTGCCCTTCGCCGCCCTTTGCCGGAGCTGCCAGGAGCAGGAGGAAAGCAAGAGCGAGGCCGAGCGCGAGGCCCGCGCCTTCGCGCGCTTCCAAAAGGAGTTCTCGGTGGCCGTCCGCTGACCGGGAGAAACCGAATGAGCGAGACCAAGGACGACCGTACGCCGGACTTCGAGTCCGCCGGCGTCCACGAAGTGAACCTCTCGGACGTGCCGCGGGAGCTGGCCATCCTGCCCCTGCGCGACACCATCCTGTTCCCCCACGCCATCCTGCCCCTGGCGGTGGCGCGGGAGAGCTCGGTGGCCCTCGTGCATGAGGCGGTCCGCGACCGCAAGGTCATCGGGGTGGTGACCCAGCGGGACCCCACCATCGATGATCCCGTGGAGAGCGACCTCTACCGTGTGGGCACCCTCACCCACATCCACAAGATGTTCAAGTTCCCGGACGGATCCCTGCGCCTGGTCGTGCAGGGCATCCAGCGCTTCTCCCTCCTGGGGGTGACCCAGTACCGGCCCTTCATCAAGGCCGGCATGGAGCTGCTGAAGGACGTCGTGCCTCCCCCCCAGGAGGTCGAGGTGCGGGCCCTCGCCCAGAGCGTGCAGGGGCTCTTCCAGCGGGTGGTGGAGCTCTCCCCCACCCTGTCCGACGAGCTGCAGACCCTGGCCGCCAACATCCAGGACCCGGCGCGCCTGGCCGATTTCATCGCCGGCAGCATCCCCTCCCTGAACACCGCCCAGAAGCAGGAGTTCCTGGAGATCCTCGACGTGCGGGTGCGGCTCGACCGCATCAACAAGGTGCTGGTCAAGGACCTGGAGGTGCTGGAAGTCGGCAGCAAGATCCAGAGCCAGGTCAAGAGCGAACTCCAGAAGAACCAGCGCGAGTACTACCTGCGCGAGCAGATGAAGGCCATCCAGAAGGAGCTGGGGGACGGCGACGACCAGCAGCGGGAGTACAACGAGCTCCGGGAGAAGGTCGAGAAGGCGGGCATGCCGGAGGACATCAAGAAGGAGGCCCTGCGCGAGCTGGACCGCCTCACCAAGATGTCCCCCGCCGCCGCCGAGTACACGGTGGCCCGCACCTACCTGGACTGGCTGGTGGCCCTGCCCTGGAGCCGGCGCACGGAGGCCGAGATCGACCTCGCCAAGGCCAAGGAGGTCCTGGACAACGACCACTACGACCTGGAGAAGGTCAAGGACCGGATCCTGGAGTACCTGGCCGTGCGCAAGATGAAACCGGACCTCAAGGGGCCCATCCTCTGCTTCGTGGGACCCCCGGGGGTGGGCAAGACCAGCCTCGGCAAGTCGATCGCCAGCGCGCTGGGCCGCAAGTTCGTGCGCATCAGCCTGGGCGGCATGCGGGACGAGGCGGAGATCCGCGGCCACCGGCGGACGTATATCGGAGCCCTGCCCGGACAGATCATCCAGGGCCTACGCCGGGCCGACAGCAAGAACCCCGTCTTCATCCTGGACGAGGTGGACAAGATCGGGCTGGACTTCCGGGGCGACCCCTCGGCCGCCCTCCTCGAGGTCTTGGACCCCGAGCAGAACAACACCTTCAAGGACCACTACATCGATCTGCCCTTCGACCTCTCGGAGGTGCTGTTCATCACCACCGCCAACATCCTCGACACCGTCCCCCCCGCCCTCAAGGACCGCATGGAGGTGATCCGCCTCGCCGGCTACATCGAGGAGGAGAAGCTGCACATCGCCCGCCGCCACATCATCCCCCGCCAGCTCGATAACCACGGGATGACCGCGGAGTCGGTGGCCTTCGGCGACGAGGCGTTGACCAAGCTCATCCGGGAGTACACCCGGGAGGCCGGCCTTCGGAACCTGGAGCGGGAGATCGCGAGCATCATCCGCAAGGTGGCCCGCAAGAAGGCGGAGGGATCGCCGGAGACGGTTGCCGTCACCCCCGAGAGGGTGGAGGAGTTCCTGGGCGCCCCCTACTTCATGCGCGAGGAGATGGACGAGCGCACGCTCATCCCGGGGGTGGCCCTCGGCCTCTCCTGGACCGCGGCCGGGGGCGAGGTGCTCTATATCGAGGCCAGCCAGATGTTCGGGAAGAAGGGCCTCACCCTGACCGGACAGCTAGGCGACGTGATGAAGGAGAGCGCCCAGGCCGCCCTCTCCTGGGTGCGGGCCCACGCCCGCCAGCTCGGGATCGAGGACTCTTTCTTCGAGAGGGTCGACCTGCACCTCCACGTTCCCGAGGGCGCGATTCCCAAGGACGGCCCCTCCGCCGGCATCACCCTCGTCACCGCCATCGTCTCCCTGCTCACCGGCCGCCCGGTGAGACCGCGGGTGGCCATGACCGGCGAGATGACGCTCTCCGGCCGCGTCCTCCCGGTGGGCGGAATCAAGGAGAAGGTCCTGGCCGCGCACCGCCTCGGGGTCAAGGAGGTGCTCCTCCCCAAGCGCAACGAGAAGGCGGTCAAGGAAGACATCCCCGAGAACGTCCGCACCGACCTCAAGGTGACGCTCGTCTCGTCGATCGAGGAGGTCCTGGAGCGGGCCCTCACGCCCGGCTCCTTCGAGTCCATCCGCGACAAGGACCGCTGGCAGCTGCGCCTCTCGAACTGACCGGGCGGGGTCTCCCTCCGCGCCTCCCCTTCCTTCGGGGGGGAGGGGGACCCCCTCCCCGGCCGGCTCCGACCCCCGACGCGCCCACCCATCCACCAGTGCTCCCACCGTCAGGGCCAGCAGGAGGGGCAGCCCCAGGCCGCGGAAGAGGCGGTCGATCGAGTCCTTCCCCTGCGCCAGCCGGTCGAGCAGGATGAGACCTCCGATGGCCACCACCCAGAGAAGAGCGACCCGGGCCTCCGCCGGATCGGCGACGGTCAGGGAGGGAAGGTAGCGGCCGACCGGCCACGCCCCGGACAGGGCGGCCCACACCCGCGTGGGGCGACTCCCCCGGTTGAGCAGTAGGAGCCGGGTGGGCTCCGCGATCATGAACGCGGCCAGCGCGAGCCCCGACAAGAGGAGGGGCCATCGCCAGCGCAGGAGGCCCCGGGGAGGACCCGCGGCGCAGAGGGCGAGGGCCAGCCCCAGGAACGGGACCAGGGGCACGAGCAGGCGACCCGGCGGGCATTGCCCTCCCCACCACATCCGCCATCCCAGGACCGGGGCCAGCACCGCCACCGCGAGGAGAGCCGGGGGGAGAGACTGCTGCCAAGGCCGCCGCGCGAGCAGGGCGATCCCGGGGAGGGCGAGCAGGAAGATGGGCGCGCAGGGCAGGAGGCCGAAGGAACGGTCCAGCAGGAGGCCGGCCGCTGCGCGCAGCGGCGAGGTGCCCGGCTCCGCGGGAGCGGCCCCCCCATAGATGGCCAGGGGCGTGGGGTGGCCGTAGATATGCTGAAAGTAGGCGAGGTAGACCGCGGCCATGGTCCCCGCCACCCCCAGGAAGACGGCGAGGGAACGGCCCCGCAGTCGGAGAAGACCCAAGAGGCCGAGGACACCCGCGGCCGGGATCATCTTCACGTGCAACCAGGGGAGGACGGAAGCCAGGAGCGCCGCCGCCGCCGCCCCCGCCGGCCCCGGCGCCCCCAAGAGGAGGGCGAGGCTCCCCGCGAGGCCCAAAGCGGAGGGCACCTCGGTGTAGAGGTGGAAGGAGTAGAACGCCACCGGGGGCCCGACCGTGGCCGCCCAAGCCCAGAGCGCCGCCCCCTCGTCCCCGGTCAGGCCGAGCGCGAGGCCCCGCACCTGGAGGGCCAGGGCGGCGCCCAGCAGCGCCATCGCCACCACGCAGGCCGAGCGCCCCCCCGCCGCGTAGAGGGGCGCCAGCAGGACGGGAAGACCCACGCTGTGCGCGGGGTAGGGCCGGCCGTCGCGTCGCGGGCTGCCGTAGTGGGGCGCGATGGGCCCCGCCGAGTATTCCCGCCAGTCTCCGCGGGCCACGCCCTTCTCCAGGTCGAGGTCGTGGTCCCGCCACAGGCTCTGGGCCATGAGCAGGTAGTGCGGCTCGTCCCCGGAGGCGCTGAGGCGGGTCGTGTAGGTGAGGCCGGCGAGGATGAGGAGACCGGCCGCGACTGCGAAGAGCCAGGGGGGCCGGGGCCGCAACCCCGCTCCTCGTCCCTCCACCCAGGGCGCGAGGGCCACGGTCAGGGCCAAGACGAGGAGGACGGGGCCCAGGGGGCCGCTCAGAACGCCCAGGCACGGCACCCGCGCGACGAGAGGGGGGACGCGGGCGAGGGCGACGAGGCCGGCTCCCCAGGCCAGGGCGGCGGCGGGAGCGGCCCAGGCCCGGGTCGGCTTCGCGCTCACCCGAGAATCCTACCTCGGGCCCGGCTGACTCCCCCCGATTGACGCCCCGAACCGCCATCGGGCATGATCCCGGGGATCCCATGCGGTGCCCGAAGTGCTCGAAGGAGAGCCGTCCCGACGCGGTCCGCTGCCTGCACTGCGGGAGCAGCCTGGCCGTGGCCCTCCTGGAGGTGATACGGGGCAACGTGGCCGAGAAGATCCACTTTCTGCGCGGCTGCTCCTACACCCTGGGGCGGGCGCGCCAGAATGACCTCTGCCTGAACGAGCCCTCGATCTCCAAGGTGCACGCGCGCATTCTGTACGACACGGAGCGGTTCTTCATCGAGGACCAGGGGAGCCTGCACGGCGTCTACGTCAACGCGGCCAAGGTGCAGAAGACGGAGCTCAAGCCGGGCGCGCAGGTGCAGCTCGGCAACTTGACCCTGAAGTTCTCGAGCCTGAGCTCCGACCACTCCACCGCCCAGATCGCGGAGTTCCCCTGGATCGAGCAGCAGCAGCTCTTGCTCTCCCTGGTCCAGACCTTGAACTCCACCCTCGTCCTCAGCCAGGTGCTGGAGCAGGTCTTGGACGCGGTCATGCGCATCACGCGCGCGGAGCGGGGCTTCCTGCTCCTGGCCGATAACTCCGCCGACGCCGAGCGCTACCCACCCGTGGCCGGGCTGCGTCTGCGGGCGGCCCGCGGCAAGGGTGACGGGGCCCCCCTCGCCGAGGTGAGGGGCATCTCGAACTCGGTGGTGAAGAAGGCCCTGGCCACGGGCGAGATCGTGGCCACCGGAAACGCGCTCGCCGACCCCACCCTGGGCTCTGCCCCCAGCGTGATCGCCTTGGACTTGCGCACGATCGTCTGCATCCCCTTGCGCTCCCCGCGGACGGAGGCGGACAGCAACGGCGGCTACCCCCGGGCCCTGGGCGCCCTCTACGTCGACAACCAGGAGACATCGGTCCCCTTCAGCCCGGACGGTCTCAAGGCCGCGGAGGCCCTGGCCCGCCACGCCGCCCTCGCCATCGAGAACGCCCAGCTCTTCGAGCGCGAGCAGCGCACGATCGAGGAGCTGAAGGAGGCCCAGAAGCAACTCCTCCAGTCCGAGAAGCTGGCCACCATCGGCCAAATGGCGGCGGGCATCGCCCACGAGCTGAACACGCCCCTGACCTACATCATGGGCAACGTGGAGCTCCTCGAGGCCCAGAACCTGAGCGTCACCCAGCGCGAGATGCTGTCCTCGGTGGCGCGGGGAGCGGACCGGCTCAAGACCCTGGCCCACAGCCTGCTCGCGTTCAGCCGCCCATCCCAGGAGGAGCTGACCCCCCTCTCCCCCAACGAGCTGATCGAGCGGAGCCTGGAGATGTGTCACTACCAGATCGTGAAGAGCGGGGTCCAGCTGGAGAGAGAGCTCGCCCCTTTCTTGCCCCCCGTCATGGGCGTCTCCAGCCAGCTCGAGATGGCCCTCATCAACCTGACCGTGAACGCCATCCACGCCATGGCGGAGACCGGGGGCCGCCTCACCGTCCGGTCGGCCCGGCGGGGCGACGGGGTCGAGATCGCGATCTCGGACGAGGGCCCGGGCATCCCGGAGTCGATCCGCCAGACCGTGTTCGAGCCCTTCGTGACCACCAAACCCGAGGGCAAGGGGACGGGCCTGGGCCTCTCCAACGTGCTCATGGTCGTCGAGCGCCACAAGGGGCGGATCGACTTCACGACCGCCCCCGGGGTGGGCACGACCTTCCGCATCACCCTCCCCGTGCCGACGGCGGGCTAGCCGCGGACTTCCCGGAAGCCCGTCACTTGGCTCTCGGGCGGGACTCCGCGGGCACCACGAACATCTCCTCCGCTGGCCGGAGCGGCCGGTCCAGCCAGAGGGGCCGCCGCAGCCCGCCCGGGCCCGGCCCCGGACGCGCTTTGGCCAGCCACTCGCGGTAGACCGCCCCCGAGCGCGCGGTGTCGACGAGGACGTCCCCGTAGCGATCCTCCGCGCGGGCCCGCGAGACCACGACCTTCTGGTGCCAGCAGTGCATCCCGGAAACGGGGTCGGGGTGGACGGGGAAGGCGAGGTTCTGGTGAACGCCCCCATCGCTCCACCAGATGCGGCTGGAGTCGGGATCCGAGCTCGGGAAGGGGCCCAGGCCCTCGACCTGCCGAAGTAGCACGGTCGTGCCCCGCCGCTCCAGAGCCACCCGGGCCGCCGACCAGCGGCTCCCCTCCCCCTCCTGCAGCCGCCAGCGACCCAGATGGTGCGAGCAGGCCACCACCCCGGGCGCGATCCCTTCCGTGACCCAGACGCGGTTGACGAAGTGGCCGATCTCGGTGGTGACGCGCACGAGGTCTCCCGTCTCCAGGGCGAGCCTCTTCGCGTCGCGGGTGTGCACCCAGAGGGGATTGCGGTGGGAGATCTCGTTCAGGTACTTGGCGTTCCCGCTGCGGGTGTGGATGAGGGTGGGGAGGCGGAAGGTGGGAAGGAGGACCATCTCCCCCTTCTCCGGGTCCAGGGCCTGCCGGTGGACGTGGCTGCGGATGTAGCCGGGGAGGGCCTCCTCGGGCCAGCCCCACTCCACGAGGGTGCGGGAGTAGATCTCCAGCTTGCCGGACGGGGTCGGGAAGCCGGCGAGGCGCTTCCCCCCGACCTCCACCCCGAGCGCCTTGCCATCCTTGCGGAGGGGCCCCGTGCCCGCGGGCACGGTGAGCGGCTTCTCCTCCAGGCCGTGCACGTTCTCCTCGATAAGGAAGGCGCCGTAGCGGCGCATGTAGTCGAGGGGGGCGAGCCCCTCCTTGGCCGCCCTCTCCGGCAGCCCCGGCACCGCGTTCTCGAAGATCCAGCGGTAGTACTCGTGGACGGTGAGCTTGTCCCCCCGCCGGTAGGGCGACTCGAAGAAGTGGCGGATCCCCAAGGACCCGTCGGGGTCGATGCGCCAGGAGAGGTCGATCCAGAACTCGTCCTCCTCCCAGACCTGGCCCGGGTTCGTCTCGTGAGTGGCCCGGAAGACCTCCCCCCGCCGCTCCCGCGCCGCGCGCAGGACCGGCTGCCGAAAGCTCACCCAGCGGCCCGACTGCGTCTCCTGGCTCTGGATGTCGTGGCGCTCCCCGGCGTGGCCCATGGGGAGCACGTAGTCCGCGAAGCCCGCGGTCTCGTTCCAGGTCGGGGTGAGGGCGACGTGGAGGCCCACCAGCGATTCGTCCTGGAGCACCTCCATCCAGGCCAGACCGTCGGGGTTGGTCCAGACGGGGTTGTAGACGCGGGTGAAGTAGACGTCCAGACGGCCCCGGCCTTCCTTCAGGAAATGCGGGAGCAGGAACGACATCTCGTAGTGGCTGAGCGGCCACTCCCGCGGGAAGAGAAGCTCGTTCCACTCCTTCGCGGGCGGCGGCTCCTCCCAGAAGACCGGCTTGTACTTGTTCCAGCCGTGGGGGGAGGTGCCGCCCGCCGTGCCCACGCTGCCCGTGAGCACGGTCAGCAGCTGCAGGGCCCGCGCGACCTGCCAGCCCCCGAGGTTGCCGCTGGCGGAGCCCCGCCAGACGTGGGAGGCCAGGCCTCCCTTCGCCCCCCCGATGACGCGCGCCACGGCCACGATCTTCTCGCGGGGGACGCCGCTCTCCGCCTCCGCAAACTCGGGCGTGTACTCCCGGTAGACCTGCTTGAGGGCGGCCAGGAAAGAGGAGAAGCTCGGCTCCTCCCCCGGGTGCCGGTCCGCCATGTACTCGCGCCAGTTCGTCCAGCGCTCCAGGTAGGCGAGGTCGGCCGCGCCCTCCTCCAGGATCAGCCGCGCGATGGCCAGGAGCACCGCCGCCTCGCTTCCCGGGTGGGTGGGCAGCCAATGGTCGGCCAGGGAGGCGGTGTTGGAGAGGCGCGGGTCCATGACCACGAGGCGGGCGCCCTTGAGCTTGCCCTCGATGATGCGCTGGGCGTGGGGGTTGAAGTAGTGGCCGGACTCAAGGTGCGAGGAGAGGAGGAGGATCACCCGCGCGTGCGCGTGGTCGGGGCTGGGCCGGTCGTAGCCCGACCACAAGGCATAGCCCAGGCGGGCGGAGGCAGAGCAGACGTTGGTGTGCGAGTTGTGGCCGTCGATCCCCCAGGCCCGCAGGACGCGGTCCATGGTCCGCTCGTAGCCGGCCCGGCCCACGTGGTACATCACCTCGTTCCGCCGCCCCTCCCGGAACGCCTTTTGGATCCGGCCCCCGATGTCGTCCAGGGCCTCCTCCCAAGTGACCCGGGCCCACTTCCCCTCCCCCCGCTTCCCCGTCCTCTTGAGCGGGTAGAGGATCCGCTCCGGGTCCTGGATCTGGTTGATGGTGGCGGGGCCCTTGGCGCAGTTGCGGCCCCTGGACGCCGGGTGCAGGGGGTTGCCCTCGAACTTGCGGATCGTCCGCGTGTCCTGGTCCACGTAGGCCAGAAGACCGCACGCGGCCTCGCAGTTGAAGCAGATGGTCGGCACCAGCTGGTAGCGCCTCTCCACCCGCCGTGGCCACTGTCGCGGGTCGTACTCCCGCCAGTCGTCCCACTTCTCGGGCGGGGGATAGGGCTGGAGGCCGGAGCCGGGAGACAGGCGCTCGATGGTCATGCGTTGGGTATCCGCTGGGGGGCCTGGACGTAGAGGTGCTCCCACACGAGGAGGCCGAGGAGGGCCAGGCCCCCCACCAGGAAGGGTGTACCGATGGAGGCCCACAGCAGCGCCAGGGGCAGCAGATGGCCCCCGGCCAGGACCCCGGTGGTGAAGCGGGGATCCTCCTGGATGAGACGCGCCGCCCGTCGGGCGTCCTCCGTGGCGTGGTGTCCCCACACCTCCCCCGCCACCAGGAGACCGCTCACGGGCAGCAGCCCGATGAGCCAGGAGGGGGCGAAGACGGCCGCTCCCGCCACCAGGGCCTGGACGATCAAGTGGGGGGCGAGGAGGGCCGACTGCCAGAGGTCGCGCCCCTTCGACTGGCCAAAGAGGAAGGCGGTGTAGACGGCGGTGGCCGCGGCCAGGAGCACGGTCAGCGCGACCAGCGCCCCGGCCAGAGGCAAACGGAGGACGCCGAGAGCGGCCAGCGCCTGGAGGCCGAGCAGGGCCCCATACGCGGTGATGATGTAGGAGCCCCGGGTCAGCCAGGAGCGCCACTGCGGCCGGGTCAGCGTCCAGAGGAAGCGCTTCGGCTGGCGCAGGTCCCAGATCAGCAGGAGGCCGGTAAGGGCCAGGAAGAAAAGGGCCAAGAGGGCCGCTCGCGAGCGCAGGGGGAACCCCGCGGGATCGAGCCAGGAGAGCAGGGCCGGGACCAGAAAGGCGCCCGCCGCCAGCGATTTCGTCCAGAGGTACGCGGAGACCTTCGCCCCCCAGGAGTTCCGATGCTGCTCCTTCACGCCGTAAGTCCGCCGAGGCGCGCCCGCCTCCTCGGTCAAAGGCATGGGGGGCAAGGCCAGGGTCGGGGGGGCCTGCGACCACATGTAGTCGGAGAGGGGGGGGGCCGCGGCCGGCACCAGAGCCGCGGCGTCGCCGTCGATGTAGAAGACCTTGGGTCGCGTGCCTTTCTCGGGCTTGCGGACCTGGGTGGGTAGGCGGCCGACGAGGTGAACGATCGCGGAATCGGAGGCGTCGAGGTCTCCGGCCACGATGGCTTGGGTGGGACAGACCACGACGCAGGGGGGCTCGAGGCCGACCTCCACCTTGTGCGCGCAGAAGTTGCATTTGGCCGCCGTCTCCGTGCGGGGGTCGATGTAGAGCGCGTCGTAGGGACAGCCCTGCATGCAGGCCTTGCAGCCGATGCAGCGCCTGGGGTCGAAGTCCACGATTCCGTCCCGGCGCTTGAAGAGCGCGGTCGTCGGGCAGATCTCGACGCAGGGCGCGTCCTCGCAGTGGTTGCAGCGGGTGACGGTGAAGGTGCGCCGGGTCTCCGGGAACACCCCCTTCTCGACGTACTTGACCCAGGTGCGGGCCACGCCCAAGGGGACCTCGTGCTCGGCCTTGCAGGCCACCGAGCAGGCGTGGCAGCCGATGCAGCGGCGGTTATCGATGACGAAGGCGTAGTTCAAACTTCGCGGATTCTAGCCGATCCTCGCGGGGGCGCGTAGGGGGTATCTACTCGGAGACGACCAGCCGCCCGCGCAGCGCCTCGTTCCCGGGTTCCAGGCAGCAGTGGAAGGGGAAGCTGCCGACCCGGGCGGGGTGAGGTCGGCGG
>Ga0210384_10005785_pt1 | contig 13317 bp, 12 predicted proteins | sample IncBWH2MmetaG_FD_160574 | JGI IMG/M metagenome (GOLD analysis project Ga0210384, IMG submission 160574) | Forest soil microbial communities from Barre Woods Harvard Forest LTER site, Petersham, Massachusetts, United States - Inc-BW-H-2-M | ecosystem: Environmental > Terrestrial > Soil >...
AATCCAGCCTGGATCATTATGTCTGCCGCTGCGGCTGTGGGCGCTGCGCTGATTTACGCGATCGTGCCAGATCGGGCCGACGGCTACCCGGAATCGACGCGGACTCGCTTCCCTAGCTGAGATGGCGCCAACACCACATTTGCAATAGTTTCGATCAACTACGTTCAATCCGATTTTCGTCCGCGTCTTCAGCTTCCCTCCAAAGGGTTCCTGACTTCTTCTAGCGAAGCCATTCATCCAGATGCTCCTTCACGAACGTGTCATCCTGCAAATCCGGGTAAGATCTGCAGACTCTATCGATCTCCCCGAGTTGGCCGGGAGACAAGTCCTCGCTCTCATCAAGACACCAGCGCCCGGCAAGCAGTCCCTGGCGTCGCAGAATTTCATGAATGCCCGGAATGCATCCGCGGAACTGATTGGCGGCATCGAAAACTGCTGCATTAGCATCGGTCATCCGAGCGCCGAGGGCTAAGATGTCGAACGAATCGTTGGAAGCAGCTTTCACCGTTTGCAGCTGTGCAACTGCGATTTTCGTCCATATCGCCCAGTGACCCAATAAACCGCCGACAATTCGCATTCGCTTGCCACCCAAATCAAACGGCATCAAGAGATCGTTAAGGATATTGTCGTCATTACCCGTGTACAACGCGATCTCGTGAGCACGTCCCGATTCCGCCACAGCCCGGACCACGTCGATGGTTCGGTAGCGGCTGAAAGGGGCAATCTTGATAGCAACCACATTTTCGATTTCCACAAAGTGGCACCAGAATTCATAGGGCAGCGATCGCCCTCCTACAGCAGGCTGTAGGTAAAACCCCATGACAGGAATAATGGAGGCGATGGTTCGTGAGTGTTCCAAGAGTTGGCCGATGGATTCGTTTTTCAGGGATCCCAGGCTCAAGAGCGCGACCTCGTATCCCACGTCTCTTGCTAACTGCGCCTCAGCCACTGCCTGTTTGCGTTTTCCGCAAACCCCCGCGACCTTTACGATACCAGCCACCCTGGTTTCCTCCGCTGCGAGTTCCAGGACGGGCCGCAGCAAACCATACTCGCGGATTGCAAACTGAGTGGTGTGAACTCCGACGGCAATGCCGCCCGCGCCAGCGGCAAGATAGTAGCGGGTCAAGGCGCGTTGTCGGCGCTCATCCAGTCGCCGCTTTGGGTTGAGGGCAAGTGGGTGCGCGGGAATGACGAGACCTGAATTGAGCTGATCACGAAGAACCATCAAAATCTTCCGTCACGTTCCTGAAAGTGCGTGGGCTTGTTCAACGTAACTCCTCCTTGTTTTAGCCAATCAGCAATCGACGCAATCATTTCGGCGGGGGTTACACTCGGATTCCCAAAAAGGGTGTTAGCTTTGCTGGCATCGTTCAGCAACGCTGTCGAGCTGTTCACATCAGATTGCAGGATTGACTCGACTCCGAAATGGCGGCCAAACTCAACGGCAATCTCACGCACACAAAGCGTTTCCGGTCCCGTCATGTTTAAGATGAACGGAGGTGACTGGCAATGTGCAAGCGAGCGCAGACACCAGGAATTGGCGTCACCCTGCCAGATCACGTTTACGTAAGGCATGCTGAGACGAACGGGCCGTCGCTCCAACACAGCACGCCCAATATCAACTAGAACTCCATAGCGCAGCTCTACCGCATAGTTCAGGCGCAGTAGTGCTACCGGTGTTCCCCACCGCGCCGAGGCATATTGAAACATGCGTTCCCGACCGAGCGCCGACTGGGCATACTCCCCAACTGGCTCAACCGGGGTGGTTTCGACCGCTCCGCCTTCCGACAGTGAACGCAGCGGATAGACATTCCCCGTGGAGAAGGCAACGATGCGACAGCGGCGAAATCGTTCGGCGACCAGACCCGGAAGATAGGTGTTCATTGCCCATGTAAGCTGCTCGTCGCCGGAAGTACCGAACTTGCGGGCGGCCATAAAAATTACATTTGGAATTTCCGGGAGACGGCTGAGAGCACCCGGCTCCAGCATATCGCAGGCAATGGTCTCGACGCCGTGCTCTGATAACTCAGCGCGCAAATGGCCATTGCTGAAGCGAGACACAGCCACGATTCGCCGCGGGCTTCCGGCCATAACGGCACCACGCCGTGCCAGATTCGCCAGGCTTGGTCCCATTTTGCCGCCTGCACCCAGGATCAAAAGATCGCCATTGATGGCCTTCATCGCAGAGACGACCGCGTCGTTGGGTCGCGACAGGCGTTCCTCCAATTCTGCGACATTCTGGATCTTCATCGTTATCCCAGCTCAAAACCTGCAGTTGCGTAAATCGCTCTTTGATTGCCGAGTTGCTCCCTTCCGCGAACCATGCGCGTCAAATGCCGCTTCGGCGTGAAATCGAGAAGGCGCGCCAAGGCAACAGCCTCCAAATTTGTGGGAAGCAAATCCCAGGACCATCCACCTGGGCTACTTGTCCGCATTGCCTTTTCCATCAGACTGCGGGCACTATCGGATGTTTCACTCACGCACGGGCCCAGATACGAACTCATGCGGCCCGGCCGACTGAACAAGTACGAGTTCCCGAACGCGAACGGTGGATTTCTGCGAGCCAGGTTTGATAACAATTCCCCGCGATCTGCTCCAAATACGCAAAGGTCCACATCTCGCCAGTTATCACGAGGTTCCGGTCGATCGTTCACGCTTCCACCTGCAAGCTTAGTTTCTGCAGTCCGCCACCAGCGTTCCACTACTTGTTCGCAGCGGAATCCCAGCTTTTCGTAAACAGGCCGCCCCTGATCTGTGGCATCGAGTTTCACACTTTCGACCTGCATCTGGTCGGCCAAATTCAACGCTTGCGTCAACAAGCGGCGCGCAAAGCCGCGGCCTCGATACCGAGTCCTCGTCAGCACCATACCGATCCATGCGAGGCGCCGGCCATAACACAGGAGAGTAGTCGTCGTCGCAAGTTCACCCTCAACTTCAATAGCCAGGCAACCTTCAGGAGTCAGTTCGAGCAAAGCGGACCAATCCTCGTAAGTCTGGTTCCAGCCCGCTTCCGTGGACAGTTCCAAAGCGGCGGGGATGTCCCTTCGACTAAGCTTGCGCATCACCGTGCCGCTGGAATCCGCCATTGTTATAAAATCTCCCGCAACCCGCCAGTAATAACAGGCGAGTAGTCTTCCCTTCCCCGATTGACGGAACGTTTAGCTTCTCTTTCCTGGCTGAACACAGTATAAGAAAATAGCAGCGTCAACGAACTGAGGCCCGCTGATGCCTGGTCATGATGCCAGAGGCCACTCTGTCATGCGCCACCGAAAACGGGCGTTGTGCGTTTGGCTTGCTCTGTCTGACGCCAAAGGAAATATCTCTGGGAAGGTGACGTGAGCACAAGTGAAATTGTGCGCCTTGCTGCCCTGAAGAACGTCTCTCGTTTCAAGGATCATCTGCGTTCTCTGTGTGTGAATATTCCCTGCGACAACGAACTCGCCTTTGACCAACACTCCCCATTGCGACAGGTGCTGATCAGGGAACAACTTACCATCGGCAACAGGATCGCGGTACAGCCGATGGAAGGCTGGGATGGCATGCCCGACGGGACCCCTTCAGAACACACGTTCCGCCGCTGGCAACGGTTTGGTCGCAGCGGTGGCAAGTTGATTTGGGGTGGTGAAGCTGTAGCGGTGTCTCAGGAAGGACGCGCCAATCCCAATCAACTCCTGGCTGCCGAGCACACCTGCGCGGGATTGGCTCGGTTACGTACGGTGCTGGTCGAAGAGCATCGGCACGTCACTGGATCAGACGAGGGTCTTCTTATCGGCTTGCAGTTGACGCATTCCGGGCGCTTTAGCCATCCCAACTCGCACAAGCGCGGTGAGCCACGGATCCTCTATCACCACCCCATCCTGGATCGCCGCCTCGAGTTGCCGGAAGATTATCCCGTCCTTAGTGACGGGGACATTAGATCGATCATTGAGGACTTTCATCACGCTGCGGTACTGGCGTGGAAATCAGGGTTCGCCTTCATTGATATCAAGCATTGCCACGGCTATCTGGGCCACGAATTTCTCAGCGCTCACACTCGAGAAGGTAAATACGGAGGAAGCTTCGAGAATCGAACACGATTCCTGAGAGAAGTTGTGGAAGGAATCCGTTCGGTTGCTCCGGGGCTTGCGATTGGGGTTCGCCTCTCGGCTTTCGATACTGTGCCCTTTCGGCCCAATCCCGAGTTTTCTCCGAGCGGCAAAGAGAAAGGGATTCCCGAGATTCCATCCAACCTTATTCCTTATCGATGGGGGTTTGGCCTCGATCCGCTCAATCCCGTTCAGGAGGATTTCTCAGAGCCGCTCTTATTCTTATCTCTGTTGAAGAAACTGAATATCCGACTTGTGAATCTGACGGCCGGCAGTCCGTACTACAACCCTCATATTCAAAGACCCGCGTTGTTTCCGCCTACCGACGGATATCAGCCCCCGGAGGATCCGCTCGTTGGTGTGGCGCGTCAGATGGAGATGACCCGGGTGCTGAAACAGCGCTTTCCGACTCTGATCTTTGTGGGATCCGCCTACAGCTATCTGCAAAATTTTCTTCCGCATGTAGCGCAAGCCGCGGTGCGCGAAGGCTGGGTCGACCTGGTCGGATTGGGTCGTATGGTCTTGACGTATCCGGAGCTACTTTGGGACGCTACGAGGGGCCAGCCAATCAGCCCCAAGCGAATCTGTAGAACGTTTAGTGATTGCACCACGGCACCGCGCAAAGGGCTGCCATCTGGATGCTATCCGTTGGACGACTACTACAGGGAGTCAGATTTTGGCCTGCAACTCAAGCTCTTGAAAAAGAACTGAGGCCTGCATTTGTGCCGCATGTTACAGAAAACCAAAATGAGGACGCACCGACTCGCAATTGAAAGCATTGATTCGCGACGCCGCTTTCATCGCAAAGTCCAAGGAGTCGCGGCCGCTTTGCTGCCGTTTAAATCAAACGGACGAATCGCTGTCGAAGCCTTTCAGCGGCATCTGCTCGCTACGCATTCTGCTGGCTTGATGAATGCAGTCAATATGGATACAGGTTATGTAAATTACCTGTCGGAAACACAGAAGAGGAACGTGCTTAAATGGGCCCGCGAGGCTCTAGGGAAAGACGTTCCCTTCGTAGCTGGAGCATACATCGAGAATCTCGATGGCAATATTGTCACTCTGTATCGGCGCCAGTTGGATTCCATCACGGCTGTCGGCGGCATCCCCATCCTATTCCAGACAGCCCGCCTCAAAAGAAAACCGGGCCGGGAGCTTGCAGCTACTTATCAGGCTGTGTGCCGCGGACACAAGAATGTGATGGCCTTCGAGTTGGGTTCCATGTTCGCCCCTAATGGCGAGATTCTTCCTACAGAAACCTTCGTGCGCCTAATGGATATTCCCGAGATTACCGGAATGAAACACTCTTCTCTCGATCGGCTCCTCGAGATGGAACGCCTTGCTCTGCGTGATCAGCATCGGCCGGACTTTCAGATTTTTACCGGCAACGACCTCGGTATAAATATGATCGAGTACGGATCAGACTATTTGCTGGGACTTGCCACATTTGCGCCTGAGAAATTCGCCGAGCGCGATCGATTGTGGCAATGTGGGGACCCGGCCTATTACGCAGTTAGCGATGCTCTGCAATATTTAGGCAACGTAGCGTTTCGCGACCCCGTTCCAGCTTACAAGCATTCCGCCGCTCTGTTCCTGCACCTTGCTGGTCGTATTCCAAGTGATCGCACCTATCCAGAGAACCCCAAACGACCAATAGGCGAGATCAAATGGCTACAGGACTGCGCCCGACGCCTGTACGATTGACAACGATTGACACATGAGTCATGGAGACTCCTCCGCGCTACCTCCCGGATCACGGGCAAAAGGTCCGTTGGCGGCCTGTATCGATTCCGGGTTCTTTCGGCCAATGCTTGCGGACGGTTCGCGGTGAAACACAGATGCCAAGCTGTCGGTGGAAAACCAATACGGAGACGGAAAGTTCAGCCACATGAGTTGCAAACCGCCTGCCGAATCAGAATCAAGGAGGTTCTCGCCGGGCTGCACCATGAATACTGGTTGGAAGAAATTCCTGCTTGAGGTCGGATAACATTTTTGCGGACTACAGCAATCAGATTGCTGCGACTGCTGTAAACGCACATGATTATTGGTTAACACCGCTTGCCAAAAAACCGCCATCGACCACCAAAGTCTGACCGGTAACGAAGGAAGCGGCATCTGAAGCGAGGTAGACGACAGCTCCAATGAGTTCTTCGTTCTTGCCAAAGCGGCCCATCGGAGTGCGCATCAGCAGCTCTTGCCCACGGGGCGTGTTGTCGAGCAGCTCTGCGTTCAGCGCGGTGTGGAAGACGCCAGGAGCGATCGCGTTCACCGTGACACCTTGCTTTGACCACTCTACGGCGAGCGAGCGCGTGAGCGAGACAATGCCTGCCTTACTGGCAGCATAGGCAGCAACTTCACTGAGCGCAACGAAGCTGTTGAGAGAAGCAATATTAATAATGCGGCCAAAGCCACGCTCCAACATATGCCGGCCAAAAACTTGGCAAGCACGCAGCGTCCCGGTGAGGTTTGTGTCCAACACGTTGGTCCATTCCTCTTCCGGCATGGTAAGCGTCGGCATACGCTTAATTTGTCCGGCGCAGTTGATAAGAATATCAATTTTGCCAAAGCGGTGGCTCGAGACCGCCAGTAGTTCCTCGAGCGACTGGCGCTTGCAGACGTCCGAGCAAATGCGGAGAGTGCGGCGTCCCCGCCGCTCGATCTCGGCCGCTGTCTCTTCTACTTGCTCCTGACGTCGCGCGGAAGCGATGACATCGGCTCCAGCATCTGCGAGGCCAAGGCTCAGAATGCGCCCAATCCCGGATGTGCCTCCGATCACGACGGCCGTTTTGTTTTCGAGGCTGAAAATATCGGTCGCCATTACTTTGAATGTTTCGCGGTTTGTTATTTCTTTGCGCCGCTTGTCGACATGCGATCTCCGTCACGGGCAAATTGGGCGCGGTACGCCCACAATCCTAGTCCGGGATTGGCGATGAAAAAGACCTCTTCTGTCCCAACACGGTTGTAACCCTGGCGAAGCTTCTTCGGGTCGTAATGCGTGAGCATCGTTTTCAAATTGCCATACTCATAGCCGACGCTTTCAACTTCTTCCCGACTGAGCTTTCCTGGACACCACCTGATTGTAAAGCGCTGTTCCGAAGACCCGTGGATGAGGTGCGCAGCCGCACTCAAATCGTCGGCGAGGTCGACATTAGCGCTCACCGCTTTAAGGGTCGCTCGAGTCCCGCGATAGCCGTACTTGCGAATCAGGGTGTCGATGGCCTTATCTTCGCCAAATGCTTCTACGCCTGGTGCCAGGACGATCAGTTCCGCACCGTCAGCCAGCGCCATCCGGGTACGGTAAATCGCCTTGTTCCCGAGCCACGTGCTGTGAAACTCATGTGAGTCGAGATAAACGATGGCCTTATTGATGGGCGCGTCAAGCATGTCGAAATTCACTTGTAAACTCAGCCTGGCGGCTTGGTGGAAGGACTCGGCGTCGTCACCGATGAAGAGTCCGCGCACCGCCAATCGATCGTCATTCGTGCACCCGACCACTGTGAGCACATAGACAATCGGCAGATGTCCTAGGAAGTGATCCGAGGCGTAATTGAGAACGCTACGCACGGGGTTCTCTGCGCGGCCCATGATTCGCTCCATCCCGTAAACCGCGCCCAGGTAATGACTGCGGTTTATGCTCTCGCGGCCCCCGGTGCCCACCAGAATATTCTTGTTGTAATTAGCCATGCCTACAACTTCGTGCGGGACGACCTGCCCGATGGAGAGAATGAGATCGAAGCCGCCATTTGAAATGAGGCGGTTTACCTGAGCGGGCCACGCGTAGTTCAGCTTGCCTTCCGATTGGTTGTGGATGAATTCCGCCGGAACTTCGCCGAGCGTCTCGACGTCGGTTCGCCAGTTGTGGATGCGGAAAAGCTCTGCCGGCATGGCTCCAAACATTCGCGTGATCTGTTCGGGCCGCATGGGTGAATGCGTGCCGAGAGCTGGCAGAACCGCTTGCAACCGGTCGCCGTAGTACTCCCACGCGTAGCGCGTCATATCGCCACCACGGGAGTGCACGCGGCTATAATCGGGGGCCACGACCAGTACGCGGCTTCGTTGTCCAAGCTTCGCCAGACTCTCCGCGAGCAGACCTTGTAGCCGCTGAGAGAGATCGCTTTCGACACTACCCATTGCGCAGTAGAGACTCATAAGGCAAACTCCACCTTCTTTAAGCCGGGGGCCAGCGCGTACAGGGCGATCAAAGCCAACAAATAAGCGCAGGACGCGATCCCGAAAAGAATCTCATAGCTATGTGTCCGCTGCAGTATCTGGCCCGCGAAAAAGGCAAACAGTGCGCTGCCGACGGACCCCGCCATGCCACCGATCCCGACCACGGCCCCCACGTCCTTTCGCGGAAACATATCCGACGTTGTCGTGAACAGATTCGCTGACCACCCCTGGTGAGCTCCCGCCGCGACGCCGATCAGCGCGATGGCAGTCCACACAGACTTGACACTCGTGGCCGTGAGGATCGGCACAACCAGAGAGGCGCACACGAGCATTGCCGCCAGGCGCGCATAGTTGAACGAGAGTCCGAGGCGACGAAAGGGCGCGGGCAGCCAACCTCCGCCGACGCTACCTATCACTGAAACGTTATAGACAACGATGAGCGGCGGCCCGAGATGCGAGAGATTTAGATTGAATTTAGAGCTGAAGTACGACGGCAGCCAGAACAGATAGAACCACCAGATCGGATCAGTGAGGAACTTGGCGACAGAAAAGGCCCACGTCTGGCGGCAGGTCAACAATCGCCGCCAGGGCATGGCTGTGCCCAAGTCCACATTCGCCTCCTCGGAATTATGTAACGGTTCTCTGGCAGTCAACGTGGGATGCTCGGCTGGAAAGCGGTAATAGCGAAACCACCACAGAATCCAAAGTACGCTGAAGACACCCGTCGTAAGAAAGGCAGCATGCCAACCGTAGCGCACCGTCACCCATGGCACGATGGCAGGAGCGAGGATCGCTCCAACGTTTGCTCCAGAGTTGAAGATGCCCGTCGCCAATGAGCGTTCGCTCTGCGGAAACCACTCGGCCACGGTCTTGATCGCGGCCGGGAAGTTGCCGGATTCGCCCAGTCCGAGGAAAAAGCGCGCGAACCCGAATTCCAGCACGGTATTGGCCAGCGCGTGACTCATGGCGGAAAGGCTCCAGATTGCCATCACTAACATGTAGCCGATGCGTGTGCCAAGCTTGTCGACTAGCCGACCGGCGGCCAGCAGGCCGATCGCATAGGCGATTTGAAATGCATCTACAATGTAGCCGTAAGCCACCTCGGTCATACCAATGCTGTGCTCGAGCGTAGGTTTGAGAATGGCGATTACCTGGCGATCCATGTAGTTGATAGAGGTCGCGGCGAACAACATGGCACAGACGGTCCAGCGTATGCGTCCCAGTCGGGGACCCGCAGACAAGGTGCTCGGCGTCGGGTTGTTGAAAGCGGTCGTCTGTTCCATGTTGAACTTCAGAGTCGATATGCCTTTTTTACGATGCTGTATGCGAGATCTTGCGCCACTTCTAAAGCCTCTTCTTCCTCCAGCCGGTGTTCCGCAACAAGCTTGGCCAAGAAAGCGCAATCCACACGCCGCGCCATATCGTGGCGTGCCGGAATCGATAGGAACGCACGGGTATCGTCGTTAAAACCCGCGGTGTTGTAGAAGCCGGCCGTCTCAGTAACACGCTCACGAAAACGCATCATCCCCTCCGGACTGTCGTGAAACCACCAGGGCGGCCCGAGCCTCAAGCACGGATAATGCCCGGCCAGCGGAGCCAGTTCACGGCTGTAGGCAGACTCATCCAGCGTGAAAAGAATGATCGTCAGATCGCGCTCATTGCCGAACTCACCTAGCAAAGGGCGAAGAGCGTCTACATAATTCGTCGGCATCGGGATGTCGGCACCTACATCACGTCCGTATCGCTCGTAGAGCTTGCGGTTGTGGTTCCGTGCGCTGCCCGGGTGTATCTGCATTACGAGTCTGTCCTCCAGACTCATCCGTGCCATTTCGGTCAGCATTTGAGCCCGAAAGAGCTCCTGTTGTTGGGCGTCGGCACGCCCAGCGAGGACGCGACTAAAGAGTCCAGCAGCGTCCGTTCTGGGAAGGTTCGCGGTCTGCGCAGTGGGATGCCCGTGGTCGGTTGCCGTGCAGCCGAGTTCGCGAAAGCGCAGGCGGGTCACTCGGAGCGCATTCAGGTAGCCCGCCCACGTCGAAGTGTCTTCCTGAGTCATCTCCCCAAGTTTTGCAATATTTTGAGCGAATCCCTCAAATTCAGGGTCGACAACCGGGTCTGGCCGGAATGTGGGCAGAATCCTGGCCTTCCAGTCGGATTGGCGGATCGCCTGGTGGTCGGCGAGAAAATCGATCGGTGAATCGGTAGTCGCCAGCACTTCCAAATTGAAACGCTCGTACAGAGCGCGCGGCCGGAACTGGGGCGTGAGAAGCTTTCCTGAAATCGTATCGAAGTACAGATCGGCGGTCTGTTCCGAAAGCCGCTGCTCAAGTCCGAAGACTTCCTGGAAGGCGAAGTCCAGCCACATACGCGTCGGCGTTCCACGGAACAAGCCGTAGTGGCTAGCGAAGATCCGCCAGACTTTTCGGGCATCCTTCAGCTCCGGCTGCCCAATTCCGAGATCCCCCAGCGAGATTCCCTGACTATAGAGCATTCGGTGGATGTAGTGATCAGGCTGCACAAAGAGTCTTGCCGGATCGGGAAAAGGCTCGTTCCTTGCAAACCATGCCGCTTTGGTATGCCCATGAGGACTAACAATTGGCAAGGTTCGCACAGATTCGTAGAGCGTCCTGGCTATCTGGCGAATACTGGACTCAGCAGGAAGTAAACGATCTGGATGGATCAGCATCATAAAACGACCACTGAAACAGCAGCGCGGTGATCTCGTTGGATCGCACGTCCGCACCCAAAGAAGAAATTATCAGCACAAAAGCTTACATTACACTCAAACGAGATCATCCGACCAACACAACCAACGAGTGTCCAATCAGTTGGTCAATGGGAATCCCTGGGAATAAGTGCACCGCTCGATCCCACCAGGAAATCCAAATCGGCGCCTTCGTGCGCCTGCAACACATGGTCACAGTAGAGTTTGGTCCATCCCCGCTGAGGAGCCTCCGGTGCAATCCATTTTTTACGCCGTCTCGCCAGCTCATCATCGTCCACTTCGATATGAATGAGTCTCTTTGAGGCACTTAGAGTAATCGTGTCCCCAGGACGCACCATTGCCAGCGGGCCACCTATGGCCGCTTCAGGAGACACGTGAAGCACGACCGTTCCGTAAGCCGTGCCGCTCATACGCGCGTCCGAAACGCGAACCACATCTGTGATTCCTTTTCGCAGCAGCTTGGCCGGTATCGGCATGTTTCCGACCTCCGCCATACCTGGATAGCCGCGAGGGCCACAGTTCTTGAGGACCATCACGCAGTTCTCATCGATATCGAGACTTTCATCGTGCACACGGGAGTGCAGTTCTTCGACATTCTCAAAGACAACTGCTCGTCCGCGGTGCTCAAGCAAATGGGGGCTTGCCGCCGAAGTCTTTATCACAGCACCATTAGGCGCGAGGTTTCCCCGCAGCACCGTGATTCCGGCTTGAGATTTGAATGGTTCCTTGAACGGCCGGATTACTTCCCGGTTCCAGCATTGCGCTTCAGCGACATTCTCCCAGATCGTCTTACCATTTGCCGTCAAAGCATTGCGATTCAGGATACCCGCTTCCCCCAACTCACGCAGCACCACGGGGACGCCGCCCGCATAATAGAAATCTTCCATCAGGTGTTTACCTGAAGGTTGCAAGTCAACCAGGCAAGGTAGTTGGGACCCCAACCGGTCCCAGTCATCGAGCGAGAGTGGGACTCCCGCGCGCCTTGCGATCGCAATAAGGTGGATCACCGCATTGGTAGATCCACCGATAGCAGCATTATTAAAGATTGCGTTCTCCATTGCGGCTCGAGTCAAAATCTTTGAAATGCGCAAATCTTCATGCACCATCTGGACGATTCGCCGTCCGGTCAGCTGGGCCAGAGTATTGCGGCGTGCATCAACGGCAGGGATAGCGGCGTTTCCTGGTAGGCTCATGCCCAGAGCTTCTACCATGCTGGCCATGGTCGAGGCAGTTCCCATGGTCATGCAGGTGTCCTTTGGAGCGATTCATGCAGCTTTCCGCCTCGAAGAACTCGCTCAAAGGCATCGTGCCGGCATTCACTTTGTCGATCATTTGGAACACGCCGGTCCCGGAGCCCAACTCGCAGCCACGGAACTTGCCATTCAGCATAGGCCCGCCCGAGAGGCCAATGGTCGGCAGGTCACAGGAGGCCGCACCCATTAACAACGAGGGGGTAGTCTTGTCACATCCCATGAGCAGGACGACGCCATCAATTGGATTCCCTCGAATGGACTCCTCCACATCCATGCTGGCGAGATTCCGGAAGAGCATCGCGGTTGGGCGCAGTTGCGACTCCGCCAGAGACATCACGGGGAACTCGAGCGGGAAGCCGCCTGACTCCCAAACACCACGCTTGACCCATTCCGCCAATTCGCGGAAGTGGGCATTGCATGGGTTCAGTTCAGACCACGTATTACAGATCCCGATGACGGGACGTCCGAAGACATCATGCGGCCAGCCCTGATTCTTCATCCAGCTCCGATACGAGAACTCGTCGCGATCATTTCTTCGATACCAGTTCGCGCTGCGCAACTTTGTCATTGTTTTCTCCATTTCAACTCGTGCCCTCCGCACGAATGGGCTGTTAGAAGGCAGGTACTGAGCAGCTCCTTACCTAAGCATCCAGTACAGGGCGGCCGTGATCGCGGTTAGAACCGCCAGCTGCAACCGCCAATCGAATATCCCCCGGAATCGCTCGGCTTGACCTTTCCAATTGATTGTGAGCCGATCGACTTTTTCTGGGTCAGTTTTTTTCGTAAATGCGGATACGGCAAACAGCGTAATGACACCAGCGAGTGATCCCCACAAACCACGGTATGTGTAGTTGAGAGTCAACGGGCTGGCGTGAAGCAGAGGGAAAAACCGGCTGCCGGCTTCTGGACCGATCAACTGATCTGTGACGAACACGATGCAAAACAGGGATCCGACTAAGACCGACGCGAGTGCGCCCGCGGTCGTAACTCGTTTGCTCAGGATGCCAAATATGATCGCCGGTGCAACGGGTAACTCGAGGTACAGGCTGACCGTCTGCAAATATTTGTACAGGCCGTCATGTTGCCT
>Ga0210384_10005786_pt1 | contig 13317 bp, 14 predicted proteins | sample IncBWH2MmetaG_FD_160574 | JGI IMG/M metagenome (GOLD analysis project Ga0210384, IMG submission 160574) | Forest soil microbial communities from Barre Woods Harvard Forest LTER site, Petersham, Massachusetts, United States - Inc-BW-H-2-M | ecosystem: Environmental > Terrestrial > Soil >...
TAAGGCCCACACCGTCATGGTGATCAAACGCAGCATGAGTCCAGGCTTTGCCGGCATCGACAATCCCCTCTATTACCTCGGCAACACCCTGATGCTCTTCGGCGACGCCAAACAATTTGTCGGCGCGATTGTCAGAGAACTTAGTGGCGGACACTGACGTACGACACGCACCCGATCTTCCTAATTAAACACTCTCCAAATTCCATAGCAAAACAAGAGAAAAACAGCGATGCGCAGACCAATCGACTCAAGGTCTCCGATTAATTCTAATATCATCTTTTTGAATTTTTTCCATCTCGCCATGGTATTTCACCTCCTAGTGGCTGGCAGTATGCCTCAATCTGCATGCGAGATAAATACGAGTATCGATAATTCTTGGTACATACAGTTGTTGTTATGTACGAGGTGCGGTAAATGAACTGAAGCTTGATGTCAGGTGGACTTATCTGGTGTTTTGGCTCCCGATTGATCAGTGCTTTTCATTCCTGAAGTATCCCTGAAGTCCTTCTTCTTCGGACTTCCCTTGACCGACAACGATGAAAGAGTATTCTTTCGTTAGTAGGTGCCGAGGAGAGCATGAGACTCGGGGAGCTTCTGCAGAGACTGAAGAAGCACTACAACAGCGCGGATCGGCTGCGATTGCGTCTTCACGTATCGGAAAAGACCATCCACACTTGGCTGCACAAGTCCGAAGAAGAACTTCAACGCCTACAGCCCGATCACGTTGAAGCTATTAAGCGGGCCGCTCGCGATATTGGATTGGCTCCGGAGCTGGAGGTGGACGGGCCGCAGTTGTGGAATGCTCATCTCCCGTACGCTGCGAACATCTCATACGAACCATTGCTTCCAGCAGAGGTACCCACATTTCGAACACATCGAACCGAGTTTCTAGGCTACGCGCTTAATTCTCCCTTTGGGGCCTCCTCCTCGGTGCTTACATCCACGCCGCACAGGATACGCTTCCTCGCCCGGACTGGCTGTGACCTGATATCTTTCGTGACCGTGAGGAGCAGCGAACGCGACCCGCACCCTGGGCGAAACGTACTGTTCTGTGCGGAATCGACTCTTCCCCTCGATCCGCGCGCAAGAAAGCACCCGTCGATAGAGGTGGGCGATGAGGGCGGTAGGTACCGGTCCACGTTCGGAATGATGAATAGGTTCGGGATTCCATCGCCTCCTCCGGAGGTCTGGAAGGCGCGATTTAATACCGCCCGCCTAGAAATGCTTGCCGGACAGTTGCTGATTTTGTCGGTCACGGGGAGCTCCAGGCCGAATGAACCATTCAGCGCCTTAGTCAAAGACTTCGTGCGAGTTACCAAGTTAGGGGTCGAGGCTGGGGCGTCTGTCCTGGAACTGAACGTTGGCAACCATAATACTTCTGGGAGAGAGGACGGGTTGCACCTGGACTTAGAATCAACATTGGAGATATGCAGGGAACTGGCAAAAGAACGACTAAACGCCAAGATTATCCTGAAAATCGGCTTCATGCAGACTGAGCCGCTGAAGCGATTCATTCTGGAAACGGCCCCTTACGTTCACGGGTACTCAGCCATAAACACGTTCCCGTCGGCGGGTTTACAGAAAGGCCAGCTTGAGTTGGAGCCAGCCTTCGGGAAGCCAGGGGTGCGTGCGGGTGTATCCGGGGCGCCCATTCAGCGTCTTAGCTTACATTGCATCTCTGATCTGGTAGAAATCCGTTCCGCGGAGCGGCTTAACAACATCGGTATCATAGCCGCCAGCGGGGTCGTAAGTCCCGAAAACGTGAAAACACTACTCGACCTTGGCGCCGATGCCGTACAGGCCACAACCGCTTTCTGGAGTGACTCTTACTTTGGCCTTAAGGTTCGGCAATACCTCGACGAGGAACTGCAGCACCGGGAAAGTTCTGCCGATCACGAACGCGAGGAAGCTCGAGTTCTTTGGAGTAGGGCGGTTCAGGAACTGGAAAAAGAAGTTGGCGGTGGAACTGCGGTAGCGGAGGAGATAAACAGGGCAGGTCTTGCGGTGTTCCTTGAATGGGACCGAAATCACGAGGATACGATCAGTCTGGGCCCACGGCGCGCCCTCGCGCCGAGTGTGCGCGATTTCAAGGAGAGGATTAGGGACCGAATGCGCCGCAGTCCTCGAAGATAACGACTCCCTCAGAATCAGGTGTCTAAACATGCGATCCAGAATTGGTCCGATATCGGCTGCACTTACTAAAGTGTTCGGCGGGAACAAACCGTTCACCATTGCCCGTTCGCTGGCTCGTGACGTCATCGCCGAGTCGAGGCTTGCCGGCCCACCCTTTGATCCGTTCAAGTTTACGCGCATGCTCAACCTTCGGATTGAATACGCGCCGATCGAGGCAGAAGGAGTCTTCACTGGTCTACCCGGAGAGGATCCGAAAATCGTGCTACCTCGGCCTGCTGATTCTCTACCGACAAGGAAGCGACGACGGCTTAACTTCACGCTTGCCCATGAGATTGGGCATTACGTTATACGAAGGGAGCTGTATGGCTTTGTCCCGATATCGATTTTTGCGACCGAGAATACCGAGGAAGAGGCGCTTTGCAGTGTCTTTGCTGCGGAACTGCTAATGCCTTCTAACACGATCGTTCGTGATTTTAGGTCGCTTGGGCTGCTGCCGGAAGCGTTCTGCACACTTGGAGACCGCTACGATGTTTCGCTCCAATCATTGCTGTGCCGTGCGACCGAGCTCTGGCGAGGGCACCTGATCGCGGCTCTTTGGGCAAAAAGGGACGGTCAGTTTACGCTGACTTGGATCACTCCGAAAAGACAGCAGAAGGTCGTTCTGACGTATTCCAAACGACGGAGGGTTTACGAAGCCTATCGGATGGACAAAATGATGCTTTGTGACACCGGTCACAGCACTATCGAACGCGCATTTGATTGTGCGGAGCCCCAGTATGCGAAAGACTATTTCATAATGGACGGAAAGAAGACGTGGTGGAACACCACTTCTATGCGGTTACCTGGCTCAGGTTTGGTTTTGAGCATAATGAGGCGCGATTCGAAAGAATCTCGGACTAGATTGCCCCAAGTGAGGATGAGGCCGCGACAACCATTTTCTGAAGTCAAGCCACCCTTTCAGCAGTCCCTGCCTTTTGCGCCGCGACAGCTAGGGGTGCCGGGGCTGCTCCCACCCCCGCCTCAAGCAGAGATGGAACGTTAACCAAGGGCCCACTTCCGGTGCTTCGGGAGAGGCTCTAGGCGTGATTGTGCGCGAACTCAGCGGCGGACACTGAATCGAGTGATTTCATCTCGCGTTCAGAGTAAACTTAAGCTTGGGAGTCGGAACTTCAATGGCCTCGCTCAATAACGTGATTACGCGGGACCCCGAAGTGCTCGGGGGAACCCCGGTTTTTCGCGGGACGCGGGTGCCTTTTCAGGCCCTATTGGATTACATCGAAGGTGGACAGACCCTAAACGAGTTCCTTGACGATTTTCCTACCGTGACCCGTGAGTCAGCCGTGCACGCTCTCGAGCACGCCAAATCGCTCGTTCTTAGCGAATTGGGATGAGGCTCCTGCTCGACGAATGTGTTCCTCGCAAACTGAAAAATCATCTGCCCGGCATCGAGTGTCGAACCGTCCCAGAGGCGGGTTTAGCCGGGAGGAAGAACGGGGAACTGCTGTCGTTGGCAGAGGGCGCTGGGTTTCAAGCGTTGCTTACCGTCGATCAAGGCATTGAATTTGAGCAAAATCTGCGGCATCGAACAATCGCCGTAGTAGTGATCCGTGTCAAATCGAGCCGACTCGATGACCTCCTGCCTCACGCTCCCGCAATCCTAAAAGTTGTCAGTTCAATCCAGCCAGGCCAGCTTGTCAAAATTGGTTGATCCCATGCGGGAAGCTTTTGAGTGCCCCACTCCTTCCCTGGGTTGCGGACAACCGCTACTCGTTACTAATGTACCCTCGGGGAAGGCGCAGTCCGGTTACCTAAGGGATTTTTCACCGATAATGAGTGGTATTCAGCCCCGAGTGGGTTTCTGCGCAAACTGATTGCGCGCAATAGCGGTCTCGATTGAGGAAAGTTCGGCATCAGCATGTCCACCGGAACGCAAAAAGCGGAGAACGCGGCACCAAGACCGCCTCAGACCCTGGTCCGATTGGACGAACAAGTCCTGGCCATGGTCATGGCGCATGCTGCCCTCTCGGACATTCTTGACTCCCTCTGCCGGAACATTGAAAAGCATTACTCCGACTTATTTTGCTCTGTCTTGCTGCTTGATGCTGACGGAAAAACCCTACGCCACGGGGCTGCTCCAACGCTCCCGAGGGAATACAGTCAGGCCATCGATGGCTTGCAAATCGGCCCGTCGGTCGGATCTTGTGGTACCGCGGTGTACAGGCGTGAGCAAGTCATTGTTTCCGATATAGCCGCCGATCCGCTTTGGACAAACTACCGTGACCTGGCTCTCTCCCACGGTCTGAGGGCCTGTTGGTCCACGCCGATTGCCTCTCAGGATGGCCGTGTCCTCGGAACTTTCGCCGTCTACTATCGCGAACCGCGCACGCCGCATGAAGAGCACCTTCAACTGATTGCGCATGCCACTCACCTCGCCGCCATTGCCATCGAGTGGGATCGCGACAAAGCCGAGTTGAGTGCGGCGGAAAACCGCTATCGAACCCTGGTTGAGCGCCTGCCCGCCGTCACCTACGTGGCTGAGCTGGGAGCTTCTGGTCCCTGGCATTACGTCAGTCCACAGATTGAATCAATGCTTGGCTTTTCACCCCGCGAGTGGTTGGCCGATTCTGCGAACTGGATCAACCGCATTCATGCCGAGGATCGCGAGAACGTGCTGGCGGTTGAAGAGCATTTCCAAAAGCACCGTGATCTATTTCAAGCGGAATACCGCATGTCCGCCCGCGACGGCAGGATCTTGTGGTTCCGCGACGAAGCTGTCATGTTGCCTGCCGTCGAAGGTCAGCCTTGTCTGATGCAAGGTGTCATGTATGACATTACTGAGCGCAAGCGCCTGGAAGACCAACTCCGTCATTCCCAGAAAATGGAAGCGGTGGGGCTGCTGGCCGGAGGCGTTGCCCACGACTTCAACAATCTACTGATGTTGATTCAGGCTCACAATGAGCGCCTGCGTGCCGGGCTGGCACCGAACGCCGCGGCTCAGAAAGAATCCCTGGGGATTGAGACGGCAGTGAGCCGGGCGGCGAGCCTTACCAACCGTTTGTTGGCTTTCAGCCGCAAGCAAGTGCTTCAGCCCATGGTCATGGACCTGAACGAAGTCCTGATCGAAGTGGCGAAAATGCTGGACCGCCTGATCGAAAAGAACATTGCGTTGGAAGTGGCGCCAGCTCCGCAATTGTGGCCCATCAAGGCAGATCGTGGGCAGGTCGAACAACTGATCATGAACCTTGCGGTCAACGCGCGCGATGCCATGCCGCAGGGAGGCAAGCTGGTTATTGAGACCCGCAACGCGGAGATTTCTGGCGCGCACCCGCGGTTGCGTGACGGAGTGCGTCCGGGCCGCTACGTAATCCTGGTCGTCGGCGACAACGGCATCGGGATGGACGCTGAAACTCAGGCCCACATGTTCGAGCCTTTTTTCACGACGAAGGAACCCGGAAAAGGCACCGGTTTGGGACTGGCGATCGTCTACGGAGTGGTAAAGCAACTTGGAGGATGGGCACACGTGGATAGCAGACCTGGACAAGGCACGACCTTCGAAATCTACCTTCCGCCTGCGGAAGATGCCAAGGCGCCTGCGGCAGTCGATAAAATACTTGATCTCGCTACTGTTCCCAAAGGAACCGAGACAATTCTTCTGGTGGAAGACGAAAGTGGCATTCGCGAACTGGCCTGCGATTTTCTCACTGGCCGCGGCTACATGGTCCTGACTGCAATGGACGGCACCGAAGCATTGCGCATCGCTGAAGGCCACGAAGACCTCATCCACTTGCTCGTGACCGACATCGTCATGCCCAATGTTGGAGGCAAGGAGTTGTCACAGCGCCTGCGGCAAGTGCGCCCGGAGATCAAAGTGCTGTTCATGTCCGGATATCCCGATCATCCTGCCCTGGCTGACGCCGATGACGGTGTACAGACCACGGTTCTGCAAAAACCATTCTCTCTGGACATGCTGGCGCACAAGGTCCGTGGGCTGCTCGATCAGCGCTAGCGAGTGCGCAGTAGATTGATATCGTGATATCATTTCGTTTACCATTGTGATATCATGATATCAAACCCTTGGGGAGGGTGCTGCGATGGCTCAGTTGGTCGTCCGCAATATCGAGAATTCGGTGAAAGCCCGCCTCCAGCGCCGCGCCCGCCGCAACGGCCGCAGCATGGAAGAGGAAGTCCGCGACATTCTGCGAGCCGCAGTTCATAAGGAGGAAAGCAGATCCGAATTTGGGCTAGGCACTGAAATCTCGAAAATCTTCTCTAATCGCGGCTTGGATTCGCCAATCCAGGAATTACGTGGCTTCACCATCAAGCCTCCGACGTTCGAGGAATGATCGTCCTCGACACCAACGTGCTTTCCGCGCTGATGCTGCGTATCCCCGATCAAAGAGTAGCAGCTTGGCTCGACCAACAGCCCCGATCGTCTATCTGGACAACCTCAGTGACCCTGTTTGAAGTTCGCTTTGGCCTCGAGTTGCTGCCTGTTGGCAAGCGCCGGACGTTCCTGTTCGAGGACCTGGAAAGACTGCTGATCAGCATCAACTACCGCATCATTCCTTTTGACACTGAAGCCGCCCACCAAGCGGGTGTTTTGATGGCTTCTCGGAAGGTGGAAGGTCGTCCGAAGGAGTTACGCGACACCATGATTGCAGGCATCGTTCTTTCGCGTCGTGCAACCCTCGCAACCCGGAACGTTCGCGACTTCGATGACATTTCCGCGTTGGTTGTGAACCCATGGATGAACCACTGAAAAGCTCCAATCGATGACCCGCATGATATTCTATTAACTCCAGCTGCGTACCGTTTTGGCGGAAATTCCCCGCAGTTTCAGAAGATCGCTTCCTGAAGACGTTTCCCAGTAGAAGCGCAGAAGAAGAGAAACCAGAACCATGCTTTCAGTCAGTAATGTCTCCATGCGCTACGGCGCCAAAATTTTGTTTGATGAAGTCTCGGTGGCATTTACGCCGGGCAAGCGCTATGGCCTGACTGGGCCTAACGGTGCGGGCAAATCCACCTTCATGAAGCTGTTGAGTGGCGAACTGGAGCCGCAAAAAGGCACTGTGGTCCGTCCCCGCAAGCTCGGCGTTCTAAGCCAGGATCAGTACGCCTTCGATGCCTTCACCGCGGTCGACACCGTCATCATGGGCAATAAGCGCCTGTGGGCGGCCATGCAGGAGCGCGACACCATTTACTCCAAGCCGGAGATGACCGACGAGGACGGCATGAAGCTGGGCGAACTCGAAGGCATTGTCGGTGAAGAAGATGGCTACACGGCTGAGGCCGACGCCGCTATTCTGCTCGATGGTTTGGATATTCCCGAAGAACTTCACAGCCGCAAGATGAGCGAACTGCAGGGTGGACAGAAAGTCCGCGTTCTGCTGGCACAGGCTCTATTCGGCCATCCGCAGGCGTTGCTGCTGGACGAACCTACCAACAACCTCGATTTGGATTCGATTCACTGGCTGCAAGGATTTCTGAATGCATACGACGGCGTCGTGATTGCTATCTCTCACGACCGCCACTTCCTCAACAGCATCTGCACCCATATCGCCGACATCGACTACGAGACCATCATCACCTACACCGGATCGTACGACGAAATGGTGCTGGCCAAGACGCAGGTGCGGTCGCAGATCGAATCGCAGAACGCTCAGCGCGAAAAGAAGATCTCGCAATTGAACGAATTTATCGCGCGATTCTCCGCCGGCACGCGTTCAAGCCAGGTGCAGTCGCGGCGCAAGGAAGTGGAGCGCTTGCAGGTAACGGAGCTGGCCAAATCGAACATCGCGCGGCCTTACATCAAGTTCGAGCAGAAGCGTCCTTCTGGCAAGCACATTCTGGAAGTCGAGCATCTCGACAAGTCTTACGGCGATAAGCAGGTCATCCGCGACTTCACAGCCAGCATCACGCGCGGCGAACGCATCGCGCTGATGGGCCGCAATGGCGCTGGAAAGACCACGCTGGTGAACGCTTTGCTGGCGAACTCGCCGACTACTCCCGAAGCTGAGTTGCGCAAGACCAGCGGCTACGATGGACCGTTCGTCGACGCTGGCAAAGTGATCTGGGGACACGAGGCCTCCATCGGATATTTCGCCCAGGACCATCGCAGCCTGATCGAAGGCGGCATGACTGCGCTGGACTGGCTGCATCAGTGGAATCCCGCAGCGGTAAGCGAAGAGATCCGCGGACTGCTCGGCCAGATGCTGTTCCAGCGCGACGAAGCGACGAAATCCACCAGCGTTCTTTCCGGCGGCGAGGCCGCCCGGTTGCTTTTCTGCAAGCTCATGCTGCAAAAGCCCAACGTGCTGGTGCTCGACGAGCCCACCAACCACCTGGATCTGGAAGCGATCAACGCCCTGAACATCTCGCTGCAGCGCTATCACGGAACCGTATTCCTGGTCAGCCACGACCATGATTTGATCGACGAAGTCGCCACTCGCATCTGGCACTTCGAGAGCGACCACAAGATCACCGACTTCAAAGGAACGTACGAGGAGTATCAGGCGGCAGTGACTGTCTGATCTGCAGCAATTAGCGGTTGGCAATTGGTGATTAGCGATTCGGGCGCATGCTCCCAAGCCCGCGAATTGCCAATCGCGAATTGCTAATTGCTCGACTGCACCATTTCCGCTGCATGTGAACTAACCAGATTCTCCTCCGATTTCCACAAGCCTTGCCCTTGCGTTTCCAACTCCAAGTTGCAGATAATGGCGCTGGGGACGTACTTGCGCGGCCTGCGCGCAGGAGTTGTCGAGTCGTGTACAGTCGAGCTGATTTACTTAGGATTCTCCACGTTACGGCGCGCCAGTTAGTCAACTGGGAGCGCTCGGGACTGATTGCGGCCTCTCCCGTTTACTCCTTCGCAGATCTGCTGAAAATTAAAAAAGTCCGCGACCTGTGCGCCATGCGCGTGCGTCCGGCAGTAATCCGGGAATCGCTTGAGGCCATGCAGAAGCAGGCCTCGGGCATGGGAAATCCCTTGGTCGATGCCGGAGTTTCATTTACCAATAAGCATCGCGTCGCCTTCCGTCATGAAGGCCGGCTCTTCGAGCCAATCGCCGGACAGTTCGTAATGGACTTCACCGCCCGCGAAAAAGTTGTAACCAGCACGCCCATTCCTACTCCCGAACCGGGCGAGCAGGAGAACGAAGCGGCGGTTTGGTTCGCACGCGGCATTGCGCTGGAAGAAGACCCATCCACGCAGACCGCAGCCTTGGCGGCTTACCAGAAGGTTCTCGAGTTCGAATCCACTCACGCCGCCGCTCACATCAATCTGGGTACGCTCTACTACAACCGCCAGGACTTTACGCTGGCCGAAAAACATTACCGCGCCGCCCTGGAGTCCGACCCCCGCTACGCTCTCGCCTATTTCGATCTGGGCAATGTTCTGGATGAAACTGGCCGCGTGCAAGAAGCCATCCAGACCTACAAGATGGCGATCCAACTCGCCCCTACTTATGCCGACGCGCACTACAACCTAGCCCTCGCCTTCGAAAAGACCCGCGAGCCGCGCAAGGCGCTGAAACACTGGCAGGCCTACGTGAAGCTCGATACTACTGGACCGTGGTCCGTGCACGCCCGCAATCAGATTCAGCGCATCCTGCAGGCAGACACGCTGAAGCTGGTGCACTCCAGACGCGGTTGAAGCAGAGATGTCCCTCTTGTGAAACCCCGTGTCCTCCGTGTTTAAGGTTTCTTGGCCGCAATCGCCTCTCCCGATTCTGCTAAAATTCAGGGTTTGCCATTCCTCGGCCTGAAGGTATTCATATGTCTGAAACCACCCTGCAAGCTGCTCCTCCCACGCCTCTGACCACCCTTACTGAGGACGAAATCCTCTTCCGCGACAACATCCGCCAGTTCGCCGACGAGCGCATCCGTCCCCACGTGAAAGAGATGGACGAGAAGGGCATCTTCAACAAAGAACTCATCGACGAATTTTTCCAGCTTGGGATCATGGGAATCGAGATTCCGGAAGAATACGGCGGCGGCGGCGCAAAGTTTTTCGAAGCGATCCTGGCGGTAGAAGAGCTCTCACGAGTGGACGCGTCCGCGGGCGTGGTGGTCGATGTACAAAACACTTTGGTCAACAATGCTCTCCTGCGCTGGGGCAATGCGGATCAGAAGAAGCGCTATCTGCCAAGAATGGCGGCCGATACCTGCGGCGCCTATGCCCTCAGTGAAGCCAGTTCCGGCTCCGACGCCTTCGGCCTGCAAACCCGCGCCGAACTCAAAGGCAGCGACTACGTTCTCAACGGCCGCAAGCTCTGGATCACCAATGGCAAAGAAGCCGGACTCTTCGTCCTGTTCGCCACTCTCGATCCCGCCGCAGGATACAAGGGCATCACCGCTTTTCTGATCGAAAAAGATTTTCCCGGATTCAGCGTGGGCAAGAAGGAAGATAAGCTGGGCATTCGCGCCTCGTCCACTTGCGAATTGATTCTGGAAGACTGCCGCGTATCGAAAGACAACGTGCTGGGTGACCCCGGCAAAGGCTACAAGATCGCAATCGAGACTTTGAACGAAGGCCGCATCGGCATCGGCGCTCAGATGCTCGGCGTTGCCCGCGGCGCCTGGGAATTCGCTTCGAAGTATGCGCAGGAGCGAAAACAATTCGGCAAAACCATTGCTGAGTTTCAAGGCATCCAGTTTCAGATCGCCCAGATGGCCACCGAGATCGAGGCCGCCCGCCTCATGGTCTACAACGCCGCTCGCATGAAAGATGCGGGCATGAACTTTGTGAAAGAAGCGGCCATGACCAAGCTCTTTGCCTCGCAGGTGGCCGAGCGCGTCACTTCGCTGGCCATCGAGATCTACGGCGGCTACGGCTTCACCAAGGATTATCCCGTCGAGAAATACTGGCGCGACGCCAAAATCGGCAAAATCTACGAAGGCACCTCCAACATGCAGTTGGCGACGATTGCCAAACTTGTGATGGGGAAATGAACCTGCGTTTCCGGTAGACCTTGGGGCCTCGAAACGCCTTGAGGGGCAGACGTTTTCGGCTTCTTCCGCCATTTCGTAACGTTACCCTGCTCAATATGTGCATTCAATTGCACTTTGAGTCTTCTGCCACCACTCGCTAAACCACCCTATCCTTTGTACTTACAACAGCTTATGACTACCTCCGCTATTGGTTGAAAAGCTGCAATCTCCCTGATGTCTGCGCTGGTAAGGCAAGACCGGGGTGACTCTTGAATATTTCGTTTGGTTTCACATCAGCGATGCCGATCGTGGCTCCCAAGAAGAAGCGGAGCCTTCTCCCCTTGCTCACAGTCCTGTTTCTCTTTTCCTATGGACTGATGACCTTGCTCATCGTGGAGCAAGGCTCGGCGATTCAGTCGCAGAGCAACCTGATCAAAGTGCTACTGCGCGATAGTACGGAATTGTGGACCGCAAAAGGCAAAGCCATTAGCGACCAACAGGTGGCGAAAGCGCAAGCAGAAGTGAAGAACCACGCTCCGTCTACCCAGATGCAAGCGCCGTCCGCGGAAACTCAGTCGCCTCAGAATCCATCCGTCCAGGCCCCGTCAACCCAGATCCCGTCAACCCAGGCAGCACCGCAACACCGTCCGAGCCACACCGGCAAGTTTGCGCAGCCCCAGACCCAGGCTCCGCCCGTGCCGGCTTCTGATTTAGTCGATCGTCGTCGCGCTTTAACGACGATTTAATGTTCAGGTAAACAATGAAGGTTCTGACCCTAGCCCTGTTGTTTAGTTTCACCGTTGCCAAACCTGCGCAGCCGGCTCGCCAGCCCTCCGCTCAGCTGGAGCAACACGCCAAGGGCGGACGCTGGTACTTCGCCGCCAACGGCCATGCAGTGTACTGTTATGGACCGGTTATGACGTTGCCCCAAGCTAATGGTGACCTTCAGAAAGTCGCAACCTTCTGCCGCGACGGCAAGACCGTCGTGCCTCTGAAAGACTAGCCTCACCTCTAATCGCCCGCGTTCGTTTTTTCGGTTACGTCATCCCGAAACCCCGCGTTTTTACCAGCGGGGCGAGGGATCTCCTGCTCCACCATTCCTTGTAAACTTGAATCATGCCGGAGCTTCCTGAAGTTGAAACCATCGCCCGTGGTTTGGCCAAGCGCGTTACAGGCGATGTCATTGAATCAGTCTGGCTCGGCAGTCATCCCCAGCCTTTGAAATCTTCGGCGAGCGAAATCGCCGCGGCGCTCGAGGGTAGCCGCATCGTCAAAGTGCGGCGCATGGGTAAACACATCGTCTTCGATCTGGAACGTGTAGAGCGGGCGCCCACGCCCGCTAGAGGCCGGAAATCAAAAACTCACCTTAAGCGATCGAGAGCGAAGCCAGCCGAGACTTCATCGGCTACCCATGCAGAGGCGGGCGTTCGCCCCTCCAAAATATCCCAATGGATCGTTCACCTCGGCATGACGGGACGTCTGCAAGTTTGCGAGCCGCAGGACGAACTCCTCAAGCACACGCATGCGATTCTGAAGCTGGCGTCGGGCAGGGAACTTCGCTTTGTCGATCCCCGGCGCTTTGGACGCTTGAGCGTAGCCGTGGGCTTTGATGCAGGCGGCGTCGAACCACTGGAAGCCGATGTTGAAGGCTTCATTGCCATGTTCCGCGGACGCAAAACCCCCATCAAGAGTGCGCTGCTGAACCAGAAACTGCTGCGCGGCGTGGGAAACATTTATGCCGATGAGTCTCTGTTCCGCACTGGAATCCGCCCCCGCCGCCGCGCCTCCACCATTAAGCCCGACCAATTCGGCAAACTGCTGGCGTCGGTGAAGGAAGTTCTCGAAGAGGCGATTGCCCTCGGCGGTTCCTCTGTCTCCGACTATGTAAACGCTGATGGCGAAGAAGGTTTCTTCCAACTCCAGCACCGCGTCTACGGCCGCGAAGGCGAGCCCTGTCTTGTTTGCAAGACTCCAATCAAACGAATCGTCATCGCAGGGCGCAGCAGCCACTATTGCCCCAAATGCCAGAAGTAAGCTTTGTCATCCTGAGCGCAGCCAAGGCATCGCGAACGCGAAGCCTTGGCGGAGTCGAACGTTCCCTTTATCTGCATGCGCTGCCAGCGGCTAGGCAGGGTATTTCCGCCCAACACCGTCGCGAGCAAAGGTCAGATGGATAAAACCGCCTGCGCGAGATCGCGGATGCAAAAATCGACAAGCCGCCAGATTCTATGGAAAATGGTAGGCAGGCGGGCT
>Ga0210384_10005787_pt1 | contig 13315 bp, 8 predicted proteins | sample IncBWH2MmetaG_FD_160574 | JGI IMG/M metagenome (GOLD analysis project Ga0210384, IMG submission 160574) | Forest soil microbial communities from Barre Woods Harvard Forest LTER site, Petersham, Massachusetts, United States - Inc-BW-H-2-M | ecosystem: Environmental > Terrestrial > Soil >...
GGCATCGTGCTGTGGTCGGCGGTCGGCACCTTCCTCGCGGCCATCGCGCTGGCCACCACCATCGGCGCCGAGGCCGTGCCGCAGACCGACCAGGGCTACACGGGCCTGAACATCACCATGCCGGTGGGCACCAGCCTGGCGCGCGCCGACGAGAAGATGAAGCAGGTCGAGGCCCTCATCGGCTCGATGCCCGAGATCGATTCGCTGTCCACGCAGGTCGGCGGCGACAACGGCCACAACACCGCCTACGTGGGCATCGGCCTGAAGCCGCGCCACCAGCGCAAGCTCGACCAGTTCCAGGTGGAGGACGAGATCCGCAAGCGCCTTGCGGGCCTGCCGGGCATCTCCGTCGCGCTGGGCAACCGGCCGATCTTCATCTCGATCCTGGGCCCGGATCCCAACGTCCTCGACCAGATCACGGCCGACCTGGGCGCCAAGATCCAGCGGGTCAAGGGCGTCACCGACTTCGAGTCCTCGGTCAAGCCCGGCCTGCCGGCCTACGCGGTGCGCGTGCGCCCCGACGCGGCGCGCCAGCTGGGCGTGACGCCGACGCAGCTCGCGGCCAGCCTGCGCGCTTACGTGCAGGGCGACGTGTCCACCTACTGGACGACGCCCGACGGCCAGCAGGTGGAGGTGCAGCTGCGCCTGCCCGAATCCAGCCGCCAGAGCGTGGCGCAGCTGAACCAGCTGCCGGTCGCGTTCGCGGCCGACGGCACGCCGGTGCCGCTGGACAGCGTCGCCACGATCACGTCCGTCACCAACCCGAACGTCATCAAGCGCCAGAACCTGCAGCGCCGCCAGGCGGTGTACGCCGGCGTCGACGTGAAGTCGGGCCGCACCGTGGGCCAGGTCAACGCCGACATCGACAAGATCGTCCAGGCCACCGTGCTGCCGCCGGGCTACCGCTTCGACATCGGCGGCGCCGCCCAGGACCAGGACGACATCTTCGGCAACATCGGCTCCGCGCTGGGCCTGGCGCTGATCTTCATCTACATCGTGCTGGCCAGCCAGTTCGGCAGCTTCCTGCAGCCGCTGGCGATCATGGCCTCGCTGCCGCTGTCGCTGATCGGCGTGATGATCTCGCTCAAGGTCTTCCACTCCACCATCAACATCTTCTCGCTGATCGGGCTGATCATGCTGATGGGCCTGGTCACCAAGAACGCCATCCTGCTGGTGGACTTCGCCAACCACGCGCGCAAGGCCGGCGCCACGCTGGCCGAGGCGGTGCTGACGGCGGGCCAGATCCGGATGCGTCCGATCATCATGACCACCGCGGCGATGGTGTTCGGCATGTTCCCGCTGGCGCTGGCGCTCGACGAAGGCGGCGAGATGCAGGCGCCGATGGGCCGCGCCATCATCGGCGGCGTCATCACCTCGACGCTGCTGACGCTGGTGGTGGTGCCGGTGATCTACGCCTACATCGAGCAGTGGGTGGGTTTCTTCAAGCAGCGTCTCGACGCGCGCTCGCGCGGGGCCGTCATCGGCGCCGTGCTGAGCGGGCTCGTGGGCATCGTGCTGATGATGAGCGGCGTGCCCCTGCCCGGCGTCGGCGCCGTGATGGCCGTGGCCGTCGGCCTCAGCGTGTGGGCCTGCGCGTCGTATGCCCGCGCCAATGCCTACCCGCCGGGCTGGGCCGCGATGGGGCTGCTGGGACTGCTGGGCTTCATGATCCTGGCGTTCCTGCGCCCGATCCAGGACGGCGGCCCGCCGGAAGAGCTGTCGATGGTGGGGCCGCATTCGCGGGCGCCGGACTCGCAGCCCGATTCGGAGCCCGAGGCCGATTCCGTGATGGCCTGACCGGGCCGCTAGCGCTGCTTGCCGCTGGGCCGGCCCAGCACGATCTCGCAGCCGGTGCAGGCGCGCAGCTCGGGGTCGCCGGCCGGCGTCTCCAGCGTGGCGGTGCCGCCGGCGCGGATCTCCCAGCGCCACAGGCCGCTGGCCGAGCGCGCGGTGCCGCGCACGTAGCAGGGCAGCACGTCCCAGCCCTCGCGCTGCTGGGCGGCCGTGACCACCACCGAGCGGGCCAGGAAGTAACGTGCCTGGGCGGCGGTGAGCGAGAAGTCGGCGCAGGCCTCGCCGCCGGCGTCCATGCCGCGGGTCTCGATGCGTACCTCGTCCAGCGCGGCGCCCACGACCGGCGCGGAGGCGCAGCCGGCCAGGATCAGGGTGGCGGCGGCCAGCGGGAAGAGGAGACGTTGCATGGACGGCTAGTGTCGCCGTTTTTCGCCGCCTCCGCGACGAGTCGACTCAACACTCGACGATGTTGACCGCCAGCCCGCCGCGCGCCGTTTCCTTGTACTTGGTCTGCATGTCGGCGCCGGTCTCGCGCATGGTCTTGATGACCTTGTCGAGGCTCACGTGGTGCGTGCCGTCGCCGCGCAGCGCCATGCGCGCCGCGTTGATGGCCTTGACCGACGCGATCGCGTTGCGCTCGATGCACGGGATCTGCACGAGTCCGCCCACCGGGTCGCAGGTGAGGCCCAGGTGGTGTTCCATGCCGATCTCGGCGGCGTTCTCCACCTGCTCGGGCGTGCCGCCCATCACGGCGGCCAGGCCCGCGGCGGCCATGGAGCAGGCCACGCCCACCTCGCCCTGGCAGCCCACCTCGGCGCCCGAGATCGAGGCGTTCTCCTTGTAGAGGATGCCGATGGCCGCGGCGGTGAGCATGAAGTCGACCACGCCCTTGTCGTTGGCGCCCTGCACGAAGCGCGTGTAGTAGTGGAGTACCGCGGGCACGATGCCCGCGGCGCCGTTGGTGGGCGCGGTGACCACGCGGCCGCCGGCGGCGTTCTCCTCGTTGACGGCCAGCGCGTAGAGGTTGACCCAGTCCATCACGATCAGCGGGTCGCGCATCGCGGCCTCGGGGTTCACGGTGAGGTCGCGGTACAGCTGCGCGGCGCGGCGCTTCACCTTGAAGCCGCCGGGAAGAATCCCTTCGGTGCGGCAGCCGCGCACCACGCACTCCTGCATCACCTTCCAGATCTTCATCAGGCCGGCGTGCACCTCGTCGTCGGTGCGCCAGTGGCGCTCGTTGCGGTGCATCAGCTCGGCGATGCTGATGCCGTCCCGCGCCGTCAGCATCAACAGGTCGTCGCCGCTGTGGAAGGGGTAGGGCAGCACCGTGGTGTCGGGCGCGATGGTCTTCTGCCTCGAGCCGTCGGCCGCCACCTCGTCGCTGACGACGAAGCCGCCGCCCACCGAGTAGTACACGCGGTTCTCGATCTCGGCGCCGGCGGCGTCGAACGCGGTGAAGCGCATGCCGTTGGCGTGGAAGGGCAGGGTCTCGCGGCGGTGCATCACCAGGTCGGTGGACTCGTCGAAGGCGATCTCCACGCTGCTGGCCAGCGTCAGGCGATGCTGCGAGCGGATGGCCTCCAGGAGGGCTGGCACCTGCTCGATGTCCACCGTGTCGGGCTCGTGGCCGGCCAGGCCCAGCAGCACCGCCTTGTCGCTGCCGTGGCCCTTGCCGGTGGCGCCCAGCGAGCCGTAGAGCTCGGACTTCACGCGCGCCGTGCGTGCGAGCACGCCCTCGTGCGCGAGACGCGCGACGAACATGCGCGCGGCGCGCATCGGGCCCACCGTGTGCGAGCTGGACGGCCCGATGCCGATCTTGAAGAGGTCGAAAACCGAGACGGCCATGGTTGCCTCTGCGGGGTCAGGCCTGCGCGGCCTCGGCTTCGGCGGCGTCCGCGAATTCGGACATCGGCACGCAGCTGCAGAACAGATTGCGGTCGCCGTAGACGTTGTCCACGCGGCCCACCGGCGACCAGTACTTGCCCAGGCGCAGCGCCGGCACCGGGTAGGCGGCGTCCTCGCGCGTGTAGGCGTGGGGCCATTCCTGCTTGAGCAGCGCCTGCGCGGTGTGCGGCGCGTTCTTCAGCGGGTTGTCCTCGCGCGGCCACGCGCCCCGTTCCACCTTGGAGATTTCCGAGCGGATGGCGATCATCGCGTCGCAGAAGCGGTCGATCTCCACCAGCGGCTCGCTCTCGGTGGGCTCCACCATCAGCGTGCCGGCCACCGGGAACGACAGCGTGGGCGCGTGGAAGCCGTAGTCGATCAGGCGCTTGGCGACGTCTTCGGCGCTGATGCCCGAGCTGTCCTTGAGCGGGCGCAGGTCCAGGATGCACTCGTGGGCCACGCCGCCGCCGGCGACGCCGGCCACGTTGCCGCTGAAGTGGATGTCGTAGTGGGCCGACAGGCGCGCCGCGATGTAGTTGGCGTTGAGGATCGCGGTCTCGGTGGCCTGCTTCAGGCCGGCCGCGCCCATCATGCGCACGTACATCCAGCTGATGGGCAGCACCGCGGCGTTGCCCAGCGGGGCGGCCGAGACGGCGCCGACGCGGGACGGCGATTCGACGCCCAGGCCACCGGCGCGGTGCGCCGGCAGGAAGGGCACCAGGTCCTCGACGACGCACACCGGGCCCACGCCCGGGCCGCCGCCGCCGTGCGGGATGCAGAAGGTCTTGTGCAGGTTCAGGTGGCTCACGTCGCCGCCGAACTCGCCCGGCGCGGCCACGCCCACCATCGCGTTCATGTTGGCGCCGTCCACGTACACGCGGCCGCCGTACCGGTGCACCAGCGCGCAAAGCGCCTTGACGCCCGGCTCGAACACGCCGTAGGTGGACGGGTAGGTGATCATCATCGCGGCCAGGTCGTCCTTGTGCGCGACGCACTTGGCCTCGAGGTCGGCCATGTCGACCTCGCCGTCCGGCGTGCACTTCACGACGACGACCTTCAGGCCCACCATCTGCGCCGACGCCGGGTTGGTGCCGTGCGCCGACTCGGGGATCAGGCAGATGTCGCGCGCGCCTTCGCCGCGCGCCGCGTGCCACGCGCGGATCACCAGCAGGCCGGCGTACTCGCCCTGCGAGCCGGCGTTCGGCTGCAGGCTGATGCCGGCGTAGCCCGTGGCCTGCTCCAGCCACTTGCACAGCTGGTCGTTCAGCAGCGCATAGCCTTCGAGCTGGTCGGCCGGCGCGAACGGGTGCACGTGGGCGAACTCCGGCCAGGTGATGGGGATCATCTCGCTGGTGGCGTTGAGCTTCATCGTGCACGAGCCCAGCGGGATCATGCTGCGGTCCAGCGCCAGGTCCTTGTCGGACAGGCGGCGGATGTAGCGCAGCATTTCGGTCTCGCTGTGGTGCGTGTTGAAGACCGGGTGAGCGAGGAACGCGCTGGTGCGCAGCAGCTCGGCCGGCAGGCGCAGCTCGACGCCCTGCTCGAAGCCGTCGAGCGACGCGGCGGCCTGGCCCGGCGCGAAGATCGTCCACAGCGCCAGCACGCAGGCGCGGGTGGTGGTCTCGTCGAAGCTCACCGACACCGTGGTGGCGCTGGCGCGGCGCAGGTTCATGCGGGCGGCGACGGCGCGCGCGAGGACGGCGTCGGTCTGCGGGCCGGTGACGATCTCCAGCGTGTCGAACGCGTGCGCGTTGACAAACGCCACGCCGCGCTGCGCGAGGCCGGCGGCGAAGATGGCGGTGAGCGTGGCCACGCGGCGCGCGATGCGGCGCAGGCCCTCGGGGCCGTGGTAGACGGCGTACATGCTGGCGATGACCGCCGGCAGCACCTGGGCCGTGCAGATGTTGGACGTGGCCTTCTCGCGGCGGATGTGCTGCTCGCGCGTCTGCAGCGCGAGGCGGTAGGCCGGCGCGCCGTGCGAGTCGACGCTGACGCCCACCAGGCGGCCCGGCAGCGAGCGCTTGAGCGCGTCCTGCGTGGCCAGGTAGGCGGCGTGCGGGCCGCCGCAGCCCATGGGCATGCCGAAGCGCTGCGTGTTGCCGCAGGCGATGTCGGCGCCGAACTCGGCCGGGGCCTGCAGCAGCGTCAGCGCCAGCAGGTCGGCGGCCACGATGACCAGGCCGCCGCGCGCATGCACGGCGTCCACCACGGGCTTGAGCACGTGCACCTGGCCGTTGACGCCCGGGTACTGGAACAGGGCCGCGAAGCAATCCTTTTCGGCGGCCTGCGCGGCCGGCCCCACCACCACGTCGATGTCGATCGGCAGCGCGCGCGTGCGCACCACTTCCAGCGTCTGCGGCAGCACGTCGTCGGCCACGAAGAAGGCCTTGCTCCTGCTCTTGCCCATGCGCTGCGCCAGCGTCATCGCCTCGGCGGCGGCCGTGGCCTCGTCCAGCATCGAGGCGTTGGCGATGGCCATGCCCGTGAGGTCGGTGACCATGGTCTGGAAGTTCAGCAGCGCCTCCATGCGGCCCTGCGAGATCTCGGCCTGGTAGGGCGTGTAGGCGGTGTACCAGGCCGGGTTCTCGAGGATGTTGCGCAGGATGACGCCCGGCGTGATCGTGCCGTGGTAGCCCTGGCCGATGAAGCTTTTCAGCACCTGGTTCTTGCCGGCAAGGGCCTTCAGCTCGGCCAGTGCCTTCGTCTCGGTGATCGCGTCGGGGATCGCCATCGCCTGGCCGCGCAGGATGTTCCTGGGCACGAGCGCCGAGACCAGGGCCTCGCGCGAGGCGGCGCCGATGGCCGACAGCATGCGGGCCTCGTCGGCGGTATCGGGGCCGATGTGGCGGGCGACGAATTCGGTGGCGTTCTCGAGTTCGGCCAGCGGGGTCGGGGCGGTCAGCGACATGACGGAATTTCCAGGCAAGGGTTCAGCAAGGGGCACGCGGCGCGCGTCGTGTGGACACGGCCGTCTGGGCGCGAAGTCGGCGCGACGGGTGGCGTCGCGCGGAGTCAGGAAGTCGAGGGGACGGTCAGAGCGTCTTCAGCAGCGCGTCGTAGCCCGGGCCGTCCATCAGCTCGTCGAACTCGGCCATGTTGGAGATCTTCACCTTGAAGAACCAGCCTTCGCCCAGCGGGTCGGTGTTGGCCAGCGCCGGCTCGTCGCGCAGCTTGTCGTTGATCTCGACGACCTCGCCGGAGACCGGCATGTAGATGTCGGCCGCGGCCTTGACGGACTCGACGACGCCGGCGATCTCGCCCTTGGCGAACGTGCGGCCGACGGCGGGCAGGTCGACGAACACGACGTCGCCCAGCGCGTCCTGCGCGTGCAACGTGATGCCCACGACGGCGGCGTCATGATCTTCGATATTGATCCACTCGTGGTCGGTCGTGAACTTGGTCGTCATGCAGGGCTCCTGGAGAGAAATGGCGTGGAGGAAATGGGGAGAAACGAGGCTCAGCCGCGGTAGTAGCGGTTGGGCGTGAACGGCATCGTGGCGACGCGCATCGGCAGGCGCTTGCCGCGCACCTCGGCGTAGACCTCGTGGGCGACGATGGCGTGGTCCACCGGCAGGTAGGCCATGGCCACCGGCTGGTTGACCGTGGGGCCCAGCGTGCCGCTGGTGACCACGCCCAGCTTGTGGCCGTGGCTGTCGACGATGACGGTGCCCTCGCGCACGGGCGCGCGCTCGAGGCCCACCAGGCCGACGCGCTTGCTCAGCGCGCCCACGGCCAGCTGCTTGCCGATGACGTCGGCGCCCGGGTAGCCGCCCTCGCGCGCGCCGCCGGGGCGGCGCACCTTCTGGATGGCCCAGGTGAGCGCCGCCTCGACGGGCGTGGTGGTGGTGCCGATGTCGTGGCCGTACAGGCACAGGCCGGCTTCCAGGCGCAGCGAATCGCGCGCGCCCAGGCCCACCGGCTTGACCTCGGGCTGGGCCAGCAGCGTGCGGGCCAGCTTCCCGGCGTCGGCGGCGGCCACGGAGATCTCGAAGCCGTCCTCGCCGGTGTAGCCCGAGCGGGTGACATAGCAGGCGACGCCGGCCACGTCGAAGAAGCCGCCGGTCATGAAGGTGAGCTTCTCGATGCCCGGGGACAGGCGCGCCATCGCGTGCACGGCCATCGGGCCCTGCAGCGCCAGCAGCGCGCGGTCGAACATCGTGACGATCTCGCAGCGCTGGCCGATGTGCGCGCGCAGGTGGGCCAGGTCGGCGTCCTTGCAGGCGGCGTTGACGATCACGAACAGGCCGTCGTCGCGGCGGGTGATCATCAGGTCGTCCAGCAGGCCGCCCTGGGCATTGGTGAACAGGGCGTAGCGCTGCTTGTTCAGCGGCAGGTCGATGACGTCCACCGGCACCAGCGTCTCGAGCGCGGCGGCGGCGTCGGGCCCCTTGAGGAGCAGCTGGCCCATGTGCGACACGTCGAAGAGGGCGGCCTCGTGGCGGCACTGGCGGTGCTCGGCCAGGATGCCCGCCGGGTACTGCACCGGCATCGCGTAGCCCGCGAACGGCACCATGCGGGCACCGAGCTCGAGGTGCAGGGCGTGCAGGGGGGTGTGGAGCAGCGGGGCGGTGGAGGTGTCGGCAGACATGGCGGAATCCTTCGAGGGCAGTCGGTTCCGCCCCTGTTATAGGGCGGGTGGATGCCCTCGCTGTCCGCTTTACCTGAGAGATTGAAGCGCCGGTGTGCCGGCGCCGCTTGCCCCTTCGGTGGGCGATCTCGCCGGGGTTTTCGCAACCCCGGCCGCATCGCCTCTCTCCAGTGAGGAACGCCCGTGTTCGACAGGCGTCTCGTCAGTCCTTTTGCCTGAGCGTTCGGGGCTTTTCGGGCCCCTGCGCCTTCGGCGGCCTGGCCGCACGCGAACGCACGGCTTCGGCTCTCTCCTGACAAGCTGCCAGTTTAGCATCGTGCCCGCCCGCGGCAAGCCGGATGCATGCAAGGGATCCTTGGGCGGTCGACGGTGTAAATATCTGTTGCCAACGCGGCGATTCCATGGAGAATTTGACCAAGGAAAAAGTTTCCCACCGGTTGGTCGCGCGGTGGCGAAGAACATGAGGAGCGGTGTTGGCGCCGGGACATTCCGGCGAAGTCGTTCTGCTCGTACTGGACTCCGCGGCCGCTGAATTCCCGATTCACGAGCACAGTCATGAGCCAACCAGTTCCTCCGCAGCAGTCCGCCACGGACGCTGCGCGGGGCGATGTCGCGTCGACGCCGCGCGCCGACCGCTCGCTTCCCGGGTTTCCCCAGCACCCGCCCCGTCCGGCTCCGGGGCCGCATGCGCAGATCGAGCGCGAGATCGAACGTTCCGAGCGGGCGTCCGCGGCGCTGGCCGCCACCCGGGCGCTGGCGCGCGCCGCGTTCACCGATTCGCAGCTGGCCGCCGAGGGCGCCGGCGAGGACGGCGACCTCGACGCCTCCGGCTGGGTGCGCACCGAATACGCGGCGCTCGACCACTCGGTGCGCGCGCCGCAGGACGACGTGCCGCACGACGGCCCGCGACACAACCTGGTGGGCGGTTCGTTCAACCCGGGCATGGCGTTCCAGAGCGTGCGCGCGTTCCCCGGCGCCTCCGTCGCGCAGACGCCCATCAAGACCCGCGGTGGCGCGCAGGCGCGCTTCCTGCAGGAGTCCCGCCATGCGCCGCGACCCGAGCGCGGCATCGGCGGCGCGCCCCGCGCGGAGCATTCGCTGGGCAGCGGCGCGGGTCTGCACGACAAGCCCGCGGTGCCGCCGATGCCGGCCACGCCCGGCGCCTCGCCGCTCGGCCGGCCCGCTCCCGCGCGCGGCGGAGCGGCGCCCGCCAGCGCGTCGTCCGCCGGGCCGTTGCGATTCGCGCTGGCCGTCGGCCTGGGCGCGGTCATCGTGCTCGTGGGCGGCGGCCTGGCATGGAAGGCCGACTGGCTCACGCACAACCGTCCCGGCGATGCGTCGCCGGTCACCACCGAGGTGGCCACCAAGGCGGAAGCGGCCCGCGTGATGTCGGCGGCGCAGCAGGAGATCACCCCGGCGCCGCCGGCCGGCGGCACGCCGTCCGCGCGCAGCGACCAGGACGTGGATGCGGCGCTGGCCGCCGCGGCCCGCGCCGCGGCCATGCCCGTGGCCTCGGTGCACGCGGCGGGCCCGGCGCACGCGGTGCGCGCGCCGGCACCCGTGGCCGCCGCGCCGGCCGTGAAGGCGAGCGCCGCGGCCGGCAAGGACGGCGTGGCCGCGGCCATCGCCGACGCGCAGGCGCGGTCCGACCGCTTCCTGGCCACCGGCAACGCGGCGCCGGCTCCCGAGGTCAAGCCGCAGCAGTGAACGGCGGCCGCGGGGCCGCCTACTTCACGCACTCCTGGGGCCGGTCTTCCATGCCGGGCTTGTGCGCCGTGAACGGATTGGTGCCGACGCCCCGGATGCGCTGCCAATGGCCCGGCCCGCGATAGATGCTGCCGTCCGGCTCGCGTTGCCACGCGATGCACTCGACGCTGCCGAACGCGATGTCCATCCTTTCCTGCCTCGTCAGCTCCAGGTGATTGGAACGCGGATCCTGCATCGCCTCCTGGGCCGGCGTGAGCCTGGGCGGATGGGCGAAGAAGTCCTTGGGAATCGTCAGGTCCAGCCTTGCCGGGCCGGGCGTCGAGGCGGCGCCGTCGGCCGGACCGGTGGCGGGGGCCGCGGCGACAGCGGGTGCGGTGATGGCCTGCGGGCTGGCCGGCATGTCGACGTCGACCGGTGGCAGCGGGGCCAGGAGGGCGCGGGGCGGCCGCGCGGCGCGAGCTTGGGGCTGGGGCCGGTCGACCGGGGCCGGCCTGGCCACGGCCAGCAGCAGCAACTGCAGCAGCCGATCGTCGCCGCGCTCACGGACGGCGTGCAGGTGGATGAGCGATTCGACGGCCGCGACGTGCAGCACCAGCAGCAACGCGATGGCGGCGGCTCGGGAGGGTCGACGCGGCGCGGCGGGAAGATTCACTGGGCATGATCAAGCGACGCATGGCGGGCATGCGGGGTCGGCGCGAGGGCCCGAAGCGAGGCTGAAGTATCGACGCGCCCACGGGTGCGCGTGCCGGTTTTACCGATGAGCAACATCGTGCAGTGCGAGTCCGTCGAGTTCGGCAAGACGTGTTCCCGGCGCTTCGTTCGAAGCGGTGCATGGCATGCCCAGGGTCTGTGCGCGGGTGTCGCCTTTCGCACGCCTGTTGTGCGGTTTAGGCGTCGCGACGGCGGGACGATGCTGGCATCGAACCTGCTTGTATACCGGTCGGAACACCAACTGGTGTGATCAGGCCGGCTGAGCGTCCGGCAGCGTCCCAACGTGTCGAAAAGAGGAGCGAACCGCATGTCCGAACAACATTGGAATCGTCGCGAGCTGATCCAGGCGGCCGGCGCCCTGGGGCTGGTGGGCCTCAGCGGCCGCGCACTGGCGCAGAAGCCGCTCACGGCGGGCTTCATCTACGTGGGCGCGCGCGACGACTACGGCTACAACCAGTCGCACGCCGACGCGGCGGCGCTGGTCAGGAAGATGCCGGGCCTGAAGGTGGTGGAGGAGGAGAACGTGCCCGAGACCAACGCGGTGCAGAAGACCATGCAGGGCATGATTTCCCAGGACGGCGCGACGCTGCTGTTTCCGACCTCGTACGGCTACTTCGACCCGCACATCCTCGCGCTGGCGCCCAAGGACCCCGGCGTGCGGTTCGCGCACTGCGGCGGCCTGTGGACGGCGGGCAAGCACCCCGCCAACGTGGGCAGCTTCTTCGGCTACATCGACGAGGCGCAGTACCTCAACGGCGTCGTCGCCGGCTTCGCCACCAGGAGCAGGAAGCTGGGCTTCGTGGCCGCCAAACCGATCCCGCAGGTGCTGCGCAACATCAACGCGTTCGCGATGGGCGCGCGCTCGGTGCACCCGGACATCACCACCACCGTGATCTTCACCGGCGACTGGAGCATGCCCGTGAAGGAGGCCGAGGCCACCAACAGCCTGGCCGACCAGGGCGTGGACGTGTTCACGATGCACGTGGACGGCCCCAAGGTGATCGTCGAGACGGCGGCCAGGCGCGGCAAGTTCGTCTGCGGCTACCACGCGAGCCAGGCGAAGCTCGCGCCGCAGGCCTACCTCACCGGCGCCGAGTGGAACTGGATCGTGCCGTACAGGCAGATCATCGACGCGGCCCAGAACGGCAAGCCGCATCCGAACTTCGTGCGCGGCGGCCTGAAGGAAGGCTTCGTCAAGAGCTCGGCCTACGGCCCGGCCGTGAGCGAGGCCGCGCGCAAGCAGGCCGAGACCGTGCGCGCCGCGATGCTGGCCGACAAGTTCGACATCTTCAAGGGCGAGCTGAAGGACAACACCGGCAAGGTCGTCATCCCGGCGGGCAAGGTCTACCGGCAGACCGACGTCGCGCTCGAGGGCATGAACTACCTGGTCGAAGGCGTCATCGGAAAAGTATGACCCCCCCGAAGCGCCTGCGGCGCCTCCCCCCGGGGGGCGCCCCCAGCGGCCCGGCAAAGCCGGTTCCGCGGCGGCCGCTTGGCTGGGCGTCCTGCCTGCGATGCGTCTGACCTTCAACGCCGAGGAAAGCTGAGATGCACACCCCCCGCAACTGGCACGCCTCCGCCGAGGCCCTGCTGCTGCCCGTGATGGCGCTGGCGGCGGCGCTGCTGCTGTTCGGCGTGTTCTGCTGGTTCGGCGGACAGAGCCCGACGGAGGTCTGGAGCATCCTGTACCGCGGCGCGTTCGGCGATGCGTTCTCGTGGCAGAACACGCTGCAGCGCGCCGCGCCGCTGATGCTCACCGCGCTGGCCGTGGCGCTGCCCGCGCAGGCCGGCCTGACGGTGATCGGCGGGGAGGGCGCGCTGGCGCTGGGCGCGCTCGGCTGCGCCGCGCTGCCCTACGTGATGCCGGTGCCCGGAGGCGTGGTCGGCTCGGCGATGGTGCTCGCGTCGGGTGCGTTGCTGGCGGCGCTGTGGGTGGCGATCGCCGGCGTCCTGCGGCAGTGGCGCCGGGTCAACGAGACCATCTCCAGCCTGCTGCTGGGCTACATCGCGATCGCGCTGTTCAAGCACTGCGTGGAGGGCCCGATGCGCGATCCGGCCAGCCTCAACAAGCCGTCCACGCGGCCGCTGGACGAGGCGTTGCGCATAGCCGCGATCGCGCCCGATTCCTTCCTGGGCGACGTGCACTGGGGCCTCGTCATCGGCCTCTTGGCGTGCGTGCTGTTCGGCGCGTGGCTCAGCTTCACGGCCCAGGGCTTCTCGCTGCGCGTGGTGGGGGGCAACGCCCGCACCGCGCGCCTGGTGGGCCTGGCCACCGATCGCCTGGTGGTGCTCGCGTGCGCGCTGGGGGGCGCGTGCGCGGGCCTCGCCGGCGCCATCGAGGTGGCCGCGGTGCAGACCTCGGCCAACGCGTCGGTGATCGCCGGCATGGGCTACACGGGCATCCTGGTGAGCTTCGTGGCGCGCCACAACCCGTGGGCCATCCCGCCGGTGGCGATCCTGTTCGGCGGCTTCGCCGCGGCCGGCAGCCTGCTGCAGCGCCGCCTGGGCCTGCCCGACGCGTCGGTGCTGGTGCTGCAGGGCTTCGCCTTCGTCAGCATCCTGGGCGCGGAGGCGCTGCGCGGGCGGCTGTTCCCGCTGCTGACCACGCGCCCGGCCTTCACCCTCATCAAG
>Ga0210384_10005789_pt1 | contig 13310 bp, 13 predicted proteins | sample IncBWH2MmetaG_FD_160574 | JGI IMG/M metagenome (GOLD analysis project Ga0210384, IMG submission 160574) | Forest soil microbial communities from Barre Woods Harvard Forest LTER site, Petersham, Massachusetts, United States - Inc-BW-H-2-M | ecosystem: Environmental > Terrestrial > Soil >...
GAACGTTGATGTTGTAGTGGAGGTGAAAGCTCTCCTCGGTGATCTCCCCCAAGGCGCCGAAGCGGAATACCCCGGCGTTGTTGACCAAAACGTCCAGTCTTCCGAACGCAGAATCCACTTCTTTAAATAACCGCGCCACATCTGCGGCCTTAGACACGTCGGCCCCGACCACGATCGCCTCGCCCCCGTTGTCGGTGATGGCCTTAGCGACACGTTCAGCGCCCTCCCGGTCGGAGGAGTAGTTCACGGCCACGCGTGCGCCCTCCGCTCCCAGGGCCATTGCAATCCCGCCGCCTATTCCTTTGGACGCGCCCGTCACTATTGCCACTTTATGAGACAGTCTGCTCATCATATCCACCACTGTTTCCGATCCGACTCCCCTGCCGCTAAGAGTATAGGGTTGCAATCGATTCATGCATCTTCTGTGACAGCAGCGAAGCGGCGTGGCGATCCGTTACCACCTCGATGTAGGCGCCAGTGCCGCTCGACTCCGCCTTCTTGATCGCGCTGTCCAGTTCGCCGCAAGTCGTCACGCGCGCCGTGAACCAATCGTCGCAACCGAGCGCTTCGGGGAGCTTGTGGTAATGCCACTTGGCCAGGTCGTTGTAGTAGCTATCGAAATCTTTGCAAAGCAAGCGTTCGATGAGATACCCATCATTGTTGAGCACAAAGATAATCGGCTTCAATCCAAAGCGATGAAACTGGCTGACTTCCTGCGCGGTCAACTGATGGGAGCCCTCGCCGGTGATGAGAACCACGCGTCGATCGGGTGCCGCCAGCGCTGCGCCAAACGATGCGGGCGTGGCCCAGCCAATTGAGCCCCATAGAGTCTGATTGTGGTACGTCGAGCCGCGGGGCATGTTGGCAAAGGCTATTCCCATTGAGCTGGTCCCCGTCTCAGTCACGAGAATATCCTCTTCCCGCAGCATCCCCTCCCAGCGCGGATAGAGGTACTCAACCGTGATTGGGTCGTGGGGCGAACCGATCGGTTTGCCAAGACCCGGGGCTTTGGTGACCTTTAGGTCCCTTCGCGAGACGTTAGCGGTCAGGGCGACTAGGATGTCGCTCATCTCCACACTGTTGTAGATCGCCTCACCCACGCGCACGCTGTGGTGTTGAATGTTGATGCTCTTCAAATGATCGATCCGCGCGGTGAACGATCCCGAATCGAAGTCCGTGAGGACTGCCCCGATACCGAGTACAAGGTCACATCCCTCGACAAAGGCGCGCACTTTCTCATTCATGAGCTTGCCATCGTACATTCCGATGTAGTTGGGCAGCGTTTCGTCGAGTACGCTCTTGTCACCGAACATCGTAGCGAAGGGCAAGTTCAACGATTTCGCGAGACTGGTCGCCTGCGTGCTCAGCCCTAGCCGAGCCACCAGAGTGCCAGGTAGGACACACACCGTTCTCGCTGCCTCGATCGCCGCAGTCACGGCGTTGACGGCGGCAGTGAGAGCGGCAGGATCCGACTTTGGCTCCGGAACCGGCTGGGACGTACCGATGACGGGCGCCGTCGCGTGATCTGCTGGAAAAGCCATGTAGACGGGACGGTGGTGGTAAAGGGCTGCAGCGATCAATCGCTCCGTTTCCGCAGCACAGTTCTCAGGCGTCATGATTGCCCTCGCACAGACTACCGGCTCGGTCATCTTATAGAACAGCTCAAACTCCCCGTTACCTAGCGTGTGGTGGACCACGCGGCGCGCCCTCTGTACCCGGCTGGGTGGCATACCGGCCAGGTGAAACACCGGGACATGCTCCGCATACGAGCCCGCAACACCGTTGATCGCACTCAGCTCACCGACACCGTAGGTTGTGCACAGCGCAGCCATCCCGTAAATGCGGGCGTAGCCGTCCGCGGAATAGGCTGCGTTGAGTTCGTTGCAGCTGCCAATCCAGCGCATGTTCTTGTTGGCAGTGACGGCGTCATTTAGAGGAAAAGCAAAGTCCCCAGCGACGCCGAAGACATCCTTGATGCCAATATCCTGCAGCCGCGATAGAACGTGCTCGACAACGGATTTGCTCATATCAACTCCTCTTGAGGTTTCGTGAGATACGGCAGTAGCGATATCGACCCGCGCGGCGCCAGGCGCCTCTAGGCGGCAGAGACAAAAGGATCAACGCTGTGCCGGATCGCCACATTGACGACGGTCAATTTCAGGAAAGTGCATCGACCGATCTGACCATCTTTTTTTAGGATCCGTAGGTTTAGCAAGGGGCATCCCACGAGCGTGGCGGTTAGAAATCAACTAATTGCATGGCGACAAGAAGCCGGCCAAATGCACGGTCGCGCTGCCGAACTCGGCGATCCACTCATGAATCAAGTGAACCTCACTTCGCCTCGGCCACCCACTTCAAAGTCGCCAGCCAGAGATCGTGTCCGCGGTGCATGAGCGTCTCATCACTCTTGCGAAGGCCCGCCGCATCCTTTCCAACCCCGGCCTCATCCATCACGACGTGGCACATGGCGCCACGAGGCTCCAGATACCAGGAGTGATAGAAGCTCGGCTTGGCTCCCGGCACGTAGCCGTACCATCCCAGGCGCTGATTCAATACATACTCGTGCACTTTGCTTTCGATCGCCAAGCCGAACGTGGTCCACCGGAATACCGTGCCGTCCCGGAGCACCGCATCCCCGCGCTGGATTTCGACATCCTTGGAGTTGGGGTACCAGGTCGGCCACCGCGTCGCTTCGATGATATGTGTCCAGACCCGCTCACAAGACGCATTGATGATCAGGTCATTGTGGGCGAACAGGTCGGCCTTCTCCGGCTCGAAGCCTGTTGGCCAGTGGATGTCCGGGGAGCGGTGAGCAAGATCGTCTTTCATTGACATGGCTTTGTATTCCTGTGAGTGATCAACGGCACGGGAGGCCTGCACGCCCGCACTCGCGAGCCCGATGACCATGATGGCGACTCTGGCGGCTTGGGTTGTCATATCTGTCTCCTTGGGGGTCCGTAAGGATGTCTCCTCGGTGGATGGATCTTCCCTCCGTACGCCCTTCCGCGGTAGCCGCATGGCTGACATATTGGTTATGCTATCGGCGCATGGCCATGTTCACGGATCTCACCCTCCTGAGAGGTTTCGTCTCGATCGTCGACAGCGGGAGCATTTCGGCCGCCGCGCGTCACCTTCACCTCACGCAATCGACGTTGAGTCGCCAGTTACAGAGCCTGGAGGATCAGTGTCGGACCGTGCTACTGCGCAGGGATACGCACCGCATGCGCCTGACCGACACCGGTCACCGGTTACTTGCCGATGCGCGGGCGCTCCTCGCCTTGGCCGAGGAGTCCGAACAGCGGCTACGCAACGAGCAAACCGCCGTTGAAGGCAACATACGGATCTTCGCGACCATCGATCTCGGTCAAAGCGTCGTGAGCCGCATGATCGCAAGCTTTATGCAAGCGCATCCTGCGGTCACGACGGAGCTCGCGTATTCGAACCGCCCGCTGCACATGATTGAGGAGGGATGCGACGCAGGCGTCATCGTCGGAAATCTGACCGACGAGACGGTGGTCGCCCGCTCTGCCGGACAGATCAGGCGCTACCCTGTGGCGGCACCTTCGTTTCTTGGTGAGCGCAAATCGCCGAAGTTGCCTGCGGATATCCAACCGTGGCCGTGGCTCACGTTGACCAACCCCCAATTTGGCGTATCGAACTTGGTTGATCTGTATTCCGCACACGGCGAACAACGTCTGGAGATTAAACCCGTCATGATCTCGGAAGGCGTCACGAGCCTTCGCGAGGCAATCCTCGCGGGACTGGGAATTACGGTGCTGCCGGAATGGTTGGTCGAGGGCGATCTGGTCTCCGGGCGCCTGGTGCGTGTATTGCCCAAGTGGCTGGCCCGAGAGTTGCCGGTTCACGTCGTGTATCCCGCGCAGCGCCGGCTGTCGCTGCGTGTCCGCACGTTCATCGACTTTGCCGTCAACTACTTGAGCGCGGCGCTTAAACCCAATCAAAAGCTCAAGGCAGCGGTGACCCTTGAGTGAGTGCATTTGGCGCCATTGAGAACCTGAAGCTCCAGGGAGCGTCGCTTGGCGCCCGCAAGGGTTGGGTTCAAACTACGAAGATGAAAACGCACTCACGCTTGCTGCCCCTCGCGCTCTTGCCCGTCATGTCGCTCGCTTTGGTTCACGCCGCTGAGGCGCCGGATCCTAACGCGGTCAAGGAGGCGGCGACGGTTGCCAAGGCCAAGGCAGCGGAGGCAGCAGCGGACAAGCACTACAAGGTTCCGCGCACCGCGTATGGTCAGCCCGACCTGGAGGGAGTCTGGACCAACGTCAGCATCACACCCTTGGAACGTCCCGGCCAGTTTGGGAACAGTATCGACCTGACTACGGATCAGGCGTCTCAACTCGAGTACGCCGCCATTGAGCACTATATCGAGGGCAACGCACCGACCGACCCCAACGCGCCGGCGACCGACACCACCCGCAAACATTGCCAAGGTCCCGGCGGCCTCGATTGCGGCTACAACAGCGCGTGGAAAGATTCCGCCACTACGGTGGCTCGCGTCGATGGTCAGCCGCGCAGCTCGTTCATCACCAGCACGCCGAACGGCCGGATTCCTGCCTACAAAGCCGGCTACCAGAACGCAAGCACGCAGACGCGCGATGAGGGCGAAGGCTCGGCGACACCAACCCGCAATCCGACCGACAACCCCGAGGATCGCGCGCTTGGCGAACGCTGTATCACCTCGTTCGGCTACAGCGCCGGCCCAGTCATGCTGCCGCTGCTGTATAACAACAATTACGCCTTCGCGCAGTCGAAGGACGCCGTCGCGATCTTGGTCGAGATGGTGCACGACGTGCGCATGATCCACATCGGAGCCGCGCATCGCGCGGACGGCCTGCGCCCCTGGTTCGGCGATTCGATTGGCCGCTATGACGGCGATACGTTGGTGGTGGAAACCACCAACTTTCCCAAGGCCCAGGCTCTCCGCGGCGCTTGGAAGGAGCTGAAAGTCACCGAGCGGTTCACCCGCAAAGGCCCGCGCCGCTTACTCTATCAGTTCACCGTCGAGGATCCGGCCGTGTGGGACCAGCCTTGGGGCGGCGAGTATGAGTTCACCTCGTCGAAGGGTCGAATCTACGAATACGCCTGTCACGAGGGCAACTACGCTTTGGCCGGCGTCCTCGCCGGCGCCCGTGCGGAAGAAGCGGCCGCGAGGCAGAACGGGCGCAGGTAGTTGCGCAGGCAGACGCAGTCGATCTCGAATTACCTTCGCAAACGACGTGAAAGCCCACTAGTTCGTGAGAGCTGCGCGCAGCGCCTTGATCTGCACTCCCGCCGCGGCGAGCAGATTCTTGCAGTCGCCTGAGCCGAGCCCGAGGCGATGGAACGACGGGCTTTCGGTTACGGCATCATCGAGCAACTCGCGTTGGAGCACGCACGACCCAAGCCTTATTGCCGCGATCAACACGTCGGTCAGCCCGTCAGCACCGCGCGCCTCGAGATTCTCGGCGTTCTGGTTGGCGACGGCCATGATGATTTCCGGCGGAAACTTCCAATGCTTGAGGATCGAACTTGCGATGCGCGGGTGCCATTCATCCACCAATTGCCGCCACTCATCGCTTTCGTCGTCGCAGTCGGTGCGACTCGGCGTACCCACGGTAATATAGAGGTTGCCGATATTGTGCATGAGACCGGTCATCAGCGCCTCGTCGGGTTTTGCGGCGCGCGTCTCGCGCGCGAGCACGTAGGCGATCGACGCGACCAGCGCGCCCTTGCGCCAAAGCTGCTTAATCTGCGGACGGAGCTTTGCTTCGCCGCCACGGAACTCCATCTGCTGCAGCGAAAACGACATCGCCGTGCAGCGCACCAGCTGCGTGCCGAGTCGGGTGACGGCCTGTTGCAAGTCGATGATCTGCTGCATCGACGGATTCAGGAACGCGGAGTTCGCAAGTCTTAGAATGCGGGCGGCAAGCGCGGCATCGGCACCGATCACTTGGGCGACCCGGGTCCGTGCGGCCTTCGGATCCTCCAGGATCTGTTGCACGCGAGCCGCGAAGTCCGGGAACGACGGTAAGTGCACGTCACCGACGGCGACTTCGAGTGAAAGCTTGCGGATAACGGCGTCCCGATCCGACTCGCCGGCTCGCAGATCTCGTCCCATCAATTTGGCAGTCGCCACAGCAGCACCCCGGTCCGAAGTTCTCCCAGTACGTTTATCGGCCAAAGTCGCCTCAGCTTTAGGGGTAGGCCCACATGGACCGTCTTTGAGCAACCTTTGCATCGCTTGGTGATCAGACCAATGCTCTTGGCCTCAGCAAATCCGCAAGACCCACTCGCTTGAGCATCTCCGACCTCATCCGGTCGAGCACGGTGAAACTGACATTCGCGCCATCCTCCGTGGGATCGATGTGCACGCGGAACGGCCGCTTGCCGAACGGCATATTCACGACATCGACTATGGCCGCAGCCACCGTGGCGGGGTCTGCAGTGGGCGGTACGATTTCAGCGAACGCCTTTTGCACCTGCTCCCCAAAGCCCGCATAGGGACCGGCCTCGTAATCGGCGACGACCCGCTGGTCGGCGGGCTTTCCCGAATGCGCGAAGTGGTTCGTGCCACTCGTGAAGGCGCCCGGAACGATGATCGATGTCTCGATGCCCCAGCGGGCCAGCTCGCGCGCATACTGCACGGCGATCGCATCCATCGCAGCCTTCGCCGCGAAATACGGGGCGAGGTACGGGGGTGTTCCGCCAGCCGAGCTCGAGCTCGACACCCACACGAGCAGGCCCTGCTTCTGCCGCCGAAAATGCGGTAGCAGCGTGCGATTCACGCGCTGCGTGCTGAGCACGTTGACGTCGTAGAGCTCGGCAAACTGTTCCGGCGTGAACGCCTCGGCAGGACCGAACACCATGTGGCCGGCGTTGTGCATGAGGACATCAATCCGGCCACTCTCCGCCATCAGCTGCGCAACACCCTTGTCGACCGAGTCCTGCGACTGCACGTCGAGCTCGACAGTGCGCAGATCGATGCCCTGCTCCTTGGCCAACTGCCCGATCGCCTTGACGTTGGGCGCGTTGCGCCCTTTTGTATCGCGCATCGAGGCGTAGACCGTGTGGCCGGCGCCGGCCAGTGCTTCGGCGCTGAGGCGGCCGAAACCGCTCGAGGCGCCGGTTACGAGAATGATTTTCTTGCTCATATTTCGATCTCCACTGAGTTCGTGCGTCAGCACCGTGTTGTTTCAATCAGATGAGCTGGCCGCCCGACACCTCGATCCGCTGGGCGTTGATCCAATGATTGTCGTCGCTCAAGAGCGATGCAATCATCCTGCCGATGTCGTCGGGCTTGCCAGGCCGGCCCAACGCGACGATCGAAGAAATCAACTTATGATATTCGGGGTTGTCGCGGATCATGCCGCCCCCGAAGTCGGTCTCCGTCGCTCCCACCGCGACCGAGTTGGCCGTAATCTGGCGGCGACCGAGTTCCTTGGCCAAATAGCGCGTGAACACTTCGATGCCGCCCTTCGTCATTGCGTAGGCAGCATTGTTCCCAAGCGCGAAGCGCGTGAGACCACTGGAAATGTTCACGATACTGCCGCCGTCCTTGAGCAGCGGAATGAGCTTCTGGGTGATGAAGAAGAGGCCGCGAAACTGCGCATTGACGAGCTTGTCGAAGTCCTCCTCGGTCGTCTCCAGGATGGACTTGGCAATGCCAAACCCGGCGTTGTTGACGAGATAATCAAAGTCCTCCCGGCCCCAAGTCTCTCTCAGGGATTGGCCGAAACGCTGTTTGAAAACCTCGAAGGTGTCGCTCTTGCTCACGTCGAGCCGCAGAGCGACCGCCTTGGAGCCCTTGGCCTCGATCTCCTTGAGCGCGGTGTCCGCCTCGTTCTTGTTGGAGAGGTAGGTAATGACCACGCCGACGCCTTTCTCGGCCAAATGAATGGCTGTGTTGCGCCCAAGTCCCCGGCTTGCGCCGGTAATGAGGGCGATCCTCTGGTTGTCTGTCATGAACATTCTCCAAGAGTTTTGCGAACGAGTAGTATCAAAGCGCTTTCCTTATCATTAATCCAATGAATTGCTATGATGTCTCGCATGCGTGACGTGCATATAAGAAACCTGGATCTCAATCTATTGCAGCCGCTTCGCGCCTTGCTGGAGGAACGGCATATAACGCGAGCCGCGAAACTCTGTTATCTGAGCCAGCCGGCTATGAGCAGGGCCCTGGAGAGGTTGCGGCGGATGTTCGATGATCCCCTTCTCACTCGAAGTGGCCGAAGCTACGAGCGCACGGTGCGGGGGGAGCGTCTGTTGCAAGATGTGCAATCACTCATACCTCGGCTTGAGGCGATGGTCCAGGGCGAACAGTTCGACCCTTCGCGCAGCCGCGAGCATTTTCGTTTGGCCATGACCGACCACGCCTCGATGATCATCCTGCCGGCGCTCATGGACCAGATCCGGGCTATCGCACCGAACGTTCGGGTTGAGGCCGCTGTGTGGAACAACCAGCGCTACGAGGAGGTCGCCGCCGGCCGACTAGACGCGGCTCTCAGTGCCGAGGCGGCACCCCGTTTCCTGGAGACGGAAGTACTGGGCAACTTCGACTTTGTCTGTCTGGTAGGTTCGGCCCAGCGGATTCGTCGCCGCCGGCTCACGCTCAAGCAGTATCTGCGACTGCCTCATGTGCTCATTGATACATGGGATGGGCAACAGACCTTAGTGGATCGCCCACTAGCGCAGTTGGGCGTAAAGCGGCCCGTTGTCCTCAGTATGCCTTTCTTCGTCCCGGCGGTTTTTGCAATTGCTCACACCGATTTGATCCTGACCGTACCCCGAAAATTGGCAGCGATCACGGCTGCAGTCGCCGGGGTACGAATGATTGAAGCGCCTCGCGAGATTTCGGCCTTCCCGTATTTCATGACATGGCATTCGCGAGTCGCGAACGAAGCAGCGCATGTCTGGTTCCGTCAACTCCTGCGCGCCGCTGCACACCGCAGGCTACACGCCTGAAAATCAACTCCATACGTCCGCTTTGAGGCCGGGCACGCTCGAGAATTCACGATTATGCTGCATGGCATCAAGCTCAGCTAGGCCAGCGTTACGGGCTTCTGACCTCCGGCCGGCGCGCTCCGGTCGTCTTGTCACAACTCTGCGCGAGCGGACGCAGTTCTCGGAAATCAGTGGCGATGCATGTTTAAGATCATGCAACAGAAAAGTACGCGTGCGTCGCTCGTATGCCAAAAACTGAACACATCCTGCTCGAGTCGGACTTGCGCCAGGTGCCGGCCCTTCGGGACGCCCGCACGGTCCACGCGCGAATCGAGTTCCGCAGCCGTCTGCGCCGACATCTCATGCAGCTTGAGATCATCGACTACTACTATCTTTCCGTGCGCTCCCGCTCACGCAATAAGCTGCGCGAGTACGTCCTCGACCTGCGGTTTGTCGATCCGCCTCGCGGTTTGAGGCACGTCTCCTGGCGATGGATCAGCTTCTCGCTGGTATTCATAGCCGTAGCGCTGGGGATCGCTTCGCGGATCGACCCCTCAGCAACGGCGTCGTGGCAGCGCCACTGGCTTTCGGTTTGTACCTGTGCGATCGGGGTGTGGGCATTCGCGACGTTCGTTGCCGTATACAGGACCACTGAGAAAGTGAGTCTGGTAAGTACCCACGGGGCGGCGAGAATGTTGGAATGCACCGGCGGCCTTGGGACGTTGCGTGCCTTTCGCAGTTTCATGACAAAGCTCGCGGCGCACATTCGACTTGCTGCGGGAGCGCGCCGCGCCACGAAGACCGAGCACCTCCGCGACGAAATGCGCGAGCATCTCCGCCTCAAGGAAATCGGGGTGCTATCGGCAGGGGAGTACGAGAAGGCAAAGGTGCGCATCCTCGACCAACACTCTTCCGGCGAACAACCTGCTGTCGCTCGCAGGTCCCCGAGGATGGCCATAGACGCGTAGCGTGCTTGCCAGGATCAGACGGGCAACGCGTTCCGGATGCTGTATTGCAAAACGGATGCATGCAACGGCTTCCAATGGCAATCGGGACACAGCGCGGATCATTTGGTCTTGCTTTCCATGCCGGATAGTCGCAATTTGCGCTCAGCGCATTCGATGTTCCGGGGAGAACAATGATGAGAATCCACCGCCGACCGATCGTGAGCCTTTGCGTTGCCGCAATCATCAGTGTCGCGTCGCATGCCGACGAGACTTGCAATTCGCCCTACATGTCCGGACTGATCAAAGGTCAGGAGGATTTCGTGCACGTGTGGACGCTGGGTGTTCCGGGCTTGGGCGATGGATGGGATAAGCTCGTAACGATCGATGCGAATCCCTCATCCAAGACTTACGGGAAAGTGATTCACAAGATTTCCGTCGGTAGCCGGGGTGAAGCGCACCACATGGGATTCACCGACGATCGTAAATATCTCTGGGCCGGCGGCCTCGACGACAGCAAGATCTATGTGTTCGATGTGGGCAGCAACCCTTCGCACCCGAAGCTCACCAAGACGATCGATGATCTGCCGGCGAAGACCGGCTACGCGGGACCGCATACTTTTTACGCACTGCCTGGACGCATGTTGATCGGCGATTTATCGAACGCGGCTGACAAGGGCGGCGTGACCGGGATGGCGGTGTACAACAACAAGGGCGACTTCATCGCCAAGTACGATATGCCCACGACCACGATCAAACAGGTCAAAGGCGATGGCTATGGGTACGACATTGCGGTGAATCCAGCGAAAAATGCCCTGTTGACCTCGAGTTTCAGCGGGTGGAACAACTACATGCGCGATCTCGGCGAGCTCATGAAGGATCCCGAAGCCATGAAGCATTTTGGCAATACCATGGTGATGTGGAATCTAAAGACCATGGAGCCGGAGCAAGTCCTCGCCGTGCCGGGAGCCCCGTTGGAGATTCGCTGGGCTTTGTCTGAGGGCCAGAATTGGGCGATCACGGCGACGGCACTGACCTCGCAACTGTGGCTGGTCAGCCGCGGCCCGCAAGGACTTTGGCAGGCGAAGGACGTCGCCCAGATCGGCGATCCGGCCAAGATCCCCCTGCCTGTTGACATATCGATCACGGCGGATGCGAAGGGCCTGTGGGTAAATACCTTCATGGACGGCACCACGCACTATTTCGATCTCACCGACCCTCAGCATCCGAGGGAAACTTACAGCAAGCACACTGGCAGCCAAGTAAACATGGTGTCGCAGAGCTGGGACGGCCGCCGCGTCTACGTTACGTCGAGTTTATTGTCGAAGTGGGACAAAAAAGGCAAGGACAATGAGCAGTTCCTGCGCGCATTCCATTGGGACGGCCATGAACTTAAGTTGGCGTTCGAGATCGACTTCACCAAGCAACAGCTCGGCCGTCCTCATCACATGAAGTTCACCGCCAACCCTCCCCGCGTGGCATCGCTGGCGGGCGCATCCGTGCGCTGATGCGTCGTGCCGGCGCGCTGGCCGGAGTGATAGCCGGAGTGTTGTCTCTCTCCGGCATAGCTGGTGTGGCGGGCGCCGCCATAGACCCCGGCAAGGCGGCCGCGCCGCGCATGGAATTCGTGCCGCCGCCGCCGGGTAGCTACAAACTTCAAAAGATCCAGCGTGTTACAGATGCCCTATTGCTCGATAGTTCAGCTCATTCAGTCAGGCTTTCGGCACTCACGCACAGCAAGATCACTCTGCTGACTTTTTTCTATACCTACTGCGTCGATCCTTTGGGATGCCCGTTTGCACACACGACGCTCGCCTATTTGCGCGATCGCGTGAGAAGCGACCGCGCGCTCGCAGAGCGGGTGCGTTTCGTCAGCGTCAGCTTGGATCCCACCCATGACACGCCTGAGGTGATAGCGAGCTATAGCAAGGAATTTACGATCGATCCACAATTTGACTGGCGCTTCCTGACGGCGCGCCGCGTGCCGGACCTTTTACCCATTCTCGATGACTTCGGGCAGGACGTCAGTGTGGAAGTGGATGAGAACGGCCATCCGATGCGCACATTGCACCACATGCTGAAGATGTTTCTGATCGACGCCCGCGGCAACGTACGGGAAATTTACACGCTAGCCTTTTTACAGCCACAAGTCATGTTCAACGACATCAAGACGCTTGCTCTGGAAACGGGCTGATCGCGGTGAGGTACCCGCAGATGCTATGTTGGTCACCGGGTGAGCACCGCCAATCCTTGGCGGCGAGTGCGGAGTCAATCGAGGTCGACTGCCAAGCGCTTGAGGTCCGCGAGCGAGCAGAAGCTCAAGGCACCTTCGTGTGTAGCGCGCAACACCACGCGCGGCGCGCGCCCCGCTTGCAGCGCTTCCTGCCACCGAGGTGCGCACAGACACCAGCGATCACCGGGTTTAAGTCCCGGAAAGCCGAATTCCGGGACCGGCGTCGAGAGATCATTGCCGCAGGACTTCGAAAACGCGAGAAATCCCGCGGTCATGACGACGCACACGGTGTGGCTGCCGATGTCCTCGCGGCTGGTGTCGCAACAGCCGTCGCGAAAAAACCCAGTCATCGGGCTCACGGAGCAGACTTCGAGCCGATCGCCCAGCACGTTCTTGGGCTCGTTGCGCCGGCCGCCGCCGCCCTTGCCAGCGTCCTCTCTCAACATTGGGTTTCTCTGCATCGTCGATCCCTCCCCCGCTTCGAGAATGTCCATTCCGTTTGATGCGACCTGACCGCCCACTCTAGTCCGATCCACAATGGACTTCAGCCGAGCGTGGTTTTCAAGCCCTGCCTAGAAGGCGGCGCACGAGCAAACCCATGCCGCCGGCCGAGGGAGGCCCGTAGGCCATGTTTCCCGGCACGCTCAATATCACTTCAGTGCCGACGGAACTCGTTGTCCACCACTCCAGATGGGCGCGAATCTGATGCCCGCGTGCGCGCATGCTTGCAAGGCCCATGTGCGTTTGGGAGGCGCCGCCCGCCAGGATCTCCTTGCTGATGCCCTTCCCATTGTCTCGGATACGCACATTGAACTCCGCCGCCAGGTAGGCTACTTCGAGAATCACCTCGGTTGCCTCGGCATGTTTGAACGCATTGTTGAGGCCCTCACCGATGAGATAGTAGATTTCTTCCGCCACCCCGGGATTGAGATCGCGCGGTTCACCTTCAACATGCGTGCGAAATGGAGTGCCTCGTTCCGAGGACAGGACATTTCCGAATGCAGTCAAACTGTTCACGAGGTCCCTGCGATCCTGGCTGATGCGAAGGCCCGCTATCTGGTCACGCCCCTCGGCCAATACACGGTCCGCCCGATCGAGCTCCTTGAGCATCAGGCTCCGCGTTTCATCGGCAGGTGGCAGGCGATCCAATAAAGACTGAAACCGATAGAGAAGCCCTTGCATACTCTGCAGGA
>Ga0210384_10005790_pt1 | contig 13310 bp, 11 predicted proteins | sample IncBWH2MmetaG_FD_160574 | JGI IMG/M metagenome (GOLD analysis project Ga0210384, IMG submission 160574) | Forest soil microbial communities from Barre Woods Harvard Forest LTER site, Petersham, Massachusetts, United States - Inc-BW-H-2-M | ecosystem: Environmental > Terrestrial > Soil >...
TCCTAGTGTCGCATGGGAACTGGTCACGGCACTACCTGAAATATTTTATCGCGCTGGGCGCGGGATTCATGCTCGCGACGGCGCTGGTGGAAATGATTCCGGAGTCAGTGAAACTCCACGGCGACTCGGGCTCGCATTTTTTCAATGATTCCAATTCGGTTTTCATCTTCGTGCTTGCGGGATATTTCGTGGTGCATTTCTTCGAGCATACCGTCGCGCCGCATTTTCATTTCGGCGAAGAAACGCATCATGAAGAGATGTCGCACGCGCATGCCGGTTATGCCGCGCTGCTGGGACTGGTGATCCATACGTTTTTCGACGGCGTGGCGATAGCGTCAGGCCTGCTCGTCTCCACCTGGCTTGGTGCGGTGATTTTCCTGGCGATTTTCCTGCACAAGATACCGGAAGGATTTACAGTCGCGTCACTGATGCTGGCGAGCGGGCAGAGCCGGGGCGTGGCGTTCATTTCGTCGGCGATTCTCGGTGGCGCGACGCTGGCTGGAATGGGATTGATGTTCATGCTGCGGACTACCGTGGCGGACGCGCTGCCATTTTCCGCGGGCGTCACGCTGTATGTCGCCGCGTCGGACCTGATCCCCGAGGTGAACCGCGAGCCTGGTGTCGGGATGGCAGTGCTGGTTTTCGCTGGAGTCGCGATACTGCTGGCGCTGAAGGCGCTTTTTCAGATTTAAATCTTCTTCACTTCAAACGGCGGGTAATTCACGATTTATGCGAACGCTTAGATCAACAGCCGATCTGCAGTACATCGTTCAGCGCACTTTCGCGCTGACTCCATCCGACAAGCGGGTGTGGGGACGGATGACGGTGGACCAAATGGTTTGCCACGTTTGCGATTCATACCGGGTTGCGTTGGGCGAAAAATCAGTGAGCGTGGCTTCAGTCCGTGTGCCGAGGCCAGTGTATAAATGGCTCGCGTTGCGGCTCCCTATGAAATGGCCGAAAGGCGTGCCAACTCGTCCTGAGGTGGAGCAGGGGGTCGGAGGAACGGCTCCTGCGGAATTTGCCGCTGATCGCGCCGAGTTGCTTTCTGTGTTGGCGCGATTTTGCGAATCCGAAAAAAGTTTGTCGCTGCCGCATCCGATATTCGGAGAGATGACATGTGAGGACTGGCTCCGCTGGGGCTATCTACACGCCGATCATCATCTCCGGCAATTCGGCCGCTAAATTCGAAACGCGAGTTTTCTTCCCGCCGCTTCGTATACCTATTGCCCTACGCCAAACGCGAGATCCATGGCGAAATCGCATCTATGGCTCGGGCTCCAGCAACTCGACGTGCGGAACATGCGTCGCGGCATCTCGAACGCCAGAAAAAGCGAACCGCAACAGAGTTATCGAGCTCACGGCGAAGCAGAAAGCGCACACGCGTGGCCACCCGCCGACGCGCCAGGCCCACGCGCCCATCAGAGAACCGGCCGAACCTCCCGCAAAATAGCAGACCATGTAGAACATATTCAGGCGGCTCCGGGCGTTGCTATCGAGATTGTAGATTCGCGTTAAATTTGCCACGTGCCCGGCCTGTACTCCGAAATCCAGCGCCAGGACGCCGACGATTAAGCCGACAAGGGTTTTTCCGGTGAGTCCCAGCAGGATATAGGATAGGAGAACGAGCCCGAGTGCGAGACCGATGGTGAAGCGCGGACCGTGCTTGTCCGTGAGGCGCCCCATAAACGGAGCACCAGCGGCACCCGCTGCACCCACCAAGCCAAAGAGTCCGGCAGTCTGGCTTCCGTAATGGTATGGAGGCGCTTCGAGCAAAAAGATCAGCGTCGTCCAGAACGCGCTGAAGCAGCAGAAGATGGAAGCGCCGATGAACGCAGACTCGCGAAGCGCGGCGTGCCGGCTAACCAAGCCCACCGTTGACCGCATGAGCGAAAGGTAGGAAAGATCAACGGTAGGCTTACTGCGCGGCAGGAAGAATTGCACCAGGATGGCGACCAGCAGCATCATGCCCGCGGCGATTGCGTAAACGGAACGCCACCCGAGATAGGCGCCCACAAATCCGCTGAAGGTGCGGGCCAGCAAAATTCCAAGAAGGATTCCGCTGAATACTGTTCCAACCACGCGGCCCCGTTCGCGCGGAGGAGCGAGATGCGCGGCAAATGGGATGAAAATGTGCACTGTCGAGCCCATCGCGCCGACGAGAAAGCACGACGCGGCGAGCCAAAACGCATTGCGGGATGCGGCAATCAGAACGAGCGCGCCAGCTGCGGCAAACAGCATTATGGTAATCAATCCGCGCTTTTCCCGGGTGTCGCCGAGTGGGACAAAGAGCAGCATCCCAAAAGAGGTTCCCAACTGCCCTATCATGGCAACGCCGCCAGCTTTTGTAACGGTCAAACCAAAGGTACGGGCAATATCCGCGAGTAAAGGATGGATGTAATAGATATTGGCGACGATGATGCCCGTGGCCGCCGCCATGAACCGGACAGTGGACGCAGGAACGGAATCAGTTGGCTGGCCGGTTTCCTTCATTCGAATGATGTAAATCGGATTAATTTGATCATTGGGATATGGGCTGCCAACAACAAAAACGGAGCATTTTGGCGTCGAAGTAAGCCCATTAGATACAGTGTATTACGGGGACGTATATTCGGGAAGGCAAATCAGGGGTTGCGACGTGCGAAACGGCTGAGCCGTGCAACTTTAAGGTACAGCGCGTGTTAGATAGACTGTGGAGGCTATGATCAGGTCCGACGTCCAACTGATGCTGGACGTGAAGGCGGGGGACGAAGCGTCCTTCGACTTTCTGCTGCAGAAGTATCGAATGCCGCTGGTCAATTTCCTCTACCGCATGGTGCGCGATACGGCCACTGCGGAAGACCTGGCGCAGGAAGTGTTCCTGCGAGTGTATCGGGCGCGAAAACAATATACTCCGAGCGCGAAATTCACTACGTGGCTCTTCAGGATCGCGACGAATCTGGCGCTGAATTCGGTTCGCGACAACCGCTATCGCAAGCTGGAAACCTCGCTCGACGCTCCGGTGGAAGAAGATACGATCCCGATGGAGCTGCGATCGCCAGATATGCGCATAGACGAGCATTTAATGGAGCGGGCGCGAGCTGAAATAATCCGGCGAGCAATCTTTTCGCTGCCGGATAAGCAACGCGCCGCCGTTTTGCTGCATAAATATGAAGAGATGGATTACGGAGAGATTGCCAAAATAATGGAATGTTCAGAAAGCGCGCTGAAGTCCCTGCTGTTTCGCGCATATGAGACACTAAGAGTGCAACTGGCTCCGTTAGTCGCGCAGCCGGTAGCGCATCGCGGCGGAGAAGGAAGGGCATCATGATGAAGTGCGAGAATATTTCGAAGGAATTGGTTGCGTACCTCGACCGGCGGGCGAATTCGGCCGAACGGTTGATGGTCGAGGAGCACCTTGCCGAGTGCGCGCTTTGCCACGCGCGCGCAGAAGAATTTCGCAAGCTGTGGAGCGCAATGGACGAAATGCCCACGATCGAACCCTCGCTGGGATTCGACGCCCGTGTGCGGCAGCGCGTTGCCGCGGAGCCGAGCCGGGGCTGGACTGGCTGGCTGGTTCCGCAACCGCGGCTGGCGTTTTCGATGGCGTTTCTTTTGCTGCTGAGCATTTGGATCGCGCGGTTACCGGTTGAACCCGTAGCGGTGAATACGGCGACAACGGCGCAGCAGGAAGATTTCAACGCTATCAAGGATCTCGGAGTGCTTGAGAATTACGATGTGGTGACCAAGATGGACGCGCTTTCCGAACTTGCTCCGGCAGCGAGCGAACAGCAAGCACCTTCGCAAAAAGAGCAGCCCAAAGATTCTGGCAATGGAGGCATGTAAGTGAAGATTCGCGCGATCACGATCGCGTCCGCGCTTCTGCTTTTGGCGGGAGCGTCGGCGGATTCTGCGCGCGGGCAGGTTGGCCCGCTTCGAAGAGCCAGGCAGGCGCGGATCGCGGCAGCGCAGCAGGAAAAGCAGGAAGCATTGCGGAAAAATGCCAACGCACCCGATGCGGGCGCTGGCACTGCAAATAATGCCGCCGCGAAAGGCAAAGCGAACTTGCGCGGCATGGCCGGACTTCCGCCGAAGTGGGTGGAAAATATGCGCACCATGTCGCCGGAAGAGCAAGACCGGTTCATGCAGAACAACGAAACATTCAGGAATCTTCCTCCGGAGCGCCAGCAGCAAATCCGGCAAAACCTGCAGAAATGGAACAATCTGACACCCGAACAGCAAACAGCGCTACGCCAGCGCGAGGCTGTTCTCGAACAGATGACGCCTGAGCAGCGCCAGTATTTCAATCAGACCGTGCTGCCGAAGTGGCAAGCGATGCCGCAGGAGCGCAGGCAGGCTATCAATCGTCATCTGGCCCTGCTGGGCAGGATGGGACCCGAGACGCAGCAGTCTGCGCTGAACGATCCGAGGTTTCTGCAAGGTTTGAGCCCGGACGAGCAATCCATGCTGCGCGATCTAAATTCTCTGCGTAATCCTGCGACGCCCTGACGTTGGCGGCCGCCCTCGCCTACAAGAGTTAAACTCACAGCGGCAATTTCCGTCCTGATCGTCACACCCTCCCGTGTTCCCAGTCACCGCTATGACCGCCGGCATGGGATAGCTTCATGCAGAGTTTAAGATGGATATGAGCCCGACGTTCGGATCTGGCCTTCTGAAGCGAAAATAACGGTCCAATCTGTGCAAAGATGGGTTTTGCGAAACGGGTACCCTGAGGCGCTCGGGAAGCATCCTAATAATTGATCGAACGGTAAAGGCGGACCATTGAAGCGATATCTAGCGCTCTTTTTCCTGTGTGCGATGCCCGCATTTGGCCAGAGCAACTACGGGGAATTGCATCTTTTGGTCACCGATCCAAGCGGATTGAGCGTACCGACCGCCGTCAAGATCGTCAGCGAAGGAAATCAGTACGACCACACGCTGGCCACGGACGAACATGGCAGCCTGATCGTTAAGCATATTCCCTTCGGCGTCTATCGAGTGGAAATTCACGCCGTTGGATTTGCCGGCGTTTCAGAACCTGTGGATATTGGCAGTTCCATTCCCATCGCGAAAACGATTCAACTCTCGCTCTCATCTGTTTCGCAATCGGTGACGGTAAGCGCCACCAGCACGCTGATTGACCCCGATCAGGCAGGTGCGGTGAGCCAGATTGGCACGATGGCAATCCAGAACGGCCCGTCGTCATTGCCCGGGCGTTCGATGCAGGACCTGGTTAACTCGCAACCGGGATGGCTCTACGAAGGGAATGCCGTGCTGCACCCGCGAGGCTCCGAGTACCAGACGCAATTCGTTGTGGATGGAATCCCTCTGCAGGATAATCGCTCGCCCAGCTTTGGCCCGGAGCTTGAGGCGAATGATGTGCAGTCCATGAGCATATACACGGCGGGTTTCCCGGCGGAATACGGCAGAAAGATGGGCGGAGTGATTGAAGTCAACACAGTGCCTGATACAAAGGCCGGTTTTCACGGGCAAGCGGTGTTATCGGGCGGGAGTTTTGACACTGCCGGAGGCTTTTTCCAAGGGCAATACGGCTGGGGCAAGAATGCGTTCAGCGCCAGCGCCAGCGGCAACATGACGGGGCACTACCTGAATCCCGTAGTTCCCCAGAATTACAACAACACGGGCACCACTGGAGAATTCTCGGCCGAGTACGCACGGCAATTCACGCCCAACGACACTCTGAGCTTTTCAATTTGCCATGAAATCTCGCGCTTCGACATTCCCAACGAACAGATCCAGCAGGCGGCGGGGCAGCGGCAGACTGCCGATAACTTCGAAACGATCGGAATAGTCTCCTACCAGCATATTTTTTCGCCCCACGCAGTCGCCGATTTGCGCGGAATGGTGCGCGACAACGCGAACGATTTCTACTCGAATCCCAATTCGATTCCGATTATCGTCTCGCAGCATAATTCTTTCCGCGAAGGGTATTTCAAGGGAGCGGTGACAATCAATCGCGGCCGCCACGAATGGAAGGCCGGGGTCGAATCCGACAATACTTTTCTCCGCGAGAATTTTGGTTATTCGATTACCGATCCGACCCGGTTTGATGAAGGAACGCCAAGCCAGTTCAATTTTGCGGGGCGTCGCCCTGATATCGAACAATCCGGCTTCGTGCAGGACTTGATGCGGGCGGGCAACTGGACGATCAACGCGGGAATTCGCTGGGATCACTACCAACTTCTGCTGAACCGGCACGCAGTGGATCCGCGGCTTTCGGTTTCGCGTTTCTTCGAGCCGGCGGGTCTGGTGGTTCATTTTTCCTACGACCGTGTGTTTCAGACTCCGTCCTCTGAAAATATTCTGCTCTCGAATTCGCCGAAAATTGTGACGCTCGACCCGGCAACTTTTCTGCAGATCCCCGTGGAGCCTTCGGAAGGGAACTACTACGAGGCGGGGCTGACCAAGCAATTCTTCAGCAAGTTCAAAGTAGACGCCAATTATTTCCGGCGCATGGTAGGCCATACCGCCGACGACGATCAGATTGCGAATACGACCATCAGCTTTCCCATAGCTTTCAGCAAGTCGGTTATCTACGGCGCGGAGGGCAAGATTGACATGCCGCGGTGGGGCAGGTTCTCCGGTTTTCTGAGTTATTCGTACCAGGTCGGAAATATATGGTTTCCAGTTACCGGGGGGCTATTCCTGGGCGACAATGCGAACGTGGCGGAAGCTCAGCTTAGCGGCCACTTTCCGGTTACGCAGGATCAGCGGAACACTGTTCGCGGCCACGCGCGGTACCAAGTGGCTCCGCGGCTGTGGATCGCGGGCGGAGTTCAATACGATTCCGGCCTACCTTTCGAATTTGATGGCGACGCGAATACCGTGCTGGCGCAATATGGCCAACAGGTTCTGAACCGCATCAATTTTGACCGGGGCCGGATTTATCCCGCATTTTTGGTGGATGCGTCCCTGGGTGCCGACATCTACAAATCCGACCGACTGAAAATGCAATTGCAGCTGGATGGCGAAAATCTTACCAATATGCTCGACGTGATTGACTTTGGCGGTCTCTTCTCCGGCAATGCGATCGGCCCGCCGCGCAGCTACTCCATGCGCTTGACGACGACTTTCTAACATCGGAAGCCGGCGGGAGAAGGGCGACCGGACTGATCGCATCTCGCCAGGGTTACGATCAAATAATTATGGGTAAATCCTGTTTCGTGATAAACACATCCATCCAAAGGTATGAAAAGTACGCAATCGAGGACCGGGAGATAAGGGAATGAGCACGAGTAAACCAGTCACCATAGTCGGCTTGATGGCAATTTCTGTGCTCGTCGCCGCAGCCGGGTTGCTTTACGTGCGCTACGTAAGGCCACCGATGAATGTGGCGTACGTGAGCGAAGAAGAAGGCGGAATCAAACTAATTAACCTGAGCACACTCCAGGTGGTGAGAGGCGTCCAGCCCCCGGACTTCGCGCCTCGTGGGATCGGCATCACATTTGACGGCAAATATCTGATTACTGCGGATAAGGACACCGCCGACATCGCGATTTTCAGCACTCCTCGCCTGAATATCGTGAAGCGGATAAAAATCGGGGACAATCCGGAGTTCATCAAGCTGGGTCCGAACGGCGAAAGGCTGTTTGCGACGTTCGAACCGGGTTCGGCAGGCGGACCTCCGCCGGCCGCTGGCGCCCCGGGAGCAGCGGATGATGCCGATGACGCGAACGAGCCGCCTGCACAGATTGCCACGTTCAGCGTCCCGGATTGGACGCCAGGCACTGTGTCAACGGCAGGGAAGGAAACGGAAGGGCTGGAATTCTCGCTGGACGGGAAGTATATGATCGTCGCGAATGAGGCCCAAAATACGATCGGTCTGTTTGACGCTGCTACGGGCGCGCATGTGCGAGACATTGACATGAAGCCGTATGGCATACGCCCGCGCGGCGTGAAAGCGTCTCCGCTGGGCAATGGATATGCGATAACGATGGAAGGATCCGGTACGCTGCTGACGCTGGATCAGAATTTCAATGCCATAAAGTGGGTGCCTACCGAGGCAAAGCCCTACGGAGTGGCGTTTGACCGGTCTGGCAAACGCATTTTTGTAGCCGCAGCAATGGCCAGGAAACTTCAAGTTTTTGCCGCGGACACACTGCAGCTACTTGGGGAAGCGCCGATCGGCCAGCGCTGCTGGCACTTTACGTTCACTCCGGACGATTCGAAGGTGTTGCTGGCCTGCGGCCGGTCCAACAGTATTTACGTGATTGACGCAAGCACCTACCAGTCGGTGAGCACCATCGGCGGGTTCAAACTGCCGTGGGGCATCGTGACTTATCCGCGGTCCTACGGAACCCTCGGATTACCATAATCTGCTAGTCGGCAGCGTTCGCGCCGTTCATCGGCGCACATTAACGTTTCAAATAGGAACGATTCGCGATCATCTGTTGACGCTTAGGGAACAAATCAGCACGCCGCGAAGTACAAAACATCAACTACGCAACTAGCAGTTGCCTGCATCGCGCAATCCTCACACCACTAATTGTGGTTCTTCGGCGAGATTTTTTCGCCGAAGAAGCGACGTTTAACTTTTCCACAGATATTTTTTCTTTTTTTTCACAATTTGCTTGACATGACAACAAAGACATCTACAATCGGTTCACCAAGTGGGAAAAAGTGGCGCAAAGTGGTAGGAAATGTAGGGCAGTGGCACTCGAATTATACGCGGTAAGCAGGGGCGAACGGCGAGTGATTTCGATGGCGAACACTCCGGGCGAGGGGATTCAGGGCTTTTATGCTGCGGGGCAACTATCCGGCGACGGTGGACGAGAAGGGCAGGGTGAAAATCCCGGCCGACTTCCTGGAGGAGTTGCGCAAGAGCGGCAAGAGGTTCTACGTCACCAGTTCGACCGGCGATCGCGCCAGAATATATCCCATGAAAGTGTGGGAAGAGATCGAAAAGAAGCTCGCAAAACTTTCCTCGCACAACCAAGCCAAGCAAAAGTTTCTGACTCGCACCAACTATTACGGTCAAGTGGTCGAGGTGGATGGGCAGGGGCGCATTCTAATCCCACCAGTATTGCGGGAATCGGCGCAGATGAAGGGCGAAGTGGATATTCAGGGCCAGCTTACATATCTGGAAGTCTGGAATCACGCGCAGTTCCTGGAACAAATGAACCGTAATCCGATGACGGCGGAAGACGAACAGGCTTTGGACGGACTGGGCATCTAGTGCCGGTTCCAACTCGTGAAGTCCATGGGCGGGGGAAACGCTCAGCAGTAGGGATTTCCAGAGGCGGCTGGCATTTGATAGCTGCAGAGAGTTGGAACGGCACTAGGTTTTGAGCATTCAACATACTCCGGTTTTGCTGGAAGAAGTGATTGAGTGGCTTCGTATCCAGCCGGAAGCGACGTATGTGGATGCGACGACCGGCACTGGCGGTCACGCGATTGAAATTGCGCGACGACTGACGACCGGGCGTCTGGTGGGGTTGGACAGGGACCCGCAGGCACTTGAAATCGCGCGGGAGCGATTGAAGCCATATCAGGAAAAGGTGGTTCTGGTGCACGAAGAGTTTTCAAAGATCGGCGACGTGGCAGCGGAAATGAAGTTGCCGCCCTTGGGTGGGGTGATCGCCGATCTGGGGATCTCAAGCCTCGAGCTGGACAGCCCTGAACGCGGATTTTCGTTCCGCTGGGCTGGTCCTCTCGACATGCGCATGAATCCCGACACGCCGTTAACGGCGGATGAAATTGTGAACTACTGGCCGGAAAATCAGCTGGCCGACCTCCTCTACCGGAACGCGGAGGAGAGGAACTCACGAAGAATCGCCAGGTCCATCGTTCGAGCGCGGCCTATTCGCGACACCGAACACCTGGCAACGACTGTGGCAGGGGGCCGCAAAGTAGGGGGAAGGCAGAAACTGCATCCCGCGACAAAAACGTTTCTGGCGCTGCGGACTGCGGTGAATCGAGAAGAGGAGGAACTCGGGCAGTTTCTTTCACGGACCCCTGCCACTTTATCTCCTGGAGGACGTTGGATCGTTCTCAGTTATCACTCAATCGAAGATCGTCTGGTAAAACACGCATTTCAGGATCTGGCCCGGCAGGGAAGCATCCGGGTGCTCACCAAGAAGGTAATTCAGCCTGGTCCCGAGGAAATCAGAAACAATCCTCGCTCGCGCAGCGCGAAGATGCGCGTTGCGGAAAAATTGGCGGAGCCGGAAAGCTCTGCATCTGAGAGTCAGCAATGAACAAATATCGCAGCACCGAGTATCACACAGTAAAACAGATTGATAATTCGCGGCTCGCCCGCCCGGCTAATCCGGCACGAGTGCAGGATTTCTGGCGGCGCCTGGCGGTTGGCGCGGCCTTGGCGGGCTGCACGCTTTTCTATGCCTGGCAACATTTCGAGTCTATTCAGCTGCGATACAAGCTCGAAGCGCTGGATACGCAGCGCTCGCACGCGTCGCAGCTGAACCAGCAGTTGCAGCTGGAAGTAGCCACGCTGCGGTCACCGATGCGTGTGGATTCTATTGCGCGAACTCAACTTGGCTTGACGGTTCCGGTGCCTGCTCAGATGGCTCCGACTGAAGGCGCGAGCGATGCGGTTGTGGCTGAGGCGCGGCCAGTGGCGTTGGAATCGCGTCCTTGAATTCTTAGCATTCCATCGGCCTAAGATTGAGATGGCCGAACCGGTTCGCTGAAAAAATTTTCAGACTTAAAATAGGGTAGGCCGGAATCCATGGGGCAGCGCAACCCGCGTCTCCGCTGGCTGGTAGTCTGGGTCATTGCGGTAGTTTGGATGGTAGCGGTGCTGGCCCGCCTGGGTTATCTGCAGCTATTCCGCTATAGCGATTACCTCTCAAAAGCTCAGCACCAGCAGCAGCGCATATTCGAAACCAGTCCCGAACGCGGCACGATCTACGACCGCAAAGGCCGCGAGCTTGCCGTGAGCCTACCCATGGACTCGATCTTTGCCGATCCGGCCGAAATCAGCGACCCGGAACTAGTCGCACGATTGCTTTCGGGTGTTCTGGGCGTTTCCGCAGACGACGTGGAAACGAAGATTCGCGAAGCAAAAACTCCGGTACGCCTGGCAAAGAAGCTTTCTCCTGAAATTGTGAAGCGAATTGGCGACATGAATCTGCGCGGCGTCTTCTTTCAGAAAGAAAACCATCGCGTTTATCCGCAGCGCGAGCTGGCTGCGTCCGTGCTTGGGTACGTGGATATTGATGAGAAGGGTCTCGGCGGAATTGAATACTCACTCGATAAGCAGATCCGGGGAAAGCCGGGCAAGGTGATGGTCATGGCCGATGGCCGGCGCCAGCTTTACGACCGCAGGGAAGCGGCTGCCGACCCGGGCGCGAGCGTCACGCTTACGATTGACGAAACCATTCAGTACATCGCAGAAAAAGAACTGGCGACCGCCATCGAAACTACGCACGCAAAGGCGGGAACGGTGGTCGTGCAGGATCCCGCATCGGGAGAATTGCTGGCCGTGGCCAATTGGCCGGTGTTCGATCCGAATGATCCCGGCAAGTTTTCCGCAGATTCGCGCTCGGATCGCGCCGTGAGCGCGGCTTACGAGCCGGGCTCGACTTTCAAAGTGCTTACCCTGACAGGCGCGGTGGAAAACGGTGTGGCGACGCCCGACGAACTAGTGGACTGCCAGATGGGCCAGATATTGGTGGCAGGGCGCGTGATTCACGACTGGAAAAAATTTGGAGTTCTTAGCGTGCGGGACATTCTGGCGCATTCAAGCGACGTCGGCGCTATCAAAGTGGCGCTGAAGCTTGGCGCGCCCAAGTTCAATGACGCGATTCGTGCGTTCGGAATCGGACAGTCTACCGGAATTGAATTACCGGGCGAGAACCACGGGCTGCTGCGTCCGCTGGAAAATTGGACGGCCAGCTCGATTGGCTCGCTCGCCATGGGTCAGGAGGTGAGCGTTACGCCCATTCAGATTATCTCCGCGATTTCCGCGGTTGCGAATGGCGGCACGCTGAATCGTCCGCATGTTGTGCGCGAAATTGAGGGTGGCCAGCCATCGTCGTTGCGCGCCAGCTCCGGACCGCAGCAGGCAACCGACGCTCGAACCGCAGCGACGGTACGTGACATGATGGAAGGCGTGGTTTTAAGAGGTACCGGCCAGCCCGCAAAACTTAACGGCTACACCGCTGGCGGAAAATCCGGAACGGCCCAGAAGATTGATCCGGCTACAGGGCGGTATTCTGCGACTCAGTACAACTCTTCGTTCGTTGGTTTCTCGCCGGTGAATAATCCCGTCGTCACAATTCTCGTCGTGCTCGATTCGCCTGTGGGTCCGCATCACGGGGGCGAAGTAGGCGGTCCGGTCTTCAAGCGAGTCGCGGAGCAGACGCTGGCGTATCTGGGAGTTCCCCACGACGTGCCAACTCCGTCCGACGTGGAATCAGCGAAAAATTTGAAGAAGCCTGCGCCTCATTCAGTCGGATCGGATCCAGCTGCGGATTTGGCGAAGGTTCGTTTTCAACAAGCTATCGCGGGCAAAAAAGGCGCTGAAGGTCCTACCGTCGCATTCGGCGACCAGCATCTGCTGGTTGTACCCAGCCTCATGGGAGAATCCGTTAGAGGAGTCACAGAGGATTGCTCGCGGATTGGCCTTATTCCTTCGCTGATTGGCGATGGCGTTGCACTGGAACAGTTTCCAGAGGCCGGAACGCAGGTGGCGCGCGGGAGCCGCGTAACGGTGCGGTTTGGCAAGGTGGGCGAATTTGTACCCGCGTCGGCGAAAGGGAATCGAAATTGAGCCTCATTGTTGGGCGGAAGCCCCGCTTGCCCCTTGACGCGGGGAGCGAGAGACTGAAATCAGCGCACATGAAACTTCGAGACTTGATTGCGGGAGCGGAAGTTGGCGAGGTTACCGGACCAGCGGATCCGGAAATTCGTTCGATCGCCTACGATAGCCGGAAGGCCGAACCGGGCTCGATTTTTTTCGCCCTTCGAGGCGAGAAACTCGAAGGAGTCGAATTTGTAAGGGGCGCTCTCACGCGAGGCGCTATCGCGGTCGCGAGCGAGCGACCGCGCGTGGCCGGATTGCCTGATGAAATTACCTGGGTTGAACTTTTGCCGGGCTCACAACGGCGTGGACTGGCGCGCGCGGCGGCAAATTTTCACGGACGCCCGGCAGCGGCGTTGAAGCTGGTCGGCGTGACCGGGACTAACGGCAAAACCACCACTGCCTATCTGCTTGATTCGATTTTGCACGCGGCAGGACGCATCACCGGATTCGTGGGGACGACGGGATATCGGACGCCCGCCGGGAGCCGCTCGGCGCTGAATACCACGCCGGAATCGCTCGATTTGCAGCAGATGTTCGCCCAAGT
>Ga0210384_10005791_pt1 | contig 13309 bp, 9 predicted proteins | sample IncBWH2MmetaG_FD_160574 | JGI IMG/M metagenome (GOLD analysis project Ga0210384, IMG submission 160574) | Forest soil microbial communities from Barre Woods Harvard Forest LTER site, Petersham, Massachusetts, United States - Inc-BW-H-2-M | ecosystem: Environmental > Terrestrial > Soil >...
AACGTCCAGCGGAGTCTTGGAATTGTTCATGAGGTTGCGGATCACGGTGTAGTTCTTGCGAAAGGCGCGATTACCGGCGATGAGCCGGAGGATTTCATCGGTAAGGCTGGACATGGCCGCAAATGATTCCACTTCCTGCTCGGTGAGACGCGGTGACTGGAGCACCGCGCGTTGCACAACTTTGTTGGAATCGCGAATGAGCGTGCGTCGAGCTTCCGAGCCGCCTTTGATCGCAAATTGCACGCGTTCGGAAACGGACATTTTTGCGAGCCGCTGAAGCAAGGTCTGACGGCGCCCGGCGTCCGGCTCGGCCTCCATCAGCGCTTCCATGAGAGCTTTTTCGTCGACGGGCGTATCCGGGCCGAGCAGTTCCTGCAGCACGCGTTTATTGTCAGCGGTGGCCGATGAAGATTTTAGAAGAGCAGCGGCGAGCTCGGAAGAATCGCTGACGCGATCGAGCGAATCCATCAGCGCTTGAACGCTCATAGCAGAAAGCTGCGGCACGTGCGGGGTTATGAATCTCGACGGGCAATTTCTGTTTTGCACCATGGCTTCAGCCACGGCGGCTTTGCCGACCAGATGCTGGGAAGCATATCCAAAAATAGCGGGAAGAGCTTCGCTGCGCTTTAGGGCTTCGACGAAAGCTTCGACCGGTTGGGAGCGTAGGGCCTCCAAGGCTTGCTGCGCGACGACTTCGTCGGCGTCGGTGGAAAGAAGCACCAAAATTTCAGCCCGATCAGCAGGGGCAAGGTTTCCGGCGCTGGCACAGACCGCGAGTTTGCGTTCGCGAGAGGTAAGGTCGTGTAGAGGTTCAGGGACGAGCTGTTCCATCGTGTGAGGGCCTCAGGTCTTTATATCCAAGCACAATTGTATTCGGTCTGCGGGAAGAATTTCCGAGTGCCGCGCGAGAGGTAATAGGGCGGCCATTCAGCTCGAGGTGCACGGCGGCTCCGTCGGCGGCGATGATCTGGAATTGCTGCGCAGCGGTGAAATGGTGGATGTCGCCGGGCATGACGTCGGCATCCAGGAGCGTTTGATCATCAGCGAGGATGCGCACGTGCGAGCGAACGGAGGTGGAGACAGTGAGTTCGAGTTTGTCGGGTGCTTTAGAGGACGCTGCGGAATCGGAAGACCACTGTTGCGGCGTGGGATTCGCGGAGGAATGGGTGGCGCGGTAGCGTTGCCAGGCGTACGATCCGCCCCGGAAGAATCCGTAGGCCAACAATACCAACGCGAGCAAGGCTAGAGCCGGAATCCACCTGGGAGGCGAGGGGAGCTGATTCTGGTAGGGAGCAGGTGCGTCGGCTTTTTGAACGCCGCGGGCCAGATCATATTCGGACAGCAAATCCTCTTCGTCCAGGCCGAGATATTGGGCGATAGTGCGGACGAATCCGCGGGTGAAACTGCCTCCCGGCAGCTTGTCCCACTCCTCGTTTTCGATGGCCTCGAGGAATCGTGGGCCAATGCGAGTGCCGGCGGTCAGTTCCGCCAGGGTTACCTCGCGCATATCGCGTTCGCGTTTCAGGTGTTCGCCGAAATTACCCTTGGCCATTGGAGAGCTACCCGCCTATACGATATCAAAGGGGAGAGCAATCGTCTCGCCAAAGCGCGCCACTTTGAGCGGCCAGCAGGCAAAATCTGTGAATAACTTTGGTGGGCGGGACCAAGAGTGGCGGCGGCGAGGTGGCTGTGTTTATTCGGCTAGTGTGGCTGGGCCTCTATAGGGTCAGGCAGGTAGACAGCGTTGGTCATTAGCTCGCCGATGGTGAGGTTTTGTCCGTGTTTGAGGTAACGGTGCAGGACGTCTGGCTGTTGCCAGGGGAAGTCCCAGGCGTCTTCCACGGCGATTAAGGTGTAGGTGCCTGGAATTACTCCGCGTAAAACGAAGCTGCCATCTGAGTCGCTTTGATCTCTGCGAAACATATCGAGATGGGACTGGGGATCTTTGGGGATCAAAGCGACCATTACGCCGGAGGAGGGTTTGCCGGCGCGATTGACGAATCCTTCTACCGAGACGAGGCCGTCAGCCAAGAAGACTGTTGAGGAAAGTGCAGAGCTGGAGGTCACGTTGAGCTCCTGTCCCGGGGTTTCGCTTCCGGCCGAGGCGGTTCGGACGACGGAGTAGCGCTTGTCGGGAGAAGATACGAAAATGCGGTATTTACCCGCGGGGATGCCCTCGAATGCCGCTTCACCGCTAGAGTCGACGGCCTGGAAGGCAACGACGTACATTCTGGAATCCTGCAAGGCAATGTTGAGCTGCTTCGGTTGCGACTCGCGAGCTGGCATCTTTACTATGAGTTTGATGGATGAGCTCGGCACGCTTTGGGCGACGTCCAATGCCTGACCATCGTTAACGAGGTTCATTTCGGCGGATTGCTGGGATTGGCGAGAGCCCGGGTGCTGCATGCGGACTGAGTACTTTCCGGCGGGGATGCCGGTCAATTCGTAAACGCCAGTGCTTATCGGTTGCATACCTTCAGAGCTAACGTATTCGATTCCGTCGAATACCCGTTTTTCGAATACAGGCATGGAGATGCCTTGTCCCTGTTGCTGATCCTCTGGGGTGCGAAAAATTAGATGAAGTACAGGCACAGGGCTTACGTGCACATCAATTTGCAAGTGCTCGCCACCGTGAATGGTGATCGGAGTGGCGGCTTGGCTGTCGGTGGCGCCGTTATTGAAGGTCGTCGGATAGGCAACATCCAATGATGGGCTAACGTTCGGAGGAAGATTGTTTGCGCGCGGCGATGAGGAAAAAGGGTGGATGGCATACCAGGGTTGTGCCGAGACGGATACGAAGTAATTTCCCGGAGCTAAGGCAGCGAACTCGTAATAGCCCTGATCATCGGTGGAATCGCCAGCAACGGGGCCGGTGCGCTTCATCCCAAATTGATGGGTTTCCATGTAGAGGACGACGTTTGCTTTGCGGATGGGGTCGCCTGTTTCGTCGATGACTTTGCCGCTGAGTACAGCTAGCGGTGTCAGATGCAGGACCAAGTCTTCGGTGTTGAAGTCGGCGCCGGTGACGATGGCGGTCGAAAACTGGTCATGCTGCTCATAAGCGGCGGTAATGTATCCACGGCTGGCGCCTTGTAGCGAGAATTTGCCGCGATAAAGAGGGGCGAATGTGAAACGGCCGTTGTCAGTGGTGATTATGAAAGCTGTATTTCTGCGATCTGCCGTGTCGGTGAGTGTTACGCGGGCTTTGCCGAGCGGGGCGCCGGTGAGCGAGCTGACCACGGCGCCGGCGATTTTGAATTTGGCGTCATTATTTGCGCGCTGATCGATAGGCGGGTTTTGCGCGGCGAGCAAAGGGCACCAGAATAGTAGAGTAAGTACTAATTGGGGACTCTTGAACCAACGGGTTCGAAGCAGGATAGACATTTTTACTCGCTTGCAGTGATCAAAGACAAACGGACGCGTTCTTTTTGCTGTTGTGCCACATGGATGACCTGAATCTTCGATTCGTGTTGCTTCAGAAATTCATCGTCTAGCCATTCGAATTGCGGGCGTGTACGGTCCATGGCAAGCGCGCGGTATGTGCCCGGAGCAAGTTGTTGGAAGGTAAATGCTCCATCGGCGCCAGCCCAAACTATCTTGCACCTGTCGTCCACCCTGTCCATGGGCGCCAAACATACAAAACCAACCGGCTGCGTGGAGCGGTTGTTTGCGGTGGGCCGGTCAAGAGTCACGTTTGTGGGATCGATTGTGCCGTCGACTTCGGCACCGTCATCGCGCACGGTGATTTCCAATGGAGGTACCGATCCGCCGATGCCGACTACCAGCGGCTCGTGCAGCAAATCCGTGCTGCCGGAAGTGATCGCGGACACGTATCCGATGGAAGTATTTACAATTACGCGGTAACGGCCGGGTAAAACATTCTCAATGACCAGCGACTGGTCTTCCGGTCCCGAGGGAGGGCGCAAATAGAAGGGGGACAAGAAGCCAAACTGTTCGTCGGGGAGCATCGTAACTTGCAAATAATTCGGACGCCGTCCGTTTGCGGCTATAGCAGCAGGTCCGTTACTTATGGAGCCCCTCGCAGTAGGTCCGGTAAAACTGTTAGAGAAATCCGGGGGCGGGTTAATTTGGATGTGCTGAAATTCTTCCCTGACATTTATCGCGATCAAGCTTCCTGACAGTAAGGATGCTGCCAAACCGGAAACAGGGGCTCCTGCAACAGTGAAATTTAATTGGCCGGCCATTACATTTGGGCCGTAGTTTGTGATCTGGAGGGTGTAGACGCCGTCGGGCAGCAAACCTTCGATGGCTCCATCGCGTGGGTTGTAGCCCAGAGAATAACCGGGCCCAGGGTGCGCCTGGGGCCAAACACTTATTTGAATTTGTTGAGGAGAGGCCGGTGGGGTCGTCAATCCTAGATTCACCGGGTAATACGGCCTCTTTGTTGGCGACATTGTTGGCTGGAAAGTTTCTCCTGGAGCCAAGCGGATAATGGCGGCGCTTTCGAAATCAGAAGCGCTGGGATAATAAAGCGGGGGATAGCCGAAGAGTTGTCCACGCGGACTAAGGGTCAAGGGATCGCTGTCCATTTGCTCGAGGGTCAGAAGTTTGTAAGAACCTGGAGGGAGTTCGGCAAGACGAAACTCACCGTCTGCGCGAGTCGCCACGTTTGCCGTTAAGTCCCAGTGTTCTTGACCTTCTCGCAGGTTGCGGCGATAAAGGGCGACTTGCATTTTGTCCGAGCCATCGGAACCAGGAAGGATGACGTGTCCGACGATGCGAGCTTCTGGCATCAGTGAAATGGTGAGGACCTGTTGAGTCGAGCCGGCCTCGGAGATATCCAACGGAATATCAGGGTTAAGGAAACCAACTTTTCGGGCTATTAATGCGCTGGGGCGATTGGTCGTTGGATTTTGGAAGCCCAGGTTCTGTTGTGGGACGCTGGTATCGAATGCCGTGACCTGTTTGGGCTCCGCGGAGGTGAAGGTGAATTCAAAACGACCGCGATCGTCGGTCATGGTGGCAAAACCGTTATCTGCGGAGAGAACGAGCGCACGACTTATTGGTTCGTGCGTTACGGAATTTATGACTACGCCGCGGATGCGATCGGTGGCGTCCATGTGAGTTGCGCTTTGAGCTGCTAGCTGCGGAAGAGTGCGGGAGAAAAGTGTTATAGCCAAGGCGATCGCTGTTAGGAAGCAGCGGCGCGAAACAGTTTGGTTTCTTCGGGTAAACTCCAAACAATCCTGCATTTGCTCAGACTTCTCGCGCGCATTATGACATGTTTACGTGAGTTAGTAATAATGACGGCCAGCGACAAAACTTGCCCGCAAAACCGCGGATTAGTGGACATTGGGTAGAGCGGGCCATGCCCAGGCCGAGGGCAGGGCATTCACGCATGCCCGCAGAAGTTCGCGTGTAAGTCCCTATCGTTGTGGAGCGAAGAGAGGCGTGAATACTTCAGTTTCTGGAACTGGCAGTGGGCGACGAAATTTTAAAGCGAGGGTCGCGTGGTTCGGTTAACGCCTGGATGATCATCCGTTCGCCCGTCCGCTGGTTGAGAATAATGTAGTCGGCGGCCGTAGCAATTGAGAGAGCTTTGAGGATGTACGATTTAGCTCGTTGAAGGTCGGCTATTGCGCGTACCCACCTGACACGGCCATTCTGTTCCACTTTAAAGATAGCAAATGGATCTATCATTGGGGTCACTCTCCCATCCGGGCCATGCAGGCAGAGCTACTCGTTAGCACGGGTAGAATTCGTTCTAGTCAAGACGCGGAATACAGACAGCCGATAGCGACTGTCTTTGCCCCGATCCGACAATGGGGCCGTGCCTCTCCTTCCGCCAGCGAGCGCGTTTTTGGCGGAATGTTTTTGAGTTTTGATGCGCGCGAATGATGTCATTCAGTCAGACCAAATAGTGTTCCATCCAGCACAGGACCTACTGTTGAAAACATTCGCTATAAGTTCGCTTCTGACGGTGGCGCGCCGCGAGCCGGCATTCAGAAATACATTCTCTGGGGCACCTTTACTGGAAGGACAAATGTCCACTATTGAACAGTTGACAGTGCCAGATTAGTACACAGTTCAAGTGTGTAATGTATGGCCACTGAACGCACTTTGTTACTTATAGATGGGGATGCTTCGCACGCGGACGTGTTTCTTGACGCGGTTGTGCATGCGATTGATGGGCCATTCCAAGGCGAATGGGTCAGAACACTGACCGAGGGGATGGAGCGATCTAAATCGAAAGAAATATGGGCGATTTTCGTAAATCTGTCGTTGCCAGACAGCCAGGGTCTGGAAACCTACGACAAGCTGGCGCTGGCGGTGCCCGGCGTACCCACTCTGGTCCTGGCCGGCGCGAAGGATGTAGACGTTGCGTTGGAGGCGTTGCGGCACGGGGCCAAAGATTATCTGCTGGAGGATCATCTCGACCGGGACTCGTTTGTTCGCGCTATACGGAACATGGCGGAGCGAAAGACCGCGGCAGAGATGTTATTCACGGAAAAAGAACGCGCCCAAGTGACGCTCGATTCCATAGGGGACGCGGTACTAAGCACGGACGTCCAAGGCAGAGTTACATACCTCAATGTTGTAGCGGAAAAGATCACCGGTTGGACCAGAGAAGAAGCTACCGGCAAGGATATTGATGACATATTTGTAATCATCGACGGAAGCACGCGTGAACCTTGTGCGAATCCATTGAGAACCGCAATCAGGAAAAATGAAACTGTTGCTCTTACTCCCAACTGCATTTTAATACGACGCGATGGGACTGAATTTGCAATTGATGATTCCGCCGCGCCAATCCATGACCAGCAGGGCGTGACAACCGGAGCGGTGATTGTTTTTCATGACGTGTCGGTGGCCAGGGCCATGGGGGCGGGAATCTCCCACCTGGCACAACATGACATTCTCACGAACTTGCCCAACCGCACGTTGATGCAGGATCGTCTCACACAGGCGATTGCCGCAGCCAGCCGCAACGATCTACGCATCGCCGTGCTGTTTCTGGATCTGGACGGATTCAAACACATCAATGACTCATTGGGTCACGCGACGGGGGACCGACTCCTTCAGTTGGTGGCGAAGCGTTTGCTTGCTGCGGTGCGCACCTCAGATACGGTCAGCCGCCTGGGTGGAGATGAGTTTGTGATACTGCTTTCGGAGGTGGCACACGCGGGAGACGCTGGCGTTAAAGCGGGGAAAATACTGAGTGCGTTAAGCGCACCGTTCGAGATGGATCAGATCACCCTGCAAGTTACTGGGAGCATAGGGGTGAGCACCTACCCGGAAGACGGCCAGAGCGCAGAATTACTGATCAAAAATGCAGACCTGGCCATGTACCAAGCCAAGGAGAAAGGCCGAAGCAACTATCAATTCTTTGAGAAGGGCATGAACGTCCGAGTTATGGAGCGGCAGTTGATCGAAGAAAATTTGCGCTTCGCCCTGGAACGGAATGAATTTGTCATGCACTACCAGCCTAAAATAGATCTTAAGACCGGAGGGATTACGGGGGTAGAGGCGCTGGTCCGCTGGCAGCATCCGGAGAGGGGACTGGTTGGTCCACTGCAATTTATCTCCGTTGCCGAAGATTGCGGGTTGATGCTGCCGATCGGCAAGTGGGTTCTGCGCGAAGCCTGCAAGCAAGCGAAGGCATGGCAAGACGCCGGGTTGGCGCCCGTTGAAATAGCAGTTAACGTTTCTTCCGTGGAGTTCCGAAACGTGGAATTTCTTGAAGGCGTTAGCACAATTTTGAAGGAGACAGATCTGGAACCTCGCTACCTCGAATTAGAACTAACTGAAAATGTGCTCATGCACCATGCCGAGTTCAGTGTCCCGGTGTTGCAGAAGCTGAAAGCGATGGGGGTGCGACTGGCCATCGATGATTTCGGGACCGGCTACTCCGGCTTGAGTTATCTGCGGCAGTTTCCGATCGACACATTGAAGGTAGATCAGTCGTTTATTCATGAGATCAATGCCGACACAGACGAGGCGACGATCATCAGCGCAGTGATCAATATGGGCTGCCGACTGAAGCACCGGGTGATCGCGGAAGGCGTAGAGACCGCAGAACAGTTGGCCTTTTTGCGAGCGCACGGCTGTGATGAAGGACAGGGATACTATTTTGCACGGCCGATGTCCGCCAAGGAGACCGCGAAGTTGCTGGAACTGGGCCTGGCATCGACGATCCATTGAGGCGGGAACACGCGGCCCTTAGCAGCCAGCTCCCCGCACTACGCTAGCTGTCAAATAACGAATTGATAGATGCTACGACGTGGGACATTCCATCGGGCCTTGGAAAAGCACCGCGTCAACGCCGCTAGCGCAACTCAGGGCTTTACTTACGTTGTCACTGTACATCGTGAACATGATAATACCGAGGTCCGGCATGTCGTGTTTCAGGATGCACGCCACCACCGCACCGTTAGACCTCCGGCATCACCAGATCCAACAGAATTAAGTCCGGTTTCAGACTCTGAGCCTTTTCTAGAGCGTCCGGCCCATCCACACTTCGCACAAATCTCTATAGCTTCCTGATCGCGCAAAAAGCTGCGAATGACATTGCGGACACTAGTACTATCATCGGCAATCAACACACGCTTACGCATAACCTCCAAATATGCCGGTGTTTTTACCAGCTCAAATACAGGATTTACGGCGTGTAGGACAAAACACATTAGCTGAGGGCGATTACTTGTCAAAACCCCGAAACAGGGGCACCGACCAAATACGGGTATGGTCACAATAACCATTGATTGCTTGAGGATACCGCCCGAGTGAGAGGTATAATCCGCGCTTCTATGGGCTTGGCGGCGGGCACGAAACTGGATGGTTACGAGATCCTCAGCCTATTGGGCGAGGGTGGAATGGGAGAGGTATACCGCGCTCGTGACCGGGTATTAAAACGCGACGTCGCTATCAAAGTTTTGCCCCAATTTGTTTCCCAAGATCCCGACCGCATGCGCCGATTCGAGCAAGAAGCGCAGGCCGCCGCGGCCCTCAACCATCCAAACATCTTAGCTGTGTTTCAACTGGGTAGTTTCGAAGGTACGACTTTTTTAGTATCAGAATTGCTGGAGGGCGGGACGCTGCGTCAGGAATTGACGCACGGCGCATTGCCCTCGCGCAAAGCAATTGATTACGGAGTTCAGATCGCCCACGGATTGGCAGCGGCTCATGATAAAGGAATCGTGCATCGCGATTTGAAACCAGAGAATATTTTTATCAGCAGAGACGCGCGGGCGAAGATCCTGGATTTTGGTTTGGCGAAGTTGACGCTCCCCGAAGATGGCGACACGCTCACGGCGAAGGACCAAACTACGCCTGGGCAGGTGATGGGCACCGCAGGTTATATGGCGCCGGAGCAAGTGCGCGGCGAAACGGTTGACCATCGCGCGGATATTTTCGCATTTGGGGCGATTTTGTACGAGTTGTTGACGCGCCAACGAGCTTTTAAGAAGCCAACTTCGGCGGAGACGATGACGGCGATTCTACACGAGGACCCGCCAGCAATTGCGCTGACTACCGAAGGGATTTCACCCGGGCTGTTGCGAATCGTGCAGCGGTGTCTGGAGAAAAAGCCAGAGCGGCGATTTCAATCGGCATCGGATCTGGCGTTCGCGCTGGAGGCGTTGTCGGACTTCACTCGTCTTACGCCAGCAGCGCTTGAACAAACTGTGGGTGAGCAAGTACCGGTTGGGCGAAGTGCAGCGTCGTGGAGAATGTGGAAGTGGGTAACTGTTGCACTATTTTTTTTAGCTCTTGCGGCAAGCGGGATTGCCTGGTTAAGGATGCCCTCGGCAGTACCGGTGGTGGAGTCCGTTACGCAACTGACGGATGACGGCGAGCCAAAGAATGGCCAGCTCGTTAGCGATGGGTCGAGAGTTTATTTCAACGAAGGACCGAACGGGAGTTGGAAGATCGCACAAGTCTCCACTGCAGGCGGGCGGACTTCGCTGGTTGATACACGAGTGCCTAGTCCCTGGATTGCCGGAGTTTCCCCGGATAATTCGTCGTTGTTGGTTTTGGCTGGCGGATATGAGGACAGCCTTTACCCCTTGTGGTTGATCCCCGTTCCGGCCGGAGAGCCACGACGCCTCGACACGATCACCGGAAATGATGCGACTTTTTTTCCCGACGGCCGAATTCTGTTTGTCAACTACAGAGATTTGTACTCGGCCGAAAAAGACGGCTCGAACCCGCGCGTATTGGCTTCGATGGATGGTTATATTCAAGATCCAAGCGTTTCTGCTGATGGGAAGAGCGTGACGGCGACGTTATATTCCCGAGGCTGGGCTTCCTCAAAATTGGTTGAGATCGGAGCAGACGGAGCAGGTCTACGACCCATCCTGAGTTCAGATAAGGACGGACGACCGTGCTGTACCAGGTGGACCCCCGATGGAAGATATCTGGTGTACGGAACCGCGCATCGGGAAGGCTCCGATCTGTGGGCGCTTCCTATGCAAACGGGATTTTTCCGCCGGGCAAGCACGCCGATCCGGCTCACTGCCGGACCTCTTGAGTACTCCGGCGCGAGTCTGAGTCATGATGGAAAGCAAATTTTCGCAATCGGCACTAAACGGCGCGGTGAACTTGTTCACTATGATATGCAGGCGCAGCAATTCCTGCCATTCCTGGGTGGAATTTCCGCGATCGATCCTACGTTTTCCAAGGATGGGAAATGGGTGACTTACATTTCTTATCCGGACCACACCTTGTGGCGCAGCCGAGCTGATGGAACGGAGCGCACGCAGCTCACTTACCCTCCGATGAAGGTGGTGGCCCCGTTCATTTCGCCGGACGGGAATAAGGCGGCTTTCACCAGCGGTCAATACGACATCTATGTGGTGGGCACGGATGGCGGGGCGCCGCAAAAAATCGCCGAACATTCCGCGGCTGCGAATTGGTCGCCGGATGGAAACGTGCTGCTGTTTACTTCTTACCTTGGATATGACCGGCCGGCGGCAGAAAGACACAAAAGTTATTTGCAGACTTTCGATTTACGCACGAAGGAGACCAGGGTGGTCCCGTCTTCCGAGGGCAAGGGTGGTGGAATATGGATTGGACAAGATGGGCTGATAGCAGAAGGTGAGGAGAACAGAAAATTTCTGTATTTTGACGTTAAGGCACAGAAATGGTCAGAGCTGCTCTCCGGCAACTTCGTGAACTGCAGCGTTTCGCCGGATGGCAAATATCTGTACTTTACAACTGGTGGCGCAGAACCGCAGGTGAAGCGCGTCCGGCTGTCGGAAGGGAAGGTGGAGCCGATCACGGGTCTGACGGGTCTCCGACGAGTGGTAGACGCCGTGGAGCAGGGCATGAATATTGGCGTCGCGCCGGATGGGTCCCCGGTATTTACCCGAGATATAGGAACGCAGGAAATTTACGCGCTGAATATTAAATGGCCGTGAGGGCTGGACCAAGAGAGAGTGCCTGGCCTGGAGTGCCGAAAAACTAAAATTCCTTCCCAAGTGTTGCGCGGAATGTGTCCTGATAGGTGACAGGGTGGCGAATAGAAGGACAAGTCAGCCTCAAGCGCCAAGTTTGTAACGGCTATGAACCTGCACACCCTGCCTTGTTTTGAGTCATATTCCGCAGCCTTTCGCGACTTATTGACGATGGCGAAATGGCGACGCCTGTACTACGAGAGTGTTGCGGCGGTTTTTGCGAGACGCCTATACTGACACGGAGTCGCTCTTTCGGCGTTGAGCTGTCTTTAGAGGCGCTGGGGCTGTCGACGAGCAGGGGATACGCATACCTATAAGGATCAAGGTTCAACTCGCGTGGAGGAAGTAAAGCAGTTTCCGGCCATCGAACGCCGCCGCAACGCAGCTGTTCCGAATGAACAGCGCGAAGCCGGGGAAGTCGCGATCTTCCAGGAGTTAGGGAAGGCGCTGACGTCGTCGTTGCAGCTCGATCAGGTTCTCCGCACGATCATGGAGAAGATCGACGAATTTCTGCGTCCGGACAACTGGTCGCTGTTGCTGCTGGACGAGGCCAAACAGGAATTGTATTTCGAGTTGGTGGTGGGCAAAGCGTCGCCGTCGCTAAAAGATGTGCGCATCAAAATCGGGCAAGGAATCGCGGGTTGGGTGGCGCAGAACGGGGAGACCGTGGTAGTCCCCGACACCGCGAAAGACACGCGTTTTTTTGGTCAGGTGGACGAGAAGACCAAAACCGAAACGCAATCCATCGTGGCGGTGCCGGTAAAGTTTCGCGATACCTGCCTGGGCGTGATTGAACTGATCAATTGCATGGGGCCCGACGGGTTCGACAACCGGGATTTGAAATTATTGGAAGCGCTGGCCGACTTTGCCGCCATTGCGCTGGAAAACGCGCGGCACGTAAAGCGAATTCACGAGCTGACGATTACCGATGATTGCACGACGTTATATAACGCGCGGCACATGGGTTTTATTCTGGACACGGAGATTTACCGCTCGCAACGGTATAACTACGAATTTTCGCTGGTGTTCATCGACCTGGACCACTTCAAGCAGGTAAACGATACGCATGGGCACCTGGTGGGGTCGCGGCTGCTAGCGGAGATAGGAAACGCGCTGAAGAATAAGTGCAGATTAATCGACTTTGCATTTCGTTACGGAGGGGACGAATTCGTGCTGCTGTTGCCGCAGACTTCCAAGGAGAATGCCTTGAATGTCGCGCGACGGTTGCACAAGATGATTCGGGAAAGCGTGTGGCTGGCATCTGAGGGTTTGAACATCAAGGTCACAACGAGCCTTGGCGTGGCTTCCTATCCGGAGGATTCCAGATCGAAAGAAGGGCTGCTGCATTTGGCCGATGAAGCCATGTACCTGGTGAAAAACACCAGCCGTGATAGCGTGGCGGCGGCAAATGTAGGGGTTTTAGTGGACACCGTGGCGAAGAGTAAATTCGCTGAGCGATAATAATTTTTGGATCTGCAGGGAATTCCGCAACTTCTATACACACCCTAAAAAGTTTGTTTAACTTGATGATATGAAACGAAGCGAAGCGGCGCGTTATGCGCGTTGGTCTGCCATGCTGGCGCTATTGCTGGCACTCGCTACCATCGTGGTGTATGTGCAGCATAAGGTGGTGGCGCGCGTACAAAAAAGAGGAGCGCCTCCGGCTGCGCCGGTGAACGTGGAGCGGCAATCGAATGGCCTGACATTTTCCAAAGTCGACGGCGATCGCAAGATTTTTACGGTGGAAGCGTCGAAATCCACGGAATTCCGCAACCAGGAAGCAAGCCTGCTGGAAGAAGTAAAGATCACCATTTTTGGGCAGCAGGGCGACCGGCACGACGTCATTCGCACGCACAGTTGTCAATACGCTAAGGGCAATGGCGCGATCAATTGCA
>Ga0210384_10005793_pt1 | contig 13308 bp, 13 predicted proteins | sample IncBWH2MmetaG_FD_160574 | JGI IMG/M metagenome (GOLD analysis project Ga0210384, IMG submission 160574) | Forest soil microbial communities from Barre Woods Harvard Forest LTER site, Petersham, Massachusetts, United States - Inc-BW-H-2-M | ecosystem: Environmental > Terrestrial > Soil >...
GGGTTATCGAAGCAGAAATCCTCTTACCTTAAAGACATGGCGGAGCGGGCGGCCCGTGGCGAGCTCGACTTCTCACGACTTCCGGAGATGACGGACGAAGAAGTCATTAAGCATCTGACACAAGTCAAAGGCGTGGGCGTTTGGACAGCCCATATGTTCCTGATGTTCACCCTCCGGCGTCCGAATGTGCTGCCCACAGGCGACTTTGGTATCCAGATGGCCATCAAGAAGCATTACAAGAAGCGGAAGATGCCGAAGCCGCTGCAGATGGAAAAGATCGCGAAACTGTGGGAGCCGTACCGCAGTGTAGCTTGCTGGTATTTGTGGCGAAGCTTGGATATAAAGACAATGTAATCACCGGCAATTCATGGGGGCGCCACCGAAGATGATTCTGCAGCCGCCCATTCGGAAAGCGGTCCTTGTTGGAACCATCATGACGATTGCTGGAGCGGTTTTTTCCTTCGCTCTTCCGAACACTCCGAACTACCTTCTTTTGCCCGGGATGTTGGCGGTCTACATGGCAACTGGGGGGTACACGGCGACTCTAGCGGCATGCACCTGCCAAGCCTTCCAGTTTGGTACGCCTTGGGAGGGGTCATCGATTTGCTCATCTATGCGCTTGGGGCATTCTGGGTGCTGGAAATCCTTCGCCGACGACGTGGTAAAGGTTCTCTGTGATCCCCTGTGCCCTCTGTGGTTAAATGAAGCCAATGGCTGAGCAGAAAATCCGCGTCCTCGTGGCGAAACCCGGCCTCGACGGCCACGATCGCGGCGCGAAAGTTATTGCAAGGGCCCTACGTGATGCCGGCATGGAAGTCATCTACACCGGCCTGCGGCAAACGCCAGAGATGATCGTGAATGCGGCGCTGCAGGAAGATGTCCACGTCATCGGCCTCTCAATTCTTTCTGGGGCGCACAACGCCATCGTGCCCCGGGTCATGGACTTGCTCAAGCACAACAAGATGGACGATGTCCTAGTGGTGGTAGGAGGGATCATTCCCGACCAAGATGTCGGTAGCCTTAAGAAGGCCGGGGTAGCCGCCATTTTTCAGCCTGGCACCGCCATGGACGACATCGTCAAGTTCATTCGCGCCAATGTTAAACCGCGTGGCGTGCCAACGGCCGGTTAATGGGCGAGATTAGCCCTGCCCGCTTGCTCGATCTTCTGGCCCACACCGTCGGCCCCGCGCCATGGTATTGGAAAACATTCCCCGAATCGTATTCCGCCGTTGGGCAGCGTTTTGTGTGGACACATCACGGCGAGCAGGGACCACTGAGCTATGTGGTTTCCTTGGGTCTGGAACCGGAACAGGACAAGCCACGTCTGGCCCTGAATACTTACTGCCGTCCTTTTCTCGTTCCGCCGGACAGGCTGGGAATCTGGTGCCCCGAAGGACGAAGTATCCGGTTTGTGTGCTTCGAGCCTGATCAGCTCAAAGAATTTGATCTAGCCGAAATTGCTGGATGGTTCAAGCAGTCCTCGGAACGAATTTACGCTGCAACGACGCCCATCGCCGATTTTGAAGTTCCGCTTGCTCTCGCCGCCGGCACTCAGAATATCGATGTCCCGCTGCCGCTGCGCAGTGTGGACGAGCTGATTGTGCCGACCAGTTATCCGTCCAAAAGCAGCGACGATCCCGCGTTCGCCTTGTACGTCTTCTACTTGCAGGCGGGACTGGTAGAGGTGCTGCCGCAAAAATGGTTCACAAGCAGCCAATATGAAGTGGGAAAGCAGTGGATCACGCGAGCGGCGCGCGATCCGGAGTCACACCGCATCTACGGCGAGTGCTTTGGTGTAGGAAGTTTTCTGCTGGCGGAAGACGGATGCACGTTGGATAGCTGGATAGAGAGAAGCACCTAGCTCTATCATGCTGCCAGGCAAGGGAGCTTGTCTCATCCGCCGGTCAATCTGCGTCCCAAATCCCTCGCGGTTGCGAACGTACACCCCCCAGAGGCTCAGCACAGCACATTGCACACCTCGGCTCCGCTGGTATACCGTAAACGGTTTCGAGTGCTCCGTTCATGGCCCATCGCATCGATCCCGGCGAACCTCCGAATTCCCCCGTTCTTGAATCCCACCTGGACCCGACCTCTGCTCGTTTTGAAGCCAACATGCGCTTCATGGCGGACGTGGTTTCGCAGGTGCACAACGAGGAGGAGACGATTCGGGAGGGCGGCGGGGCAAAAGCCATTGAGAACCAGCACAGCAAAGGCCGACTGACCGCGCGCGAGCGAATCAATCTGCTGGTTGATTCCGGGACCTTTTTCGAGCTCGGGGCGTACGCAGCCCACGGCATGTACGAAGAGTGGGGTGGAGCACCGGCGGCGGGCGTGGTCACCGGACTAGGGCGGATCTATACGCGGTTGGTGATGATCATCGCCAACGATGCGACCGTCAAGGCTGGCGCGTTTTTCCCAATGACCGCAAAGAAGGTGATTCGTGCGCAAAACATCGCAATCGAGAACCGCATTCCGACCGTTTATCTGGTGGACTCTGCGGGCGTGTTCTTGCCCTTGCAGGAGGATGTATTTCCGGATACGGACGATTTTGGACGAGTGTTTCGCAACAACGCTGTGATGTCCGCGCTGGGGATTTCGCAGATCGCGGCCATCATGGGTATGTGTGTCGCAGGCGGTGGCTATCTGCCGGTGATGTGCGATCACGTGCTCATGACCGACGGCAGCGGACTTTTTCTGGCTGGCCCGGCGCTGGTTCAAGCTGCCATTGGGCAGAAAATCTCCGCCGAAGAGCTGGGCGGAGCAGCAATGCATTCGGCGATCAGTGGCACGGTCGATTTCCACGAACCCAACGACGAGGCGTGCTTGGCTCGGATCCGCGCCATTGTGGAGAAGTGGGGATATCGGCGGCAATCGCCGTGGGATCGTCGCAAGCCGGTGGCTCCAGCGCTGCCCGCGGAAGAAATTTATGGAATCTATGACTCGTCTCCCGCGCGTCCGTATGACATGAAAGAGATTCTGGCCCGCATCGTGGATGGCGGCCGCTTCGACGAATACAAGCCGGAATATGGCAAGACGCTGATCTGCGGCTACGCGCGCATTGGCGGATTCGCTTTGGGAATCGTGGCCAATCAGAAGTTACATGCGCACGCCGTCGATCACGAAGGCCATAAACGAGTGGAGTTCGGCGGGGTCATCTATACCGAGTCGGCGGAAAAGGCCGCGCGCTTCATCATGGATTGCAACCAGAACCTGGTTCCGCTGGTGTTCTTCCACGATGTGAATGGTTTTATGGTGGGTCGCGACGCGGAGTGGAGCGGCATCATCAAGGCGGGAGCCAAAATGGTGAATGCGGTGTCGAACTCGGTGGTGCCGAAGATCACGGTAATTGTGGGCGGATCGTTTGGCGCGGGGCACTATGCCATGTGCGGCAAAGCTTATGATCCGCGCTTTGTGTTTGCTTGGCCAACCGCTCGCTACGCGGTCATGAGTGGTGATTCCGCTGCCGGGACCTTGGTCGAAATCAAGATCAAACAGCTCGAACGCAGTGGCAGGAAACTCAGCGAGGAAGAGCGCAAAGAGCTTTTCGAGTCGGTCAAGAGAACATACGATGAACAGACTGACCCCCGCTACGGCGCGGCACGGTTGTGGATCGACAAGATCATCGATCCGGTCGAGACGCGCGATGCGATCACGCAAGCGCTGGAAGCAGCGGCGCTGAATCCCGATGTGCCGGAGTTCAAGGTGGGAGTTTTACAAACGTGAACGGGGAATTGTCGAATGTGACAACTATAGGATTTTAGAATTTAAATTCGACAATTCGGAAATCCGTCAATCAAGAAATCGAAGGATATGTCTGACACCGTCACACTGATTGAATGTCCACGCGATGCCTGGCAGGGGCTGAAGGGGCAAATTCCACCCTATATCAAATCTGACTATCTAAAGGCATTGATCAGCGCGGGATTCAAGCACATCGATGCAGCGTCGTTCGTTTCACCCAAGGCTGTTCCTCAGATGGCGGATTCAGAAGATGTACTAAAAGAACTCGACCCGCCGGATGATGTGGAGATCATCGGCATTGTGGTCAATGAGAAAGGAGCGCAACGAGCCATCAACACTCAGGCAGTAGGTACGCTGGGTTTCCCCTATTCGGTTTCGCCGACTTTTCTGCGCAACAATCAACACCAAACACTGGAAGAAGCCATCGACGAACTGGAAAAGATCACGGGCAAGGGAGAAGAAGCAGGCTTGAACACGGTTGTTTATGTTTCGATGGCATTCGGTAATCCCTACGGAGAGCCCTGGGACATCGACGAAGTCCTCGATGCCGTAAACCTTCTTGAATCGTGTGGGATTCGGATGATTTCGCTCGCGGACACGGTGGGCCTAGCCGGGCCAGCACAGATTCGTGAATTGTTTTCCGCAGTGCATGCGAAGTATGAATACTTGGAAATCGGCGTACATCTCCATAGCCGTCCGGAGCAGGCGCAGGAGAAGATCCTGGCGGCTTACGATGCCGGCTGTCGCCGGTTTGACTCTGCCCTGGGTGGATTGGGCGGATGCCCGTTTGCGCAGGATGCGTTGGTGGGAAACATTCCGACGGAAAAAGTAATCGAAGCGTTAGCGCAGCGTGATGCAGATTTGCCGGCATTGAAACCACTGGACACGTTGTTGAGAGTAACGACCGAGATCGGAGCCAGGTATACGAGTTCTTCAGCGGCTGACTGAACGATAGTCTGTCAGGCTGAGTGAAACGTGAATCAGAACGGCGTAAGATTTCCGCGCATTCGAAAGCATTCCGGGTGCGAGCGACCGACAGCTATAGGAATCCTTCGACTGTGCGCATCGTGTCATGGACGAAACGATGCGCTTCGCTCAGGATGACAAATCTTAAGAGGAATGCATACTCAGAGAACACTGCCACAATAATGGAATACAAGACAATCCAACTTGGCCACGACTCCGGCGTTGCTATGATCACTCTCAACCGACCGGAAAAACGCAATGCCATCAGCTTTCAACTGGTCGAGGAATTATTCGCCGCTCTGGATGAAATCGCGCAGTCTGCCTCGCAAGTCGTTATCCTCACGGGCCAAGGCAAGGCATTCTGCGCAGGATTGGATCTGGACGAATTGAAGTCGCTCCTGGGCAAGACTCACGAAGAAAACGTCAAGGACTCGGCTCGCACGGCGCACTTGTTTCGCCGTCTTTATGATTTCCCGCGACCCACGATCGCAGCTGTGAACGGCGCAGCCATAGCCGGCGGTACGGGTCTGGCCACCATGTGCGATTTCACGCTAGCGGTCCCGGAAGCCAGGTTTGGCTATACCGAAGTCCGCATCGGATTTGTGCCGGCGATCGTGTCCTCAATCCTCGTCTGGCAAGTTGGACACAAGATCGCACGTGACTTGTTATTGACCGGCCGCCTATTCGATGCCGCTGAGGCCAGTCGCTACGGTTTGGTCAATGAAGTCGTTGCCCCTGAAAGTTTGATGGCCCGGGCGCACCAACTCGCGGCACAACTTATGGAAAACAGTCCCTCGTCAGTGCGGGCCACGAAGAAACTTGTGAACGGATTCATCGCTGCTCAACTCGACTCTCAGATTGCCACCGCGGTCGAGGACAACGCGCGCATCCGTACCACCGCTGACTTTCGCGAGGGGGTCTCGTCTTTTCTTGAAAAACGCAAACCACGTTGGAGTGGTACGTGAGGGCGGCGAAAGATCATCACCCAGTGATCAGCGAGACGCGAGTACGGGTGCGCTATGCCGAGACCGATCAGATGGGAGTGGTCTATCATTCCAACTACTTCATCTGGTTTGAAATCGGGCGTGTGGAATTGATGCGGCAGCTTGGATTTTCTTATCGCGATATGGAACGCAGCGACGGTTTGTTTATTGCGGTGGTCGACGCGCGCTGCCGCTACAAAGCTCCAGCCCGCTATGACGATGAAGTTATCGTGCAGACCCATCTGAAAAACGCTCGCGAGTCGGTGGTGCATTTCGGATATGAGTTGGTTCGGGCCGAGGATGGCCAACTCCTAGCTGAAGGTGAGACCACCCACATAGTGACCGACTCACAGATGAAGATGATGCCGCTGCCGGAGAAATACTTGGAGGCATTTCGGGCGGCTGCGGGAAAATAAGCGCCCGCGCGGGCCTCAGGTACCGCGTCTTGCCAATTCGGCTCCAGGCCTGAGACCTATGAACTGAGACCCAAGACTCGGCGATCGAGACTCCGGGTTATCGAGAATCAGACTGGAACGTATTTGAAGGCCCTCCACATCAACGGAAACGATCTGACTCTCGAAGCCGCGCGGGAGGTTGCGGTCGAGCGGCGTGCTGTCCTGCTTGCTCCCGACGCCCGAGATGCGGTGAACCGGGCGCGGGCTGTGGTCGATGCGCTGGTGGCGGAGAACAAACTCTCTTATGCCATCACTACCGGAGTGGGCAGGTTGAGCGACGTGCGCATTGCGGGCGATCAAATTCGTGAGCTGCAAGTTAATCTGGTGCGCTCACACGCCGCAGGAGTGGGCGAACCACTCTCCACGGCCGAGACCCGCGCCATGATGTTGCTGCGTGCCAACTTGCTATCCAAGGGCCACTCCGGAGTGCGGGCAATCGTTATCGATACGATTTGCGAGATGCTGAATCGAGGTGTCACCCCGATGGTGCCCTCGCAGGGCAGCGTAGGAGCGAGCGGTGATCTGGCTCCATTGGGACATTTGGCCCTGGTGTTGATCGGCGAAGGTGAATGTCTTGATGAAAATGGAGTTCGTGTTCCGGCCGCTGAAGCGATGCGCCGCGCCCAAGTCAAGCCACTGGTGCTTGAAGCGAAGGAAGCGGTCTCGCTAATCAACGGGACGCAGGGAATGCTCGCGGTTGGCATTCTCGCTCTACTCGCATCGGAGATCCTTGTAGACTCGGCGGACGTGATTGGGGCGCTCACCTTGGACGCGCTGCGAGGCACGGATGTCGCCTTTGACGAGCGCATTCATAAAGCGCGGCCCCATGCCGGCCAGCTTAAGACTGCGGCCAATCTGTGCAAGATGCTCGAAGGCAGCGAGCTTCGCGAGTCGCATCGCGATTGCGGCCGGGTCCAGGACGCGTACTCCTTGCGCTGCATGCCACAAGTGCATGGCGCCGTCCGGGATACGCTCGCCCATTGCCGCGAGGTCATGGAAATTGAGGTCAACTCCGCAGTGGACAATCCGCTGGTCTTTTTTAAGAGCGGCCCAGGCCATGTGGGGACGGGCGCCTCGCCCGTCCGGGCGGAGCGCAGCTCCGCTGAGTTGGAAGCCGATGTAATCTCTGGAGGAAATTTCCACGGACAGCCCGTGGCTTTCGTCTTGGATTTCCTCGGCATCGCTCTGAGCGCGCTGGCCGGCATCTCCGAACGCAGACTAGAACGGCTGGTGAATCCAGCGCTGAACGAAGGCTTGCCGCCGTTTTTGGCTGCCGGCGCAGGATTGAACTCCGGATTCATGATGCCGCAGGTCACAGCGGCGGCGCTCGCGAGCGAGAATAAAGTGCTGGCGCACCCCGCGTCGGTGGATTCGATTACCACCTCGGGCAACAAAGAAGATTACGTTTCCATGGGGATGACGGCGTCGCTCAAGCTAAAACGGATCGTGGAGAACACGCGCAACGCTATGGCGATTGAGGCTATGGCTGCCGCGCAGGCGTTGGATTTCTTGGCACCACTCAAACCCTCCAAGCACGGGCAGGCAGCGCATGCCGCGATCCGCTCAGTTTGTCCGACGATGGATAAAGATCGCGTGATGTACCAAGATTTCGCTCGGATCGCGGAGCTGATTGCAAATGCTAAGATCAGCGCGATTCTGGATTAGGTCTCCTCGCGGTTGCTGCGTCAGCTGGGCTTGTGCAATCAATGATTGCAATGCTATCATTGATTGCATGGCCAGCATTACAATTCGACAGCTTGAAGAATCCACAAAGCGAAAACTCAAGATTCGCGCCGCGCGGCACGGACGCTCGATGGAGCAGGAAGCTCGGGAAATCCTCAAATCTGCTCTGAGCCAACCGGCCCAGCAACCGAAGGATCTGGTCGCGGCAATTCGCCGGCGGTTTGCACCGCTAGGCAGAGTCGCATTGAAAATCCCACCTCGCGGCCCTATCCGCGATCCTGGTATCCGGTGAGAATTCGTGACCATTTTGGACACGAATGTTTTGTCCGAGGTGATGGCCGCGTCGCCATCAGAAGCTGCGCTGGCGTGGATCTCAAACCGGCGACTCGTTGACCCGCTGTTCATCACCACGATCACCGTAGCGGAAATTCTGTATGGAATTGAAATCCTTGCCCCGGGAAGACGCCGGGAGAAACTAAGAGCCGAAGCCGAGGCGATGTTCTCCGAAGATTTCGCCGGGCAAATTCTGGTCTTCGACGAGCAGGCAGCTCGGTCTTTCTCGCAGATTGCCGCTGAACGGCGTAGACGAGGAAGACCGATGGCGGAGCTCGATGCTCAAATCGCCGCCATTGCTCACGTCCATGGCGCAGCGCTAGCCACGCGGAACATTGGGGACTTCGAGGGCTGCGGAGTGAAGCTGATGAATCCCTGGCTGGATTAGGCTATTGCCGATCTCGATAGCGCGACTGACTCAGCAACCGGGTAGAGATAGGACAGCTGGCAGGACCTCCGAGGGCAGCTGTCCCCACGCGGTCCCTGGTCAAGCCGTTTTGGCCGCGCTCCCATCCAAACCCAGCTCACCCGCGATGCCCTTCATCGCCTCGATGCAGAAGGCTATGTGTTCTTCCAGGTCCACACTCAGGTCTGCAGCGCCCTTGACGATGTCGTCACGGTTTACGCTGCGGGCGAAGGCTTTGTCTTTCATCTTTCTGCGAACCGACTTGGCCTCGACTTCCGCCAAGGACTTTCCGGGCTTGACCAGTGCGCATGCGGTAATGAATCCGGCCAGCTCGTCGCAGGCAAAGAGCGCTTTCTTCATCGGAGTGTCGCGGGGAACGCCCGTGAAATCGGCGTGTGACATAATGGCTTCCCGAATTTCGTCGGAATAGCCACGCTCTTTCAGTATTTCGTTGCCTTTATAGGGATGGTCGTCGAGGCTAGGATATTTGTCGTAATCAAAGTCGTGGAGTAATCCGACTACGCCCCAGAGATCTTCGTCTCCGGAATGCTTGCGGGCGTAAGCTCGCATGCAGGCTTCGACGGCTAGCGCGTGCTTGCGCAAACTTTCCGATTGGGTGAACTCAGTTAGTAACCCCCACGCGTGTTCGTGATCGCTCATGGTTTCTTACCTGTTTTCTCCGGTTTTTCGCCCGCTAATTTTTGTTTTCCAACAAGATACTTCGCTTTTAACACCAGAATCTACTTGACATCCACAGGTGTTGTACCGCAGATTACGCTGCAGGTTGGAACCAGGATGTTTCTGTGTTCCAGGAGAAGCCCGCTCTGGCAACTCCCACACCTTAATGGCTACCACCCTTGCTCCTGTAGATTCAAGGGAAGTTGTTCGTTGTGATCGCTGCCAACTGGTTCAATTCCGTACTTCCAACGATCTTTGCCGCCGCTGTCACGCCTCGCTAGACGAGGACGAGCCGGAAGTGGTCCTGGCGCCGCCCCCGCCGCAGATGATGCCAACAAATGGCAACGGACGCGGCCACCTGAACCTGGCGGCATCGATCCGTTCGCTGCGTTTGCGAAACGGGCTCAGCCAGCGCCAACTAGCCACGCGTATGTCCGTGCCGCGGACCTATGTCTCCAAGATCGAAAACGAGAAAGCCACGCCGACCCTTTCCTCACTGGAGCGGCTGGCACGGGCGCTGGAGGTTACTGTGCCGGACCTACTCTCGGGCGGCGAACGCAATCGCCAAGAGGAGATCGCGGAACTGATGAAAGATCAGTTTATCGCGGATTTGCTGCCCTTCATCTCGCAACTCAATGGATTGCAGATGTCGAGCGTGCTGGCGCAGGTCCGGGACTTGACTCTGCGGCCGCGAAGAAGTGCATAGTAAGGTTGATCGATGTAGGCGCGAGCGTCCCGCTCGTGCTGGCCGTCTGGACGAGCGATGACGCTCGTCCCCACATCGAATGACAAGGCTTATCCGGGCAACCTGCCAACTGCCAGCCGGGATCGAAAGATCCCGGCTTTTTTCCAGTGGCTTTCCTATAACACAAAGTTCGCTCCGCAGATGAACCGCATGACCGTTACATAGGGTAAAATCTCACTCCCTCAAGCGGAAAACTCTTCTTCCGGGGGCATTGGGACAGGCTGTGGCAGACGATCGGTGACTTCAGCAAGGCAAGCAAGCATTTCCGCCACTTTTTGCGTATACGCCCCGGGCGCGCAGCGCCAGCGATAGTTTCCCTCGTGAACGCTCGGCGTGTTCAAGCGGGCTTCGCTGCCCAGTCCAAGTACGTCCTGCAAGGGAACCACGGACAAGCTCGCAACTGAGCTCTGAGCCAGGCGGATCAGAGCCCAATTGACACCATCATCGCAATTCCCGACGTAGGAGGTAACGCTGCGGCGCTCGTATTCGGTCGCACCAGAATTCCACCAACCCAACGCGGTGTCGTTGTCGTGGGTCCCGGTATAGATGACGCGGTCGGGCGTGAGACGATGCGGCAGATAGGCGTGCGCGCCGGGGTTGCCAAAGCCAAATTGGAGCACGGCGAGACCTGGAATCTGGTGACGTTCGCGCAGAGCATGCACTTCTGGTGTGATGTAACCCAAGTCTTCAGCAAAGAACGGCAGCCCGCCGAGCTCTTCGCGAAGCTTGTCGAAGAGTTCGTCCTTGGGACCATCCACCCAGCGGCCATGAATCGCCGTTGGCTCCTGACCAGGAATCTCCCAGAACTGCTCGAAACCGCGGAAATGATCGAGGCGAATGTAATCGCAGGTCTGCGTGGCCCAGCGCAGCCGACGAATCCACCAGTCATAGCCTCTCGCGCGCATGGCATCCCAATTGTAGAGAGGATTGCCCCAGCGCTGGCCGGTCGCGCTGAAAGCATCTGGAGGCACGCCGGACACCACTTCAGGCTGAAGATCGTCCCTGAGTCGATAAAAATCCCGATGGATCCAAACATCGGCGCTATCGTAGTCGACAAAAATCGCGACGTCTCCCACTACGCGAATCGATCGCTGGGCACAGTATAGTCTCAAAGCATGCCACTGCTCCCAGAACGCAAACTGGATGACCCGGCGAATCGCCATCTCTGAGGCCAGTTCCTTGCGGGTAGCTGCAAGGGCGGTCGGTTCGCGACGAGCCAAGTCAGCGGGCCAATGATTCCAGGCTTGCCCGTTATAGCGATCGCGCAAGGAATCGAAAAGAACAAAATCTTCCAGCCACCACGAATTTTCGGCACAGAATCGGTCAAATTTGGCATGCGCACCGGAGGGCCCCTTGTTCAGAAAACTGCCGGCAGCCCGTTTGAGGAGTGGCAGCTTGTGAGCGCGAACTTCGTCGTAATCGATTGCAGCGACGGCGTCGCTCAGCCCAAGAACACGGGATGACTCAATCCAGCCACGTTCAGCTAACCGTTCCAAGCTAATCAGCAGTGGATTTCCAGCAAAAGCCGAGGTTGATGAGTAGGGAGAATTTCCATTCGCTGGCGGATTTAGCGGCAGCACCTGCCACAAACCTTGACGAGCGGAAGCAAGAAAATCGAGGAAACTGTAGGCGATTGGACCAAAATCGCCGATACCCCCACGCGACGGCAGCGACGTAGGGTGAAGAAGAATTCCGGTCAAGCGCGGAAATGGCATCTTTCTTGTCTAACGAGGGCTCGATCAGGAAACCGGTTTTCCTCAGGAACTAAATCCCGCTTGCAGCGAGAACAGCCGGGTTACTCGCCCTCTTCCCCGCCCTGGGCGCGAGTCAGTTTTTTCATCTCTTCCTGGTTGATCTTGATCTTTCCAGATTTCTCCATCTGGTCGTGCAGGTTCGCCACGAACAGACCAAAAATCTCCTGTTGCTTGTTCTGTAAGAGCGACTCACGAATCTCGTCTCGCTTAGCGGCAAAGTCTCCGGCAGGAGGCTCGTGTTTCTCAAGAATCGCCAATACGGCGCCGGTGTTGCCATTGTTGATCGGACCACTGATGTCTCCCGCCTTCAGGGTGAAGGCAACTGAGGCGCCACCGGCCATAGAGCCGAGATCCGGCGCCTGCCCGTCAGGGAGCACAAAATCATTCGTCTTTACCGTTGCCCCTAATTCCTTAGCAGCCTTCTTTAAATCGTGCTGTGCTTTGGCGCGATCGGCGAGCTCCTGGGTTTTTTGTGAAAGCAGGGCCGCCGAGCGTTCGTTCTTGAACTCGGTGTCGACGCGGGAGCGAATCTCTTCGAAGGTAGGCGTGGCGGGAGGCTTTATTGCCAATACTTCGAATATGGCATATCCGTGGGGCAATTGCGCCTGCTCCGCTGGGGCGTTCTCTTTCTGGCTGAATATGGAATCAAACAACTGGGGCGCGGGACCGACGCCAGGCAGAGAATCAGTGCGGCTGATGAAATCAGTTGTGACCACATTGAGCCCCTTGGCCGTGGCAGCTTTCTCGAGCCCCATAGCGCGCGCGTCCGCAAGCAACGCGTTCGCCTGGCTGTCAGCTGCGTTGTTAGCCTTTTGCTGCTTGATTAGAGGTTCGATCTGGCTCTTTACCTCGTCTAGCGTCTTCAAGTGCGCATCCTGCTTGTCATCGACGTGAATGATGTGAAAACCAAAACTGCTCTGCACCAGATCACTGGTGCCTCCTTTGGGCAAGGAAAAAGCTGCCTTTTCAAATTCAGGAACGGTGCGGCCTCGCCCGATCCCGCCCAACCCACCACCATTCTTGGCGCTGCCGGGATCTTCAGAGTATTTCTTGGCCAGATCTTCAAACTTCGCGCCCGCCTTCAACTGCTTCAGAACATCCTCGGCTTTCTTGCGCGCTTCTTCCACTCCCTTGGGATCGATTTTGCCGTCAGGGCCCACCGGAGGAGTCTTGATCAGAATATGACGAACATTGACCTGGTCAGGGACCCGATATTCATCGCGATGCTGATTGTAGTAAGCCTGCGAATCGGTCAGACTGACAGAAGTTTGAGCTTCAATTTTTGAGGTATCCAGCAGCGCGTATCGGACTTTGCGCTTCTCCGGAATGGAATTGTTATAGGTAGCCTTGTTGCGCTCGTAAAAAGCTTTCAGCTCGGCGTCGCTGGGATGGATTTCCTTGAGGATGTCTTCTTTCCGCAGCACAGCGTAATCGAACTTGACTTTAGTGTTGCGTTTCATGAACTCTTGCCGAACTTCGTCATCAGTGACCGCGGCGCCGCCAGTGACCAGATTTCGGAGCTTATCGAAGACGATCTCGTGTTTTACACCTTCCTCGAACTGGG
>Ga0210384_10005794_pt1 | contig 13307 bp, 20 predicted proteins | sample IncBWH2MmetaG_FD_160574 | JGI IMG/M metagenome (GOLD analysis project Ga0210384, IMG submission 160574) | Forest soil microbial communities from Barre Woods Harvard Forest LTER site, Petersham, Massachusetts, United States - Inc-BW-H-2-M | ecosystem: Environmental > Terrestrial > Soil >...
AGGGGAGTTTCGCAGGCTTCGCGAGCTTGGTGTCGTACGCCGACATCAACGGGTTCTTCGTGACCGACTACCGCACGCGGCAGTCTGACGGGCGGCGATCGGCGGAGTCACCAAGGTAAGTATTCAAGGAGGCGACAGATGACAAGAGTGGTTGACGTATCGAACTTTGCCTCCTTCGAAGACGTGGCCGTGATGAAGTTCTTCGAAGCCTCAACCCGCAATCTGCTTGCATAGGAAGCGGCCGCTGGGGTAAGACATCACGTTGCTCTTTCAGTCGTGGGAACGTAGCGCGTGTCCGAAAGCGGGAAATATCACGGCGAAGGCAAGCCCGACGGCGGGCGGATAACCAATGAAGGAGTGAAAGCCTTCTTTCCTGAGAGGGAACAACGCGCGGCGCCGATGATATCGGCTGTAAAGTCGGTTTCCGAACAAGCCGGTCGCAGCATGACGCAAGTCGCACTCGCCTGGTTGCGCCATCAAACGGCGCCAGTAATCCTGATCATAGGAGCGCGGAAGGTATCTCAACTCCAGGATAATCTCGCCAGTTTGGATCTGGAACTCTCCGCCGAACGATTGAAATCCCTCGATGGAGCAAGCCGAATCGAGCCTGGATTCCCTCAGAGTATTTACGACAGAGAGATGGTTCGTGCAATTAGAAATGGCGGCGCGTGGGATCGCTTGCTGCTCTAAGTGCGGTGCTTCAGGCAGAATCGTGATCCAGAAGCCGGCGTTTAAGCTCCCAGTTACGGGCTTAACCGGCCATCATGATGCCCGCGCAGGCTTAAGTCGCGCTCCGCGTGGTATTAGCAGCGCGTGCAAAGATTGGACCAGCAATTTTTAACGAACCGGAGACTTGACTCAGGACATCTGTCCTGAGCTCTCGCATTGCGGCATAATAAGCGCCATGGGTCTTAGGTCCACCTTCTTCCTGGTGTTGTGTCTCCTTACTTTCCGTCAGACACCAGAACAGAATGCCGCACAGATTAAAGCGTGGACGGAACGGCACGCGCAGTACATGTCGCAGCCGAGAATTGAGGAAACGGAATCTTTCTTGGAAATCACGGCGAACGCACCCAGGCCACTTGACGATGTTTTAGCGGCGCTCGCGCACCAACATGGCTGGCACATTAACTACGAAGAGCCGCAGTATGGAAAATCAGACATCGCGGATAGCACGGCTCCATCGTGGTTGGAGCAGCATCCAAATGGTCCTCGTGCGTACGGAATCGCGGGAGGTGCTTTCCACGTCAAGATTTCAATTGACGGGTATTTCCCGGACGACCCGATGCAGATACTTCCCACACTGGTCGAAGCTTACAATCGCAGCGGCAATCCGGGCCGGTTTCAACTCCGCGTGGTGAGCAAGAATTCGTTCGATGCCATTCCGACGGCCTCCGGCGATGGACCACAAACTCCACTTCTTGATACGGTGATGAGTTTTGATGCGTCCGATGATGTTGGCGCGTACCCGACGCTTCGCAAGTTTTGCGGAGAGCTGTCTCGCAAAACTGGCCACACCGTGGTCTTCGGCGGCACTGGTTCACCTTCTGAGAATCGCCTGCTCCAAGCGCATATCCAGCAACACTCGGTAAATCAGCCTGCACGTGAAATTCTTCGGCAAATGTACAAGCAGGTCGGTTCGACGGATTGTTGGCGACTCCTCTACGACCCAGATTCAAATCAGTTTTGGCTTTGGCTGCGCCTCTGGTGAGGAGTCAAGTCTCGATTGACGCGCGCGGTTACCGGAAAAGTCCCGATTCACCGATTCAGTTGTCCGGAAATCCGACTAATCGCGACTTACAAGCGGAATCCCGGATGCAAATAGGGAAATTCAAGATTCAGGCCTGAATTGTTGTTTTGTATCTTTCAAGAGCTCGCCAGCGGACGTTGGCGGCGCTGAACACCGCAACGGGTGAGATGATTCGCGACCTCTGGGGATGATCAGGAGAGTTCACGTAGATTGTTCCGGAGGCGATCTGAATCGCCATCGGGCAGGAGTGCCTCGACTGCGGTGTGGGTATTCCTCCAGACCGGAACGGCGCGTGCGAGCAACCTTCGCCCTTTTGCCGTTAGGGTCATCAGACGGCTGCGGCCGTCCGCAGGGTCTGCTGTGACCTTGACCAGACCTCGGCGCTGCAACGGCTTGAGAACGGCCGTCAGGGTGGTCCTGTCCATTCCGAGTAGGGACGCAACTGCCGCCATACCTGGTGGTTCCGGGCGGTTCAGGGACATCATTAGCGAGAATTGCCCGTTCGTCAGGCCGAGTGGGCGCAGAGCATCATCGAAGCGTCGTGCCAGCGCCCTGGCAGCTCGCTGCACATGGAGACAGAGGCAAGAGTCGCGGACTTGCAGCGTTGTCGCAAAGGTAGGGTTCACGATGGTGACCATAGACAAATAGTATGGATATCAACGTATCTTGCCAAGAGGCCTCAATGCATGCTATGTTGATATCAATATATATTGCCTGGCGGGATGATTCATTTTCTATGGCAAGCGCGGCGACTGCAGACGAAATAGTGTTGTTGGAGGAAGAGTAGGTCACCCCGCATCGATACCGTGGTCTTCAGAATCGGGAGAAGTCATGGAACGAAAAAGAGTGAGGGCGAGCGCATTCGGGAGCATCGCTCTGGTCGTCATGTTTGGTGCTGCGTGGGAAGCAAAAGCTCAAGACACCAAAATACCGTATCCGAGCATAGCCCCGCTCGAACAATACCTGATACCGGATCGGAACCAGGAGATAAAGCTGGCGCGGAGTGCTGCGCCCGACTCCATCTCGGGCGATGCTGAGGTCTTGGTCCTCGGACGACATGGCTACGAAACGGCGATCAAAGGCAAGAACGGTTTCGTGTGCGTCGTAGAGCGATCATGGATGTCTCCATTTGACTTCCCGGAGTTCTGGAACCCCAAGATGCGAGGTCCGATCTGTTTCAATGCGCCGGCGGCGCGATCCATCCTGCCACTCACTATCAAGAGGACGGAGTTGGTATTGGCTGGACTGTCTAAAGCTCAGATTATCGATGGTATCAAGGCATTCGAGACGAGAGAACTGCGAACCCTGGAACCGGGCGCAATGTGCTACATGATGTCGAGCCAAGGTTACCTAAACGACTCCGCCGGGCATTGGTTTCCGCATTTGATGTTTTACATCCCCCTAACAGATCCCAAGGTTTGGGGTGCGGATCTGCCTGGCTCCCCGGTTATGTTGAATCCACAATTTCAGGGTGCCCCGGAGCCAATAACCGAGTTCATGATTCCAGTCGGCCATTGGTCTGATGGGACGGCTGCTAAGCCCTAGCAGCGCGAACGCACTATTCACCAGCATTGACAAAATATGCCCATCACCCCGGGCAAAGAGCAGGAGGTCGTCGGAGTCGAGGTAATTCCGGCGGCCTCTTGCCCCCGTAGCCCACGCAGGTCCTGATAAAACGCGGTAACCATACATATGAAGTACTGGGACGGGACGCGTCCGATTTTGTAATTTGCGAGATATAGCAAAGCTCGCCGTGGGATCGGGAGACCCTTGCCTTGTAGATCAGTTCGAGGTAGGGCTCAGGCCCTAGATTGTAGTTATGCAAGTCCGGAAAATATGATAGTTCAGCGACTCCGAGAAGCTCTCCACTCCGCGAGAAAGGTCAGAGTGAACGTTCTCCCCTGGGAAAAGACTTGACATCAACGCGCGCGGAGCAATGAGTTCTTGCTCAGGGCAGTGACCGGGACGGGTTTCTTGACCATGCGGGTTAAGTCAAAGCTTCTTTGTTCTTGTGCTTCTTCTTTTTCGCTGGCCGAGACTGGCTGGCCGACCGCACGAGAAAAGCCGATCGAGTTAGGCCAGCAGAGCGCGCTAAACGGTCAATCTTCTCAATCTGGCTCTCCGGAGCAGTTATGTTGACGCGGATTGTCCGTTCTGAATGGGCGGGGACAAGAAACGCCACGGCGCCTTTAATGGCAGGATCACCTGCCACGTCATCAACCGTTGATGGACTGGGAATCTTCTCACCATCCTCAATCATACCAGCGATATGAAAGCTCAAGGCTTCCGCCGCTTTGCGCCGCGCTTCCTCCAAAGTTCTACCAGCCGTAATGCACCCAGGAAAATCTGGAAAGCTCACGCCAAAATCAGATTTACGATTCTTGTGCAGATATGCAATATAATCCATCAGTTACCTCAACCTAATGCCTGCTTGTTTTTCGAGGCTTCTCAGCGTGCCAATTCGTATATCTCGAACAGGATGTGGCACAGCGACCCGTCCCGTCTTCACCGGATGCTTGAACTGTTTGTGGCTCCCAACATGCGCAACCTCATGCCAGCCGTCCTGCTTCAAGCGCTGTATGCCTTCTCGGCTGGACATAAGTGCTGTGCAGTCAAAAGAATAGACGAGGGTATGATACACACTTTGTACACACTTGCCAAATAGGGGTTCACAAGAGAACGATGGGAGCCTACGTCGAGGACGGGAAGGGAATAGCGGGACGCAATCGAAGTTTGTGAAGACGTCCTCCCCCGAACCAGGCTTCCTAGATCGACCTTCGATTTCCGATTGCGCTCCAGATCACGCTGAGCCTCGCGCTTGCGACAGTCTGGGAGCACTGCAGTTTTGTTGAAGGAAGCGCGCAAATTGTAGTATCCTTACTGTAAAGAGAGGAGGTAAAGATGACACGCTCTAGCACGATCAGCAGTAAGGGCCAAATCACGGTACCTCTAGAGATCCGCAATCGGCTCGGGCTGAAACGGGGAGATCGTGTGGAATTTGTCGTAGAGGATGATCGAACAACCATCCGCCCGGCTCGCGCGCCTGGAAATCCATTTGTGAAATATGTGGGCGCACTGCCCGCCTTTTCCGAGGTCCACGAGCTAAATGCTTGGGTTCGCACCCTGCGCGACGAAGAGACCGAGAAATAATGAGAACTGCAATCGATACCAATGTGCTCTCCGCCCTTTGGTCCAAGGAGTCTGTCGCTTCAAACATAGCAAGGAACCTCGGCAATGCAAAAACTGAAGGTGGTTTGGTTGTGGGAGCTCCAGTCTACGCGGAGTTGCTCGCCTATCCGAAGGCGACTGAGTCCTTTGTCAACGGTTTTCTCGCGGATACAGGAATTGACGTCGATTTCGAGTTTCAACGATCCTTATGGCTGGAGGCTGGCCGGCGTTTTGCACGTTATGCTCAGCGGCGGCGAAAGACTGCACACCACGGTCCGAGGCGCTTGCTTACAGATTTCATCATTGGATCGCACGCCTTAACCCGGGCAGATCGGCTCATGACGCTTGATCCCAAGCGATACCAACGAGATTTTCCGGAGTTAAAGTTGATCTGAATCGGATTGCGATTTGCCCACTATCTCGACAGCATGCGGTTCTAGACTTTAGAGGCGCCTATAATTAATGAATGTCGAATCCCTGGCTTACCATTGAACTAGAGGACTACGAAGGGCACATGGGCTCCGATAGTGTGCGTCAGTTGGTGGCGCTTTCGGATCTTTTCAAGCGTGCTCTTGACCTTAGTACTCCGGAAAGTGTCGCAGTCGTCGGTGTTGCGGGGGGCAACGGACTGGAGCGAGTTGATTCCGATATTACGAAGAGGGTCGTCGGGCTTGACATCAATCCGCGCTATCTTGAAGCCGTCCGGCAGCGATACGGGGTCCTGCCGGGGCTCGAACTCTGCTGTACCGACTTGGCTGACTTGCCCTTGAGTTTAACTCCAGTGGAATTGCTGCATGCTGCGCTGGTTTTCGAACATACGGGATTGGGGCGTTGTCTCAAGAATTCACTGTCCCTCGTTGCGCGTGGAGGCAAGTTGTCCGTCGTGTTGCAGTTGCCAAGTGAAGCGGAAGAGGGTGTGACGCCGACTCGTTATTCAAGCATGCAAGCGTTGCGCGACTCTTTTGCATTGATCGATGTCTCACAGTTTCGCCTAAGGCTTGAGGAAGAAGGATTTCATCTGTTCCATCAGGAGCGGCGCTCTCTACCGGCCGGGAAGGCCTTCTGGCTTGGAATCTTCGCCCATGGAACTCATTGACCTGGGCTGTCCCTTGCTCCAATCAGCCACAACCGTCATCAATACCCGAGTGATCGCAACTATTCGTCGTCGAGCGAGACAGGAGTACGCTGGCTCGCAATATCTGAGCCGTCCGAGCTTCCGAGATCGAAAATACGGTCAACGTCAGTTGCAGTTTGAAAGCGATTGTTCCCGAGTGTCGAGGGCAACTAGGAAGTTATCAGTCGTCCGTTGGGTTAGTACGATAAACGCTTGTGTTGGCGCCATCGTTAGCGCTCGTGATGGGCGTCGATCGGAATGTAAACCCTTGAAATTCTGGCTGCACAATAGTTGCACAATTGCTCCCGAACAGTGGCTCTTTGACCAGCAATGAGGCAAACTCATCCGAACCTAACCTATTGATTTCGAACAACAGCGTGTGGAATGCGGGAGTTTGGGAAACCGTTGCTGGCAAATCGAATAACTCGTTTCGCTGTCAAATGTTAGCAGCTCCGAGATGGGCTCGAACAGTGGTTCCCCCGTGATGCAAATTGAAGAGATTCGAAGGCTTGGCCACGGCTACTTCTTCGGCGCATCCAGGAATGTATAGAGAGCACCGATCTTATCGCCCTTCATCACAAGTACATCGATGCCCGTGATGACTACTTCCTCGCCAGCGGGGCCGAATCCCCAATCGAGCTTTCCGACTCCGTTAAATGCCTGAAGCTCGCCGCGCTCCGTAAAGACGAAGGTGGGAAACTTTTCGACAAGTCCCGCAACCGCATGGTCAATACCTGAATGTCCCTCATAGCGGGAGTTGTGATCGACGAAGACACCGTCCTCCGCCCACAGTCGTGCGATGTTGTTCCGGCGTTTCTGAGTGTCGTGCTCGCCAAAGACGCCGTACAGGTTTTCGCGCAACAAGTTTTGGATTGTTTGTGCCATGTAAGCGTTCCCTTCGGAGCTAGATTCACTTTCGATGAGCACCGCTATGGAGCAAGGACTCATCGAAAGAGCTGTAACCAAGTGGACGAGTTCAGCCACCGTGCGTTCAATGCTCTCCGGCCAGAGCTTTGGACACTCGGAAAGTCACCTTGATTCCGCTCGGGCGATTGCGCACACCTGTTTCCATGTAGCCATTCACACGGAACCAGAGCCTGCGACCGCCCAATTGGATTCCCAGGCCAAGACCGACAGTGCGCTCCTTCGAATTAGCAAAGCTGGCGCCATTGATCTTGTCGTCTGTCAACTGCTGCAACCAATAACCGTTGAACCCTAGTCTGACGTTTTCGAGCACTTGGTAAGACACCGCATAGTTAGCGTGGAAGGCTTGGCCTGCCTGCATGTCCTTGATGCCGAAACCCACAAAGGGATCGTGATTGATGGAGTTCCACAGATAGTGGACCCGAACGCTGACCTCTATTTTGCCGTTCGGCTCATACGTAAACGCATAATAGGGATTAACGACAACGAAGTGATTACCGATGTTCACCGGGCGAGCATCGCTGTACTTGCTCGTCGGCACGCCAACATCGATAACCACACGCTGGACAAAGATTGCCTTTCCGATTTTTCTCGGCTGCCACTGAAGTCCCGAACCGACCGTCAGATCGCCAACACCCCGGACCCTCGTATCGGCACCTTTGAGTTGAACATCGACATCGACCAGCGGGACCAAAGCCTCGGCAGCCAACCATGCACCAAGGAGGCGCTTGTGGCTCACGAAGGCGATATGACTGGTCGTGCTGTCGACGGTAACACGGTTTGAGCCTGGAACCGTTCTCCCGGTAGCATCTCTCAGTGTGTCGGCGACGGAGCTTTCCGGGAATTCTTCCAGCAACCAGCCCGGCGCGCCAAAGCCGTCTTCAAAGTTTGTTTCCCCGAGATTCACGACCGGTAGTTGCACCTGGGCAGTCGGGGGACTGGCCGAGGAGGCCAGTTGTTGGCAATGGAGGGATTGTGCATCCAAGAGCAATCCCATAAGGGCAAGGAGGCCAAGGAGTCTCGCTCCCGTAACGTATGCTGTTCTGTTGTGCATGTGCCACCTGAATGGGAGCCGGGTGTATAGTCGTTCGTGAAACTCGTGCGTGACTGGCAGTCGCGGTGCCGCCTCGTAACTCGCGCGCAGCATCGGCATTCGGCAGGTCAACGCGAACGAGTCGCGAGCAGTTGTTGTTCCCACATGAACGCGACTCCAGTGGCGCCGCCATGCTCAATAAAAACGGACGCCAGCAATGGAATGCTATCTTCTCTTGCCCAATCGCGCTGCCATTCGCCGCTGAGCGCCATCCACGTGATTGGCACGACTCCAGCCTGCACCATGCGACGAACAGCCATGTCGTGCGCCTCAGGGGAGACGCCGCCGGAGGCATCCGTCACGGCGTAAACAAGATAGCCTTCCCCTTGCGCCTGAATAGCTGGCATGGCAAGGCACATCTCTGTCCACAGCGAGGCCATCACGATCTTTTTTCGACCGGTCTTCTTTATGGCCTTTACCACCCGGTCGTCCTGCCAGCTGTTGATAAACGTCCGGTCGATGGGTTTATTGTCCGGAAACACGTCCTGCAGGCCCTTAATGATGTGCCCGCCGCGCTCTTCGGTCACCGTCGTCAGAATTACCGGAACTCCGAAGACCTTGGCAACCTTCGCGAGTCCGATGACATTGTTGACGATGATCGTCGGGTCGTGACTGTTCAGGTTGGCGAATTGGAAAGCCTGATGATCGATCAGCAGCATTACGCTCTCTTCCGGGGTAAGAAGGGCGTTCAAGCCTGCCTTTGCCGCATCCATATCGCGTTCTCCTTGTCTTAACGGAAATCTTTCACAACGTCATCGGCCCGAAACACCCGGCCTTTCAAAGATGGCCGACACCGGCGCTTGAGGTCTTGTACGATCCCGCTATTCTTTGTCTTCAATCGCTTTCTTGAATGGTTCATCGGGTGGTATAGTGGCCACGTCGCCATAGAAGAAGATATAAGGGAACCGCAGCCGTTTGAATTTCGTTCACCGCATGGCATCAACAGCGTCGAGCATCAAACACGGTGCTGGAACAGCATCACAGTTCGCCATGTTGTCCACTATTCAAATCCCGGTCGCGTGTGGCATGACATCTCATCAGAACAGACGACTGTAGCAATTCTCCTCGAACAGATCGGCGGATACTGCGAAGCGCGGCTGAACGTCAATCGGCCAACTCCACGGTTCCGATATGATGCGGGGCATGCAACATTCGTTCCGGCAGATATACCGATTTGGGGCTACTCAGACAACATCAAAGTGACTCGTGACCTTCGGCTTCATTTCGATGATGATGCGCTGCCCAAGATCCTCGGAGATGACCTGGACTACGCTAAAGTTACTTCCCCTGTCCTCATGTTGTACAACGAGAGGGTCACGAAGTGCGCGAAGCTACTTGCAGAGGAATTCACCAGCAGGTTACGCGAGAATCGGATGTACGGAGAATCCCTCACCACGGCGCTTATGGCCGCTCTTTTCGGCTCGCATGACGTCTCGACTCGCATCAAGAACGGTGGGCTCGCAAGATGGCAACTAAAGCGGGTATTGGAGTTCCTCGAGGCGCGTCTTGCGGAGGACATCGGCTTGGAAGAACTCGCGCAACTGGCCGGCCTTTCTCAATCCCAGTTCGCTCGTGCGTTCAAGGCATCGACCGGACTTCCGCCGTACAAATGGCGCTTACATAACCGGATTAAGAGAGCCCAGGAAATGCTGCTGAATAGCAACAACTCACTTTCCGAAATCGCCCTGTACTACGGCTTTGCGGATCAAAGCCATTTCACGAAGGCCTTCCGGCGTGTAACCGGCACAACTCCCGCTAATTGGAAACAACTCCACAAGCACTAATTCTTTTATTATCAAGGGCCGAGGTAGCTCAGTGGTAGAGCAGCCGATTCGTAATCGAAGTTGTGCCCAACGCAGCAAAACGTTCCCTACCTTTGCCTAACGAAATCAATGGGATGGCCGCTTCTGGCTGATGAGTCCGTTTGCCTGCATTAGCTCAGATTTTGGGACCGTTGATGGCAGGTTGATGGCAGTCCAGAATGTCGGCCCGGCGGGAATCGCTCACTTGATTCGGCTCATTAGCCTCACATTCTTTTGATCCTTTACGCCTGACGTAACGCGTACTTCCTGGTATTTTTGGGTAGTGATCCTGAGGTATGAATTCCTGCCGGACAGCCGAGGCGCTCCGGAGTGTTGGATTTGGTCGGAGCGCATCGCGCGATCACGGAACTGAATCGCCGCGTGACAGAGTCCATCCACAAGCGACATAACATCGGGGATTCGACAAATTCGTATTAGCTGATCGCAGGTCGAGAACAACCTTGATTTCAGTTTGATGGAAGTCGGGAAGGCAACGAGAACCTGATAATGCTCCGCGACCGGCTGCCCAGGCAAACTGCCGAGGTGGAATCGACGGCGGCGCGTGCGCGGCCCCTGGTGCGTTTTGGCAAAAGCCACGGACTCTCGCTCGGCGGTGCCAGGATCAAAGAACTGCTCCATGAGAGCAGGCCGTGAGCCGGTTTGTCCTTGTTGCTAGCTCGGCCACAGTTTTCACCGCGACGCAGTCCCTTTGCCGCAAGCATGGCCTGACGGCGTACGATGCGGCCTACTTGGAAATAGCGCTGCGCGGAACAAGGACACTGGCCACAGTTGATGATGATTTGAGGCGAGCGGCGGTAGCTGAAGGCGTACAGGTTTTGTAGCAGTCAGGGGATCGTCCGGGGTGGGCGTGAATTTGGATAATTCGCGCCAATGCTGTGAGTAGCGCAGGACAGGGCATTTCCTATGTCCACACTTCCAAAACAGATAGCCGAAAAGTTGTGCGGCTGCGACGGCGACGGCGACGCGCGAAGCTTCGCGTTCTGGACCCTGAAGGGTCGGAACGTACGGGTTAAGCACTTAGCGACCGCGGCCAGGCTCCAAACCGTGCCGAGAGAGAACCTGCTTGACCAGTTCTTCGCCGAAGCGCCTGGTCAATGGAGCCGAGCGCAATAACATGCGGTAATAGATCGCGCCAAAGATGGCGTCGTTCAGCAGTTCAGGTGCTGCCTCCGACGGCAGCTCGCCTGCATTCTTGCCGCGCTGCAGATCGGCAATCGTAGCATTTCGCCGCGGACTGACCCACCGGTCAAAGAACTCCTGAAGAACGAGTGGTTCGCTCTGACCCTCGGCGATCAGCCCGGCCACAATCCTGCCGAAAGGCCCGTTGAACGCATCGATCAACCGCCGCACGCGAAAGCGAAGAGACTCTGCTGCGGTCAGCACCGTCGGCCTCTCCAGGTTGGGAGCCATTCGCTCGCAGAGCATGGCCAGCACCAAAGTCGCCTTGGTCGGCCACCACTTATACAGGGTGGGTTTGCCGACCTTGGCTCGCTCGGCGACCGCTTCCATGGTTAAGTCGCGGACCGACTTCTCCTGAAGCAGAGCATAGACGGCATCCATGATGGCAGCATGCGACGCCGCCATCTGGCTTGGCGGCCGGCCTTTGCGGGCGCGACGATGCGATGAGTTCTTCATAAGACCATTCTTAACACAACGTTCCGTAAAGGCAATTGATTTGACTTCGGTTTTTTCGTTATAATAAAACGGAACGTAAAGTAAAATATAAGGAGAATGCGATTGGGCAATCGAAACCACCCGTACGAATCCTTGACGTCCCAGAACGCGGCGCTGGTCCTGGTCGACCATCAGGTCGGCCTCATGACCGGTGTCCGCGACTATTCGACCGGCGAACTGAAACACAACGTGGTGGCCTTGGCCAAAGCAGCCAAAGCGCTGACGCTACCGATTGTCGTTACCACGACTGCCCGCGATAGCATGTGGGGTCCGACGTTCCCTGAACTCGTGGAGGCCCTGCCAGGCGTAGAGATCATTGATCGCTCATCGGTCAACGCTTTCGACGACGAGCGTGTGGCTAGGGCCATCGCGGCGACCGGCCGGAAGAGGCTGATCTTCGCCGGCATCTCTCTCGAAGTCTGCGCGGCTTTTCCGGCGATCAGCGCCGTCGGAAAGGGGCTGGGTGCCTATGTGGCGGTCGATGCCTCGGGAACCTTCAGCGAGACCAAGCGCCAGGCCGGGCTGCTGCGCATGCTGCAGGCTGGCGTCATTCTCTCGGACTACGCGACCTTGATGGTGGAAATTCTCAGGGATAATACGCGACCGGAGGCCGGTGAAGTCTATGCGGCTATGGACATGCCTTGGGCGAAGCTCGTGGGCCAGATCGCTCATGCATACGGAAAGTAGGGTATCCGCAGAGTGCTGGTAGAGCGCGACGGCTGGATTGTCTATCTCAAGATTGATCCGCGCCTGGACGGGTTTCATTCCGATCTCCGTTTCTGGGCACTGCTGCGCCGAATCGGTTTGCCATCGCATGAATAGCTTGTCGCCGTGTTTGCGAAGGTCTTCCATCCCGCATTCACCGCGATTGCGGGCGTATGACGAGCAACTCTTCCGCAACGGGATAAGGGAAGGTTTGCCGACCATCGGCTCGCAATCTCTATTGGGCCGACGCACCGGTCCTAGCTTGTGAGGTTATAGATTAGGCCAAATGGATCTTTGACATAGCAGCGAGGAAAATCCGGCTCGTCCTTAACAACTTCACAGCTCTCCTCTACTAGCCGCTGCTTCGCGTCGACAATGTTGTCAACCGTCACTTCCAAGACTGGCCCCAAGGACGAGCCAGGCTCGATGAACAAGTTGATGTGCTTGCCATGGAGACCGATCATCTTCGGGTTGTTGTCGGTAATTTCGAATCCGAGATGGTTGACATAAAAAAGGGCAGCTTTCTTAGGATCTGGGGCTTGAATTAGGATGTCTGGACCAAAGCGGTTTGCCATGTTATTCCTCGCGAGGAAGCATAGTACTAACCTATGCAGCGTTAGGTCGAGACAATCCGCAACGGGCGGCACGACTGCGAATCGCTCTGCCCCGCACGGATGCTCGAAAGTTAGGAGGTGTCGCATGCTTTCTGCGGGACTTGTGGATAAGAATCCTCGTTCTGCTCGTTCCTGTAGTTCTCATCAAGGGATCAGGAAAGCTGACCTATCCGTGAAAACTCTCTCTACATTGATCTGGCGGAGCACTCTTCTCTTGGCGGCTTTCGGTTCGGCTGGTTGTTCCGCTCGCACGGCAGGATCAGCCGAATTACAGTCGCTTACACCTGCAAGTGCTGCCGCCATTAACGAAAGCGCGCGCACGTTCATGCATACCGTGGCCCATGATGTCACTCAAGAGGGGCCGCTGGCGTGGCTCAAGTTCTTCAACACGGGCCCAGAATTCTTCATGGCCGTTAACGGACAGCTAGCGTTCCCGAACGCA
>Ga0210384_10005796_pt1 | contig 13306 bp, 8 predicted proteins | sample IncBWH2MmetaG_FD_160574 | JGI IMG/M metagenome (GOLD analysis project Ga0210384, IMG submission 160574) | Forest soil microbial communities from Barre Woods Harvard Forest LTER site, Petersham, Massachusetts, United States - Inc-BW-H-2-M | ecosystem: Environmental > Terrestrial > Soil >...
ACAACGTAAACCCCGCCGGACAAATGGGCGGCGAACCGGCGCCCAAAGGCCAGGAGTTCACCTACTCGGTGCGCGCGCAGGGACGTCTGACGACGCCGGAACAATTCGGCGACATCATCGTGCGCGAAAATCCCAATGGCGGGGCCGTTCGGGTGCGGGACGTGGCGCGCATCGAACTCGGCGCGCAGAGCTACACCTTGATGGGCCGCCTGAACGGCAAGCCAAGCGCCATTCTTGCCGTCTACCAGCTGCCTGGCTCCAATGCCGTCAACGACTCCAAAGCCGTCCAGGCGCTGATGGCGCAGTTGAAGAAGAGCTTTCCGCCGGACATGGACTACGCCATCGCGCTGGATCAAACGAAGGCCGTCACCGAGGGTATTCGGGAAATCGTGCTGACGCTTGGCATCGCGCTGGTGCTCGTGATCATCGTGGTCTATCTTTTCCTGCAGGGCTGGCGCGCCACGCTGATACCGCTGCTCGCCGTTCCCGTGTCGCTGGTCGGCACTTTCGCGTTTTTCCCGCTGTTTGGCTTTTCCATCAACACGCTGTCGATGTTCGGCATGGTGCTCGCCATCGGCCTGGTCGTCGACGATGCCATCGTGGTGGTCGAGGCGGTCGAGCGCCATATCGAAGAAGGTATGGCGCCGAAGGATGCCGCCTTGAAGGCCATGCAGGAGATATCCGGACCCGTCATCGGCATTGCTCTGGTGCTCTCGGCGGTATTCATACCCACGGCCTTCATACCGGGCATCACGGGACGGTTGTACCAGCAGTTCGCGGTCACCATCGCGATTTCCGTGATCATTTCGGCATTCAACGCACTCAGTTTGAGTCCGGCTCTTGCCGCGCTGCTGCTGCAACCCAAGAAAGCCAACGCGGGCGCGCTGCGAAGGTTTTTCGACTGGTTCAATCATGTTTTTAGACGCGCCACCGACGGTTACGTCAGCGTCAGCCGGACGCTGATCCGCAAAAGCGGACTGGCAGTGGCCGCGCTGCTGCTTTTCGGCGTGGTGGCCGTCTTTTTTGGCGCGAAGCTGCCGTCCGGCTTCCTGCCGGATGAGGATCAGGGTTATGTCTATATCAACCTGCAGCTGCCGAATTCCGCTTCGCTCGAGCGCACGGAGCAAGCGGCGCGCGAGATAGAAAATATTCTCGCCAAGACGCCCGGCGTTCAATACACGACCAGCGTCATTGGCTTCAGCCTGCTCAGTTACATCCAGACGAGCTACAACGCATTCTTTTTCGTCACCCTGAAGCCCTGGTCGGACCGCGACCAAAGCCAGCAACTCCAGGCCATCAAACAGCGCCTGAATCAGCAGCTGAGCAAGCTTCCCCAGGGTGCGGCCATCAGCTTTTCGCCTCCGGCCATTCCCGGCGTCGGAACTTCCGGTGGGTTCACGTTTGTGCTCGAGGATCGGGGCGGCAATGACATTCCGTATCTGGCGGCGAACGTCGACAAGTTCCTGGCCGCCGCGCGCAAACGTCCGGAAATCGCGGGGATCAATACCTCCTTCCTGCCGAGCGTTCCGCAGCAGTTCGTCGAGGTGGATCGCGATAAAGCGCTCAAACAAGGCGTGCCGATCTCGGATGTCTACACCAGCTTGCAGGCGTTCATGGGTGGAATCTTCGTCAACTACTTCAACCGATTCGGCCGTCAGTGGCAGGTCTATGTGCAAGCCGACGGCAACTATCGAGGCGCCGTTCAGGACACCGAGCAGTTCTACGTGCGCAACAACAGCGGCGCAATGGTTCCGCTGTCGGCTTTGACCAAATTCGAGCCGCGTTTCGGTCCTGAATACATCATGCATTACAACGAGTATCCGTCGGCCCAGATCAACGGCAACGCCGCTCCCGGCTATAGCTCCGATCAGGCGATGGCTGCCCTCGAAGAAGTGTTTGCGCAGACCATGCCCCAGGACATGGGCTATGACTACCTGGGCATGTCATTCCAGCAGAAGCTGGCGGAACAGGGCGTTTCGTCCACGACCATTTTCGGGATTTCCATTCTGTTCGTGTTCTTGATTCTCGCGGCCCTGTACGAAAGTTGGGCGCTGCCCTTCAGCGTGCTATTGAGCACGCCCGTGGCCGTCTTCGGCGCTCTTGGAGTGCTGCTGCTCAGGCGCTTGTTCATCCAGGCCTTTTACCCGGCGTACATGGTCGACATTGAAAACGACGTGTATTCGCAAATCGGCTTGGTGATGCTGATCGGTCTGGCTGCGAAGAACGCGATTCTGATCGTGGAATTTGCCAAGGACGAATATGAGAAGGGCAGGCCGCTGGTCGACGCCGCGCTGGCCGGCGCGAGGCTGCGTCTGCGTCCGATCTTGATGACCTCGTTGGCGTTCGTGTTCGGCTGCGTGCCGCTCTGGTTCGCATCGGGTGCCGGGTCCGTTGCCCGTCGAATCATGGGCACCACGGTGATCGGCGGCATGCTGGCCGCGAGCGCGATCGGCATCTTCTTCATCCCGGCGATTTTCTATGTTGTGGAGACCCTCTCAGGCGCCAGGCGAAGGGAATTGGTTCCCGCGGCGGCCGCCGATCGAACGGAGACCGCGTGAGATTGAGGGCCTTCACGCCATTGATAGTTGTGCTGCTGCTCGCCGGATGCATGGTGGGGCCGAATTACCAACGACCTGCGATCGATGCGCCCGGCGTCTATCGGGCAGACAGCCAGGCCTCGATTGCCTCAGCGGAATCGCTGGGCGATGAAAAATGGTGGGAAGTATTCCAAGATCCGGTGTTGCAGCAGTTGATTCGAACCGCACTCGAGCAGAACTACGACCTGCGAATTGCCGCAAGCCGAGTTCTTCAGGCGCAGGCGCAGCTTGGGGTTACGCGCGCCAACCAATTTCCAACGGTGAGCGCCGGGACCGACGTTTTCAGCCAGCGCAATCCGAAGATATCGAGCTCCTTTCCATCCTATGAGGCGAAAGCCGGAGAGGTGGATCTGGCGGTCGTTTGGAATCTCGATTTCTGGGGAAAATATCGACGCCAAACCGAAGCCGCGCGCGCCAACCTACTCGCCTCGCAGTGGGGCCAGAGGGCCGTTCTCACCTCCGTCATCTCGAGCGTGGCGAGCGCCTATTTCACGCTTCGGGAGCTCGATCTGGCGCTGGATGTGTCGAAGATGACGCTGGCCTCGCGGCAGGATTCGTTGCGTCTCACCAACGTGCTCGCCAGGAACGGCTCGGCATCGGGGCTCGATGTACGGCAATCGGAGCAACTCGTGTACACGGCAGCAGAGACCATTCCCGATCTCGAGCGCCAGATCATGCAGGAGGAGAACTCTCTCAGCATTCTGCTCGGCCGCAATCCCGGTCCCATTCCGCGGGGCCGCAAGCTCACCGAGCAGCCGAATCCGCCGGCGATTCCCGTCGGCCTGCCTTCGGAACTGCTGGAGCGCCGCCCCGACATCCGGGAAGCGGAAGAGACTCTGGTGGCGGCCAATGCCGAGATTGGCGTCGCCAAGGCCGCGTTTTTTCCCAGTATCTCGCTCACGGGCACAGCCGGATTCGAAAGCTTCGCGCTCAACAACCTGTTCAGCCATGCTCAGAGAGCGTGGAGCGGCGCCGCATCGCTGACCCAGCCTGTGTTTGCGGGAGGGGCCCTGCGCGCCGGAAAACGCCTCGCCGAGGCGCAGAAGGAAGAAATGCTGCTCAGCTACGAGCAAACGATCATGAGCGCTTTCCAGCAGGTTTCCAGCTCCCTTAGCGCGTACCAGAAGGGCCGCGAGTTCCGCGAGCAGCAGGAGCTATTGACGGCGGCGGCGGAAGATGCCGATCGCCTCTCGAAAATACTCTACCAGCATGGCGGCACGAGTTACCTGCAGGTACTCACCAGTGAAAACAACGAATTCTCAGCGGAGCTCAATCTTGCGCAAGCGCAACTGAACGAACGGCTCGCGCTGGTCCAGCTCTACAACGCTCTCGGCGGGGGCTGGCAGTGACCATCATGAGCCATGTCGAAATGGGCCAAATTTAGCGCTGCTCCAACGGCAGGTAGTCTCTGCGCGTGGGGCCGGTGTAGAGCTGGCGCGGACGGCCGATTCTCATATGCGGATCGGAGACCATTTCCTGCCAATGGGCCACCCAGCCTGCGGTGCGCGCGATGGCGAACATGACCGTGAACATGGAACGCGGAATTCCGAGCGCGCTGTAGATGATGCCCGAATAGAAATCGACGTTGGGGTACAACTTGCGCGACACGAAGTAATCGTCTTTGAGAGCGATTTCCTCGAGCTTCAGCGCCAGTTCGAACAGCGGGTCATTGCCCTTACCCATCTTTTCAAGCACGCGGTAACACATGCTGCGGATGATCTTGGCGCGCGGGTCGACATTTTTGTAGACGCGGTGACCGAAGCCCATCAAGCGCACGCTGTCCGACTTGTCTTTGACGCGCGCCAGAAATTGGCCGATGTTTGCCGCCGAACCGATGCCGTTCAGCATATCGAGGACGGCCTCGTTTGCTCCGCCGTGCGCGGGACCCCAGAGCGCGGAAACTCCGGCGGAGATTGCCGCGTAAGGATTGACCCCGGTACTTCCCGCGAGCCGCACCGTCGAGGTGCTGGCGTTCTGCTCATGGTCGGCATGCAGAATGAACAACAGATCGAGCGCTTCCACGGCTACGGGATCGGCCGTGTAGGGCTCGCATGGAACCGCAAAGAACATATTGAGCATGTTGGCGCAATAAGACAGGTCGTTACGCGGATAGACGAAAGGCTGCCCCAGGGAGTGTTTGTAGGCGGCCGCCGCGATGGTCGGCAGTTTGGCAATGATGCGATGGGCGAAAATCTCCCTATGCCGTGGGTCGTGGATATCGGTGGTGTCGTAGTAGAATGCGGCCATCGAGGCGACCATCGCCGAAAGCATCGCCATGGGATGCGCGTCGTGATGGAAGCCGCGCAAGAATCGAAGCAAGCGTTCGTTGACCATGGTGTGCCGTGTGATTGAATCGCGAAATGCCTTGTGCTGCGCCTTCGTTGGCAACGTGCCGTTGATCAGCAGATCGGCGACTTCCAGATGGTTGGAGTGCTCCGCGAGTTGTTCAACAGGATAACCGCGGTACAACAGCACCCCGGCATTGCCGTCGATATACGTGATTTTGCTCTCGGTGCTGGCCGTGGACATGAATCCCGGGTCGTACGTGAATACCCCCAGGTCTCTCGTGAGATGCGAAATATCGAGTACGTCGGGTCCGAGCGTGCCAGACATGATGTTCAGGTCAGCGGCCCTGCGGGTGACGGGATTCTTGAGTTCGTATTTCGCTGCAGCGCTCATTGGCATAAGACCTCCGGGAATCGGGATGTACCGATGGCTCAGGCTAAGCGGTCAGTATTCGAGTTAGAAGCCCCTATCTTTCGATAGCAGTCATCGTCGGCGGCGATATATGCCATCGAGAAATAGAGGCTACAAAGCTGGACCGCCCGGGGCTACTCTCGCTCAATGCAAGACTCATCCGCGGCAATACCGCGTGCCTATTCTCACGCTTGCGCGGCAGGCGCCAATCTCAGCGACCAGAGCCTCGTGCGGTGCGCCCAGTCGGGCAACGCCCAAGCCTTCGACCGGTTGGTGCTCAAGTACCGGACCCGTATCGTGGAGCTGTCAATGCGCTATACGCGCAATCGCGCCGATGCGGAAGACGCCACCCAGGAAACGTTCATCAAGGCGTACCGAGGACTCCGGCATTTTCGTAGTGACAGCGCGTTTTACACCTGGCTTTACCGCATCGCCAGTAACTGCGCGAGGAATTTCTTGAAAACACGCCGCCACGATTCAATCAAGAACGCCATCGACTACTCGGACTACCGCCATGCCGTGCGCCATCCAATGCGCCTGTGGGATTTGGCAACGCCGGAGGAACTGGCGCTCACCGCCGACATCCATGGGATGGCGAAGGCCGCGCTGGAGGGTCTGTCCGAGGAACATCGCACGGCAATCACATTGCGTGAACTCGATGGATTGAGTTATCAACAGATCGCCGTGGCGATGTCCATTCCGATCGGCACCGTACGTTCGCGGGTCTTCCGAGCGCGCGACATCATCGATGATAAGTTGCGCCGCGTTCATGATGGCGGTCTGGGTCGCCATACGCCGCAACGCCAACGTCACGCGGAATCTGGAAGCTAGAACCTGTGAGATTATTGGCTGCGCCGGGGCGGGCGGGCCATCTCAGCCGGTCTGCGCGAAGTGTTCCCGGTCGACTTGCGAGGATAGCCTCTTTATGTGCAACTCGCGCATGACCCGCTCATTTCTGCGCTCAATCGCTCTCAGCTCACGCAAAAGGACGTACTCGCTTCTGAAGCAAGCACCCGCCAATCCGATGCCGCAAAGGATTAGCCCGAACAAGATGTCATCGACACTCATCGTTGCGCACGACCCTGGGCGAACTCAATTGCAGTGAAGAATATTACGAGTGTGCGAAGCGACGGAAGCCTGTTTTTCTAGATAGGATGTATCGACCCGGCGAATACATCGGCGCCGATGTCAATCAGCCGGGGGAGATATGCCGTGACCGAAGAGACCGCGGCGCTTGATGGCGCTTGCAACGGTCCTCGGGACCATGTTTTCCCACAAAAGATCATGGTCCCTGATTTTCTTCAGCGCATCCCGGGAGAATATGCCGAGGATATTCGCGTCGAAGCCGACGATGTTGTCGATGAAATGATTTTCCAGCAGATGGGAATAGAGACTGGCGAGCCGGTCAGCAACCCTGACGTTCCTCGCGGTGATCAGGATATTGGGCGCAGCCGATGGCGCTGCCGTGACCGTTCTCTTGGACTCGACGATGTATCGATCGTAGGCCTCGCCGCTCATGGGATAGACGTATAGTTTTACCGCGTTTCTGAAGAGGCGTCCAAATGACTCAAGGATGCCGCCCTCGAGATTGTCGTAGTACTTCTCGTTGAATATTTCCAGCAAATTGTTGATCCCAATGGCGACACCGATCATTTCCTTGGTGTAGCGCCGGAAATATGAGGTGAGCCGGTAGTATTCCGAATAGTTCGAGATGAGAACCGTAAAACCCATGTCGGCCAGCAGGTCCACTCGCGATAGAAAATCACCGGGGTCGAGCGCGCCTTCGGACAGCAAATTGTTCATGGTGATTTCCATCAATACAACCACCTCCTTGCCCTTCACCGGCGGCTCCTGCACAAATTGCGCCGTGGCGCAGGCGATCATGTCGACATTGACGTGTGTGACCGGCCGGAAACTACCCCGCTCAACGAGAATCGCCTTCTTGTGCAAGATCTCGGACGGCTGCAGGACTTCGCCTTGCGGCCCGAACATGACCGCGTTAGTGAGCTTGCATGCCACCAGGTGAAGCGACATGAGACGGTTGTCGATTGCCTCGAAGCCGTGCCCCGAAAAGCGCAGCATGTCGACCTCTATTCTGTCGGTACCGAGGTTGTCCCGCAGGGACTCGATCAATTGCCTGGGATCTTGTCGAAGATAGAGCGCACCGTAAATCAGATTGACTCCAACGATGCCGAGCGCCTGCTGTTGCAGGACGGTATCCTTGTCCCACATGCGGACATGGAGGACAATTTCGCTCGGCTCGCTCGACGGCGCAGCCTGAAAGCGGATGCCCAACCAGCCATGCGCCTCGTTGCCCTGGTGGTTGCTGGTCGCAACCGTGTCCGCGAAGACGAAGAAGTTCGTGCGGTCGCCGCGAGTCGCCGACAGGCGCTCGACGAGAAGCCCATATTCGTGGTCCAGCATCAGATTCAAGCGTTCGCGCGACACATATCGTGCGGACTTCCCATAGATTGCGTCGCTGAATACCATGTCATAGGCGGAAATGGACTTGGCGATGGTCCCCGATGCACCGCCGGCGTGAAAGAACTCGCGCGCGACCTCCTGGCCTGCTCCGATCTCCGCGAAAGTCCCGTAGACAGGCGCGTCGAAATTGATTCGGCGCGCCTTCTGTATTGTGGTGAGAAGTTCCTGTTTCGCTTCCATGCTCATCGCATTGGACGACACGGATGAACGGTCAGAGGCGAAATTCGGCACGCTTTTCTTCGGCCATGGCCCTCTCCACCGCTTCGATTTCATTTTGGACCCGCACCAGGTCATCACCATCGAGGTCACTCGCAACAGTGGCCTGAATGCCCTCGACGAGGGCGCGGCGGCGACGGATCAGCTTGTCACGGAGCGCTGATAGCTTTTGGCTTTCGGTCATTGGCATCTCCTAAAACGAATGGCACGCCTCAGAGGTTAGTACGCGCCAGATTGGTTCGGAAGCCGATATTTCTCGATGGCTACCATCGTCGAAACCGATCCAGCGTTTCTCGATTGGCAATGGCTTCACGCCGTGAAAATCCACGGCCCGCAACGGAGACAGCGTGTTAAAAGCCCGGCAGAAGCGCGGTCCTCTATCGATAAAATCGATGGGCTCCATCGAAAGATAGCCGCTGGTGCCGACACGTCCAACTTGCTAGCCTATGAAGCTCGCCTGGTGTTATCGGCGGGGTGGATAGATGCTCGACGGCGTATCGCTGGATCAGCTGCGCACTTTCATTGCGGCCGCGGATGAAGGCAGTTTCTCGGCGGCCGGTCGCCGCCTGCGTCGCGCCCAGTCCGTGGTGAGCCAGACCCTGGCCAATCTCGAGGGTCAACTCGGCGTGAGACTCTTCGATCGAAGCGGACATCTTCCGGTGCTGACGGAACAGGGCCGTGCGCTTCTCGCCAATGCGCGCGCGGTGGCGGGCGATGTCGACCTGCTGAAAGCCCGGGCAAAGAGTTTGGCCGGCGGCCTTGAACCTGAACTGAGCGTGGCCGTGGACGTCATGTTTCCGGAAGTGATTTTTACCGGTGCAGTGGCCGCCTTTCAGAAGGAATTTCCGAACACGCTGCTCAGGTTCGACATCGAATCGAGCGCCGTGATCGAGCCGGTGCTCGAAGGGCGCTGCGGTATCGGCGTGGTGGGATCCTGGGCGATGGCGCCGCCGCAACTCACCCACGAATCGTTGCTGACAGTCAGGGTACCCATGGTCGTCTCGCCACAGCACCCGCTTGCAACTCGCCGCGGGCGGATTCCCATGGCCGTTCTCGCCGAACACATCCAGCTCTCACATATCGATCCACACGATCTTTCGCTGGTCCTGGGGGCAGCCCGCTTCTTGTACCCAAAAGTGTGGCGCCTATCCCACCTCGGCGCGAAGCTGGCCTTCCTGCGCGCGGGCTTCGGTTTCGGCGGCATGCCGCTGCACTCCGTAGAGGCGGACCTGGCGAGCGGCGCACTCGTTGAGATCATGCCTGAGGATGCGCCGGCCGGCGGGCACGTTTTGGAGATGTGGGCCACCTACCGGACGGACACGCCGCCAGGGCCCGCGGGTCGTTGGTTCATCGACCGCCTCAAGCAAGCACAGGCACCGCCGCTGACACGCGAGCTGGTCCGAACGCAGCCGGTTTCCGTCGCCCCCAAGGCTGCGCGTCGGCGGCCGATCCGTTTGCCGGCATCGAAACGAAAGCGAAGCCGATGACGGCAAACTCGCTTGTCGATTTGGCGGCGTCGAGGTTTCCTTAACGCGTGGCGAAAAACCCGTTGAACGGATTGTCCGCGGGGCACGGGATGGATTCGGTGCGCGTTATGTCGTGGAAGTTCTCTTTATTGTCCTCGGCGGGCGGCAGCACCGTCCAGAATCGCCCCGACTCCGCGCATTGGTACGCATAGTGGAAGAGCGGGCCCCTGACACGGGCGCTGAAATCAAAGGCATCCGGAAGAGGATAGTCGGCCGGTAACGACGAATACTGCAGGTCCGCACCCTCCAACTGAGCGGTCGCAGCCGTCAGTTGCAGGGTCGTCAACAACAAGTGGTCCAATCCAACGCGAATGCTTCTCGAGAGAATGGCACGAGCCGTCAACCGAGTCGTTCGTGCGCCCTCGCTCAACGAGCCGTCGACAATGACGAAAACCGCGGCGCGACCGGTTGCCGGGACGTTGCGCGTCGTTTGCAAGAGAGCGGGGGGCACGAAGAACGGCACGGTGGCGGCCCCATCAACGTGCGCCTGATCATCGCTCAGGCCATCTTCCGCGACCCGAATAATGACCGGCGGAAACATGCCGGGCACGCTTGCCGACGCCAGCAACACATCGCGGAACAGTGTTCTCGCAGATGATCCGCCGTTTTTCGCGATCGCGCCCAGGTCCCAGACCACAGGCTCACCGCTTGCCACATCCGTCGTCGCCACCAGCAGCAGGCGTCCCTTGGCCGCTTCGAGTGCGATGGCGCGGATCATTTCGCCGGTGACGTAGGTGTCGATCAGCTGCCGCAACGGCCTACCGCTGTAGACGCTCGAACCGAAAATCACACCCAATCCCCGTGATTGCAGCAAGTTGTCTCCCTCGACGCCGGTAAAGGCATCGAGAAGTTGCGCATCCCACGAGGGGCCGAGAAATGCATAGGGAGCGACCAGCGCACCCGCGCTGACGCCCGTTACGACGTCGAATTCCGGCCGCGTACCGGCGCGCGTGAGACCGGCGACCGCGCCGGCCCCGAACGCGCCGCCCGCGCCGCCTCCGGAGAGTGCAAGAATGGTGAGAGGTTTTCCCGCGCGCGCAGCACGGAGCCGCTCGGCCACGATCACCGAGGATAACTCTGAGAATTGTTGATCGGAACCCAGCGTGCGAAAGGTCATGGGTCGTTCCGCGGGCTGCCGTCCATCCACCGATGATGTCGATCCCTTGAGCGCAAATCCGGCGCAACCTTGGAGCACGAGCAAGCAAAGAAGGCAAAAAAGGACGAGCGCCGGCGAAATTCTGTGCGGGACGATGCGGCGCCCCCACGCGCGGCCATTTTTGTACAGCGCCGGCAATCCGCCAACGGTGCTCAACACTGACAGTACATCGATGACACGCACGCTCCAAGCGTAGGAGCCGCGCGTCGAACTTGCTAGCCAATATCTTTCGATACGAAGTATCGCTTTCCGAGATGAGCAGTTGTTCGAGACGAGCGGCGCCGCGGATTTGGAATCAGGGTCGGGCACGGCACCGGGTACGGGCGGCGTCTCTATCGTCTCAGGCGATGGAGCCCATCTAAAGATATAGGCTACCTAGCTGGAATGCGTGGCATTAGGCTTCCCCGCATGAGGAAACTGCAACCGCTCAGAGATCTGCGTCGATGTGGCTTGTGATCGCAGGGGTAGTGAGCCTGGGTTTGGCGGTCTTGGCACTGGTTGGGCTCCTGACGGTGGCCAGAGAGTTGATTTTTGAACGGCCCTTTGAGAACTCCAATGGAGGCACCGAAGGCAAATGTGATGGCGGCCGTGCATCCGGGCGACGATGCGCGACGCGTTGAGCGGGGAGGATTCAGTGGGCAATGGCGGTCAAGCGGCCGATGCCGTGCGCAAGACACGGTTGCAGAGACTTCGATGGCCCCTGATGTCGCTCGCGGTGATTGCGGTCGTCGGCGGCGGAGCCTATTTCTATTTGACCGGCGGCCGGTATCAGCGCACCGATGACGCGTACGCACAGGCTGCGACGGTGTCGATCAGCTCCAACGTCGCCGGGCGCGTCAGCGAGATCGAGGTGCGCGACAATGAGCTGGTGCACCGAGGTGCGACGTTGTTTCGATTGGACGACGCGCCGTACCGCATCGCCGTCAGCGACGCCGCCGCGCATCTCGCCGACGCGCGCTTGCAAATCGAGTCGCTCAAGTCGACCTATCGGCAGCGACAGGTCGAGTTGCGCGCCGCGCGGGATACGCAGGCCTATGCGCAGCAGCAATACGATCGCCAGACCCGGCTGCTCACATCCGGCATCGCATCGCGGGCGCAGTTCGACCAGGCTGCCCATGCACTCGACGCGGCGCGACAACAGGTTGCCAACGTTCAACAGCAAATCGGCGTGGCACTCGCCAATTTGGGCGGCGATCCCAACATTGCGCCGGAACGTCATCCTTTGGTCGCGCAGGCGCAAGCCGCACTCGATCGTGCGCAGCTCAACCTATCCTATACCGTGATCAGCGCCCCGACGGATGGCGTGGTGGCCAAGGTGGAGCAGCTGCAAGTGGGCGACACGATCGCGGCATCCGCACCGGTATTCGCCTTGGTATCGACACGCGATGTCTGGATCGAGGCAAACTTCAAGGAAGTTCAGCTCGCCCGTATGCGCCCAGGTCAAGCGGCGACCGTCAAGATCGATCGGTACCCGGGCCGGGCATTTTCGGCCAAGGTCGCGAGCGTGAGCCCGAGCACTGGTTCGCAATTTTCGCTGTTGCCGCCGGAGAACGCGACCGGCAATTGGGTGAAGGTCGTTCAGCGCGTGCCGGTTCGCCTGCAGTTGACGCACTTCGACGCCGAGTTTCCGTTGCAGGCGGGGTTGAGCGCCGATGTGACCGTCGACACGCATTCGCGCGACGCCGCGCTGGCCGACGCGATCGAACCGAGCGCCGCCGCCACGGTGGCGCGTTGAGCAGCGCCGCCGCACAAACCGCCGATATCGCCGCGCCGCGCCGCGCGTTCATCACGGTCTCGGTCATGCTGGCGTCGATCATGTCGTCGCTCGATACGACGATCGCCAACGTCGCATTGCCTCGAATCCAAGGTTCGGTCTCTGCTACGCAAGACCAGATGGCCTGGGTGCTGACCTCGTACATCGTCGCCGCGGCGATCATGACGCCGTTGAGCGGTTGGCTTTCGGGCCAAATCGGCCGCAATCGCGTGTTCCTCTATTCGGTCGCGGGTTTCACCGTGACGTCCATGCTGTGCGGCGTCGCGCAGTCCCTGCCGCAGATTGTCTTGGCGCGGCTGTTGCAAGGACTGTGCGGAGCGGCCCTGGTCCCGCTGTCGCAGGCGGTGCTGCTCGATATCAACCCGCCCGCGCGTCATGCGCGCGCGATGGCCGTTTGGGTCATGGGCGTGACGCTGGGTCCCATCATCGGTCCCGCTCTCGGCGGCTGGTTGACCGAGAACTACAATTGGCGCTGGGTGTTCTATATCAACGTGCCGTTCGGGATTCTGGCGTTTCTCGGCATCTTGAGTTTTCTTCCGGACGCGGCGATCCGCAAGTCGCGTTTCGATTTCTTCGGGTTCGCCGCGCTGAGCGTGGCGATCGCCTCCTTCCAGATCATGCTCGATCGCGGTCAATTGAAGGATTGGTTCAGTTCGACGGAAATCTGGATCGAGGCCATCGTGGCGGCGGTCGCCTTGTACTGGTTCGTCGTTCACATGCTCACGACGACCGAGCAGCGCTTCGTGAGTCCCGCGCTCTTCAAGGACCGAAACTTCGTCACCGGCAATGTGTTCATTTTCATCGTCGGGGTGGTGCTATTCGCCACGCTGGCGCTGCTGCCGCCGTTGTTGCAGGA
>Ga0210384_10005797_pt1 | contig 13305 bp, 14 predicted proteins | sample IncBWH2MmetaG_FD_160574 | JGI IMG/M metagenome (GOLD analysis project Ga0210384, IMG submission 160574) | Forest soil microbial communities from Barre Woods Harvard Forest LTER site, Petersham, Massachusetts, United States - Inc-BW-H-2-M | ecosystem: Environmental > Terrestrial > Soil >...
ACGCGCCTCGTGACGCGCCTGCTCGTAGTGCGCGAGCTCCCACAGCACGCGCGACCGGTTGTCGGCGTAGCCGGACGATATACCGGCCCTGAGCCGGATCATGGCCGCCACCACGTCGGCGGGGAGCCCCACCTCCAGGGCCGCAATTGCGACATCGGTCGCAGCCTCGGCGTACTCGGGTTGGGTGGTGAGAGTCCGGGACCACGGTCCCCATTCCCGCCGGACCTTCTCGATCGCTTCGGGGGAGAGCTTGGCCCTGGTTTTTACCGCCGCCGGCTCGTTATCCACCGATTAGCTCCGAGGGTAGTGTCGGTACCCGGCCCTGGATTGTCCAGAAAGTTCGCATGGCGGCAGCGTGAGGCGGTTGAGGTATCTCAGTCAGTACTTTTCAGTCTCATAAACGGTCTCAATCTCACGGACTATGTCGCGTTCGTCTACGGTCGGGTCTGTTGAGATCGCGAAAAAGAACCTGGTCCTGGCCCGCCCTTGCGCTCGCGGCCGTGCTTTTACCGGTGGCGTGCAGCGGGCCGCAAGCCGCGGCTTCGACGCCATCATCACGCGCGGCGACGCCGAGTCCGAGCCCAACTCCCGCAGCGCCCTCGCCCTCGCCGTCGCCGCCACCTCCGCAGCGGATGGAGACATCGCTCCCGGTGCCGCTAGAGGAATCCGCCGCCGCCGCAGCCGGCGGAAAGCTCTACGTGATCGGTGGCTTCGACGCCGCGGGGAACAGTCTCCGGACCGTTTGGGTGTTCGACGGGAGCGCATGGAGCGCCGGCCCCGGGCTGCCGCTCGGCCTCGATCACACATCCGCCGCGACCCTCGACGACCACGTTTATGTAGCCGGCGGTCACAGCTTCGGGCGCGACAGCGGACGCTTCTTCCGCCTCGACGGTTCGTCCTGGACGGAGCTCACAGCCATGCGGCATCCACGCGGTGGCCATACGCTTCTCGCGACGGCTGGTCGCCTGTACGTGATCGGTGGCAACAACGCGGCCGCCAACGTCGCCCCGGCCGAGGTCTATGACCCGAAGACCGGCGCCTGGTCCGACCTGCCCGCGCTGCCCGTTCCGCGAAACCACGTCGCAGGATTTGTGTTCGGCTTCAGCGCTTGCGCCGCAGGCGGCCGTTCACCCGCCACCACACGCGTCGACTGCTTCGACACCCAGAGCTCGTCGTGGGTTCGGTTTCCAGACCTTCCGCAGCCCACGAGCGGCGCCGGGGCGACCGCGCTGGAGGACGGCAGAGCCGTGATCGTGGGCGGCCAGGACGCGGGGGAGACCAGGATCAACGATCAGTTCGCCGAGCTGCCAGACCCGACCGCATGGAACAGTCTCGGCACCATGCTCATGCCGCGCCACGGATTCGAGCTCGCGTTCTTCGAAGGCCGCGCGTGGGCGTGTGGTGGAGGGTCGCTACCAGGCCTTCATCCCGTCGCGACCTGCACCTCGGTTGGGTGACCGCCTAGTCGCGCGATTCTGCGGCCTGCATCTCCCATTTCCACGGCGGTTCGGCGCCGGCGCGCGTGCACGTCAGCGCTCCGGCCAGGCATGCGAACGCGAGCGCGGCCTTGAGCTCAGCTCTCTCGAGGAATAGGTCCGGGCGGATCAGCTGGTGGTCGTGCAGCCAGGCCAGCAGCGCGGCGCCGAATGCGTCACCGGCTCCGATGGTGTCGACAACGTCGACTCGCGGAGCGTCAACCAGCATTTGCTCGTCCCGGTGGGCGCCAAAAGCGCCCCTGGCGCCGAGGGTCACGACGACCAGGCTTGCTCCCGCGTCGAGAACCTGGGCGGCGGCGCGCTCGTGGTCCAACCCCGGGTAGATCCAGGCGAGGTCGGCCTCGCTCGCTTTCACGATCGTGCTTTGTGAGATCGCCGCCTGGAGACGCCTGCGGTACTCGGAGTCAGGGACGAGCCCGACTCGAATGTTGGGGTCGAGCATCACCAGGTGCCGGCCGCGCTCGCGAGCAACCAGCTCCGAGAGCGTGGACGCCATGGGCTCGAGCACGAGCCCCAAAGTCCCGATATGAAGTGCCTGCACGTCCGGTCCGAGCCGCTCGGGGATCATGTCAAGCGTCAGGTTTGGCGCAGACGTTCCTTCGACGAGGAACTGGTATTCGGCAAAGCCCTCGTCGTCGACGTCCGCGATGGCGATCGTCGTCGGCTCGGGCCCAATGCTCGCCAGCTCGAGGCTGGCGCCTTCCGAAGCGAGCAGGCCCGCGAGCTGGCGTCCGAACACGTCGTCGGAAAGACGTCCCAGAAAATCGGTCGGCACTCCGAGTCGTGCCAGCGCTCGAGCAGTGTTGAACGGTCCGCCGCCTGGCGCCGCGCGCTGCGTCCCGTCGCCATTGTGAATCTGGTCGATCAGCGCTTCACCGCAAACAACGATCACGGAGGAATCTCGCCAGAGCCTCGGGTGATCAGTCGCGTCAGAACGACATGGTGTTCTGATGGCGTCCTGTCTCCGTCGAGGCGGCGGAACAGCAGCTGGGCGGCGGTGCGCCCGATGGCTGCCGGGTCCTGCGCGATCACGGTGATCCCGGGTTCCAGGAGATCGGCGAGCAGGATGTCGTCGAAGCCGATCAACGCGATGCGGTGGTGAAGTCCCGCGCGCCGGAGCGCGCGGAAAGCCCCGATGGTGATCAGGTTCTGTCCCGTGAAGAGCGCGGTGGGGGGATGCGGCTGATCGAGCAATTCAATCACGGCCGACTCCGCTTTCTCGATTCCCCTCAGGTCGAGCCGCACCAGATCCTCGTCGGTCTCGATTTCCTGCTCGGCGAGCTCTTCGAGATAGCCGCGATGCCGTTCCGCGGCCGTGACGATCGTGTGCATGTCGCCGAGATACCCGATGCGGCGGTGGCCGAGCCCCACCAGGTGTTTGATTCCGCGCCGCACTCCCGCCGCGTTGTCGGTCAGCACAGTGTCCGCGTCGAGGAATGCCGGAGGTCGGTCGACGAACACGATCGCGGTGCCCGCTTTGCGTTCGGCGATCAGGTAGCTGTGGTCCTTGCTCGAAGGCTGAATGATCAGCCCATCGACCCGGCGAGATGCAAAAGCGGAAACCAGCTGCCGCTCGCGTGCCTCGAGCTCGTCGGAGCTGCCCGCGAGGACGAGCACGCCTCGCTCGACGGCGACGTCCTCGATCGACCGGTGGAGCGCCGAGGAAAACGGGTTGGCGACGTCTTCGAGGACCACCCCGATCGTGGCGCTGCGGCCGTCCGACCTGCGCAGGCTGCTCGCGGTCAGGTTGTGCCTGTAGGCCAGCCGTTCGGTGGCGGCCGCCACCCGCCTGGCGAGCTGCGGCGACACGCCGGATTCACCGTTCACGACTCGGGAAACGGTTTTGATGCTTACTTTGGCAAGCGCGGCGACCTCGCGCATAGTCGGCCGCGATTCGGGTGTCAACGTTAGCTTCCCGCGCTCAAGATAGCTCCCCCTAACGAGCACTGGGTAATTCTTCTGTTGCAGTCTAACCAAATTTGTGATATGTAAGACAACGTTGTCTTTTGACAACGTTGTCAATTCTGGTGCCTGCTGCCTGAATGGGAAAGGGGAGACTCTGTATGAGCTACACGAGACGTGGATCACCGAAGCGGCCGATCGGGCTGGCAATCGTTGGCGTCGTGGTCGCCCTGGTGGCCGGCGCTTGTTCCGGAGCCGGTGGGGGCGGAGGTGCCGCAGGGACGACGACGATCACGATGGCAGCCGTCGACAACCCGCAGATGGCTGATTTGAAGACGCTCCTTCCTCAGTTTGAGAGCGCCCACCCGAGCATCAAGGTCAACATCGTGACCCTGCCCGAGGACCAGCTCCGGCAGCAGGTGACCACGGATGTGGCGGCCAAGAGCGGACGCTTCGACCTGTTCACCGAGGGCACCTATGAAGTGCCGATCTGGGCCAAGCTGGGCTGGATCGAGAACCTGAGCCCGTACATCGCCAAGGATGCCTCGTACGCACCGGACGACCTCATCGCGGGAATCAAGGGAGCGCTCACCTACAACGGCAACCTCTACGCAGTGCCGTTCTACGGAGAGTCCTCCATGCTCATGTACCGCAAAGACTTGCTGTCGGCCGTTGGCGTGACGATGCCCGACCATCCGACGTGGGACCAGGTGGCGGCGGCCGCCAAGAAGGTCAACAGCTCGAGCGTCAACGGGATCTGCCTCCGCGGCCTACCCGGCTGGGGAGAGCAGCTCGCACCGCTGGACACGGTGGTCAACACGTTCGGCGGACGCTGGTTCGACTCGAACTGGAATGCCCAGCTGACGACGCCGGCGTGGCATGACGCCGTGACCTTCTACGTGAACCTGCTCAAGTCGGCCGGCGAGCCAGGGGCCGGCAACGCCGGGTTCACCGAATGCCTCAACGCCTACAACAGCGGCAAGGTCGCCATGTGGTACGACGCCACAGTCGCGGCGAGCAACTTCACGGGAGCGGCCGCCACGAACTCAGGCTACGCGTACGCACCCACCAAGCTCACGCCCTATTCCGGTTGGTTGTGGTCGTGGGCGCTCGGCATACCGTCGACCAGCACCAAGAAGGACGCTGCATGGACCTTCATCGATTGGGCGACCAACAAGGATTACATCAAACTCGTAGGCACCAAGCTGGGTTGGGCCCACGTTCCGCCAGGAACCCGCACCTCGACGTATTCGATCCCCGAATACCAGGCGGCCGCCGGCGCATTCGCAGCCGTCACGGTCGATTCCATCGCGCACGCGGACGTGACCCACTCCACGGTTGACGCCGTGCCGTACATCGGCGTCCAGTACGTCGACATCCCGGAGTTTCAACAGCTCGGAGATCAGGTCTCACAGGAGTTCGCGAAGGTGATCGCAGGAGGCCAGACAGTCGATCAAGCCCTGCAAAAAGCGCAGGCGCTGGCCGCAGCCGTCGGCAAGGTCTATCAGCACTAGCTAGCTTTCTCCGAATGAGCTCGATCGCAGGCAGCGGAGGCGCGCGGGTAAAAACCGCCGCCTCCGTCGCGCGCCGGGACGGCTGGCTGCGACGCCTGCCTCTGCTGCCGGCCTTTGTCTACGTCGTGATCGTCACGCAGATCCCGTTTGCGCTGACCATCTACTACAGCTTCTTCTCGTGGAACCTGCTCAAGCCGGGCAGCTTCAAATTTGCCGGGCTCGACAACTACGCGAATCTCGTGACGGACGAAAGCATCAGGACAGCGGTTTGGAACACGGTGGTTCTGACGGTCAGCGTCATCGGCATCTCAGTGGTCCTCGGGCTTGCGGTGGCCACCCTTTTGAATTCAGAGGTTTTCGGAAAAGGGCTGATGCGGACGTTGATGATCGCGCCCTTTCTCATCATGCCCATCGCCGGCGCGCTGATCTGGAAGGACACGCTGCTCAATCCGTTGTTCGGGCTCCTGCCCTATTTCCTCAAGCCGTTCGGTCTCAGCAGGGTGGACTGGGTGAACCAGTTTCCGATGGTGACGGTCGTGACGGTCGAAGTCTGGCGCTGGACGCCCTTCATGATGCTGATCATCCTGGCGGGACTGCAGTCGCAGAACCCCGAGGTCCTGGAGGCCGCGCGTGTCGATGGAGCGAACTCATTCCAGGCGTTTCGCCGCATCACCTTGCCCCTGGTGCGGCCATTCCTGGAGCTTGGTGCGCTGCTTGGATCGCTGTTCGTCGTGCAGACGTTTGACTCGATCTACATGCTTACGTTTGGAGGTCCCGGCCAGGACACGACCAACGTTCCGTTCTTGCTCTACCTCGTGGCTTTCCAGGGTTTCAGCATCGGCCAGGCGTCCGCGATCGGGGTGGTCGCCGTCGTTCTCACCACCATCGTCGCGACCATAGGGCTGCGCACCCTGTTCTCGATCTTCCAGGTGGAGCCCAGGCGGTGAGCGCCAAAGTGGTGGCTCCCCGCCACTTCCCGACGTCAAAGGTCCTGTGGTCGGTGGTCGGCTGGCTCGTGGTGTTCGTCTTCTTCTTTCCGGTGCTCTGGATGTGGCTGGAGGCTCTCAAGACCGAACCGCAGGCGGCCAGCTCGCCGCCCACGATCCTCTTCGTTCCGACCCTGGCGGAATTCCAGACGGTGCTGTCCGGCGACTTCCCGCCGTTCTTCATCAACTCGGCGATCGCCAGCCTCATGTCGACGTTCCTGGTTCTCGTCCTCGGGCTGCCGGCGGCTTACGCGCTGGCGATCAGGCCGGTCAAGCGGACGCGCGACGTGCTCTTCTTCTTCATCTCAACGCGCTTTCTACCCTTCGCCGCCAGCCTGGTGCCCCTCTACCTCCTGGCTCGCGACCTGCAGCTGCTCGACAACATCTTCGCCCTGGCGCTCATCTACACCACCATCAACCTGCCGCTTGGGGTCTGGCTCCTGCGCTCGTTCCTCCTCGAGATTCCACCCGAGCTGTTCGAAGCCGCACGTATCGACGGAGCGGGGTTTCGGCACGAGATATTGCGAATCGTGGTGCCACTGATAGCGCCCGGAATCGCGGCGACTTCGTTGATCTGCCTCATCTTCAGCTGGAACGAGTTCTTCTACGCGGTCAACTTCACCTCCTCGGTCGCGGCCACCGCTCCGATCTTCCTGGTCGGCTTCATCAGTGGCCGCAGCCTTTTTTACGCGAAGCTTGCCGCCGCCGCAACGCTTGCCAGCCTCCCCGTCCTGATGGCGGGCTGGATCGCGCAGAAGCAGCTGATCCGCGGCCTGACAATGGGAGCCGTCAAATGAACGCGGTCGTGATCGAAGAGCCGAACCGGATGGCGGTGCGTCGCATCGAAGATCCGGCGCCGGTCGCCGGCGAGGCGGTGATCAAAGTCGAGGCTTGCGGCATCTGTGGCACCGACATCCACGTCCTCCGCGGCGAGTTCGCCCCGACCCGCTACCCGATCGTCCCGGGCCATGAGTTCTGTGGCGAGGTGGTGGCGGTGGCGGCAGATGTGCGCAACGTCAAAGCAGGCGACTTCGTAGCGGTTGATCCGTCGCTGTTCTGCGGCAGGTGCCGCCAGTGCAGGCTCGGCCGATTCAATCTCTGCGAGAACTGGAACGCCATCGGTGTCGGCTCGGCGAACGGCGCGTGCGCGGAGTTCGTGGCGGTCCCCTCCGCAAACGCCTTTCGCCTGCCTCCTGACCTGCCGCGCCACTGGGGAGCCCTGGTCGAGCCTCTCTCGTGCGCCGTCCACGGCCTCGACCAGGTCGATCTCCAGGTGGCCGAGGGTTACCTGGTCTACGGAGCGGGGACCATGGGTCTGCTGCTGGCCCAGCTGGCGAAAGAAAGCGGCGCAAGCTCGGTGGACATGGTCGAGAGGAATCCCCAACGACACGCCCTCGCGAAGCGCCTTGCGGCCGACCGAGTTGCCATTTCGGCGGACGAACTCGACCGGCCAAAGGGCTGGGACGTGGTGATCGACGCGACCGGAGTGGTGCCAGCAATCGAGGACGGGCTGCGAAGGGTGGCTCGGGGTGGGACGTTCCTCATGTTCGGCGTGGCAAACGCGGACGCAACAGCCACGTTCTCTCCTTTTCGTGTCTACAACGATGAGATCAAGATCATCGGCTCGATGGCCGTGCTCCACAGTTTCGAGCGCGCCCTGACCATGCTGGCCAAAGGCGTGATCGATTGCGAGGCCATGATCACGAATCGATTCCCGCTCGACGAATACCAGGGCGCAATCGACACTTTCCTGGCGGGAAGCGGGCTCAAGGTCCAGGTCAGGCCCGGGATAGAGAAAGCCGGCTGAGCCGTTCGGCGCCGGCTCGGCCCGAGAAGGGACGCTCGCCGTTAATTCATTCCCCAAACGGCGACTTGACGATGCCGCCCGCGGCTGCTATATGGCCCCCAAGGGCAGGCGACGTCCGGCCCATTTCAAGGAGACGCAACATGCGCAAGCTCATCCTCTCCGCCGTCCTGACCATCGCGGCCGTGATTCTCACGGTGGTGCCGGTCCTGGCAGACAGCATCGGGCCAGGAATCTAAGTAAAGAGGGCCGCCCGCGTGACTTTACACATGGTCTCAACCCGTCAGGCGTGATATAAACGCCAGCATAAGCAACCGTCAAACCAAGTCACGCGGGCGCCTTCCCGGCATCGAGGTCGATCCCTCGCTCGTCAGGCAGGCGCGGCTGGCGGCAGGGCTCAGCATGGCGCAGCTTGCGGGCACCGACTTCACGAGACAAACCATCTTTCTGATCGAGGCGGGCAAGGCCAGGCCGTCCATGCGAACGCTGGAGATCATCGCGGGGCGAACTGGAAGGCCGGTCCAGCATTTCGTGAGAGGGTCGGCGTTCAGGCCGTCGCAGACCGAACGCGGGCTCGCCGACGCGCGCGTGGAGGAGCTGCAGGCCCTCTGCCTCCAGCAGCAGTTCGACGAGGCGATCGCCCTGGGCCTCCCGCTGCTCGAGCACCCATTGGCGGCGACGCTCGAGGCCCGCGTCAGGCACTACGTGGGCCAGGCGCTCGTGCGCTCGATGCGGCCTGACGAGGGCCTGGAGCATCTGCGGCGGGCGCAAGCCCTCCTCGAGATAGAGCCGGACCCGTGGCTCGCCGTCGAATGCGCAGATTGGGAGGCGAGCGGCCTCTACCTGATCGAGGATGCTCGCGCCCTTTCGGTCGCCGAAAGGGCTCTCAAGCTCTGCCGCTCCACTGAGCCGCGCCTGCCGGGAACCGAAGCGCGGATCCTCGAGCACATCGCCACGATCCACGTCAAGAACCATTCGTTCGATAAAGCAATCGCGTTCTATGAAGAGGCCCTTCGTGCCGCCGGCACGATGCGCGACCTGCCGCGGCTTGGCAGGACGTACCACGGCCTGAGCATTGCGTACCAGGAGCGTGGCGATATCGGCAAGGCGATCGAGTACACGCATAAGGCGCTCGCCCTTTACGCGCTCGAGCACGACACCGCGCTGCAAGCCAACGGTCAGAACGAGCTCGGCATGCTCCTGATGCGTCAGGGTCAGATGGAGAGGGCGGAAGAAGCATTTCGAGCCGCGCTAGCCCACCTGCGAGACGCCGGCACTGAGAGGACGAAGAGCCACATTCTGCTGAGCCTGGGAGAGCTTCGGCTCAAGAGCAAACGCCCGGGCGACGGCATCCCATTCGTCAATGAGGCCATCGATCTTGCCAAGCGGCTCGATGAGCGCCTGGCTCTGGCCAGCGGGCATGCCCTGCTTGGGCAGCTCTACGAGCAAATCGACAGCCACGAGCTGGCCGACAAGGAGTTTCGCGTCGCCATCCGGCTGCTTGCCGCGGAAGGCCGTACCGATCGGCTTGCCGAGACTCACGCCGCCTACGCGGAGATTCTCGACGCTCGCGGCGATGGCCGGATGGCCAGCCGGCAGTGGAAGCAGGCCGCCAAGCTGGCCCTGCAGAGGCAAACCTCCGCGCTGCACGCGGCAAGAGCCGTCTAGCCCTCCTGAAGCCGGCGCGACAGTCGATGGACGGTCCGGTTTACGCGCTCAACCTGTTCGACGTCAGGGACAGGCAGGAGTACCTCGCCTATTCGCGCCGCTCGGCCGCCGAGGTTGAAAAACACGGCGGACGTGTGGTCGCCCTGGGCCGTTTTCGCGAAAGCCTCGTCGGAGACGTCGCACCTCGCCAGGTCTTGATCCTCGTTGAATGGAGCTCACGTGATGCTTTCGAGAGCTACATCAGCGACCCGGCTCTGGCCGACCTGCATCCCCACCGCGAGAAGGGCGCCGGGCGCTACGTCTGGCAGCTTTTCGACCGGCTGACCGATCTTCGGCCGCTGCTCAAGGACTCGCAGCCTGGGTGAGGTGAAGAAGGTCCTGATCGTCGAGGACGACCAGAGCCTGAGGGTCGTGATCCGGATGGTCCTGGAGCAGGCGGGCTATGCAGTCGTCGAAGCGAGTCATGGCGCGGCCGCCCTCGAATTGATGGAGAGTGAGATGCCCGACCTGGTCCTGGCCGATGTGAGGATGCCTCACATGAGCGGCGTCGAGCTCACCGCCCGGCTGCGTTCCAGCTCCAGGACCGCATCGGTCCCCATCGTGCTGCTGAGCGGACTCGTGCTCGACCCTGAGGTAGCAAGGCTGGCCGACGCGGTGGTGGCGAAGCCATTCGAGCCGGCCGATCTCGTGGCGGCCATCAGCGGTTCTCTCGACGCAAGAGGAGGCGATCCGCCTCCGCAATGACCTTGCCATAACATGGATTCGGTTGGCAGAGCTCAAGCTGGGGATGTTCGTGCCGCAGGGTTGGCGGATGGACCTGGCCGACGTCGCGTGCCCAATGCGTTCGAAGGCGGAGTGATCAGTCGCTTCGCTGAAGAGGTCTTCCCCCGCCTCGGGCTTCGCGCCGGCGTGAAGCCCGCCTGACCCAAGGTGCGAGACCGGGACACGACGCCGAAGGGTCTGAGCGAGGTGCGCGCCCTCACATTCGATGTCTTCGGAACCACCGTGGACTGGCTGTCCGGAGTGGCGGGCGAGGCGCGGCGGCTTGGCGGGCTCAACGGCGTGGATGTCGATTGGAAGCGGCTGGCCGGCGCGTGGCGCGCGCTTTATATGCCATCGATGGACCGGGTGCGCCGAGGCGAGCTGCCCTGGACCAACTTCGACCGGCTGCACCGCATGTCGCTTGACCAGGTCCTGCGCGAGGTCGGCGCCGAAGGTTTCGATCCCGCGGCTCGTGAAGAGCTGACCCGGGCATGGGAGCGCCTGCCGGCCTGGCCCGACTCCGCGCCGGGCCTCGAGCGTCTCGCGAGCCGCTACACGGTGGCGACGCTGTCCAACGGCAATCGGGCCCAGCAAACCGCCCTGGTCCAATTTGCCCAGTTGCCGTTCCAGCGCATCCTTTCCGCCGAGGACTTCCACCACTACAAGCCCGACCCCGAGGTGTACCTCGGCGCCGCGTCAGCGCTTGGCCTGGCGCCGGGCCAGGTGATGATGGTGGCGGCGCACAAAACAGACCTGCGAGCCGCACAGGCCGCGGGCTTGCATGCAGCGTTCGTAGAGCGACCGTTAGAGAAAGGTCCGGGTGGAAGTGCGGATCTCTTACCCGATCCACAATCCGACGTGCAGGCCACCGACTTCATGGACCTGGCGGACAAGATGGGCTGCTGACCGTAGCGGTCAATGACGCGCGACTACCGACTGCTACTTTTCGTCCGGCTCCTGAGGAGCTTCGGCTTCGGCCTCATTCCTGTGCTCCTCGGCCTGCGGTTCGAGGAGCGCCACCTGGGCGCCGGACAACTGGGCGCCGCGCTGGCCATCGGGGTACTCGCAGCCGCCCTGTCCGGCTTGCCGCTCGCCGCCCTGGCGTCAAAGCTTGGGCGCCGCCCGGTTCTGACAGCCATCGGCCTGCTCATGGCGCTCACCGGGGCCGACCTTGCGCTTGCGACCCAGCCCGTCTTGCTCGTGCTCGCCGGAATCACCGGCATGCTCGGCGCATCCGGCGCCGACCTCGGCCCCTTCCTGCCGATCGAGCAGGCGGCCCTGGTCGATTCCGTTCCCGATCAGCGTCGCAACCGCGCCTTTGGTCGCTACTCGCTTACCGGCGGTCTCGCCCTGGCGGCCGGCGGGCTGGTCGCTTCGCTCGGCACGAGCCAGGCTCCCGTCGAGATCCTGTTCCTGCTCTTTGCGGCGTTGGGGGTCCTGACCGCGGCGATCAGCCTGTTCCTGTCGCCCGAGGTCGCCGCCGCAACCCCGGGTCCCATCATCAGCCGCGCCTCGGCGAGACCGCTCGCCGGGCTCGCCGCCCTGTTCGGGGTCGACGCGCTGGGCGGAGGCCTCGTGCTTCAGACGGTCATCGCGTACTGGCTCCACATCCGGTTCGGCGCCGGCAGCGCATTGTTGGGGCCGTCGTTTGGGTTGATCGCCCTGGTCCAGGCCGGGTCGTATGAGGTCGCGTCCAGGTTGGCGGACCGGGTCGGCCTGGTGCGAACGATGGTTTTCACACACCTCCCGAGCAACGTGCTGCTGATGCTCGTTCCGTTCAGCCCAACCCTCGCTGTGGCGCTGGCTCTTCTCGTCGTTCGTTTTTCCCTCTCGCAGATGGACGTGCCCGCCCGCCAGGCATACATCGCATCCATCGTCCCGCCCGGCGAGAGGGCTGGTGCGCTGGCGCTCATGGGCGCGGTTCGAGGCGTGATGCAGGCGGCCGGGCCGCTGATCGCCGGGGTCGCCATCCAGGCCGCGGCGGCCGGCCTCCCGTTCCTCCTGGCGGGCGGTCTGAAGATCTCCTACGACCTTGGCCTTTACGCCGCCTTCTCGCAGCGTCCAGGGGAGCACGAGATCTCACGAATGACCCGCAAGCCGTAGCGAACCGAGACGCGCCTCTCGCGCGCGCGTCCCCTCTATATTCACCTCGACAAAGACCCGATACGACCAGAGGAGGAACCGTGGCAGCAGTCAAAGCGCGTCGCAAATCGAGGTTTCCCGGGGAGACCGCGGACTACCGCCGGGCTCGCAACCGCCTGCTCAAGTCCGAGGTCGAGCTGCGCCGGCAGATCGAGTCCGTCGCCGCGCAACGACGGAAACTGCCCCTCGGCGGCGAGGTTCCTGAGGACTACGTTTTCGAAGCTTTGCCGGCCGGCGACAAAGACGTAAAGAAGGTGCGATTGTCCGAGCTGTTCAAGCCCGGCACGGACACCCTGTTCCTCTACAACTTCATGTACCCGGAATCGGTCGACAGCATGACGCCGTGCCCCTCCTGCACGTCGATCATCGACGGCGTCGACGGCGCGGCGCGGCACGTCAGTCACCCGATCAACTTCGTGGTCGTCGCCAAGGCTCCGATCGAGAAGTTCCGCCGACATGCGCGCAGCCGCGGCTGGAAGCATGTTCAACTGCTCTCGTCAGCCAACAACTCCTTCAACGCCGACTACCGCGCCGAAGACCCCAATGGCCAGCAGTTTCCGCTGGCTCACGTTTTCGTGCGTCGCGGAAAGAAGATCCGGCACTTCTGGAGCAGCGAGCTGTGGTTCGCGGGACCGGATCCGGGCCAGGACATGCGGCACGTGGATTTCATCTGGCCGGTGTGGAGCATCCTCGACACGACTCCCAAGGGCAGAGGGAAGAGCTGGAGTCCCCAGATCAAGTACTGAGGGTCGATTTTCGCGGGATGTCGATATCGGCTGGAGGCAGTCGTATAGGTGATGACGGCGGCCGGGGCCGGCGATCTCTCAGGACGGAGGAGACATCATGAAAGTGGTTGTGAGTGAGTTCGTTTCGCTGGACGGCGTAATGGAGGATCCAGGTGGGGCGGAGGGTTACAAGCATGGCGGCTGGTCCTTCAAGTTCAACCGTGGCCCCGAAGGCGACAAGTTCAAGGTCGACGAGCTGACCGCGGCCGGCGCTCTACTTCTCGGCCGGGTGACGTACCAGGGCTT
>Ga0210384_10005798_pt1 | contig 13301 bp, 5 predicted proteins | sample IncBWH2MmetaG_FD_160574 | JGI IMG/M metagenome (GOLD analysis project Ga0210384, IMG submission 160574) | Forest soil microbial communities from Barre Woods Harvard Forest LTER site, Petersham, Massachusetts, United States - Inc-BW-H-2-M | ecosystem: Environmental > Terrestrial > Soil >...
TAGTCGACGACCACGCAGCCGCCCTCGAAATACAGGGGTTGAGCCAGTAGAACGGTTCCGCTATTCAAGGCCGCCACCTGCGTGCCCTCTGAGACTGCGTAGTCGAGTCCCTGATGTACACTCTGCACTCGGCCATTGAATGTACGCGAAGTTCCAAACACGTCGGAGATTTGCGCCTTCACCGGCGCGTGAAAATCCCCCGCCCACTCACGCTCGGCAGTCACTCGTGCCAGAACGTGCTCTTTGAGCACCTTGTCCTGATTGATCTTCTGTAGTTGTTCGGCATTGGGTTCCGTATATTGCTTGGGAACATTGGCCACAATGCTGTGATACTTTCCCTTGCCGACCGCAATCTGTTTTTGAAACGAGAGCTCTTTGCCCATGGTGGTCGATCCTTTGAGGTCAAGCGGGTATCTTCCGGGGCGTGTTTCCAGACTGGCGCCCGCGATTCCGGACCAGAGTTTGCCCTGGGAATCAGAAGAGAAAAACACTTCATGATCGAGCCATTTGCCGGAGAGTAACTTAAGTCGTTCCGGCGAAGTTACGCGAAACACGACGGGCGATCCATTGACTGGCCGGAGCGGCTGCCATCGCACCGAGAAATCTGCAGTCTTGCCTTTCGGCTTTGTCGCTGGAGCCTCACTTGCGCGCACGGAAAGCGCAGCGACCAGGACAACCGCCGGCAGAATTGCAAGGCGCTTGCAAATGGCCAGTGCCAAAGGTGAGGATTGAAACATCGCGGAATTAGCCTAGCATTGACGCCGGCCAAATGCGGGCCCGAATCCATGGCCAGAACCCCATTTCACAACCCTGTCGAACCGGTCATCAGGAATCTGTAAGTCATTGCACCGAAAGGAGAACACGATGGTAATCGGCCAGACTCGTTTTGGCCGGACATTTCCCTCACAGTGCGCAAGAATCTTAATATGTCCCCGAGCTTGCCTCGTCAGTTGGGCGCAGGAGTGTTTATCGCAGCCATGGCGGTTGCAGCGCTGGGGTGTTTCTGGGGTGCCTTATCGAATTGGCACTCGACGGACCCGCTTAAATTCTTCTGCTACCTTGCGGTTGCGCTTCTGGCTTCGTCTTTGAAAATAAAACTGCCCGGCATCAACGGGACGATGTCGGTGAATTTCTTATTCATCCTGCTGGGCGTTCTGGAGATGAGTTTTGGCGAAACCCTGGTGATTGGGTTCGCCGCTGTGCTGGTCCAGTCTTATTGGAAATCGTCGAGCAATCTCAAGCCCATCCACGTTGTGTTCAACCTGTCACAGTTGCCGGTCGGGACAGCAGCGTCGTACGGCGTATACAAGCTGGTCACGACTCACGGACTGCATCCAAACGATCCTCTCGCGCTGCTGCTCGTAGCGATCACCTACTTCGCTTTCAACACCTTTGCCATGGCCACCATCATCCGGCTAACCGAAGGCAAGCCGGTCTTGAAGGTCTGGTCGGAATGCTACTTCTGGTCTTTCCCTTACTACTTGGTGGGAGCGGCTATCGCGGGTTTGGTGAGCTTCTTGAATCGGCACATCGGATGGCAATCTTCGCTTCTAGTTTTGCCTCCGGTTTATCTTATGTACCGGTCGTATCGGCTTTACCTCGGCAAACTGGAAGACGAAACGCGGCATGCCGAGCAGGTATCCAACCTTCACTTGCGTACGATTGAATCTCTGGCACTCGCGATTGAAGCCAAGGATCACACCACCCATGATCACCTGCAACGAGTCCGCATCTACGCCATGGAACTTGCCAAGGATCTTGGATTAAGTGCAGACGAAACCGAGGCATTGCAGGCCGCTTCAGTTCTCCATGACATCGGCAAGCTGGCGGTTCCTGAACATATCATTTCCAAACCGGGGAAACTTACGCCGGAAGAGTTTGAAAAGATGAAGATCCATCCCATTATCGGGGCGGAGATTCTGGAACAAGTGGAATTCCCCTATCCGGTTGTGCCCATCGTTCGAGCGCATCACGAGAAATGGGATGGCAGCGGTTATCCGAGCGGGCTCAAGGGCGAAGCCATACCGATGGGGGCGCGAATCCTTGCGGCCGTTGATTGCCTTGACGCGCTGGCTACGGATCGGCAGTACCGGCGGGCATTGCCCCTGGACGAAGCCATGGCGCGCGTCGTTGAAGAAGCCGGCAAAAGCTTTGATCCGCGCGTGGTTGAGATCTTGCAGCAGCGTTATGTTGAGCTGGAAAAACTCACCCATGCCCAGCCTTCTAAAGTCCCTGCCAAGCTATCGACAGACGTCAAGGTCGAGCGTGGATCGGCTCCGGCGGCGGGTTTCGCGGAGTCCGAAGCACCGCACGCCCAGCAACCCGAACAGCGCCGCGACTATCTTTCCTTCATTGCCGAGGCGCGGCAAGAGGCGCAAATGCTATTCGAGTTGAGCCACGACTTGGGCAACTCGTTGAGCGTAGACGATACGCTCTCGATGCTTTCCGTAAGGCTGAAGCGCCTGGTGCCATACGATTCCATGGCGGTCTACGTCAAACAGGACAATCTGCTGGTTCCGGAGTATGTGAGCGGCGACAACTTTCGTCTGTTCTCATCTTTGAGGATTCCGCTCGGCGAAGGACTATCCGGCTGGGTCGCGCAAAACAGTAAGCCGATTCTGAACGGCAACCCATCGGTTGAGCCGGGATACCTCAACGATCCGACCAAGTACAGCACGCTGCGCTCGGCACTTGCCGTACCGTTAGAAGGTGTTTCCGGCGTGGTCGCAGTCTTGGCGTTGTATCGCACTTCTCAGGATGCATTCACCAAAGACCATCTCCGAATCCTGCTGGCCATCAGCTCAAAACTCGGCTTCACCATCGAAAATGCTTTGAAATACCGCATCGCCGAAGATTCAGCCACTACCGACTACCTTACCGGGCTGCCCAACGCGCGATCACTCTTCCTGCACCTGGATCGCGAACTTGCACGATGCAAACGCTCCAATCTCCAGTTGGCAGTCTTCGTTTCCGACCTCAACGGATTCAAACAAGTGAACGACCGCTTTGGACACTTTCAAGGCAACAAGCTGCTGCAGATGTTTGCCGACGGTTTGAAAGACTCCTGCCGAGAATACGATTACGCGGCCAGAATGGGCGGCGACGAATTTGTTGTCGTTGCGCCGGGTCTCACTGGCGACGCTGCCGCCGAAATGGCGCAGCGGCTCGAAAGCATCATCGCGGAGGCCGGGAAAACCGTCTGCGGCGAGGGCCTGGTTTCCGTGAGCATCGGCCAAGCCTTCTACCCCACGGACGGCAGCAACGCCGAACACCTGTTAGCAGAAGCCGACCGCCGCATGTACGCCGTAAAGAATTCCCACTACGCAAACACCGCCGATGGCCACGCCGGAGCCCGTTCCGCGCGCGCGAGCACATAACACGCATCTCCGGCCTGAAATACAGCTTCCAAGCCAATGTAGGCGCAGGCGTCTCGCCCGTGCGGAGGCCGTTCCACGACTCTGCAAACCGTAGAAACGTAGCTCCGCTACATTTAGGACTCGCCCACGAAGCCCAATATTTACCAATCTATAAATACACGCCTTCCGCTTACAGCGTCTTCAAATACTCAATGATCTGCAAGCGCTCCTCCTTCGTGAGTTTGCGGCCGATCACGCCGTTGCCCTTGGGGCCGTCGTTGAATTCGTGCCCGGCGTTGGAATTGCCGGGTAAATCGACACGAAACTCCGTAGCTCCTTTGAGAGGGCTGGTATCGAGGCCAAGGTTGACCGGATCAAACTGTTTGTTTCCGAGAAAGAAAACCTTGGACCGCTCAACCACCGGCGAAAGTAATTCGTAAAGGTTAGGCACCGAGCCATTGTGGAGATAGGGAGGGGTGGCCCACACCCCATTGTGCGGCCGCGCCTTGTAGGCCAACGGCGCCCGCAGTTCATTTTTCCGGTAGCCGTTCCATTCCTCCTGTTGATCCGCAGAAAGATTGAGCTGCGCGTAGGCCTGCTGAATCACTTTTTGCGTGATGAACGTCAGGCCGTCGCCCGTGCTCACAATTCCCTGACCCAGCGGCCCGCTATTAGCTTTGCGGTTATAGAAGTTCCGCGCTTCCTTCGGGTCAGTTCCGATTTCCTCGAGAGGAATCATCGTCACTTTGAAGAATTGTTTCCCGCCGTTGTCTTTGTAGTCCGTCCAGTGTTCTGCTTTACGGCCTTCATCGGAATACATCGGCGGCTGGTGGCAATGCAGACAGAGTTCGTGATAGAGTTTCTCGCCCTTGGCCGCAGTCCCACGATCGATCTTTCCCAGTATGTCTTCCGGCCACTTTGGCGACCAGACGCCCTTGCCGGGAGCATCGCCGCCTAGCAATGTCTCAATCTCGTGAAGGTTGTCGACGTGAATGGTGTTTTGAAACTGTGCTCCGGGATAGCCCAGCAGATTGATGCGCGAACGCACTCCCAGTGCCTCGCCAACATTCCTGCCCATCGGTTGTTGGATGGAACCGTTGTACTGCACCCAATCCATCCACGACGCGTCCCAGATGGGCGGGTAATTCACCGGCCCGTCGCCAAGCACAAGATTTTTCTTGTTGTTCAGTTCAGTTCCGAAAACGAAGTTTCCGATCCGAGCCAGCGCGTCAGTGCGGCCGTAGCCCTCGGGAGTCGGGAAGAGAGGGAGTGCCGACTTGACCTCGGTGAAAGTCGTATCAAGATAATACTTGAGCTCCCGACGCAGGCGCTCTCGGTCAGCGCGTGGATGGTTGGGACCAAGCACGCGCTTGGCAAATCTGCGGAAGCGCGGTGGATCGTAGTAAGTCCACGTGACGGCGAGACCGAGCGCTTCGGTAAACTTCTGCAGATCAATCAAGGATGGACCGGCATCGATCCTGATCGCTTTCCCACCATAGAAAAGTTCGCCCGTATGGCAAGCTGCGCAGGTGATGCCGAGCACAATCTGTCTCTGCCCGGTGTAGGGATCGACGAAACGATCGTCGCGGGCAAATCCGACCGGCAGGCCGTCGGGATTCTGCTCATAAGCCTGGTCTGGGATAAATCCGAAGCCTTGTAAATAGCGGTCATCCTTGAACGGGGGCGCTCCCTTGATGGTGAAACGCGGCTGTTCGAGCGCAAGAAACCAGGCATAAGGCAAAAGTTCACTTCCCTGCGCGGTGTGGTAATAATGGCGGCGTTGGTCTTCTGTCCAGTTCTGTGGCAGCCAGACAACGTCCTGGGGTCGCTCGATCCTCGGCACTTCCAGGCTGTTGTGAATCGCGAAAATCGCGATCGCCAGCACGCACATCAGCAAGGCGGCGAGCAACGCCAGAGCTGCGAACACGCTCTTTCGTTTGAAAAACCCGACGTGCGCCTGGGGTTTGACATCTCCCGGTCCTAAGACCGGTCTCGGAGCAAGCTCGCATGCAGTTTCATTTTCGACTTCGTACTGCGCTGGCAGATTCATGGGGCGATATTCGGGCTTGTCCCGCATCCGATCGAAAACGCTCTGATGAATATTCGCGCACTCTGGAATCGTTCGTGGGCGTGCCAGGTTCAGCCGGATATCGCTCTTCCACTCGAGTGTTTGCCCCGGCACTGGAACAGAATAGAAATGATGCTTCGGCCAGACTTCTCCCAGCCACCAGAATCCGTGCAAGGATTTGTGCAGTTCAGCGCGCGGATCGGGCGGTGCGTACGGAATCTCGCCGCCCAACACATCCGTGACTTTCTGAGAATCGAGCATCAGCCCGGCAGACTGCGCCTCGCACAACATCCACCGCAACGCAATCTTCGACAGCCCACTTTCGCTTTCGGCGTAACTTCCACCGACGTCCGAGTGAACTCCAGCGAACCAGACCTGCTTTAAATTTTGAGCTGGCGACGCTGGCTCATGGATTAGATTCTGCCGGAAAAAAGCACGGCGCTCGTCGATCGAGACCGCGTGCCGCAAGATGGAAACATCGGGCATGTTCGCCGTGTAAGGCAGACGCCCGGTTTTCGTACTTACTGGATCGAGGATCCATCCCACCGAACTGACCGTGTCCCAGAGCCCCAGAAAATAAGGTTTGCAGTCGACGCAGAAAGTTGCTCTGAAGCCATCCGCAATGTGAAACCTGTCGGGATCGTCGCTCTTGTAGAGTCGCAACACGTACGGGATGAGCGCCTCGTTCCCTGGCGTCAGCAATCCGAACATGTGCAACAATCCGCAGACCGCCCGAGCCGTATACGCGCCGCGGCTGAAACCGAAGATGAAGATTCGATCTTCGGGGTTAAACTCTCTCATCAGAAACGAATAAACGTCGGCAATGTTGTCAGAGAAGCCGTAGCCAAAGGCCAAGCCCCTCACTTCTGTCCACCACTTCCCAAGCGCCGTCAGGGCATTTCTCGAGCCCATGGTTCCGACGCCGGGGTGGTAGTACCCGACCTGCTTATCCTGCGCGGACAGCGTCCAATAGAGCTTTACAACATTCGAGTTCGCGGCCCCGTACTCGTTTCCGGTTCCGTCACAACAAACCACGATGTTCCTGGGCATGCGTTATCCCTCCGGAACGACTGATTGATAGTGAGCAAACCACACGAAGCGCTTCAGATCGAAATTCATCCGCCGCAATCAATAGGTCACGGGAAGCGCCCCTGATCTTACATCCTCGGTCAAGGCGGAAGGAGAATTTCGGATGTGCAAAACGTACGAGGGGAGGAAGCAAGAGGGATGAGATCGGTGAGGGCAGCCTTTAGATCCCGACGCAACCCGGTTCAAGCGTAGAATGTCGAGTACCGCCCCAACCAGATCGCCGTCACTGAAGCGGCGCCTGGGCGAATCCAGAAGGCGAGGGAAAACGACGATGAGCTGGAAAAGTAAACTGTTCCTCGGAATACTCACCGCGGTAGCAATGTTCTGCCTCTCTTTTGCGATTCCACGAGGAGGCGCTTTGCAGCAGTTACAAGCCGCCCAGTTCCCCATGACAGTCGGAGTCTGGGCCATTTTTGTCTTGCTGTTCGTGAAACTGAAGTAGAACGAAGGCTGATTTTACGTTAGGCGAGATCTCAATTCTCGCTGCGCCTGTTGGCCTTAACCTAACTTCACGCCATTCGGTGCCAGGGGTAGCGAGCGAAGACGCACGCCGGTCGCGTCGAAGATGGCGTTAGCTATTGCGGGAGCGACGCCGACCAGGGAACTTTCGCCGGCGCCCGCTGAGGGAAGATCTTTGCGGTCGATCATCACAGTCTCGATCACAGGGACATCGCTGAACCGCGGGAGGCGGTAGTCCGAAAAGCGCCCGTTCAGGATCTGGCCGTTGGCAAATTCGATTGCCTCAAACAGCGCGCCGCCCAAGGCCATGATGTTGGCGCCTTCGAGTTGATTGCGTAAACCATCGGGATTGACGATGGCGCCACATTCGAATGCCGTGGTCAGGCGAACCACTTTCAGATCGCCCGATTTCCGGTCAACCGCGACTTCAGCGAAGGTCGCGACATTGCCGCCTTTCTCAAAGCCGCCGCCCATGCCGAAACCCTGGCCCGGGCTGGTTTTCGCCCGCCCCCAGCCAAACTTCTTCGCGGCGGTTTCAAATACCGTGCGCAGGCGTTCGTTCTTCAGATTCTTCACCCGGAACTCCAGCGGATCCATCTTCACCTGATGCGCCAGTTCGTCCATGTAGGATTCACGGGCGAAATGGTTTGCCGTGGCAGCGAGCGCACGATAGGACCCTTGTCGCAACGGAGTGCGCGCCGGATGAAATTCAATTCGCTGGTTCTCGATGTCGTAAACGGTGGGAATGCCCGCTGCACCGGAATTGTAATTATGAAACTCCCATGCGGTAATCTTGCCGTCCTTACGCATGGCGCTGCTGATGTCGATGACTGCGGCAGGACGGAAGTAAGCCCAGGTGAATTCCTCCTCGCGAGTCCACATTACCTTCACCGGATGCTTCGCGGCACGCGCCAGTCGCGCAGCCTCGATCGCGGCGTCGCCGGTGTGCTTGCCGCCATAACCAGATCCCGTATCCGGCATCAGGACCCGGACCTTGTCTTCAGGCACACGGAACACGGAGGCGAGTTCGGTCCGCACCCCAAACGGGCGCTGTGTTCCGGTCCAAACCGTCACTTCGTCGCCCGACCACTGCGCCAACGCCGCCCGAGGTTCGAGTGGGCAATGGGCAATGTAGCTGGTCGTATAGGTTTGCTGCAGGCGAAAATCGGCAGATGCCAATGCCTTGTCTATTGAGCCGGTCTCGGAGTGGAACGGCGAATCCAGAGGCCCGCCCCCTTCGGACGGATTCTTTTTCAGATATTCGAATAGTTCTTTATTCGAAAACTGGGGCTGCGATTTCCATTCGGCACGGATTGCGGCTACGGCGCGAGATGCGATCTCCGCGCTTGGCGCCGCGACTCCGACAAAATTGCCATCGTGGACGACGACCACGCCGGACATCTTCTCCGCTTCTTCTGTATTCAGTGACGAAAGAGTCGCGCCAAAAGAAACCGGCCGCAGGACTTTGCCGTAGAGCATGTCCGGCAATCTTTGATCGCATGGATAGCGGTGCTTCCCGGTGACAAAGTCGCGGCCGTTGATTTTGGGCAACGGCTGACCGGCCACCGTCCACTGCGTCGCCGGAATCAGCGGATCCTCCACTGGCAAAGTTTCCGTGAGTTGCTTGCCCTTGACCAGCGCCGCGTATTCAACCGAGCGCTTGCTCTCGGAATCTGTAATCTTTCCGTTTGCGGCGGTCAGGCGTTTGCGATCAACCTGCCATTGCGCCGCAGCCAACACAATCAAAGTATCGCGGGCAGCAGACGCCACTTTCCTCAATTGCAAATTCATCTCCGGAGTAGTGCGACTGCCGAAGGTGCCGCGGTCATAGGGAGTGAGCCTGGTATCGCCCATTACCATCTGGATTGCGGTCACGGGAACGTGCAACTCTTCGGCTACGGCCTGGGTGAGGGACGTCCGGATGTTCTGCCCTACCTCGACCTTGCCGGTGTACACGGTAACGCCGCCGTCTTCGCCAATGTGCAGCCATGCGCCGATTTCCTTCGGAAGCGAAGGACCCTGTGTCCCGGCAGCGCCCGATTCCTGCAGGCCACGCGCATCCTTCAATACGCTGACAATCAAAACCCCGGCACCGAGAAACCTGAAAAACTCACGGCGGTCGACATCGAAGTGATAAGTGGGCGGGGCGCTAAGCTCGTATCGTTCCGGTTCCAACACCTTTTCAAATTCAAAAGCCTTGCTCATTGCTTAGACTCATTCATGGCTTTTGCCGCTCTTTGTATCGCCAGCACAATGCGTGGCTGAGTTCCACAACGGCAGATGTTCCCTTCCATCGATCGGGCAATCTCAGCGGCGGACGAATCGCGCCTGGTGTTCAATAGCGATACAGCGGTCATGATCATTCCAGAAGTGCAATAGGCGCATTGCATCGCGCCTTCGTCGAGGAACGCCTGCTGCACGGGATGCAGGCGATCGCCTTGGGCGAGGCCTTCAATCGTAGTGATTTGCCTTTGGGCGACATCGCCGACGCGGGTGATGCACGATCGGCGGGACTTGCCATCGATCAGGACGGTACAAGCGCCGCATTGACCTTCTCCGCAGCCGTACTTGCTTCCGGTTAGATCGAGGTGGTCGCGCAACACGAAGAGCAGGCTGGATTCGGGATCTACCTCGGTTGTATAAACGCGCCCGTTGATGTTTAGTTGGCGGATCGTAGCCATCTCAGAAAGCCTCCCTATTGAAGGGGCGCGAGGGCGAAGCGGTTCGAAGCACTATCCCACAAATTCTCGCAAGAGGGTGCGCACTTCCTACGAGCAGACTTTCAGTTTATGCCACGGTCGGCGGCCATGTCCAGTTTCAAAACTCGAATTTACGAACATGTTCATATCCGCAAACCACACTTCAGCATTGGCTTCTCGGTTCGATTCAGATCGGGGGCAGGCCATCCCACACACGCAACCCCTCGTGGCAGAATTGCGGGGCAGAACCTTGCGAGTAGCGCTAATTGGATACCTGAAAGCCCCCATTTATGGCATGATCAACACTGGTCGTGAGCTAGCGGAGCAGCAACGTGAACCGGCCCACCAAAATCGGCAAGTATGAAGTTATCGACGTAATCGGCCGAGGCGGAATGGGCGTGGTCTACAAAGCCACCGACCCTCACCTCGACCGGTTAGTCGCCATCAAGATGATGACTGCCGGCTACGGCGACGATCCGGACCTGGTCAAGCGCTTCCTTCGCGAAGCGCAATCTACGGCCAGGTTGCAGCACGTCAACATCGTGACCGTCTACGACTCCGGAGAACAGGACGGAAACCCTTACCTGGTGATGGAGTATCTGGAAGGCGAGAATCTGGATGCAATCATCGCCTCTCGCCGCGCGCTTACCATCCTGGACAAAGTACAGTTCATCGTCGAGGCCTGCCGTGGTTTGAGCTATGCCCACGAGCGCGGAATCGTTCACCGCGATATCAAACCCGCCAATATCATGCTCTCGAAGAATGGCGGCGTGAAACTGGTTGACTTCGGCATTGCGCATGTTGGCAGCAACACGCTGACCCGCACGGGACAGATCATGGGCAGCATCCATTACATGTCGCCGGAGCAGATCAATGGGGTCTCCGTGGATGCGCGCTCCGACGTTTTTTCGACCGGCGTCGTGCTGTACCAGTTATTTACCTATGCGTTGCCCTTCGATGCGGAGAGCACCGCAGCTACGATGATGAAAATCATCCACGACCCACCGCCGGCCCTCGATAAGTTCTTAACCACGTATCCCAAAGAACTGGAGTCGATCATCCTTCGGGCCTTGGCCAAGAATCGCGAGGATCGCTATTCGTCGGCGGACGAGTTTGCCTTGGATCTCTTGCAGGTCCACGAACAACTGAAAGAGGAAATGGTCAACCACCACTTACGGGAAGCCGAGGCTCTGCTCGGAAAAGTGGAGTTGGGCCGCGCCAGGGAACATTTGCTGCAACTCCTGAAACTTGACCAAAAACATACCCAGGGGATCAAGATCCTGCGCCAGGTGCAGCAGAGGATCGAGAAAGAACAAGGCGGTGAGCAGGCGCGCCAGTTACGGGCCAAAGCGGAGGAGTCCTATTCCCAGGAACAGTTTGATGCGGCCCTGCTCTACCTCGACCAAGCCGTGGCTCTCGATCGCTTCAACCCCGAGCTGCCGAAATTTCGCGAAGTTGTTCGCGAAGCCAAGTTCAAAGTGGAGGGACTTCAACAAGCCCTGCGCCGCGCCGAAGCCGCACATGAACGCGGCGATCTGGATGCAGCCAGGCAGGCGGCAGACGAAGCGTTAGCAATCAGCGCCGACAACACCGAGGCCAAAGCCCTCTACCGGATTATTCATCGTGATTGGGTAGAGCGATCCCGCCAGCGCCAGTTGGAGTCTCTGCTGGAGGCGGCCCGCAAAGAGATCAGTGCACATAATCTCACGGCTGCGCTCAACATTCTCAAACAGGCTGAGCCTCTCGATCCCCAAGGTGCGCAGGTTCACGCCTTGATGGAGGAGGTAGTTGCGAGCCGCGACCAGGAGCGGCGCCGCAAAGAATTGGAAAGAATCACCCGCGAGGCCGAGGACGCGCTGAATCGCGACGACTACGAAACTGCTTCCACCGTGTTAGAGGAGGGCTTACGCCAGTTCCCTCAAGACCGGGGCTTGATCCAACTCAAGGCGCTGGCGGAGAGACAGCGCGCCGCCGCCGAGAAAAAGCTTTTCGTACGCCAGCAGATCACGGACGCGCGGCAATCGCTGGATGCCGGCCGCTCGGCTGATGCACTCGCAGGTTTGCAAAGCGCCCTTCAGAAAGCTCCCCAAGACCCTCAGCTCGAAGCTCTGCTCACGATGGTGAAAGAGCGCGTGCTCCGGGAACAGCAAGAGGAGCGCCGCGAGGAATTGGACCGTATCAACCGCGAGGTTGAGCAGGCGGTGAGCCGTCAGGATTACGCTACCGCTTCCACCAAGGTCAGCGAGGGCCTGCGCCGCTTTCCTCAAGAACGCAGCCTCATCCAACTCAAAGAACTGGTTGAGAAACAGTACGTCGCGGCCGAACGGGAGTCTTTCGTCGGCCAGCAGATGGCGGGCGCACGTCGATTGTTAGACGCGAATCAGGCGGCTGAAGCGCTTGCCCTATTGCAAACTGCCTTGCAAAAAGTTCCCCAGGAGCCTCAGCTCCAAACTCTCCTTGGCATGGTGCAGGAACGGGTGGCGCGCGATGAAGCGGAACAAGCGAAATCTCGAAACGTCCAGCAGGCTCGGGAAGCGCTCGGCAGACATTCGTTCCGCGAAGCGATTCGCATTCTCGAAGCAGCCCAGGTGCGTTTTGTCGAAGCCGACGATATCGACAATCTGTTGCGTTTTGCGCGCGAGCAGGAGCAGAAGGAAACGGAACGCAAAACGGTAGAGGACGCCACGCGACGGGCGCAGCAGTGGATCGTCGAGTATCAGTTTGAACGCGCCATTCAGTTGCTTGAGGCAAGTCATTCGCAGGTACCAGACAATCAACTCCGCGCCATCCTGGAAGAAACTCGGCGACGCCGCGACGACTACCAGCGAGACCTGCAAGCCGCCATCGCAAAAGCTCAACAATTCCTGCGCGACGGGACTGCGCACAAGGCGGTCGAACTCCTCACAACCCAACCCGAGTTTTACTCCCGCTCGCCAGAGTTTGGCGTCGTGCTGGAAGCGGCTCGGAAACAGCAGGTCGTCGAAGAGGTGGAACGCCAATTGGCCGGCGAACCGGACCTCGACCGGCAAGTACAGATTCTTGAGGCTGCGCAGAAAAAGTACCCCGCTCACACCAACTGGCAGCAGAGGCTGCAACCCATTCGCGAGCAGCGCAAGCTTGTGCTCTCGATCGTCCAGCAAGCTAGAAAACTCGAACGCGGCAAGAAATACGACAAGGCGTTGCAGGAATGGCAGCGGCTGCAGAGCGTGTATGGACGTTATCCGGGCCTGCCTCAGGAAATCGAACGCCTCACGCGCTTGGGCGAGGAAGTGCGCGTCCGTGCGCTTGCGGCAGCACAGGAACAGGCCGCACCGCGAAAACAATCGGTCGCGGTCGTCACGCCACCTCCTGTCATCGCTGACGCGACAACTGAACCCGAAGCCGAAGTTGAAGCCCATCCTATCGTTGGTTCAGAGCCCGTGATTCACTCACTGCCGACACGGATCATGACGCTTTCGCGATCGGAGAAGCTGGACGCGGAGGCTCACGACCTGCGCATTTCGTGGACGGCAAATCGGGCAATTCTCGGCGGGATTGCGGCATTGCTGGTGTTTGGAGCCCTCGCTGCAACCATTTGGATGCGGCTGGGAAAAACCAGGGAGGTAGCAAGCATTCCGGCTTCACCAAATG
>Ga0210384_10005799_pt1 | contig 13297 bp, 16 predicted proteins | sample IncBWH2MmetaG_FD_160574 | JGI IMG/M metagenome (GOLD analysis project Ga0210384, IMG submission 160574) | Forest soil microbial communities from Barre Woods Harvard Forest LTER site, Petersham, Massachusetts, United States - Inc-BW-H-2-M | ecosystem: Environmental > Terrestrial > Soil >...
CAAACATCCCGCCCGACGTCGCGATATACTCAGTAAAGAAAAATGGAAATCCGCAGAGATCCCGTTACGCAAAGTTGGGTTGTAGGTGGCCAGCGCGAACGCCTCGAAGAAGGCGACGGCCCGTGTCCATTCGATCCAGACTCGATTGAAGCCGCAAAGACCATACTCGCCTGGCCTCCCGAAGGTCCCTGGCAAGTTCGCGTGATCCCGCACCCGGATCCCCTCTATCGTGTGGAAAATGACCCCGGCCGCGCCGCAGAAGGTATCTATGACAAGATGGGGCCGCTCGGCGCGCACGAAGTGGTTATCGAAACCCCGCAGCACGATAAGCGATTCTCCCAACTGAGCGATGAAGAGATTGACCGCGTTCTAGGCATTTGGGCTTCGCGCATTGCCGACCTGAAAAAAGATGCGCGCTTCAAATACGTTAGTGTTTTCAAGAATCATGGCGCGCTGGCCGGTGAAGAGTGGGTTCATTCGCATTCTGAGGTAACCGCGACAATCTTCGTGCCTCGCCGCATAAAGTATGAACTCAGCGCTGCGCACGATTGGTTCAAAGAGCGTGAACGTTGCGTTTTTTGCGACATCGTCCGCCAGGAAGAAAAACAGGGCAAGCGCATCGTCGACGTACAGGGCGACTACTACGCGTTCTGCCCCTATGCGTCACGCGTTCCGTTCGAAATCTGGGTCATGCATCGCCGCCACAATCACCTGTTCGAACAGCCGCGTCCCGGCTCCAATCGACGTCACCTCGCCGCTCTCCTCGGCCGCGTTCTGCGCCGTCTCGAAAAAGTCGCCCCTGCGTATCACCTTGTCGTCCACACCTCACCAAACACGCGCAACAAAAAAGGGGAATTGGCGGGTTATTGGAAAACGCTCGCGGACGATTACCACTGGCACATCGAAATCATGCCGATTCTGGAGCGCCGCAGTAAGTCCTACAGCATCAAGGAAGTTTATTTCAATTCGTTCCTGCCCGAACAAGCTGCGGAACAACTGCGCGCTATCGATTCCAACTCATGACCGTCAGAATTCGCTTGAAAAGCTTGCGTAGCGGGCATCAACAAGCCGGCGGAATTCTCGTCAATCTAGTGGTGCTTTTGTTTCTCGCCGTATTTCTCTTGGTTCTTTACTTCGCACGTCATCCCATCATGCGATTCGCGGCAGAAACGTGGGTTCTCGACGAACCCGCTGCACACGCCGACGCCATCCTTGTACTCGGCGACGACAATTTCTACGCCGATCGCGCCACGCATGCTGCGGAACTATTTCGTCACGGGACAGCTCCCGTGATTGTCGCCAGCGGTCGCAGGCTGCGCCCTAACGCAGGAGTCGTCGAACTGATGGAGCACGACTTAACCGAGCGCGGCGTACCCAAAGAAAAGATCGTCCCATGCGTCCACGACGCCGACAACACCCACGAAGAAGCCGTTGCGCTCGTCCGCTTGGTCGTTACGCAACGCTGGAAGAGCGTCATCATCGTGACATCCAACTACCACACACGCCGCGCTCGCTACATTTTTTCGCATGTGTTTCCCTCCTCTATCGCGATTAGCGTCGCCGGCGCAAGAGATGGCGATTTCGATCCGGAGAAATGGTGGGAGAGCCGAAAATCCATCAAGTTATTCAGCAGGGAACTGGTCGGGCTGATCGTTTCCATGTGGGAACTGCGCGGCAAAAACACGGCTCGGCAGAGCGAAGCGTCCGAAAAGCGACTGTCTTCCAATCAGGCAGGAGTGGACCAAAACAGCACAATTCCGGCCCAAAATACTTGTCTTTCCCTTTACTTCACATGAGTACTATACTATGTTCAAGATTCTGAGTCGCAGTGGCCGCCCGGCCCTGCTCCGACGGCTTCGAAAAACTGCACAGAAATGTTGAGGTATGCCTATGTGGCGTAAAGAAGATGGGAAACCATCAGCCGCTCCAGAGATTTCCACTGCTTCTGGAAGTCCCGCAACTTCATTTCCCGCTTCGAGTAGCGCGGCGAAAAATACTTCTGCCAGTCTTCCCGTCTCTTCCAAAGCCTCGGCGTGCGTCAGCCAGGGCATCAAGATCAAGGGTGAGGTGAACGGCGACGAGGACTTGTTCGTCGACGGTCAGATCGAAGGCAAGATCACCCTGGGCAAGTCGGTGATGACGATCGGCCCGAACGCCAACATCAAGGCAGATGTAAGCGCGCGTGAAGTCGTCGTGCGCGGCCGCGTGCAGGGAAAATTGACCGGCACCGAACGCATTCAGATCTGGCATACCGCTCGCATCAACGGCGACCTGAAAGCCGATCGCATCGCCATCGAGGAGGGCGCGGAGCTTCACGGAAATATTGAAGTCGGCAAATTGACCAACGGCGCATTCGACATGCCGGTGCGTCCAGCCACCAAGTCGGTGGATGCCAGAAATATCACGGCCTCCGCACAGCCACCGAAATCCGGTGCCGCCATCGCAGGTACGGACTAAATTCATGGGGTTGCTCAATAAACTCGGGCTGGCTATCGGCTCGCATGGCCCTCGCAATGGCAGTGCTGCGGTTCCCAAAGAGCACACCCCTGCCTCACCCAAAAATGGCATTCCCGCGGTAGGTTCGCACCGTGCGCCGGAAGTACCAACCACCACGCGCGTTTCGAACGGCCTCAAGGAATTCTTGTGGAATCTTGATGGATTGGGCCGCGGCACGCTGCTCGATTGCGGTCCGGCTTGGCAAACCACGCTGACTTTCTTCATTGAACGCGGTTTCCGTGTTACTTCCGAGGATCTGCTTCGCGGCTGGGCTGATTTTGTGGCTGCTCAGGAACCCCAGCGAAAAGCGGCCAGCACGCCGGAAGAATTCATGGAGCATTCTCCTGAGGCAAAAGCCAAGCGTTTTCTGAAAGAAAGTCTCCAGTATCCGGCGGCGTCCTTTGATGCACTGCTGTTGTGGGATGCGCTCGACTACATGGATCCACTACTCGCCAAGGCTACCATTTCGCACGTCACTGAACTTCTGCGTCCTGGCGGTTTAGTATTCGCGATGTTCCACAGTAAGAAGCCCGAAGGCTTTCAGCGCTACCGCGTAGTGGACACCAACACGTTACAAATTCTTTCGACTACGCCGATTTGCCCCGCCCAAAAGGTTTACCAGAACCGCGAAATCCAGGATCTCTTTGGCCGCTATCGCAGCACCAAGACCTTTGTAAGCCGGGATCAGTTGCGCGAAACGCTCTTCTGGAAGTAGTTCCAGCCCGCGTGAGTCGCGGCTCCGCTTTTTCCACAGTTCAAACCCCAGACCCGGAAGGACATATGTCCCGTCTTAAATTTCTATTTTTCTTCTTGCCGCCGGCATCCCCTCGGCGTATATCCGGGTAGAGGCTTACTCGGCTTCGGAGGATGCGTATGAATCCACCGGGCTTAGAAGCGAAAAAACGCTGATCACACCGCGCATGCGGTGCGTGGCGCGGTCGAACGGTGTTACCGCCGCTCGATCGCGACGCAGCCAAAAACAAAAGGGGAGCGAAATCGCTCCCCTTATTCATTTAAATTTGTTAGCGGATCTTATGGCGCGGTCGGCGCCGTCTGCTGGTGTGCCACATGGCGTCCATTACTGCGGTGATGCCGTTTGTGTTTGCGATGCTTCTTGGCTGCTGCCGGAATAGGTTCCGGCGCCGCTTTGGCCTTAGCCGGCAAAATAGAGGACAAAGTGAGTGAAATTAAACCCAGAGCGAATAGACGCTTCATGTGCGATCTCCCGAGAGCAAAATCCCCGCACTCACATTCAAACACAATGTTTATCGGAGGCCGCCAAAAAATTTATCAGGCGTGCGAAAGAGTTTCCACTTTGCAGTGCGAAAACTGCTCTCAGTCTTGAGCAGCAAGTACGGCCCCGCACCGGGAAGCGCCAACCGGGCTCGGCTGCAAAGCCTTTAGCTTCCGAACCGCGTCTCCAGCATACGGATCACTGCGTTCTGCTTGGCAATGACCTGAGCCTGCCAGACCAACGCGATAGACATCAGACTCATGGTAAAGATGCAGACCGCCAACACCAATCCAGTCTGGGTTTCCGTAGCTGGAACGTTCGTGACCCGCCGCAACCAGTCCATGTAAGGGGCTCCTGTCGGCTGCGTCGAAACATAAATCAGCGCGTCGCCGATGTTTCCCTGAGAGGGAACATACCCCTTGAATGGCAATCGGTGTGCCACAGACTGCGTGTAGTTCCAGTACCATCATTACCGCGATTTTGTTGGCTTTTCTCGATTTCTAATCTGCAGCAGCGTGCCTTTCGGCCGTTGCCTGTGCAAAGTTCAGCATAGTTTGGACAATTCCTTTCCGATGGCTAGTTTCGTGTCTGAATCGCTTCTAGCGCCCGTTCCCAAACATCTGGCGAAAATAGCTCCAGTTCTAGCGTCTGGCGCCTTTCCGGACCGGACTTCTCTTGTTCGATTTCCGGACAATCCTTCAGCAAAATCGAGCGGTTGCAAGCCGCAAAAAGTTCCCGCGCATTTTCGGTCGTCCCGATCGCCACGTTGAACGGACGGATCCTCATGGAGCGCTCGAACAGCGCGGAAAGTTCCCCAACGCACCTGCGCAGATCCGCACCAATAGAAAGCGACCAGAAAATTTCGCCGCGCCGCACGGCTGCCTTCTTTTTCGTCGCGGCTTCGACGAAAATTTGCGCGTCTGCATCGGAAGCTCCTGCGAAGAAAAACAACTCGTCAAAATCGCGCTGGCGCAGCAACTCCGCCTCTTTTTGAGGCAAGCCGGCGTTTTGTGAAAGCTCCCGGGGCGAAAGTGCACTGAGCGGCACAACTTCAATTCCCGTTTCTTCTGCGACATCTTCCAGCGCCTCGGAAGCCGCCGGCAAAAGCGTCGCCACCGGAATACAAGTAAACCTGCCAAGCCGCATTGTTTGCGACTTAGGCTTCAGATGGAAATAATCCTCAGGCATGTAGACCCCGCAACCGCCCTCGGCCAGGAAAGGATGCCCGTGTCCGAATTTGCGAATTGCCGCGTCCAGCTGAATCCGCGTTCGCGAACTGGACCAAACGCAAGGAATTCCGGCCTCCACAAGCGACTCTAGAAACGTAGGGAAACCCGCCAGGTCTTTGGCCATGAGGCTGTCGATGGCGCAATAAACTACCACATTGGAAGGGCGCAAATACTGATCTCGCTTTCGTCAGCGATTGGTCAGAGCGTACCGGGGTATTGCGATGCCGTGCTCGGGAACGATTGTAGCTCGCCACCGCGATTCCAGCCGAGAATTCCGGCCACAAAAACAAGAACGGCGGAGGGCTTTCGCCCTCCGCCGCCCCTTGGGACACTCTATTTTTGTTTATTGTCCAGACTTCGCCGAAGCCGCGGTTGCCGCCGGCTGCGAATTCATCTTCGGTGTGCTCAAGTACCCGCTGATCGTGTTCTTGCCGATCTTGTTGATTACGAGTTCCTGAGGCTGGTGCGTGCCGCTGATGTAGAAGAACACTGGCTGATTCATGTTCCTGTTCTTCTCTTCGATTTTCTTGTCTTCTACGACCAGGAGGATGTTGGCGCGGTTCTTCTTCTCATTGACGCCCTTCAGCTCGACGGTCACATTTCCGACCTTGGTAGGCTGATTCTTGGCGTTAATGGTGAACTCCGTGTAATCGCGCTCGCCCTGGCGGCGCAGCACGTCGATCTCATCGTGGTTGCGCGCGATCAGGGTGCCCATCTCGCTGCGCGCCATCTGCAGGTCCGACTGCGTCTTGGTGAGGTCTGTGCTTACCTGGGTCACCTTGGTATCAACGGTCTTTACGTCATCCGAGGTTGCCTTGGTTGCCAGTTCGGTGTGCACCGATGTGTCCAGTGCGGTCAGCTTGTTCGAAGCTTCGGTCGCCTGGTCGGCTGCTTCCTGACGGGCCTTCTTCAATTGGCCTTGGGTAATCTTCAGCTTGTCGGTCACAACCTTGAGGTCACCCTTCAAATCGGTGTTGGCCTTCTCATCAGTCGCGAGCCGGTCTTTCAAAGTCGAAACATCTTGCATAGTTGACTGCTGTACTGCCTTCACCTGCTCCGCCACTGCTTGCTTGGTCGCGTCCAGCTTCGTGGAGTTGGTCCAACCGAAAATCAGACCTCCCAGAGCCAGAAGACCGAGAACTACGATGGCAGGCAAATGCCATGAGGGGCCGCTATTCGTCGTTGTATAGGTTTCGTCTGACATTTGAATCTTTTCTCCTCACCCCGCTGGGGGTCTGCGCTTGTGCGGCTTGGCAGCGCTAGGCGACTGCTGTCCGCTCGCAATGGTATCCAATAGTGCACACCGGTTGCCGATTGGGCCTTTTGCGCCTAGGACCGTAAGTTACAGACGGCGCGCCATTTGGAGGTAAATGCGGCAAGAGACCAAAAGTACTAGTTCCGGCAATCTTTACGTTCAGATGAATGTGGTTGGTGAATTCCTACGTACTTCTAAGGTTTCTTCCCGATACCTAACTCTTGCAAATCTTGCTCAAGCTGTGACGCGCTATGGTACTGGACCCCAGTGAGTCCTAGGCGTTCCGCAGCCTCCACATTCTCGCGGATATCGTCGATGTAGACGCTTTCCTGGGCCGCCGCTTTGCAGGACTTAAGCGCCGCCTGATAAATGGCGGCGTTCGGCTTAGAGACCCCTACGGTGCAAGAGTAAATCCGTCTCTCGGCAGGGAAGTACCTGAACAAGTCGTATGTGGATTCCAGATACGCTACGTGGATCGGATCCGTGTTGGACAGTAACCCTAGGCTATAGCGTTTCGCCAACTCCGCAAAGAACTCGCTGCCGTGAATCGGTTCCGGATCCAATGCCAAATTCCACACATCCGTGAATTTCTGAAAACTTAATGGCAGCTTAAGCTTCGTGGAGAGATGTAGGTGCCAATCTCGGGCAGAAATTCGTCCTTCCTGCCAATCCTTCCATCGTGGATCCTTTTCGATTGCGGTCCACAATTCCTCCGGTCCTATGCTCAGCCCTTCGGCCAGCCCGCGCTGTGCCCGTGCAATATCCAACCGGATCAGCACCCGGCCGATATCGAAAATGATGGCTTTGTACTTTCTCGCCGGCAGACTCAACTATCTCCAGGTGCGATCGCGGCATCGGTGGATGTCCGCCTTGCAGATTCCTTCTTGGCGCGCAACACGCTGATCACGGCGGGAAGCAGCGACAGCACTACCACCACGGCAATCACGTAATGAATTTTTTGACTGATGTTGGGAATCGACCGTCCCAGGAAATACCCTCCTAAGATCATGCCTCCCACCCACAGAATTCCTCCAAAAATGTCATAGAGGAGATACGTCGAGTACGGCATTTGTGCCGCCCCTGCCACCGGCGGACAGAAAGTCCGGATAATCGGAACGAATCGCGCCAGGATGACCGTCTTCCCGCCATTCCTTACATAAAAGTCATGAGCCCGTTGCAGGTGCTGCTTCCGGAAAAACAGCGAATCCTTGCGATTGTACAACGTCGCTCCGGCGGCTCGGCCTATCCAATACCCGATCTGGTCGCCGACAATCGCACACAGCATCACCGGCACAAGCAGCCATTTCAGCGGAACCACTCCCGCCGCGGCGAACACTCCTGCGGTCACCAGCAGCGAATCGCCGGGCAGAAAGAACCCTACGAAGAATCCCGTTTCGATGAATACGATGATGCAAACCAGCAGCGGACCGCCGGTACGGATTATTCCTTCGACGTCGTAGACAGAATGGAGTAGGTGACGGATTGATTCCAGCAAGCGGCCTCGTTATCTAAGGAAGAGGGAATTGGCGTCCATTCGCCCTTTCGTACCGACGCAAAAACGCTCCAACAAATACGGTAACAGAAAAGAAAAACATTCTCGCCAGATTCCTGCCAGAGCACCAGCAGTCCGCCCATGAGCAGCATCCACCAGCTCGGGCGTGTCATCGCTCTGTACCATTATCCAACGGGCGGTTGTTCACGCCCAGAAGTTTGCCAGCTTCCCCCAGCCGGCACGATAGCCGCCCCGTCCTTTAGACGTGGTACGTCCGTACTTCCGCACAGCTGCCCTTCCAACCTGTCCAAATGCCCCTTGGCAGTACGGAAATACTAGACCCGTACCCTGCCTGTACCATTGTTGCTCAACCCGCAAAGCGCGATTCTCCTACCTGCAGGATGCGTAAATTCACGAAGGCCTGAGGGGTCGTCATGGAAGCCGGTTACAACGCCTATCTGGGACACGCTGTGGTTCTGCAGGTTGCTCTGGGGGATATCCGCGTTCCCCTACGCGGCAAACTGCTGAAAGAGGGCGGCGAAACCGTTCGCATGAGGATCGGCGAAGGCTGGGACGTGGATATCTATAAGGCCATGATCATGGCCGTCGAAGAAGACGGTCTTGCCATGGTAGTCCCGATGCCGGCGTGAGGAGAGAGAACATGAACAACCAAATTCCAAAATACGTTACACAAGCTCGCGCTGCTTACCTTCTCGGCCTCTCGGTTCAGGAGGTCTCGAGGATCTCTCAAGAAAGCGGGATCGGCCACTTTGAACGAGCCGGCAATGAAGAAGAATGCTTCTTCACCTACGAGGAACTCCAGCAGATTTGCGTCCTCGCTACCTCGGAGACCCAACTATTGGCCCACTAAGCCGGGCTCAATAGCTGGGCAGTCGTAGGCATGTAAATTCAATTTTCCTCGGGCCCCCCTCTGTACCCCCCACCCCGGTTCGCTTACCCCCAGCGAACCGGGGTTTTTCTTGTACGCCGCGCATGTTCGGCAGCTAACGGGTGAAAGTCCCGTCCCAACCTGATGGAGGTGAAGGGTAGCGAAGCGCAAGGGCCTGGATTAGAGGCCTACGGTGTCGGACGAGCGGGCAAGTGATCGCGAAGTCCGTATCCATCAAGGACGCTGGTGGTAAATCCGGCGGTCGGGTATCGAAAGCAGTCGAACTTATCGCGGGAGATCTGCTGCACGTCTCGGATTCGTGACTGAGCGTGGAGTAATTCACGCTGAACCTGCAGCAGAACTCAGCAGCGGGCGTAGTACTCACGGAAGTGAGGAAGGCCCAAACAGTGAGAGTGAGTAGTAGAACGTCGAACTCATGGGTGGCACTGCGCCAGCCAATCAGCTTCGGCTGAGTTCTGCAGGTTCAGAAGACGGTGAAGCCGAAACGGAAAGCTGCAGAGCGGCGAAGCCCTTGTGGCGAACGACGACTCGAACCTCCGGCCGCAAGGGCTCAACTTGCTGAACCGCCGTATGCGGACCCGCTTGTACGGTGATGTGGGAGGGGCGAGCAGGTGACTGCTCCCCTATCCCGATTTTGCGGTTGGACCGGGTAGACATCGTTGCATCCCAATCGCAAATCCTCAGGCCTGGAAGGTCTGAGCTACATGTGCCGCCTGTAGTAAATATTTAATATACCGACCCTAATAGGCGCCGCATCCTAACTCACTGACACATCTTCAAGGAGGCAGCACATGGCCAATAAGCAAGTGGTTCTGATCACCGGCGCCAGCACTGGCTTCGGACGTCTTTTCACTGAAACCCTCTCGCGCAAAGGGCACACCGTATTCGCAACGATGCGCGACCCCAACGGTAAGAACGCGAAAAATGTTGCCGAGATTCGCGCGCTCGCTAAAGAAGAAAATCTAGCGATCCACATTCTCGAGTTGGACGTTACCGACGAAGCTTCCGTCAATCGAGCCGTTGACGCCGCTGTGAAGCAAGCCGGGCGACTCGACGTGGTCATCAACAACGCCGGGTATCCTGTGGTGGGCCTGGAAGAAACGGTCAGGCCGGATCAGGCTGCGGCCCTGATGAACACCAATTACCTTGGACCGGTGCGCGTGAATCGCGCCGTGCTCCCGCATTTCCGTCGCCAGCGCAGCGGGTTGCTGATGTATATCAGCAGCGGCGCCGGCCGCATTACGTTTCCAGCCTTCGGGCACTACTGTGCGTCGAAATTTGCGCTGGAGGCATTCGCAGAAGCTTACAGCTATGAAATTGCCGGACAGGGAATTGAATCGGTCATCGTGCAGCCGGGCGCATATCAAACTGCAATCTTTGGCAACATAGTGGTCGGTTCAGACACTTCGCGCGCCGACACCTACGGTGAAGCCGCCACAATCCCCGATAAGGTGAACGCAGGTCTGGCCGCTTCCGCAGGCAACGCGCAGGAAGTTGCGGACGCAGTTTCTAAGATTGTGGAAACCCCGCTTGGCGAACGCAAGCTGCGATACCGCGTGAGCACCGCCGGACTTGAAGGAGTGGACATGATCAACGACCTCTCCGCGAGAGTGCAAGCCGGCCTGCTGGACGCCTACGGGCTGAGCTCCGCCACGAAATTTGAAAAGGGTAAATCCGCCTCGGCCTAGGAATGCGGCCCCAGCCGCTACGCACGGCTCCCATTGCGGAGTTGGCCGGGATGGGTGACATCGAACAGGGCGGTCTAAAGCCACCCCTGCAAAGTCGCGGAGGTCTGGGGATTCCGTGCAGCCCACGCACAGTACAAGGCTGCGGCAGTCGGGATTCCGCTATTTGCCTTCTTGCTGTGGCGCGCTTATTCTAATAATCAGCCCGCATGCTCATAGCTCTGGCGCAATTTAATCCCACCGTCGGCGACTTCGAAGGGAATTCAGCGCGCATTCTGGACCTGGCGAATCAAGCCAAGCGTCGTGGCGCGGACCTTGCCGTGTTCTCGGAGCTCTCCCTCTGCGGCTATTTTCCACTTGATCTGCTGGAACGGCCTGCCTTTATCCAGCGCAATCTCGACGCGCTGAAATTGATCTCCAGGCAGATGCCTCTGCCGGCCATCGTCGGTTATGTGGGCCGCGTGGAGCCTGGGCACGCCGGTAAATCCATCGCCAATAAAGCAGCGCTGATTTCTGAAGGCCGCATCGTATTCGAACAAAGTAAAATGCTGCTGCCGACCTACGACGTGTTCGACGAATCGCGTTATTTCCAGCCTGGCGAAAAACATTCGGCTTACGGGCTGGGAAGGGAACAGCTGGGCATCACCGTTTGCGAAGACGTGTGGAACGACAAGACTTTCTGGACCAAACCGCGCTATACCCGCGACCCAGTGAGCGAACTGATCGCGCAGGGCACCAGCGTGCTGATCAACATTTCCGCGTCGCCCTACACCATCGACAAACGCGCGCTGCGGCTGGAAATGCTGCGCTCTTCCGCGTTGCACCACGAGCGCCCAGTCATTTACGTGAACCAGGTTGGCGGCGACGATTCCCTCATTTTCGATGGTTCAAGTATCGCGTTCACAGCCAGCGGCGAAATCGCCGCACAGGCAAAAGCGTTCGAAGAAGACCTCGTGCTCTTTGATACCGTCACGGCGCAAGGAGAAATTCATCAACAGCCGGTCAGCGAAATTGCTTACGCCTACGAAGCGCTGGTTCTGGGGACGCGCGATTACGTGCGCAAATGCAATTTCCGCAAGACCATCGTGGGACTCAGCGGTGGTGTGGACTCCGCCGTGGTTGCTTCGATCGCCGTTGATGCGCTTGGGAAAGAGAATGTGCTAGGCGTTTCCATGCCCGGGCCGTTTTCCTCCGAAGGCAGCAAGACCGATGCTCGCCAGCTGGCCGCAAACCTTGGCATGGAGTTCATCACCATACCGATCACGGAAGTCTTCAAGGATTACGAGCGGGCGTTGGCTCCTGCTTTCGGCAGTCGACCGCCGGACACAACCGAGGAAAACATTCAGGCGCGCATCCGCGGCAACTATCTGATGGCGCTGTCCAACAAGTTTGGATCCATGGTGCTGAGCACTGGAAATAAGTCGGAAAACGCTGTGGGTTACTGCACGCTTTACGGCGATATGGCCGGTGGCTTGGCGGTGATTTCGGATGTGCCGAAGATGATGGTTTACGAGCTTGCCGATCATATTAATCGCGAAAGGGAAGTCATCCCACGCTCGACTATAGAGAAGGCTCCTTCGGCGGAGCTGCGGCCGGATCAGAAGGACAGCGATTCCCTCCCGCCCTACGAAACGCTGGATCGCATCCTGAAGGCCTACATTGAAGAGGTGCAAAGCCCGGAGGAGATCGCCGAGTCTTTTGGGTACGACCTCAAGCTGGTTCGAGACATTGCATTGCGAGTGGATCGCAACGAGTACAAGCGAAAACAGGCTGCCCCCGGACTTAAGATCACTTCGCGCGCATTTGGATTTGGCAGGCCATTTCCCATTGCGCAGCATTTCATTCCTTGAGAATTGTGATGACAATCCCCATTAGATAAAGGAAGGCACTCGCGTGAACACCCGGCACACATTCCTCGAGCTCGTCGTCAGCGTCACACTGGTCGCAATGCTGACCACCGGTCCCGTTGTATTCGCGCAGCAGACGCCCGTTGCCGCTACGGCGCCTGCACAGAAGAGCGTTGAGAACTTCCTGCGCTATTACTATGCGCTCGGCCCGGATGTCACGATTGTCGTGGGCACTCCCGCCGAACTCGGCACCTCCGGCATCTTGGAGGTTCCGGTTGAGGTGAAGACTCCTGAGGGGTCAAACCAGGTAAAGATGTGGCTCACGAAGGACGGCAGGTATTTGCTACGCGGTGAGATTTCCGACATCACTGCCGATCCGCTCGCCGAGACCGTCGTCAAGATTCAGACCGCCGCAGCGCCGGTGCTGGGGGATCCCAAAGCGCCCATCACCGTGGTCGAGTTCTCGGACTTCGAGTGTCCGGTGTGCCGGAACCTGCACGATGCGCTGCGAGGACTGCTGCCGAACTATCCGCAGGTCAAGGTCATCTTCAAGGACTATCCAATCGAGGCGATCCATCCCTGGGCCCGAACGGGGGCGCTAGCGGGGCGCTGCGCCTACCAGCAGGCCCCCAACGCGTTCTGGAAGCTCTACGACCTTATCTACGACAATCAGGACCTGATCTCCGCCGCAAACGCCTATGATAAGGTCGTCGATTTTGCCGGCAAGTCCGGGCTGAACACCGACACCTTTAAAGCCTGCATGAGCAGCCCGCAGGCGGCCAGCGAGGTGGACGCGAGCCTTAGCAATGGCACTCAGCTCGAAGTTCGAAGCACGCCGACTATCTTCGTTAACGGACGCCGAATTGTTGGCGCTGACCCTCATGCCCTGCAGCAATACCTAGACTACGAAGTGAACCAGCTGAAGTCGGGGAAAGCGCAGCCGAAGAAGTAGCTGGTCGACTGCGCAAAACCAATTGAAACCCTCAGGCCGTTATCAATTACACCGTCTAGTTTACATAATATATCTTATAGGACGCATTGTAACGAGGTTTCTTCAGTGTTTTCTTTGGTTTTCTGCGAGTGACAGTGCGCTTCCCTTGCCTGTCCGCTTTAGCCGGGCAAGGGTAACAGAAGGGCTCTGCCGTCTTG
>Ga0210384_10005801_pt1 | contig 13292 bp, 11 predicted proteins | sample IncBWH2MmetaG_FD_160574 | JGI IMG/M metagenome (GOLD analysis project Ga0210384, IMG submission 160574) | Forest soil microbial communities from Barre Woods Harvard Forest LTER site, Petersham, Massachusetts, United States - Inc-BW-H-2-M | ecosystem: Environmental > Terrestrial > Soil >...
ATGCACACCACGTCCTATTGGATCACGCTCGAGCGGCCGCTGCTCGAGTCGTTGCCGTTTTCCGTCAGCGAGCGGCAGAGCGGGATGTTTGGATTGCTGCACGCCCTCGCTTCCGTTGCGACCCTGCTGCTGATGTGCGACCGTCGCGACCTGGGCACCGCCATTGGTGAGAAGCCGCCCTATCCCAACGATCAAGATGCGCCCATGGACGTGATGCAACTGCGCGATCGAATTTCTCAGAACGCCAAGGAATTGTTTGAGCCAAATTTGTATTTGTTCGACGCTTATCCGGGAGGGATTGGATTTTCTGAGCCGCTCTACCGTGCGCATGACATTTTGATGCAGCGGACGAGAGCGTTGATCGTCGCGTGTGAATGCGCCGAGGGCTGCCCTTCGTGTGTGGGGCCTGCGGGGGATCTGGCACCGCGAGCGAAAGAAGTTGCGCTGGCTATTCTAGACCGGCTTTGCAATTCGAACGGTGAGACCCGGTAGATGGCCACACTCGATCACAAGTTCTCGCGTCTAGCGGCATTAAAGCCTGCGCGTGCCTCGGCGGTACGAGCTGCCGCTTTACGCGCGCCATGCGAAGAAGAGACTATGGCGCGACTGCTCGGCGCCGGTGTGTCCACCAACCGTTTTGGCGAACACCTTGCGGTGCGAAACTGGTTTTCTACGCCGGAATTTGTTGACCCTCACGCTACCTGTTTAAACCTTCTTTGCCAACAACGTGACGAAGTGATTTCGCGTCGCACGCGTGTGGCGCTGCAAGATCCTGAGAAGTGGCTTTTTCTGGACACGGAGACCACCGGGCTCGCTGGCGGCACCGGAACTTATGCATTCCTCATTGGTCTGGCTTGGTGGGATGCCGGAGGCTTGCAGGTCGAGCAATTATTCATGCGTGATTTTACCGAGGAACATTCGGTGTTATGCCAGCTTGCCGCGCGGTTGGCGGAGCGTCCGGTGCTAGTGACCTTCAATGGGAAAACATTCGATTGGCCGCTTCTGGAAAATCGATTCCGGATGACTCGTTCCATTCCCGTGCCGAGCCTGGCGGCTCATTTGGATTTGCTCCATCCTGCGCGCGCGCTTTGGAAATTTCGCCTTGGAACGGTTCGCCTGACCGATCTGGAGCGCGAAGTTTTGAATCCCACGCTGCTGGGATGGTGCAGACAAGATGATGTATCCTCGAAATTTATCCCGCAGTTTTATTTTGATTACCTTCGCGGCGGGCCGCCGGAACCGCTGCTTGGGGTTGCGCGCCACAATCAAATGGATCTTCGTGGATTGGCCGCACTGTTTGGAAAAATTAACGCACTGCTGGCCGGGGGCACCGCCTCTGACTGGCAGATGCACGGCCTCGATCTTTTCGGGCTGTCAAAGTTTCTGCATCGCCGCGGGGATAAAGGACGAGCACAAGTTGCGTGCGCTCAAGCCGTCGATCTGGGTTTGCCGGTGGAGTTTCATTCGCGGGCTCAGTACGACCTGGCGTTAATGGCCAAACGAAAAGGTGAGCATCAACGCGCGGCAGAAATTTGGCATGAGATTCTGGCCGATTCCGGAGACGCCATTCACGCCTGCGAGCAGCTTGCAATTCACTATGAGAAGCGCGTCAAGGATTATGAGAAAGCGCTAGAGTTTGCGCACCGGGCTCGTAGGCTGTTGCATACTCGGGCTAACCAGGGGAATGTTTTTGCGCGGGGCGGATTTGCCCGCCGCGAAGATTTGTCGGTGAAACGAATCAAGCGGCTGGAAGGGAGGTTGACAAGGCGTACCGGTAGGCTATTGGCGTTGTCCGATACTAGCGCCGCTAGCATGGTTTGAATCCGGATTGGGAAGGCTGGTCATGGTTACGTCTCCAGGCTTGGCGGGGTCAAGTGGAGGTTCGGGTGAAGCGGGCCAGCCAATCGCCTTGGTAATGCCGTCAAACACTGGGCGCATAGTTCCTTCGACGCTCAGGCATTCAGCCTCCAGGCATCGCAGATAAACGCCGCCTTCCATGGAATCGAAAGAAAAGAAGTTGGGGCGGCGAAACAGCTTCGAGCGCTCATCGTATTTTTTTTCCAGCGCCTCCGAGTATTGTCCGAAAAAACGTACCGCTTCAGAAGTGTTGCGGAGGCGCAGCAGACTTACGAGTACAAGGCGCTTGGTGCGTTTGTGTTCGTAAACCACGTAACGATCTCCGTCCCACCCCGCAGCGAGAGTTTTTGCACGGTCCTCACCAAGAAACTGTTTCAACACTTCTTTCCAGCCGAACTCACCCATGACGTTCTCTTCCAGCTTGGTCCAGTCCGGTCCCAACAATTTTTCGAGGCCCGGCAAATTCTCCGTTGAAGGCGTTTTGCCTGAATGATAAAGCGCGGGATGCATAATTTGCTGTGTGGAAATAGGAGGTTTGGAAAAAACTGTAGGAAGGCCCTTCCAACCACCGTCTTTCAACAGATCGGCAGAAAATGTAAGGCCCGCGAAATAGGGAAATACCAGTGCGTCTTTCAAAAAAGGAGGAGCCTTTTTTAAGGCTGGTGTCGCACCCATGTCTCCCACGAGCATGCTGGGATCGATATCGGGCAAATCCTTGAGTGATCGGCCGCTTTCGTCCAGCAAATAATCGATCATGGCCGCCATCGCGCTGCCTTCAAGGACCGCCTCCCTAGCAAGTTCGCCATCATCGTTGGGTCTGGCGCCTTTGACCCACGTCTCAATCTGAAAATGCTGATCCTCCAACGCATGGGTCAACTCGTGAGCCATGACCATTTTTTGATCCGACAAAGGAATCCAATCAGCGATGTAGAATTCGTGGGCTTTGGGATCATAAAGGCCCGCGATCTGCTCGGTCAGAAGATCAACCATAAATGAATCGATATCGAAACCCTTGGGAAGCAGACCAAATGCTTCCGCGCTACGCGCAGATGCGTACCGCTCGGCAGGCTCTTTATCCTCATTCATCTCGCTTATGACGTAAGCGCGAATTTCTTCCCGAGACCGAAGAGTTTTCTTAACCGGGGTGCGAAGTTTCAAGCCGGTAATGTGGCTCATCTGCGCAAGAACTTCATCGGCCGCAGCGGTAAATTCGGCGGCAGCAGCGGACTTGGCGGGATCCGGCGAAGTAACGGCAGGGGATTTTTGCGCGAAGGCGCCGCCGGTGAAGGAAAGAATGAGCACAGACCACACCAGCGCGCGCGAAGAAATTAGATGGCGTAAAAAAAGCATGAACCTGCAGAATAACAGATTCGTGAGTTCTTTCACGGAATCCGAGTAGCGTCAATTCGTGCTTCAAAAAGCGCTGTTCCGGATTCTTAACAAGATGGTAATAGTAGTGTACCCTGCTCGTGGGTGTTGCCCGGATCCGAGGAAAAAATGCTACCTGGTCTACGCTTGCGGCGGGTCCGCGAGCACTTGGGATTGACGTATCGTGATGTAGAGCGCTGTAGCTACGAGATCGCCGCAAAGCGGGGCCGGCCGGAATTCATTCTGCACATCAGCCGCTTGGCCGACATGGAGAACCGTAATGTGGTGCCGGGACTGCATAAATTGTATGCGCTGGCGGTCGTTTACCATTTAAATCCCGCAGAGATTTTTCGCTGGTATGAGGTTCCGGTTGACGAATTTTTCGCCGACGGCGCAATGTTTCCTGCGCCGGAGACGCACCTCGGCTCGCCGCCGGCGTCACTGCGGGTTCCACTGCGATTTGATCCTGCTTTTGACCCGGCCCGCACCACATATCTCTCGCGAATGGTTGAGCAGTGGGGTAACTTAGAAGGTACCCTAATGGATGCCAATCACAAATGCCGTTACGGGTACATAGGTTTAAACGACCGGCGAATGATGCCGTTATTGCGGCCCGGAAGTATCGTTATGGTGGATGTGTCCGTGCGGCGAATTCAGGACGTGGATTGGACGTCGGAATATGATCGCCCGCTCTACTTTGTGGAAGTGCGAGAAGGCTACCGGTGCGGATGGTTTCATCAGGATGGCTCGCGGCTGGTTATGCAACCGCATCCGCTATCGCGCTGTTTGCCGGAATGGTGGCAAATACCGGACGAAGCGGAAATTGTTGGGCGGGTGACCGGCGTGGTTACACGGTTGAACGAGCCGTGGAACAATTGGGCTGAAGTATTTCCAGCAGCACACGCAGGTTCGAACAGAAAAGCTCCTTGAGATAATCCGGAGCGCGTTCCGGCAGCAACACACGATAAGCTTCCATGCGCTGCCAATGTACTGCGCAAACGTCGCGACCACCTTTCATCGCGTCTAAACATGCGCGCAAATCCGCTTCCTGACTAGCTAGCGGTGTCTCCAAAATTTTCTCAAAGACCTGTTCATGACAAATCTCAAGGGCCTGTTGAATGGCGGGATCGGGATATAGTGCCGCGAGACCAGCGTGTTCGTATCTCCCGCTGGATAAATCCCGCAACGAAGCGATATAGGTCAAACGAGAAAGTAGGCCTGGGATTCCCGCCAGAGTAGTCATGGTGAAATCCTGAATGATCCGGCGGTTCTGTTGCAGTTGTGTGAGTGCTTCCATAGTGATTGGCGTTGTTCCGCGGGCGGAACTTTTTAAACCGGCAATTTTAGTCTTTCTTGTTTCCGTTCATGGTGAGCCCAGGAGGCTCCAACGTGAACAGAAACAGATTGTATGTAGCGCTTTTAGCTTTTGCCGCGTTGATAGTAACGCCGCTCAGCGGAATCGTCAATTTTAACAGCAAAGTTAACATCGCCGAGGGTACGCCCATACCACCGCCCGTACCACCAGTGATGGTTGCCGAGGGTACGCCCATACCACCGCCTGTGCCGCCGGCCGCAGCATTTCTTGCTTGAACAAGAAAGGTCCGCAGCGTTTGATTTGCATAAATCGTTGCGGACTCTTTTTGGCGCAGATCCCTTCCCAGCGTAAGGAACCTCTGAAAGGCGCGCCGAAGTTATCATTTGGTACCTACTAAAAAAGGTATAAAAGTGGTAGCATCCACGCTTGGCCATAAACTTATCGCTGCCTGTCGAAATTGCGTGGGCCGCCAGCTTCGTAGTGCAATTGGCGCTGTGCGGGATTCTGATTATTTTCAGGCATTATCGGAAGTTGCCTTTTTTTACGGCGTATGTATGTCTTAACACGAGCCAGTCGTTGTTGGTTTATCCTATTTATCAGCACTATGGATTATATTCTCACGCGGCTATGCTCGCGGGCTGGTGGTCGGAAGCCGTCACTCTGCTGGCTCGTCTCTTCGCCACAGTCGAAATACTCCACCTGGTTCTGATTTCCTATCGGGGCATCTGGGGCTTGGCGTGGCGGCTGCTCTCTACAACTTCGGTAGTGGTGCTGGCATGCGTGGTTTTGGCTTCCCGGGGACGCCCCGACCTGGCACTGATGCGCGCAGACCGGGGTTACCATCTAATTTTCGCTGCAGCGCTCACCTCCTGTCTGGCCCTCGTTCGTCACTATTTCATCCGCGTCGAGAATGCTTATAAGGTTTTGTTGGTCGGATTTTGTTTTTATTCGTGCGTCAAAATTCTGCTGGATACTGTTCTGTATGATTATTTGTTACAACAACAACAGCACTCGCAATACGCCTCGGTCTGGCAAATCGTGGTGGTCTCTCCGTATCTGATAATCGTTCTATTTTGGGGCGCGGCCTTGGTACGTCCATTGCCACAGAAGCAACAGGCTCCGCCTATTTCCATGTACGGGCGGATTTCCCCTGAGATTCATCTTCAACTCCGGGCTATCAACACACAGTTGATGAACTTCTTTAAAATAGAGGAGCCGCAGCAGTGAACTACTCCGCAGCCGTGTTTGCGAGTCTGGGTCTATTGCTGCTGCTGGCGATTGCGTGGTTGGCATTTTCCGGGACGCGTCGCAACGGGGGGATCGCCAGAAATGGTCGGTGGGAGCGACAGGGCCTTCACATCTCCCACCTGCCGCAAATCAAACAGGCGCTGACAAATTCGGATTTTATGTATCTCAGGGACCAGGGATACCCCGCGCTTGCCAAAGGGATTCGAAAGGAACGGCGACGCATTGCCCTTAATTATCTTGCGTGTTTGCGCGTTGAATTCGAAAAATTATTGCACCTTGCTCGCATGGTTGCGGTGATGTCGCCACACGTCGCGGTCGCACAAGAGGTTCAGGGTGTGCGGCTAAATTTGGAATTTTCGTATCGATATTATTTGATTTATTTTCGATTGGTCAGTGGCATAGCCCCACTCGAGGCCATCGGGAATCTCAGCGATATGGTCAGTGCACTGACGGTTCGAATGGAAACGGCCATGAGCGAGCTGGGTGAGCAAGCGGTTTTGAGGGCGGATTTATTACCTCACAACGGTGGTGGGTTGGACGCGGGCGGATAGCATCACAGTGATGGCATCCAGAAGTTGCCTCTTATCCAGCGGCTTTTTCAACGCAGCCCAGGCAGCGGCCTTTTCGTCAAGGGCAGTATTCCGCGAGTCAGGCGTGTACATTCTAATCACGCGCTGAGAGAGCGCGCGTCGGTGTTCGATAAGCCAGTCGAAAAAGCTTTTTGTGAGTTGAGCATCGGCAACGTCGCAGTCCGCAAGAATAACGTCAAAATCGTATTTGTCGATAAGACCGCGGAGCTCGTCTCTGTTTTTAGCAGTGTGAACTTCATACTCGTTTCCACCGAGGAATCCATTCAGGGATTGCAAAACGGCATGGTCGGAATCGACGCACAGGATCAAGCCAGGTCTTTCGGTGTTCTCCGGCTGGGAGTTTCCGCTCTGTGACGCGGGGGTCCCGTCCAGCGGCAATTCGATGGTAAAGGACGCACCGCGATGAGGAAGATTGCGTACGCGAATGGTGCCGCCGTGCTCGGTCACAATTCCGTAACAGATGCTTAAGCCCAGACCGGTTCCTTTGCCTACCGGCTTGGTAGTGTAGAAGGGATCAAAGACGCGAGAGGCTTCCTGGACACCGGGTCCGCTGTCGGTGAATTCAACGAAAACTCTGGCTTTGTCCGACCGCGTGGTGACCCACAAATCGCCGTCGGCAGAGCTCTCCAAAATGGCATCGACGGCGTTGTTTACCATATTGAGAAAAACCTGCTGCAGTTGATGCGGATCGGCAGACATCACTGGAAGGTCTGGGGCTAAGTTCAAATGCACGCGAATGTTGCTCATGCGCAGATCGTAATCGCGCAACGCCAGAGTGTCTTCCAGGATGTGATTAATCATGGTGGGCAGCCGTTCCGGTTTGTGCTGGCGGGCGAAGCTCAGCAAATTTTGCACGATACGATGAGTGCGCTGCGCCTGCTTGTAAAGCTTTTCGGAATATTCCATTCCCTGCGGGCCCATTTGTCCACTGGCGCTTAGTAACTGGCTGTATCCCAGAATAGCGGTCAGGGGATTGTTCAATTCGTGAGCAACGCCGGATATGAGCTGTCCGACAGCTGCCATTTTCTCGCTATTCAAAAGCTGTTCCTGAGTGCGGCGAAGGTTTTGATATGCCTGGCGCGACTCGTCGTATAGCAGGGCTCTTTCCGTCGCATTGGAGATCTGGCTGCCAACGGCGATGAGTAAGTTAACGTCCGCGGGAGAAAATTCACGCGGCGTACGGCTGCCTACCACCAATCCGCCGAGTGGACGGCCCTTGGACCAAAGCACCACAACATAAGAAGAAACGATCGCTTCTTTAGTTATGGCTTCGCGAAAAATCTGCGGCAACGCAAGTCCCTGGGCGGATAAAAATGTCGCATGGACCGCTTTAATGTGTTCCAGCAACTCTGGCTGTAGCTCGACCGGTGGCAGGTGGCGTGCGTACTCGGATCTTTGGCCAACGGCTGCGACGCGCCGCAGCTTCGTGCCGCTCTCGTCAAAAAGAAACAGCGACGATGTATCCAGGCCGAACAACTCAGACAGTTGAGTTAGTGTCCTGCGCAGTGAATCGGTAAGATCCATAGATTCGGTGAGGGTCTGAGCGATGGAGTTCAATACCATGAGCTCACGGTTTCTACGGCGAATTTCGTGCTCCGCCCTTTTTCGTTCACTGATGTCTAGCACGAATCCCTGATAAGCAGTGACATTGCCAGAATTATCGCGGATTGCCACGGAGGATTCGAGCACGCTTCGCACTTCCCCATCCTTGCGCCGCATATCGAATTCGAAGTCCGCGACGCTGCCATGTTCGTGCAGCAATCTTTTCAGCCGATCGCGTTCCGCAGCGTTTACGTAAAGAGACCCGGCGATGTCGATATTGAGGAGTTCTTCACGGGAATCGTAGCCAGTCATTCTAAGCAAAGCGTCGTTGAAATCCAGAAAGCGTCCCTGGGGCGTGGAAATGAATACGCCTTCCTGTACGTTGGAAACCAGAGTGCGGTATTTTTCTTCCGCACGTTTGCGATCGGTAATGTCCTTAAGAACATGTACGGTACCCAGAGGATTTCCCGTGAAATCGGAGAAAGTGGAATTTGAGGCCAGAAAATAACCTCGAAGCCAAGGATCGGGATCGTCTCCTTCGCCGGCCACGCCTTCGCAGAAGGGGCAGATGTCGTAGGTTACGCCATTGCGTGGCAGCAGATTCGTGACCGTGCGACCCACAATCGCGTTGAAGTCCCTGCCTAACAAATGGCTCAGCCGTTGATTCGCGCGCAAAATCCTCCCTTGTCCGTCGTGAACTAGAATCGGATCGCCGATGGAATCAAAAGTGTAAGCCCACTGCTTTTGAACGGTGGTGAGTTGTTCGAAGAGACGCACGTTTTGCAACGTTAAACCGAGAAGATTGCCGATGTTTACGAGGTATGCGATCTCGTCTGGTTGGAAGCGCTTTTCTCGCGCGGAACCGAGGCCTAGAATTCCCAATGGCCCGCTCTTGCCGCGAAGCACAATGATGACCATTTCCTGTACCACCGGCTCCGCGACACAAGACCATATTTCTCGGTCGGTCTCGGGGTACAGAAGTAGAGAGTCTGAGGATCCTTCGTGAAATAATTTTGCCAACCATGGCTCGGTCAGCGGCAACTGGGCGCACTCGTTAAGGAACGACTCGCTGAACCCGACGGAAGCACGCACCACTAGTTGCGCCGCAGGTCCTCCTCCTTCAATCAAGCGAATCAAGCCGTGCGTCGCACCCAGGCTTTCCACAACTTGAATCAGCACGCTGTCGAGAAGTTCTCCAACTGAAAGGCTTTGAGTGCTGGCGGTGGTCAGTAGCGTAAGCCTGCGCATCTTGTCATGCAATTCGTCTGTACGCGCTCGCCCACTCTCGAGCACCACCACGATCATGGCGATGCCCATCGCTACGCCTAACAGATCGTCAAAGGCCATGCGCAGTAAAAATACGGGGGATTCCGCCCACATCGGCCGGTCGAGCCCGTGGAGACCACATGCGAAAAGCAGACCGGCGAGCAATTCCGAACCGTATCCCAAACCGTATCTATCCTGGGTAGCACGTCCGCGCCAGAGTAGCCAGCCAGCCACCAGCAGAACAGCACTCTCAATGATGGCAGTGGCCCAGCGAGCGACATCAACGTGCAGCCCATTGGCCTCAAGGTAGATAACGGCTATGAGGATCAACGCCAAGGGTGGAAAAATCGGCCAATGTAACCGGTCAGATGTCGCGGTGTACTGAATAACGGCAATCAGAAATAAAAGTGAGCTGGCCACATGTCCGACCACCAGCATGACGTCGAAGCCCCGCATGGGAGTGATTGCCAGGGCTGCTTCGCTTATGGAAGTAAGGGTAAAGACCGACCAACCGACAACCCAGGAACGGAAATAATTGGAATGATGATCTTTGCGAAAGAGAAGGAACAGGACCAACAGAACGATAGAGGACGCGGCTTCAAAGAAGGCGATACTTAAGAGGCCTTGATTTTGTAACACGATGCGCCCTTTCCACGCAGAGATGCCGTACTTCGAGCTGGGCAGCTACGGCGGGAGACTCATGAATGGACAACAAAAGCTATAAGAGAGAAGCCTATCGCGACGCTAACACGCTATTTTCTGACTAGGCAAGCCTTCGCAATTCGTGGTGTGCCGTCCCTTATAATGACTACAGGGAGCCAACCGACGTGCCAACTGACGTGGAGATGGAAAACATCCTGGTCGTAGATGACGAGGAAGCAATTCGGGAAGTTGTCTCCACCATGCTGGAGTCCCGAGGATATCACTGCACGACAGTTCCTAATGGCCGAGCCGCTCAGGAACAAGTGAAGCGCTCTACACCGGACCTGGTTCTAAGCGACATGATTATGCCGGAGATGGACGGGCTCAAATTGTTGGAGTGGATGCGCCAGTACGATCCTGAAGTTCCGGTAATCATGGTTACTGCCATCCACGATATCTCCACGGCGCTCGAGTCCATTCGGAGGGGCGCCTACGATTACATTCTAAAGCCCTTCGAAAAGGATCAGTTATTTCTGGGTGTTGGACGAGCGTTGGAACACCGCAAGCTGATCACCGAGAACCGCAGTTACCAGCGCAACCTTGAACAACTGGTTGATGAGCGCACTGCACAACTTAGAGGCGCACTTGCGCAGCTGGAGCAATCCTACGACGACACCCTCGAGGCCCTTGGTAGCGCCCTGGACTTAAAGGATGCCGAAACGGAGGGCCATTGCCAGCGCGTTACGGCGTTTTGTATATCGATCGCCAAAGCCATGGAAGTACCAGCAGATTATCTGTCGATATTGGCGCGAGCGGCGTTCTTGCATGACATTGGGAAAATGGCTATACCCGACGGGATTCTGCGGAAACCTGGTCCTTTGAACGACGAAGAGAAGCAGATCATGAGGAAACACTGTGACATCGGTTATAACATGCTCATTCGCATACCATTCCTGCGCGATGCCGCGGAAATCGTGCTGGCCCACCAGGAATTTTTTGATGGCTCCGGTTACCCTAGGAACTTAAAAGGCGAAGAAATACCGCTCGGAGCGCGAATTTTTACCATCGCCGATTCCATGGACGCCATGATCAGCGACCGGCCTTATCGCAGGGCTCTGCCGCTCTCGCACGCTCGCGGAGAAATTAAGCGCTGTTCCGGCACGCAATTCGATCCCAAAGTTGTGGAAGTGTTCATGGCCATTCCGGAGGAGCACTGGATCGAGCTGCGGGAAAATCTCGGCTCGCCATTCCGGCTAGCGCACCTCAAGAATCTTTCCTGAATTTCTCCCCGATCAAGGCAAGTAATGCTTGGATGCCCGTAGCGAATGGCAGCTCTGGCGTGATCAGACTTACTACCAGATATCCATCCGCCGGAAAATCATAGAAGTGACCCGGATGAACGTACACCCCGCGAATATTCAATAATTCCAAGGCGAGATCGTCATCACTTCCGGTTACTGGCACTTTGACTACGGCGTACCAGCCGCCTTCTAGATTTAACCGCGTACACAATTTCTGCGTTGAGAGCATCTCGTCGAGTTTTGCAACATTGTTTCGTACACGCTGCATGCATTGCAGCTGGAAATTGTGGCGCAGATCCAGCAAGACCGGCAAGGCCATTTGCATCGGAGTATTCATCGACAGATAGGTGTCCGCGATCATCTCCAGTCTCGCGACCGCTTGTTGTTTCAGCGCCTCGGGACCACCGGCAATTAACCAAGCGACTTTCATCTGCGGCATGCCGGAGATTTTGGACAAGCCGCTCATGGTGAACGTTAACGCTTTATTATTTGAAGCGAAGCTTGGAGCAATGTTGTTACCCATTGAGAAATCCAAAAACACTTCATCCCCAATGATAGCCAGTTCGCCCTCCAGGCAAAGCTGGTTCAAGCGATGCATGCCGTCAGGCTTACAGAAATGACCCGTCGGATTGTTTGGGTTTACGACCACAATGGCGCGGGTACGCGAGGTAATTGCGCGGGCTAAAGCGTGGAAATCAATCTGCCAGCCATAGTCGTAAATCAATGGATAGGGCACCGTGCCCACGTCTTGAATATCCGCAAGAAAATTGAAAAGAGGATAGCCTGGCTGAGGAATCAACACTTCATCGCCGGGATTACACAAGGTGCGAAATAAGAACGAATACGCTTCGCTGGTGCTGGTGGTCAGAAAAATGTCATTGATATCAACCGCGCAGTGGCATGCTCGATAGTAATTGGCGACGGCATGGCGTGCCTCCGGCAGACCCTGAGCGACCGGGTCGTAATTCAGAATTGCCGGATGGCTAAACGCTCTCAGAATCTGTTCTGTCTCGAAATGGAAACCACATTTTGTGGAATTCGATTCGGTTAAGTCGATTACCGGTTGGCCCGACGCGACGCGACGGGCCAACGCTTTGCTTAGGGGGTTGGGCTCCAGGTTCCAGGCTGTGCGATCAGAAAACATTCGCCGAAGGTTAGCATGTCCGGCCAGAAAAGCTGCTCAATCGCGCATCAATTCGTTGCCGCTTATCCGCCCAGGTAAAGAAGTACGGCCAGAAAAATCCACAGCGCATCGAGAAAATGCCAGAAATAAGAACTGACTTCCGCAGCAGTGGATCGAGTGACTTTGGCGAGATCGAAGTTGCGCAAAGCGACGAACAGCAAGGCGCCCACGCCGCCCAGAATGTGCAGCGCGTGTGCGCCAGTAAAAATATAGAAAAAACTGCTGGCAGGGTTGCTGGCTAGGAAGACGCCCTGGTATACAAGCTGGCGCCAGACAAAAATCTGACCGGCAAGAAAACCAAAACCCAAAACTGTGCTTATCCACCAGAGTGCGCGAAATCCAGAAAGATCCGATTTGGCTAAACGCCTACGGGCCAATTCCAACGTCACGCTGCTGGTAACCAGGGTTGCGGTGTTCAACCAGATGATCGCAGGAAAATGAAAAGTCGCCCAATCGCTGGCGCTTCCCTTGCGAACCACGTAGGCGCTGACCAGCGCCATAAAAAACATCAAAATGGAAACCATTGCTATTGCGATGGCGGTGAAATAACGTCGTGACGAGAATCGCCTTGAGGGACCCCGCCCCCTGCCCCCCTCGTCACCGCCGCCTTCATTAGCTGGGGGTTTTCCGCCGCCACCGCCGCGGACGTTTTCAATAATCAGTTCGATTTCTTGAACATCGGTGGTAGACCGCACAGTACCTCGACTTGGATCTAAATAATGGAAGAAGAGGAAAAAGTCACAGGTCAACGCGTGCTATGAATTACGGTTGACCACTACGTTGCTGCAAAAAATGAATTACCGCAGAAAAATTGGTGCGGTCGAGAGGACTCGAACCTCCACGCCTTGCGGCGCTAGCACCTCAAGCTAGTGCGTCTGCCAGTTCCGCCACGACCGCGCCGTGTTGTCAACTACTTACAGACTCCTTATTAGCAGCGCCCGCTTCTACGACCGTTTTGCGACTAATTTCCCGCCGAAAGT
>Ga0210384_10005802_pt1 | contig 13291 bp, 12 predicted proteins | sample IncBWH2MmetaG_FD_160574 | JGI IMG/M metagenome (GOLD analysis project Ga0210384, IMG submission 160574) | Forest soil microbial communities from Barre Woods Harvard Forest LTER site, Petersham, Massachusetts, United States - Inc-BW-H-2-M | ecosystem: Environmental > Terrestrial > Soil >...
GCGACGCCTGGCGAATGTTCATGACTTCTCGCGAGTCGGCCATAGTTCGTGTTCCTTCCACAGAATCAGGCCCTGACGCAGCCGGTATCTCCGGCCCGCAGAGCAAACTTGAGAGAAAATTCCTCGCTCCAAATCAGCGTTCGAGTGAATTTTGGTGGACTGAGCATATATCAACCCGGAAAGACATGAGGTCAAGCCATATCTCCGAGTTTTACTGGGTTTTATGCCTGTTTTCTGGAAAGTAACTTCGGCCAACTTGCGGATGGATGCTATATGCCGTAGAAGTGTGATGATTAGATACTATATGATGTGGTGTTTATACACTCGGTTCAAAGTTTGCTGTCGAGGCATAACTAAAGTACTAGAGACGTTACGAGGGTTCTTGAACGGGTGGGAAAGCCAAAAGAAATTGGCTGCGACCTAAGTCGTACGCTGATTTATCAGCAGGTAGCCAGGTTCTGCCGTACGAACCTTGCACTACGCACCAAAAACCCTGGGTGGTTTGCTGAAAAACGTGTATGACGCCCGAAGGATAACTGGCAATTGCAGCCGGTAATCCCAAACTCACCAGAATCGGGCTATCGGAAGCTGCCGTGCGACGTGTAACCGGTTCGGACTTCAGTGGAGGAAGCCTTGCGCTATTTCGATCGTCTGCAACCCCTGGCGCTGCTGGTTCTGCGCTTGGTATTAGGCGTCATCATGGTTGGCCACGGGTATCCCAAGATTTTTGGCGGGCTGTCGCACCACGTTCAGTTTGTCGGCAGCCTCGGATTGCCCGGATGGCTGGCGTATCTCTCTGCGGCCGCTGAATTCTTTGGAGGCATCCTGCTGATCGCCGGCCTCTTTACCAGCTGCGCGGCACTGGCAATTTTGATCGACCTGAGTGTGGCGATTGTGAAGGTGCACTGGAAAAATGGGTTGTTGGGGAACGGTGGCTATCAGTTTCCCCTTGCTCTTGCCGCCATTGCCTTCGCTCTCATCTTCTTCGGGGCAGGCCCAATCGCGCTGGAGAGTATTCGTCGCGGCGCCGGCGGAAGGTCTAAAGGGTCCTAAACTCTCCACCGTGAGAGCAGAACTCTCGCCCGTGATGCTCGGACTTGCAATTTGCCCAGCGCATAAACCAATGTGACAATAGCTTCATGCAAAAATACTTCGCCTTCACTGTACCCGCATCGGTTGGGATGCTGCTGCTATTTAGCATCTGGTCTCAGGCGCAGCAGACCCCGCCCACGAGCAATGCCACCAACCCTCCAGCAAAGAGTCGGCCAGCAACTGCAGCAAAAAGCTCGACTGTGCTGAGCCTCAAGACGCAAAAAGATAAATTCAGCTACGCCCTGGGGATGAATCTGGGGAAGAACCTGCACCAGCAGGCAGTCGCCGTCGATCCGAATATTTTGGCCCGTGGTTTGAAAGACGCCTTGACGGGTGGCAAGACGCTGCTGACCGACGACGAGGCCAGAGCCGCGCTTACGGCGGCGCAAGCCGAAGTCCGCGCGAAGCAACAGGAAAAGATGCAACAGGCCGGCGCCGAGAACAAGAAAGAAGGGGAAACATTTCTGGCCGCCAACAAAGCGAAAGATGGTGTGGTGACGTTGCCCAGCGGTCTGCAATATAAAATTTTGACGGCGGGCACTGGACCCAAACCCACCGCGAGCGATACCGTGGTTTGCAACTACCGGGGCACGCTGATCAATGGCACTGAGTTTGATAGCTCCTACAAGCGGGGCCAGCCCGCGACTTTCCCGGTGGGCGGCGTCATCAAGGGATGGACCGAAGCCCTTCAGCTCATGCCTGTCGGATCCAAGTGGCAGCTATTCATTCCGACGGACCTCGCCTACGGCGATCGCGGCGCGGGCGCGGACATCGGCCCTGGCGCCACCCTGATTTTTGAGGTGGAGTTGCTTTCGATTCAGGGTAAGGACCAGGACAAGACTCAAGAGAAGAAATAATCAAGAGACGCTGCCTGATTTAGATTGGATCGCCGACGAAGGGGACCATCCGGATGATGACAAAAGTTGTGGTGTGCTTGCTTTGGCTCGCTGGTTCTCTGGCCGCCCAGAATTCCACTGAGTCCCCACACGGGAACGAGGCTTTGCTGCTTGCCCTGGAGAATGCATGGAACAAGGCACAGTTGAACCACGATTCGAAGGCACTGGGAGGTTTGGTGGCTGATAGCTTCATCAGCACCGACAACGATGGCACGTTCATGACGAAGGCCCAGTTCCTGGCCGACAATATGGATCTCTCCTACGCTCCCAGCGTTATGGCAAACAAGGACGAGCGGGTTTTCATGTATCAGAACGCGGCCGTGGTCGCCGGAATCTACCACGCCAAGGGGCTCAACAAAGGTAAGCCCTTTGATCACTATGGACGATTCACAGACACTTGGGTCTATCTGAACGGCAAATGGCTGTGCGTCGCCACGCACACGAGCGCGCTCAAGAAGTAGGAACGGAAATTACCACGCCGCTGACGAATGTGATCTCTGCCTGGTTAGTTCCAAGGTCAATGACGTAGAACCATTTGCCTATTTCGAGCACCGCCAAGTCCTCTGCTCTCATTGACTTGCCCTCGCACCCCGCCTACCATGGTGCGACTTCATGATCGGCCAGACCATCTCGCACTACCGGATCGTCGAAAAGCTTGGCGGTGGCGGCATGGGTGTTGTCTACAAGGCCGAGGACATCAGCCTCCACCGATTTGTCGCCTTGAAGTTTTTACCTGATGACGTCGCCAAGGACGCTCAAGCCTTGGCGCGGTTTCAACGGGAGGCGCAGGCGGCATCGGCCCTCAATCATCCCAATATCTGCACTATCTATGAAGTCGGGCAGCAAGATGGCCACCCCTTCCTCGTCATGGAGTTTCTCGACGGGGTAACGCTGAAGCATCGCATCGCGGGCAGACCGATCGAGACGGACGTTCTGCTCGGGCTGGCAATCGAGATTGCCGACGCGCTCGATGCCGCTCACGCGGAAGGCATAGTCCACCGCGACATCAAACCGGCGAATATCTTTATCACCAAGCGCGGACACGCCAAGATTCTCGATTTCGGTCTGGCGAAAGTGATGCCAGCAGTCGGCAGGGGATTAGACGCAGCAGGACCAACGGCCCAGGAGACGCTAAACGAGGACCACCTGACCAGTCCCGGTTCCACCCTCGGCACGGTCGCTTACATGTCTCCTGAACAGGTGCGGGCGAAGGAACTGGATGCGCGCAGCGACCTATTTTCCTTCGGCGCGGTGCTGTACGAGATGGCTACCGGCACGCTGCCCTTCCGCGGCGAAACGTCGGGAGTGATCTCGCACGAAATTCTGGATCGTGATCCGGTTTCAGCGGTGCGTCTGAACCCTGACCTTCCGCCCAAACTGGAAGACGTCATCAACAAGGCGCTGGAAAAAGACCGTGAGCTGCGATACCAGCACGCCGCGGATATGCGGGCCGACCTAAAGCGGCTGAAACGGGAAACGGAGTCTCGGCCAGGCACACGAGCTAGTTCGGGGTCAGTGGCTGCCGTACAAAAAAGCGGGTCACAAGTTACTCCAAGCCCGTCGGGATCTGGCTCGTCCGGCGTGCAGGTCTCATCTCCCTCACAGTCATCGTCATCAGCGCCAGACGCTGTGCCTGTGGACAAAGTGCCAGCGGCTACGACGCAGAACAGGTCCTATAAGAAGATCGTCGGAGTACTTGCCGCGGTTGCGGTCATGATGCTGGCTGCTCTATTTTGGTTCGGCAAGCAACGCTCCGCGCCCGTTGCGATCACTGCCAGTCAGAAAACGGTCGCTGTTCTTCCTTTGCAGAACTTAGGCTCCGAGAAGGATGTGGACTTCTTGCGGCTGGCTCTGGCCGACGAAATCGCAACTTCGCTCAGTTACGTTCGCTCGCTTACGATCCGCCCATTCGCAACCACCAGCAAGTACGACTCTCCCAACGTCGACTTGCAGGAAGCCGGCAAGGCCATGCATGTGACGGACGTGGTCACTGGACATTACATGAAAGAAGGCGATCAGATTCAGATCACTCTCGAAGCCGTGGACATCGCCGAAAACCGCACGGTGTGGCGTGACACCATGACCGTTGCTGCTCCCGACATGATTGCCATGCGGAGCCAGATTACGGCGAAAGTTCGGCAGGGTTTGGTCCCCGCACTCGGTGGAGGAACCGATTCGGGGGAAGCTGGCACTCATCCCAAGAACGAAGAAGCCTACGATCTCTATCTGCGGAGTATTGCGTTGCCGCATGATCCGCTGCCGAACAAAGAGGCCATTGTCATGCTGGAGCGCGCGGTGGGGCTGGACCCCAGCTACGCGCCGGCGTGGGCCTATCTCGGACTTCGCTACCATTACGATGCGGCCTATTCAAACGGCGGCGAGGCGACGCGCAAGCGCTCAAACGCAGCTCTGGAACGGGCTATCTCCCTTGATCCTAACTACATTTTTGCAGCGGCGTGGCTGATCACCAATCGGGTGGAACAAGGTGAGTTGGTTAAGGCCTACCAGGACGGGAAGGCGCTGGTAACGCGGCATCCAGAGAATGCACAGGCCCACTTTGCGCTGGGATATGTCCTTCGCTACGGAGGAGCCATCGAGGAATCCGCGCACGAGTGCGACGCCGCCATGTCCCTGGATTCCGGGAACTTTATGTTGCGCGGGTGCGCGTTCACGTTCGACCAACTTGGTAACTACGCGCGGGCGATGGATTTTCTTCAGCTCGACGCTGGTTCGGAATGGGCATCAGACAACATTATGTGGCATTACATTCGCGATGGAAAATTTGCGCAGGCGAAGGAAATCGCGGAGAAATTCAAGGAATTCAAGGATGCCCCATTCGACTTCAGCATGATCGCGGCGTGCATCGACAATCCATCTTCCGCCGATGCGGTATCCCTCACCCGGAAAGAGGCCGCCACGCTACTCGCAGATCCAGACCCTGAACCACGTTACGTGGTCGCAGGCGACCTTCTTTTCTGCGGGCAGAAGGACGTAGCCGTGCAACTGATTAAGAGTTCGATCGCCGGACACTTTTGCCCCTACACGGGTTTGCAGAACGATTCCGCGTGGGCAAAGCTGCGAGGTACGCCTGAGTTTGCGGCATTACTCTCTGCCGCCAAACAGTGCCGTGACGATTTTCTTTCCCAGAGATCGCAGGCTGCACACTGAGTTGCTCTGAGCCGAGCTCTGATAATTCCGATCGCTGCGGGATTCCGAGGCCCAGTCATTGGAAAGCTTCAGCCGTTCATCAGTCCCCTTAGTACTCCGCCAGTTCCTTCATGGCTCGGAACAGGTCGTTGACCTGGGGCAGGATGGCATTTTCCAGAATCGGCTGATAGGCAACATAGGTGTCTTGGGCGGCGACGCGGCGTACTGGCGCGTCCAAGTGATCGAACATTTGATCGGCAATGCGGGCTGCAATTTCGGCTCCGTAGCCCCAGCTTAATGTGTCCTCATAGGCAACTACTGCGCGGTTGGTTTTGCGGACAGAAGCGGCAATCGTCTCCCAGTCGAAAGGATTCAGACAGCGCAGGTCAACCACTTCCACCTTGATGCCGTGCTCGCGCTCCAGCTTCTGTGCGGCCTGAAGAGCGCGCGGTACGACCGCTCCGTAGGTGATCATGGATAGATCGGTTCCCGCTTGCACGATTTTGGCTTTGCCGAATGGGACCATGTAATCCGGCCCCGGATAGGACGCGCGGCCATAAGTTTCACGGTACAGCCGCTTGTGCTCGAGGAAAAGAACAGGATCGTCACAGCGGATAGCGGTGCGCAGCAATCCGGCCGCATCCAACGCGTTCGAGGGAAATACGACACGCAATCCGGGGATATGCGTAAACACGCTCTCGCCGCACTGGGAGTGATAGATAGCGCCGCCAGTCAGATATCCGCCGATGGCCACGCGTATTACGCAGGGCGCGGAAAAGCCGTTGTTTGAGCGCCAGCGGATTAGCGGCAACTCATTGCGCAATTGCATCATGGCGGGCCAGATGTAGTCGAAGAACTGGATTTCGACCACCGGCTTTAGCCCTCGGGTCGCCATTCCAGTTGCACGCCCGACAATGTTGGCCTCGGCCAGCGGTGAGTTAAACACCCGATCCGAGCCGAAATCACTTTGCAGCCCCGCGGTCAGCTTGAAGACGCCGCCCTTGCCCTTGACCATCTTCTGCTGCAGGTATTGTTCCCGGCTGCAGTCGGCCACGTCTTCCCCGAAGATCAGGATGCGCTCGTCACGCCGCATCTCGTCGCGCAAGGTAGCGTTGATCAGATCGGCCATGGTCTTGGGCGCGGCCTTCTTGGCGTCGGCGGATGGCGCCTCCGCTTTGGCGGCTACCGGCTGAGTGTCAAACGCAGAGGACGTCGGATCAAGATCCGGTGAATAGACGAAGCGGGTGACCGTGTCCGGCGTGGGCGGAGGCGCTTTGAGTGCCTGGTCGACGGCCTCTTGCAAACCATCGTCCACCTGTTTTTCCAGGCGATTGATGCCCTTTTCATCGAGAATGCCTTCGCGGATGAGAAACATCTGCATGCGCGAGATGGGATCGCGGGCGGCATCGCGCTGGCGCTCGGCATCGGGACGGTAGAGTCGCTCGTCGTCGGAAAGTGAGTGCGAATATGGCCGGATTACGTGGGCGTGGATAAAAGCCGGACCATGCCCGGCGCGACAGTACGCGACCGAGCGGGTGAATACGGCATAACTCGCCACTGGGTCCGTCCCATCAACCTCTTCAAAATGGAAGTCGGGAAAACCCGCGACCAGGCGCGAGATGTTTCCGCCCGCAGTCTGTACTTCGACGGGCACCGAGATGGCGTATTCGTTGTCCTGCACCACGAATATCAGGGGCAGGCGAAGGTTGGACGCAGTATTCAGCGCCTCCCAGAACTCGCCTTCGCTGGTTGTGCCATCGCCGAGGGAAACGTAGGTGACCTCGTCCGGGTGGAAGACCGCTTCTTTGAACTGGCGATAATCGCCGTTGCTTTTCCTGCCAGCTTGGGGATGGGCAGTCAAGTAACGGCCCACTTCGGCGCAGCCCACGGCCTGCAGAATCTGCGTTCCGGTTGGCGATGATCCGGTGACGATATGAAGTCGCGGATAACTCCAGTGCGAGGGCATCTGCCTGCCACCGGAACTGGGATCGTCAGCCGCGCCCATGGCGTGCAAGAACATTTCGTAAGGAGTGGCACCCAGCGTGAGACAGAGCGCGCGGTCCCGATAGTAAGGATAGAACCAGTCGTAACCCGCCTTCAGGGCAAGCGCCGCGGCCACGCCCACCGCTTCATGCCCCGCGCCGGATATCTGGAAGAAGATCTTTTGCTGACGCTTGAGCATGATCTCCCGATCGTCGATGCGCCGGGAGGTGAACATGATGCGGTAGGCTTCAATCAGTTGCTGGGGGGAGAGGCCCTCATAGCTTTTGCTGGATTTCTTAATATCGCTGTCGGTCAGGCTGGCTGGTTTGGGATCTGTCTTTAGCGTCGCCATCCGTTCTCCTGCTGGCGAGTTTGAACCCGCAGATGCATTGTAAATCCAGACGAGGGGTCGCGAATATACTGGAATAACGGTAGATGAATGATCAAGTTCCACCGCCAATTCGATCCTCACAAGATCAAATTGATTATCTTTGATCTCGACGGGACGTTGATCGACTCGCGGTTGGACCTGGTTCATTCGGTTAACGCGACGCTCAGGCACTTCAAACGTCCCGAATTGCCGGGTGAGGTAATCGCTTCGTACGTGGGAGATGGCGCTCCGGTGCTGATCAGGCGGGCCCTGGGCGACCCAAAGGATGAAGCCTCAGTGAAAATGGCGCTGGAATACTTTCTCGGCTACTATCGCGTCCACAAGCTCGATCACACGCACCTCTACCCCGGAATCTCAGAGACTCTAGCCGTCGTCCGCAACTCCAATGGTCACCGCCAGATGGCCGTTCTCTCCAACAAGCCGGTGCATCCGTCGCGTGCCATCGTGGAGGCCCTAGGACTGGCCGAGTTCTTTGTCCACGTTTATGGCGGCAACAGCTTTTCCACCAAGAAGCCAGACCCATTGGGTGCGCGCACTTTGCTGGATCAAACTCGCACGCGTTCCGAAGAAGCCCTCATCGTCGGAGATTCCTCCGTTGATGTGATTACCGGTCGCAATGCCGGCATCTGGACGTGCGGTGTCACCTATGGTTTTGCTCCGCACACGCTGTGCGAAGCTCCGCCGGATGTGGTGGTGGACACGCCGAGGGAGCTGGCACAGATATTTGAATGAGTTAATTCAAGGAGCGATTGAAACACAGGCCTGACATCAAACGACGGATCGGTGTCCTCCGTGGTAACGCTTTTCTCCCTTTTCATCGTCTAAACTGCAGATGACGATGGCCGAGGCCAAAAACCGCTTCACGCCCGCCGAACTTCGCAAGCTGCGCAGCTTCAAAGACCCGTACGGCATTCAACGTTTCCTCGACGACACACCTTATCACCTCGAGGACACCGCCTGGTCGCCGCGCTTCGTGTTGCGCGAGGAGACTTCCCACTGTCTCGAGGGCGCCATCTTCGCTGCGGCCGCATTGCGTGCAAACGGCTTCCCGCCACTGATTTGGGACTTAGAAGCCGAGCATGATACCGACCATGTGCTTGCCATTTACCGCATCGATGGGCACTGGGGCGCAATTGCGAAATCGAATTATGCCGGTTGCCGTTACCGCGAACCCGTCTACCGTTCTTTGCGCGAGCTGGCCATGAGTTACTTCAACCTCTATTTCAACTTGCGCCGTGAGCGCACACTGCGTACGTATTCCCGTCCCGTAAACCTGGCCCGCTTCGATCATCTGGAATGGATGACTACCGAGAGACCGATCTGGTTCATTGTGGATTATTTGTTCGAGATCCCTCACACCAAGCTGCTTCGGCCGGGCGTGGAAAAGAGGCTGCACCGGATAGACGAAAGGCTATTCGAGGCGGAGTGCACCGGGAAGTCGCATAAGTCCGCAAAGTCGCCGTGAGTTCTGGCCGAAGAAACGAGACTTATTGGAACTTACTGGGTTCCAACCACGTAACTATGCAGGTGATGCGGATCGTCCTTTTTTTGCTCCTAGCCTTATTCGCCTGGACCTCATCGGGCCAGACGGGCGCCCCCGACACCGCATCGACCGAATTCAAACCCTCAAACCAAAACGTCACTACGCTTACCAACGACCAAATTAAGGAACTCATTCGCCGAGCGGCCGAAAACGACGTGGAAAACGACAAGAAGCAACGCGACTACACCTACGTTCAGCGCGAGGAAGAACACAAGCTGAACAGAAAGGGCGAGTTGCGGTCCATCGAATCCAAGACCTACGAAGTCATGATGCTCTACAACGAACAAGTGCAGCGTCTCATCGCCAAAGACGACAAGCCGCTTTCAGAGAAAGATGCGGCTAAGGAAGAAGAAAAAATCAAGAAGGTCATGGATAAGCGCAAGAACGAAACCGAAGATCAGCGCAGGAAGCGCCTCGAAATGGAAGAGAAAAACCGAGAGAAGGACCGGCAATTTGTGCGTGAGGTGACCGACGCCTACAACTTCCACCTCGCCAATATTGACGATCTCGAAGGACGGAAAACCTACGTGATCGATGCTGAGCCTCGCCCCGGCTTCGAGCCGCATAGCAAGGAGGCCAGGATCCTCCCCAAGTTCCGCTTCCGGGTATGGATCGATCAAGCCGAATCACAATGGGTGAAACTGGACGCGCAGTGCATCGACACGGTTTCGCTCGGCTGGTTTCTGGCACGAATCCACAAGGGCTCACGCGTGGTCGTCGAACAGACCCGGGTGAACGAGGAAGCCTGGCTGCCGAAGCACGTGGCCGTGAAAGTCGACGTGCGGCTGGCCCTCCTGAAGGACTACAACGTGGAAGAGGATGTGACCTATCGGGATTATAAGAAATTTCGTACGGGTACGAAGGTTGTTCCGCTGGGAGAAGTCGACCAGAGATAGTCGTAAGGCCTGCGTCGACTGTTGAGACTCACGCTGCGTCCGCAGCAGAGGAAATCCTCCCGTGACTTCCTCCGGCAAGGGACGCAGCCTGAGCTTTCCTCAACCATGCCATCGCTTGCGTACGTAGATTCGCATCCAGCTCTGCTGTCTTTTGAAAATCGCTGACCGCGCTCTGATAGCTTGCCAATTTGAGATAGCATTGCCCGCGGAGAAAATAGGCAGCGCCGTGGCTGGGCTCAAGCTGAATGTCGACGGTGAAGTCGTGGGCAGCTTCATTGTATTTGCCCATTTGAAAGTAGGTAAGCGCTCTCAGCAGTGTGGAAGGCGCGGAACTTGGGTCCAACCGCACAGCTTCATTAAGAGTCTCGAGAGCGTCCTGGTAGTTATGTTCGTCATACGATGCCTGCGCCGAAGCGTACATACGCTTCGCCGTCAGCGTGGCCTCAGTCTGATCGCTGTTCCTCAAACCTTGTTTCTTAGCGTGCTGGTCGCTTCCACGAGGGGCATCAGACCAAAAGGCTGCCAGACTGCCGCTGCCAATTAAAACTGTGATGACCAACAAGGCGAAGGGATGCGGTTTCATTTTGGCCTCCTTGCATACTTAGCAGCTTGCTAAGTTCGTCCTTCACTTACTAACGCGACAAGAGGTGCGCATCGGGGTCAAGCTCGATTGACCCCGGATCTTGCGCCCGGACTAGCCCTATTGCTAGGGGTTTGAGGGGTATAATGCTTTGCCGCGACATCAAGAGATAGACGCGACGTGATCTTTGCGGTCGAGGCGCCGGTAAGAACTACCGTTCCTACTTGCGGACGGCCGCGGATGACGCAGGGAACGCCTTGGAACTGACCTATCTAGAGGACTAACTTATGAACAACCTTACTCGTCGTGTGTTGAAGGAACTCCGCAAGGAGCAGAAACAATTGAAGCGCCTTCGAGAGGCCGTAGCCACTCTGACCAAAATCGTGGAGCCTGGGGCCAATGGGAACAAGGGAACTGCAAAGCGGTCACGCTTATCCGTTGCCGCCCGGAAGAAGATCGCGGCAGCGCAGCGGGCACGATGGGCAAGGGTAAGGCGCGAAAAGAAGGCAGCATAGTTAGGAGCTGCGTACCGACCTCATACCAGAGCGAGATTCGCAAACCAAAGATCCGTCCGATTGTTGCTCCTCCTATTGCGGGCCTCCGGGATTCGGGTTCGGTCCCACCTGGTTCCCGATTACATCACCGGAAACGATCATCTCCACGCGGCGGTTCAGTTTTCGCCCCGCGGCGGTGGAGTTCTCGGCTATCGGATTATTCTTGCCAAGGCCGCGCGCGATTACGCTGTTGATCGGTACCCCGGCATTGACCAGGTAGTCTCTCACCGTGGCGGCGCGTTTCTCAGAGAGCGACTGGTTGAACTGCTCGCTGCCGATGCTATCAGTATGGCCTTCGATTTCCAGTCTAAGATCCGGATAAGCAAGCACAATTCCTGAAATTCTGGCCAGCCGCTCCCGGGCTGCAGGCTTTAGTGTGTACTGACCGCTGTCGAAGAGCACGTCCGGCATGCTGACCACAAGGCCGCGGTCTGTGTCTTTGGTTTCCAAAACCTGGTTGAGCTGCTTTAGAAGACGCTCCCGCATTTCTTCCTTTTGACGAATCGCTTCTGCTGCGGCAGCTTGGGCTTTCTGCTGCTCCGCCAATGCTGCCGACCGGGCTGCGTCGGCCTTGGCTTGCTGCAGCTCGGCTTCGGTTCTGGCTTTTTCCGCCGTCGCCTGTTCGGCTTCGGCCTGAGCACGCCTGCGGGCGTCTTCTTCGGCCTGAGCCTTGGCTTGCGCTTCCGCTTCAGCCGACGCTTTCGCTTCTGCTTCAGCCTTCTCTTGGGCCTCCTGCATGGCGCGCTTTTCCGCCGCGATCCTTTCCTGCTCTTTCTTTTTCAGAGTCAGCACCCGCGCGTCTTCCGCGGTTTGAGTAGCCCCGCGGGCTACCGTGCCGATGGGAGTTCTACCCTGTTTCCGGCGCAGGTAGTCCTCAGCTTGGGCAAGAAGATTTTCGGCTTTTTGCAGCGTATCGGGCGCATATTGATCCGCTCCGGCTGCTTTGGCAATGGCCACGGCATTGCGCGCTTCCAGCAAGTCGAGCGGAGTCTTGGGATCAGCCATGGTTGCGGGAAGCTTGGTCGCCGGCAAATCCACGGTATATTGTCCGGATTCCAGCATCTCGAATCTCGCGTGTATCGGTTGTTCGAGGCCTTTGGTTTCCTGGCGGATGATGTTTTCCGCGACTACTTTATCGCTGGGCTGGATCACGGAGAAATAAGGCTCGGCGGTCACGATCAAGCCGAAGGCCTGAAGTTGGGTGGTGACGTTCAAGCTAACTTTTCCCGCGCTGTTGGGCACAACCTCGCCCAGGTTGACCGAGCGGCCCTCAGGTGTGATGGCCCAAAGCACATAGGTCAAGTATTCGGGACCAAATTTGGTTGCCGGCTGGAAGCGGGAAAATTCAGCGCTAATCTCCAGGCGTCCTGCCTTGCTGTCGACCTTGGCCCGGCCACTGGCTTCGGGCATGAGGTCAGTTCCCTTGAAATCCACGGTGGTCGAGCCGCCACGATGGCGATAGTTCACCGCGTTGGTGCTGCGCGAAGTCACCCTCACGTGGAACAGCGGAGTTTGATCCATTGGCTCGACGGGAGCGGCGTCTTGCTGCGCGAGCGAGCAAACCGTCAGTAGAAGCATGCAAATCAATGCTAAAGGTCGGTTCATATTGCTATTCTTCCTCATGGTCGGCGTTAGATGCTCAGAATCAGTGTATCGGTTTGATTTCTTGGACTTCCAAAGTCTCATTGCTGACGCGCGACGCGTAGTAAGCTGCCGCTTCCAGAATGCTGGACGGAAATTCGAGTTTGCAAGAAGACAAGAAAAGAAGAATAGCAAATGTTCGAATCGTATCGGGGATGGCTGGCTTGTCATCGGCTGAAGAATCGAATAGAGTAGGCAGTCCCAAAGCCGATGGTTTCAGACCGTAGTCGCGCATGATGGATCAGACCTGCCCAAAATCCGCCTCTGTTCTCATTATTATTCCTGACAATTTGGTTACAAATCACTGGCAAGCACGTCGAAGGGACGTGAAGGGCAGTTTTGTCCCCGTGCAATCTTTCAGAGGAGCTCTTGGCATGCGCCGTAATTCAATAGTCCTGCTGGCAATACTTTGTTGGAGTCTTTTGGGGATGTCCCAAACCACCGACGAACTGGTTAATAAGAACATTCAGGCTAAAGGTGGAATGGACAAGATGAAGGCGATCAAAACGGTGCGCATGACCGGCAAAATAGAGGGTCCAAGCCTCCCTCCCGGCAGGGTGAGCCAGGA
>Ga0210384_10005803_pt1 | contig 13290 bp, 8 predicted proteins | sample IncBWH2MmetaG_FD_160574 | JGI IMG/M metagenome (GOLD analysis project Ga0210384, IMG submission 160574) | Forest soil microbial communities from Barre Woods Harvard Forest LTER site, Petersham, Massachusetts, United States - Inc-BW-H-2-M | ecosystem: Environmental > Terrestrial > Soil >...
ACTCGACCGGCGAAAAAATCACACAATCGAAATTGTGGTGGACCGGCTGCTCTTGAAAAATGGCATCGCGCAGCGCCTGGAGCAATCAGTCGAAACGGCACTGAAGCTTACAGGTGGGTTAGTCACTATCGCCGTAGTCGGAGGCGAGGACTACGTTTACTCTGAGAAGCTTGCCTGCCCTGACTGCGGCATCTCTGTCCCGCAGCTTGAACCGCGTTCCTTCAGTTTCAATTCACCCTATGGTGCCTGCGCGGAATGCCACGGGCTCGGTTCGAAGTACGATTTCGATCCCGCCAAAGTGATTGTGGATTGGTCGAAGCCATTATTCGAAGGTGGGCTCGGCCCCGGCTCAGGGTCCACATTCCTGCAGCGCACCCTGGAACTGGCGGCAGCAGCCCATGGATTTGACCTTCTGACGCCTTTCGAGAAATTTCCGCGCAAAGTTCAAAATTTAATTTTGCACGGGAATCCCGAGAATGGCGGCTCTGCCAAGGGCCTGAATTTCCATGGAGTTCTGGCGCATCTCGAAAGCAGCCTGGACGAATCGAAGTCCGACAATTACCGGGAATGGCTGACGCAGTACATGTCCCCTGCTCCGTGTGCCGCCTGCAACGAGCGCCGCTTGCGCCCGGAAAGCCTGGCCGTAAAAATTGCAGGATTTTCGATTGCGGATTTTACCGGGCTCCCTCTCACCGAGGCCCGCGCCGCTGTGGACACAATTCGAAAACATCTCACGCTGCGGCAGCGAAAAATTGCCGGGCGCCCGCTGTCCGAAATCGCCGAGCGGATCGATTTTTTACTCGCGGTGGGCCTCGGCTATCTCACACTGGACCGCTCCGCGGCAACGCTTTCAGGTGGCGAAGCGCAACGCATCCGGCTGGCCACGCAAATTGGTTCGCGCCTTCGCGGGGTTCTCTACGTTCTCGACGAGCCCTCCATCGGTTTGCATGCGCGCGATAATGGCCGCCTGCTCTCGACCCTCGAAACCTTGCGCGACCTTGGAAACACGGTTCTGGTGGTTGAACACGACGAAGAAACAATTCGTCGCGCCAATCACGTGGTCGATCTTGGCCCCGGCGCTGGCAAGGCCGGCGGATTTCTGGTCGCCAGCGGCACACCTGGAGAAATTGCAGCTAACCCTGCGTCGCTCACAGGAAAATATCTTTCCGGCCAGGTAAAGATCCCAGTGCCCGAACAACGTCGCAGTCCGAACGGAAAATCGATTGCCGTCCTCGGTGCGCATGGCAACAATCTGAAAAATATTGACGTCACGTTTCCGCTGGGTTTGCTCACAGTAGTCACCGGCGTCTCCGGCTCAGGAAAATCCACTCTGGTGAACGATATTCTCTATCGTGCCCTGGCGGCAAATTTGTATCGTTCCATGGAGAAGCCTGGCGCGCATCGGGCAATCAATGGAATCGAGAACATTGACAAGGTAGTGCAGATTGATCAGGCGCCTATCGGGCGTACTCCTCGCTCGAATCCCGCCACGTACACCGGCGTCTTTGCTCCCATCCGTGAACTCTTCGCCATGCTCCCGGAATCACGCGAGCGCGGATACCGGCCTGGGCGGTTCAGCTTTAATGTAAAAGGCGGCCGCTGTGAAGCGTGCCAGGGCGATGGCCAGCGCCGCATCGAGATGAATTTTCTGCCTGACGTGTACGTCACATGCGAGGTCTGCCGCGGAAAGCGTTATAACGCCGAAACACTGGCGGTGCGATACAAGAGCTACTCAATTTCCGATCTCCTCGATTTGCCGATTGAAGAAGCCTTGAAAGTGCTGGAAAACATTCCTGCGATCCAGCAGAAATTGCAAACTCTGGTGGACGTGGGTTTGGGATACGTGCAACTTGGCCAATCGGCCACCACGCTTTCGGGCGGCGAAGCGCAGCGCACCAAGCTCGCGCGTGAGCTTTCGCGCCGGCAGACTGGCCGAACGCTGTACATCCTCGATGAGCCGACCACCGGTTTGCATTTCGACGATGTAAAAAAACTTCTCGACGTCCTCAACCGCCTGGTCACGCTCGGCAATACTGTGCTGATCATCGAGCATCATTTAGACGTCATCAAGCAAGCCGATTGGATCATAGATCTGGGACCGGAAGGCGGCGAAGAAGGCGGCCGCATCGTGGCACAAGGTACGCCGGAGCAAGTGGCTCGCGTGAAGAAATCTTATACAGGACAGATTCTTGCCCGTGCCCTGACCGGCGGCAACGGAAAGCGCGCGAAATGAAATTCGACGACAATACCCCGCTCGCGTCTGATCCAACTCAATCGGGCGATCCTCAGACAATTTCAAACTCCGTCTCCCAGTCAGACCCGCTGGCGGCTCCAGAAGAATCCGCATCTGCAACGGTGAGCGCCTCGCCCCTTCCGGACGATCTCCGCGTGCCCTGGGGCTGGGGCAATCTCCTGCTGTTTGTGTTTATGTACTTCGTCCTCGGATTCTTTCTTGTGCTCGGGTTCGCAGCATTCGGAGTAAGACCGAAAGATATACAGACTTACTCGGCGAACAACGGGCTTCTGCTCGTTCTGAGCCAGGCTTTGCTTTCTCTCGCCTTACTCGGTTATTTAGCCGCAGAGATGCGCTACCATTTCGGGCTGCCTTTTTGGCGAACCAATGGTTGGCGCCCCCTCGAGACTCATAGGACGCGGCGAAATTTCGGATACGGAAGGTACATTCTGGGCGGTTTCCTATTTTCCATTTTGATCCAACTCGCCTCGGCCGCTGTTGGCACCAGAGCCAAGCTCCCAATCGAAGATTTGTTCCAGGATCGCCGAACGGCATTGCTTCTGATGCTGATGGCCATCACCATCGCGCCAGTGGTGGAAGAAACAATTTTTCGAGGATATTTTTATCCCGTGATCGCGCGGACTTTTGGCGTGGGCTCCAGCATTCTCATCACGGGCACGCTGTTCGGCGTTTTGCACTCGCCACAACTTTGGGGCGGCTGGGGGCAAATTGCGCTGCTGATCGTTGTCGGGATTTTCTTCACTTATATGCGCGCGAAAACGGGGACCGTGGTCGCCAGCTACCTGCTTCATGTGGGCTATAACACTCTTCCATTACTCGCGTTCCTGATCGCTTCCCATGGACTTCACAAGATCCCTCGCTGATGTTGAATTCCGTCCCTTCGGGCATGTGGTACAAGAATCAGCTAGAATGAGAGTTCCCATCGTGGGCAACGAAATCTGCCCCACCTGGCCGGAGAAATTTTTCAGTGCGCACGGTCGAACCGATTCGCTGGACAAATGATGGCGTCGTCGTGTTGGACCAGCGCCGCCTTCCCGCCGAAGTGATCCATCACACCTACAAGGACTATCGCGAACTGGCGAAGGGAATCACGGACATGGTGATCCGCGGCGCGCCGGCAATTGGCGTGGCCGCCTCAATGGGCATTGCCCTCGGCGTCCAGCATTCCAAGGCTAAGACGCTCGCGGAAATGCGCGGCGAATTTTCGGATATTTGCGAAGCATACGCGCACACGCGGCCAACTGCCGTCGATTTGTTCTGGGCCATCGCGCGTTTTAAGCGTCGCTTCGAGCAGCTAGCACTGGCAGCGGAAAAAGAAGGCGCCGCGGGACTAGATCGCATCCGCACATCGCTTGTAGAAGAAGCCCAGGCCGTGCATCGCGAGCGAAAAGATGCGGACGAGCGCATTGGGCGCTTCGGCGCAGAACTTCTCCCCAAGAGCGGGCGCGTGATGACGCAGTGCAACGCAGGGGCGCTCGCCACCGGCGGCATCGGAACCGCTCTCGGCGTCATCCGCATGGCCATTGAAGGCGGCTACCGCATCGATGTGTTGGTGCCCGAGACAAGACCATTTCTCCAGGGTGCGCGCCTGACCGCCTGGGAACTTCATCAAGACCGTATTCCGCTCACGTTAATCACCGACAACATGGTGGGACATTTTTTGAAGACCGGTGGCGTGAACGCCGTAGTAGTGGGAGCCGATCGCATCGCCAGCAACGGGGACACAGCAAATAAAATCGGGACCTACGGAATAGCTGTTCTGGCAAAAGAGAATCACGTTCCGTTTTACGTCGCTGCTCCCCTTTCGACGCTCGATCTTTCGCTTGCTACCGGCGATCAAATCCCCATCGAAGAGCGTTCGGCTGCCGAAGTCACCCATCTGGCAGGCGTGCGCATCGCGCCTGACGTTCCCGCCGCGCACATCGCTTTCGACGTCACGCCTGCACGTTTCATTACCGCCATTATTACGGAGAATGGTGTCGCGCGAGCTCCCTTTGACGAATCCCTGAAAAAACTCACCACAATCAGCAGCAGCGTTCCTGCCCAATAAAAAAACCGCTGGCTCCGGCCAAGTGGAGCCAGCGGTGTGCTGCATGGCCAATCCACGACGCGCGCAACCAGCCTCACGCCGCGGACTGGATTAGAATGTGAACTTCATTCCCCACTCGATTACTCGCGGGGCGCCGAATTGGAATAACCCGCTCCCTGCTCCAATTCGATCGGCCCGATTCTGAGGCGTTGCACCATTGATTGCCCCGGCTGTGCCGCTTAGCTGCCCAGAAAGGGCGTTGGCTGGCGAATCGAAATTTACGAAGTTGAACAAATTGAACACGCCCACGCTTGGCTGCAACGTCAGCCGCTCGTGATAAACATGCCCAATCCAGCTCAATTGCATGTCCATTCCTTTTAGCCATCCAAGCCCCACTTGGTTCGCAGGCGGAGCCGGAATTGTGGGAGCCACAGCGCCAAGAGCGCTTAATTGCGCGGGAGTCATAAGCATGGCATTGACCAACGTCTGCCCCGCCGGTGTTGGCGTGCCGGCAACGGTTGCGTTGTAGTTGGCGATGGCATTCTTCAATCCATTGGCGGACAAGTCGCGTCCGAACGCTCCTTGCTTGAACCCCGGCAATGGATCGCCTACGGTACCGTCACCTGTGAAGTCCGTCTGGAAAATCGCGCCTGGTCCAGCGGTGACCGGAAGCACCGCCGGTGTCGCCGAAAGAGGCGACCAGAAATGGGAGACGACGCCCAGACGGAATCCAGCCGGCAAGTCCGCATAGCCACCGATATTGAACTGGTGCGTGCGGTCGAGCGAGTTGGGTCCCAGGTAGCGATTGGGGTTGCGATTGTCCAGCGCGAACGCCGCAAAATCCTGATCGCTGGATGAAAGTTGCGTGGTGCCGCCGGCGGCGCCGGCATTGACGTAGCGTGATAGCGTGTAGGCAAATTGGAAATTTGCGTACTTTACGCCCTTGAGTGGGTGATTGACGTTCTGAGTTAACTTGATGTCCATGGCGTTATAAACTGACCGGCCAGCAGGTTCACCGAAGTCGAAAATTCCCACTTGCGGATTGACGCCCGTGAAAGCGCAATCGAAACCAAGGTTTGCCAGGCATCCGCCCACTCCTTGATCGCCGGCAGAGTCCAGGCCGCGAGCAGCGAAGTCTGCAATGGTCGCGGCGCCGTTGTCGCCCGGTTTAGAATGCAATGGGAGGCAACCGCCGGGTGCGGCCGCAGCTGTCACGTTCGCAGCACCGCAAGCGGCCAGTGTCCTCGTGATCGCGTTTGCGGCAGCAGTTTTATTGAAGAAAGCGACATCACCGCTGTGATTCACGTCCACGTTGATCAGATAGTGCAGTGCGACGTTTCGCAGATAATCCATGGTCAGGACCATGCCGGGCCTGATCTCACGCTGGAACCCGGCATTCATCTGAATTGAACGAGGCGTCTTGTAATTCGGGTCGAGTAACCCCGCCGGAATTACGCCGTTGCCCGCGATCAGGTTACCGATGAACGCTGCGTTCGGACCTGTTGGATTCGCGGCCGTTGCCGTTTGATAGGCTGTCTGAAAGCCGGCAATGCAATTCGCGAATGTGAGCCCCGAACAATTTCCTGCATTGGCTCCGAGGGCTGCACCGAGTGGCGACCCGCAAATCACATTCCCGGATTGTTTATCACCGCCGACAAATTGATTGCTGGAAGGGAAAGCCACAGAAGCTGCCGTCCCGTTCAAGCACGCGAACGGTGCTACGTTAAAAGCGCCGCTGGTAATGCGGAGCAGGCGATCGAAGAGAATGTTGTTGAACACATTGTTGTCGTAGAAAAGCCCGATTCCCGCTCGAATCACAGTCTTGCCATCTCGGCGGGGATCCCAGGCAAATCCAGCCTGCGGAGCGAAGTTGTGGTTCGGTTCGCGGACTTTTCGGCCAAGCCCCGGGAAAATGCCATCAATCGCCGGGATTGCCGGAAGATCGCTGTCGGTTCGCCCCGTGTCGCGAACATAGCGGACTCCGTAGGTCAACGTGAGATTCGGCTTCACCTTCCAACTGTCTCCCGCGTAAACGCCAACGCGATTGTCCGGACCGAGCCCGCCGTTTGGCTTTCCAAATCTTGCCAACTCAGTGAAAGAACCTTGGCCGTTGCCTAACCGCACGCCGTCCGCAATGTAGTTCAACGGGCATGCAGCGTCGGTCACACCATTGGGACATACCAAGTGAGAGTTTGGATCCACGTTGAACGACAGAATCTGGAATTGCGGCGCCAGCCCGAAGAAGCTGGCAAACGCAAACCCGGTAATGCGGTTGTAACCTACGCCGTAACGCAGGATATGCGATGCCCAGACTTTGCTGCCGTCGTACTTCACCTGACGGTCGCTCTGGATTGTTTCTTGAGGTGCGATGAAGCTTGGGCCCGTCGTGAGCCCCTGGCCGGCGAAAGTTGCGATGCTCAGTGGGAAGTCTGCAAATGGAACGCCACTGCCTCGAACGGCATCGCCCAGATTGTTCACGAACTTCAGATACTCTCCTCGGAAACTGTGCGTGAACGACCCGGTATTGAAATCCGCGCCCCCCACAAAGCTCTTGGTGCGGTCCTTGTTGCCGAAGAACGAGAAACTGGAAGACCCACCGAAAGAATCCACAGCAAGATTCTGGAAAAAGCTGAAGCGTCCAAAAAGGTGCAGCGCCCTGGTGGCCTGCCAGTCGATCTTGCCTAGCACGTCAGTCTCATGAAATGGAGCTGGAAACGATCCGCTGAAACTGTCGAATGGAGCGGACACCGGCACGCCGGCGGCCGCATGTTGCAGAGTGCGCTCCGCGTCAACGAAGTAGAAGAGTTTGTCTTTAATGACCGCCCCGCCTACGTCGCCTCCATACTGGTTTCTCTGAAACGTGGCTGCGCTGGGAAAGGCTGCCGCCTGCGAGCTGTCACGGAAAAGACCAAATCCCTCGCCGTGAATTGTGTTTGTGCCGGATTTCGTGGCCACGTTGACGGCGCCCGAAGACGAGAGGTCATTCGAAAGATCGAGTGAAGATTGGGCCAACTGGAATTCTGCAATGGCGCTCGATGGTATTCCTGTGGTCGTGGTGCCAACGTTCTCGTCGCTGATGTCCACTCCATCCACAGCAATGCGTGCGCTACGTCCAAAACGTCCTCCGAATGAAATGGAAGAAAAACCCGTTTTCGTCGGGTCGAAATTGCTGCCGTCCTGAATTTGCACACCAGGCTCGAGTTGGGCTAGGTCCAGGAAGTTTCGGCCGTTCACCGGCAAATTTTCGATCTGCTGTGTCGTCAAGCTGCCGGAGACTTGCGCTTGCTCAGTGTTCACGGTGACTGTCTGGCCACTAACCTCAATAACCGCGCTGGATACTCCAAGCGTCAGGCGCAGGTTTGCGCTGGTCACCACATTGATCAATACGGTGACCGACTCCTCGGTAGTCTTGAAGTTGGGCGCCTCCACACGGACAGAATAATTTCCGGGCGTCAAAGAACCTGACGAATAGGCTCCTGTGGAGGTCGTGGTTGTCGTCGTCACTGCCCCGGTATCTTTGTTGGTGATGGTGATCTTGGCTTCGGGAACCACGGCACCCTGCGGATCGGTGACAATTCCCTGAATACTCCCAGCTTGCACGTTTGCCTGTGCCCATGCCCGCTGATGGCTGAACAAAAATAACGCCAGCGCCGCGAAGGCAAACAGTCGATATCGCTTTCCGTACATACAGCCTCCTGAAAATTTGGTTGCCGCGCGCGATGCAAATTAAATCCGCAGGAGGAATGGCACGCTGATGGCCAGAGCAAATGAAAAATTAATCAGAGTGTTTTCTGTGACTTGGAATTTTTGAAAGCGTGTGAAGCAGGAAAACGTCCGGTTTGCAATATGTCGAAACTCGAAGCGCTGAAATTCTAATTCACGTAGTAGAAATGGGGACATTCCGGCATCCAAAAACGCATATGCCGAAATTTGTACATTTCGTTTTTCGGTAGCAGATTCTTGCGGAGTGACTTCAGAACCCTGAGGGGCGACGCTGGTGCCAGTCTGTTACTTTCTGAAAATTGTGAGCGAAACCGATGCACGTGTCGTCAGCCAGAGCTGCAGCAACAAATTGAATTCCCACCGGTAAATTTTCTTTCGTGAAGCCGCACGGAACGGAAATCGCCGGCAGGCCGGCGATGTTGGAGGCAGCAATGATGCTGTGGCGCTCGCTGTCGCGGGAAGGGTTAGTCGTGGGCTTGGCGGCCGCCTTGTCTCCGGATTTATCCCCCGATTTTTCAGCGGGCTTGTCGCCGGGTTTGTCTGTGGCAGTCTTTGCGGATGAGGCATTAAAATCTGCGTCCACGCGCGGTGCGGGCCGTAGCCGGCTAGGTGCCACCAGCACATCAAAACGCTCAAACATTTTTGCCAGATCTGTCTGGATTTGCGAGCGGAGACGGAAAGAATCCAGATAGTCGGTGGCCGGTATTGATAGTGCGGCAACCAGGCCAATCTTCTGCGATTCATCCACGAGCTGGTGCAATTTTTCGCCTTGAATGAATGGACGAAAAATTGAGGCAGCCTCGGCGGAGTACAGCGTGACGGCAATCGCGCTGTAGGGATAATCTGGCAGTTCTGTTTCTTCCAGTTTCGCCCCAAGTCCTCGCAGCGTCTCGAGCGCAACGTTGAACGCCATCTCAACTTCCGGGTCACCGTCGGCTTTGAAATCGGGCCGGATCACCCCGATGTGTTTGCCCTCGAGCGGCGCGTGCCCCGGAGCGGCGTGGCGGGCGGGACGCGAAATATAAGGCGTGCGCACGGAAGTTTCATCGAGCGGATCAAACCCCGCGATAGCATCCAGCACCAGGCCGCAGTCGCCTGCCGTGCGGCACATAGGTCCAAGCTTGTCCATGGTCCAGGAAAGCGCCATGGCGCCGTGCCGACTGACGCGGCCATACGTCGGACGGAGCCCTGATACGCCTGAGAACGCCGCCGGTGTGATGATCGAACCAAGCGTCTCGGAGCCGATCGCGAAAGGCACCAGCGCGGATGGCACTGCCGCGCCCGGTCCGCTCGAACTCCCTCCAGCCCAGTGGTCGGTGTTGAAGGGGCACCGCGAAGGTCCTTGTAACGATGCCGATGCGTTCGAATATCCCCCACCTCCAGCCAGTTCAATCATTGCCAGCTTGGCCACTAGGATAGCGCCGGCCTCAGCCAGTTTATGAATTACAGTCGCGTCATAGTCGAATACCTGGTCACGAAACGGCGGCGCGCCCCAAGTGGTCTTGATCCCTTTTGTCGCCAACAGGTCTTTCGCCCCGAATGGAATTCCGTGGAGCGGGCCGCGATAATTTCCGGCATCGATTTCTTTTTCCGCCTGTTTTGCCAGTTGCAACGCGTGCTTCGACGTGAGAGTGGCAACGGCGCCGAGCTTCGGTCCGAACTTCTCCAGCCTTGCGAGATAGGATTCCGTCAGTTGTACCGGGCGAATCTTGCGCGCTTTGATCTGCGAGCCCAGCTCGCGGACGCTCATGTACAGGACTTCGTCTGAAAGCATGGCTAACCTTTCACCCGCGGGCGGCGCGCCGCCGCGCGTACACGAAAGACGAAAGCAGGCTCGAGATCGTACGGCAACACTCGGCTCCGCAAATTGGCAATGTCCTGCTCGCGTTCCGCGATTTTCTCGTGCACCTTTTTTTCTTGCTCTGGTGTGAGCAGAAGTTTTGTCGGAGGTTTCGGCTCAGCCACTTGCGATTGTGGTGCCACTCCTGTGTGAGCTGGAACTTGCGCCAGCGGCGTCGTCGCTGCTGCCCCAGCGATTGCGCCCACTGCAGCCAAGGAATGGAACTCACGGCGGGTGAGGCGTTTCATAACTTTTTCTCCCTTTCAAATGTGCACATCATTGGGCGCTCCCTACCAATTTTTCGATATCTGCAAGTTCTTTGGGGACGGCGGAAGATAAAATTTCCGGCGCACCGTCGGTGATCAGGATAGTGTCTTCCACGCGATAGTGCATGCGCTTGTCCACAAACTCCACGATGGGCTCAACGGTTACCACCTGCCCCGCCAGCACTGGCCCAGTGGCGCGCATCACGTCGTGCACTGCAAACCCCACGAAATGGCCGGGGAAACCTGCCCATTGATTCCCGACTCCGGCTTTTTCGAAAACCGACTGGCCGGCCGCCGCTGCCTCCTCGTAAGTGTGGCCGGGCGAGAGCAGAGCGATCACGGCTTTCTGCGCCTCCAGATCAACCGCATACCACTTCGCTTGTTCGGGGGTGAATTTTCCGCTGATATTGAAGGTACGCGTGATGTCCATCGTCTCGTGGTCCAGGGAGCCCGCGAAATCAAAAACCACCAACTGGTTGGCTTCGATCCTGCGGCGATTCGAAAAGTAGTGCCAGGTGTTGATGTCCTCGCCCGAGCCGACGATCGCGGGATATGCCATGCCCTGCGCGCCATGGTCCGAGTAGTAGAAAAAAGCGCGCGCCTCGATTTGATATTGATACATCCCCGGATGGGCGTGGGCTATTGCGTCGCGATTGCCCTCGGCGCTTATCTTTCCGATGCGGCGCAGGACGGCAATTTCCTCGGCCGACTTGATGTTGCGCAGAGCGTCAATCGCGGGCGCAAGGTCGCGGATATGCGCCATGGGATATCGTTCCGAAAGCAATTTTGCGGGAGCCAGATCGCTGGGCAGCGGCTCATGATAGGGATGCGCAAATTTCCAGGCGTGATCGCGACCTACTTCCGGCCGCGCGCCGTCCGCCTTATCCGGAAAGCCGAGCCGCGCCCAAAGGTCGCAACCCGCGTTGCGCTGCAGCACGGAAGAAAGGGTGAGGTCGAGATTACCAATGGGCAGCACCAAGTTGTAACCCAGACTTTGCTGCTCCGCCGCGGGCAGCGCCAGGAGATTTGAACCGTATACCTGGGCCGTGCGTCCAGCTTGCTGCGGTTCAAAAATTGTGATGGTGCCCTTCTCGAGGTCCATCAGCATCACAGCGCCTGGATCCTGCAAGCCGGTGAAATAATAAAAATCGTTGTCCTCGCGATAGTGCGCGGCTTCAGGAATGTCGTTGCGCGCAAAAAAAATGGCGTAGCCGGTCTTCAGTTGTTTGGCCAGCGCAACGCGGCGCGCGGCAAAGGCCTGCGGCCCGCCCAAATCGTCAATTGCCTGGCGGTCCGTGTATTGTGCGGACGCGGCAAACGCAAAAATCAAAATCACCACTAGGCTCAGACCAACCCGTAGCAATCTCGCAAACGACGGATGCAAGGCGCAAATCATTCAGATCTCCCCCGCTCTCAGTGTGGAATTGAAGTGCTCACATGCGAACCGGAGCTTACCGCAAGTTAAGCGGACGCCGCAGCAGCTACATTTCGATTCAGGACCAACCTGCAAATGGTCAAAGGGACGGGTTTGAGGCGAAGAGTGTGGGGTGAACGGCTCGAAAGATTAAAGTTTTGCATAGGGCAGCCGATTGAAAATTCGAGGGCTCACTTTCGTGCATATACCATCCCTCATCGGACGCGGGGTAGCGTGGCAGGAAGACTCATGAGTGAACAGGAACGGCGGCAGTGCACGCGCTTTGACCTGGAAATTTTACTCTCCATTCAGACGCTCGAACTGCCCAGGACGCGAGTGCGCACAGGAAAAACGGAAAACATTTCGGCCACAGGTCTTTATCTCGCCAGCGATCTTCCGTTTGAATTGGGCGCGCCACTCGAAATCTCCCTGCGTATGCCCGAACGAGTAACGGGAAAACCGGCATGTGAATGGTGTTGCCGGGGCCGCGTCGTGCGTGTGCAGATGCGAGATGAGCACCATGAAAGGCCAGGGGCGGCGGTGGTGTTTCATTACTACGAAGTGGTAATCGGTGAAGAGGTGAGATTTGAGAATTAAGGACCAACAGTGACGATGCATAGACGCGCTCTGGTGGTGGATGATGAACCGGCCGTGTGCCAATTGATTCACGACGTGATGAATTCCGTGGGGATGAATGTTCTCGCGCTAACAAAAAGCGCGGAGGCAGCGAGCTATCTGCGAGATGAAAAGTTCGACGTAGTATTACTCGACATACGCATGCCGGCTCCGGACGGAATAGAAGTGGCGCGGCAAACACGGGGATCCGGTTTCAATCGCATGACCCCCATCATCATGATCAGCGACGATCAAAATCTGTCCGCGGTCATGGAGGGATTCGATGCCGGCGCGAACTTTTTTCTGTATAAACCGATTGATAAGGGACGATTGTTGCATTTAATTCGAGCCACACGAGGCGCCATCAAGCACGAACAGCGGCGGTTCCGGCGCATACAGCATCGCGCGACGGTGCGGCTCACCTCGGACAAGATGCAGGTCCACGGTGAAACGATTGATATCAGCCTGAATGGCATGCTCGTGGAAGCTGGGCGTTGCCTGGCGTCAGGGTCGCAGGTGGAAGTAAACCTGGAATTGTCTCCCGGGAGCAAACCAATAGTGGGCGCAGCGACGGTTATGCGGACGATGGGTGAAAAGCAAATGGGCCTCGAATTCAGCGGGCTGAACAAGATAGAAAGCAGCCGATTGCAGGAGTTTCTTTTGTCGCTAATTGAGAAGGATTAGCCGGTGACCGCTGTGCAACGCTTATCTTGGTGTCATCTGACATTTCCACAAGAGATGCGATTTTTGTGCTTTGTTTGGTTGACTTCATTGAGCCCATTCGCTACAATTTGCGTTTGTCTGTAGTCCTTCCAGCTGGCCTGGGAGTACCTGCTCTTTGACAATTCGGATGATACATGCCAGAACCCGTTTGGTTTTGCCGTGTGCCCGTTTAGGCGGGTATGCGGATTTGAGAATGCCCTTCGGTCCCGATGCAATCGGGGCCTCAGGGTGAAACCGAGCGATTTAACAGTTCGTTCCGATCGTGAGAACTTCGGTTTTCACGGTCGAAACTTCAGGTTTCAAACGAGAGTTTGATCCTGGCTCAGAGCGAACGCTGGCGGCGTGCTTAACACATGCAAGTCGAACGCGCAGCATTCTGTAGCAATACAGGATGTGGGCGCGTGGCGAACGGGTGCGTAACACGTG